>LNAP01000779.1_pt1 | contig 43668 bp, 45 predicted proteins | sample 602601 | NCBI WGS metagenome assembly LNAP01 (sample SAMN02440304, study PRJNA202911) | soil metagenome | biome: Subtropical and temperate rainforests or woodlands; isolation source: soil samples (1 kg each in a 20% v/v slurry with milli Q water) were... ...
ACCGGGTTGCCGGCGGCGTCGCGGATCAGGCTGCGGGTGCGGTTCTCTGCGCGGTTGTGCCACCAGCCGACGGTGAACAGCGCGGCGACGTGATCGGTGATATCCACACCGACCTTCAGCTTGGCCTGGTCCTGCACCGTGTGCTCGATGCTGTTGGCACCGTACACCAGCCGCGGCGAGCCGTTCGGGTTGCGGTCCAGCACGGCGCCGCTGACCGGCACTGCCGCGGCCGCATCGCCGCCGGCCTTCGCGGTGGCGTACTGCATCGGCTGGCCGTGGTTGTCGAGCCGGCTGAATGCCAGCAGCCAGCTCCAGCGACCCTGCTTGTTGCCCAGCGTGGCAGCGGCCTGGTGGCCGTTGTAGTGGCCGCCGGCGCCATACGCGTCGCGGTAGTCCTGGCTGAAGAGCTGGGTGCTCACGCTGGCGGTCAGCTGCTGCGGCAGCACGGTGTGGATCAGCACGGTGCTGCCCAGCGAGTTGCCCGGATACAGCGCGGAGTAGGGGCCGTACAGGATGTCGACCGCGCCGATTTCCTCGGGCGCCACCATGCCCCAGCGCGGCGCGCCGTCCCAGCCGTTGGTCATCAGGTTGGAAAGCAGCAGGCCGTCGGCATAGACCAGGCTGCGCGCGCTCTGCAGGGTGCCGGCATTGCGGCCGCTGATCACCGCGTTCGGATCGCCGATGTAGCGCTTGCGCACCATCATGTTCGGCGCGTACTTCAGCGCATCGGCGCTTTCGATGACGTTCTGCTGCTGTAGTTTCTGGCGCGTGACGCGCACCTGCACGCTGGGCGTTTCCATCACCATGGTGTCGCTGGCGTGCACCGAGACCGGGGCGAGGGTGGTGGTGGGGGGAGCTGGTTCATCGGCGGCCAGCAGCGGGTGGCTGGCGACTGCAAGCGCTATTGCGCAAAGGCCGAGCGGGAGGGCGTTCAAGCGACACTCTGGATGGGGGTCTAGGGTTGCAAGGATAGTCCGCTGCCGTGCACGCGACAGATGGCGCGTTGTCGCAGCGGGGTTCGGCGATGGGATGCGCGGGCACGGCGAAAGGTGCCCGGGTGGGGATGCGTGTAGGAGCGCACCCTGTGCGCGAATGCTCTTCGTCACGTGACGGAAAGCCATCGCGCACAGGGTGCGCTCCTACACGCGGGGGTGTTGGTTACTCTTCGCGGTCGGGACGTTCGCGCACCGGGTGCTTGCTCAGCTTGCGTTGCAGGGTGCGGCGGTGCATGCCGAGGCGGCGGGCGGTCTCGGAGATGTTGCCGTCGCATTCGGTCAGCACGCGCTGGATGTGCTCCCATTCCAGCCGGCGCAGCGCCAGCGGCTGTTCGGGGGCGTCCGGCAGGTCGCTGTCGTCGCCGTCGTTGTCGCCGTCGAGCAGGGCGCGCACCACGGCGTCGGCGTCGACCGGCTTGGCCAGGTAGTCGTGGGCGCCGCGCTTGATCGCCTCCACCGCGGTGGCGATCGAGGCGTAGCCGGTGAGCAGCAGCACGCGCAGGTCCGGCACCAGGGTATGCAGCTCGGGGATCAGGCGCAGGCCGTTCTCCTCGCCCAGCTTGAGGTCGAGCACGCAGTAGCGCGGATTGTGCCGGCGCGTCAGCGCGCGGGCTTCGTCGAAGTTGGTGGCCGTGATGACCTCGAAACCGCGCGAGCCGAGCGCACGCGCCAGCACGCGCAGGAAGGTGGCATCGTCGTCGACCAGCAGCAGCGGGCGCGCCGTGGCGGCATGGGGCAACTCGGTCATCGGCGGTGTTTCCTGGAAGTGGATCAATGACGCATTCTTGCCGGAAGCGGCGGGACTTGCACGTCCGGCGAGCTATTTTTCGGCGATCACCGCCAGCGGCAGGCGCAGGCGGACCTCGGCGCCGTGTTCGGCATTGCGCGCGATCAGTTCGCCGTTGAGTCGTTCGGCGGTGGCTTCGGCCAGGGCCAGGCCGATGCCCAGCCCGGTCTGTTTCTGCGAATAGCCGAGCAGGGTGAGTTCGCTGTCGGCGCCGAAACCGGGGCCGTGGTCACGCACGCTCAACTGCAGCCACCCGCCGTCGCGCGAGACCTGCAGCGCCACCGCGTGCGAGTGGTTGACGGCCGAGGCGTCGGCGGCGTTGTTGAGCAGGTTGAGCAGCGCGTGGCGCAGGCCCGGCGGGGTGCGCAGCACGGTTTGTGCGATGTCCTGATCCAGCGTCAGGGCCAGCTCCGCCTCGGGCCGCAGCAGTTGGAAGCGCTCCAGGCAGCTGCGGATGAACGCGGCCACCGTGAGCCGTTCCGGCTCCTGCGACAGCTGCGCCTTGCCGAATGCAACCATCTCGCGAAGGATCGTGCGGCAGCGGTCGACCTGGCCTTCCAGCAGCTCCAGATCCTCGGCCAGCGAGGTGTCGCCGAGGTGCTCGCGGCGCAGCTCGGGCAGCAGGGTGCGCATGGTCGACAGAGGCGTGTTGAGCTCGTGCGCCGCGCCGGCGGCCTGGGTGGCGATGGCCAGGATGCCCTCGTCGCGCAGCGCGCGTTCGCGTACCCGCTGCACTTCGAGCTGCTGCAGGCGCAGCACGTGGGCCAGGCGGCTGATGAAGAAACTCAGCAGCAGCGCCATGATCACGAAGTTCACCCCCATGCCGGCCACGTGCAACGAGAAGCGGTTGGGCGAGTTCTCGTGCAGCGGCATCGGCAGCGGCACGTGCGAGTACAGCAGGATCACGTAGGCGACGCCGGCCAGCGCCGCCACCGCCAGTACCGACCGGCCCGACAGCGCCGCCGCGCTGAGCGCGATCGGCACCAGCAGCAGGGTGATGAACGGGTTGCTGGCGCCGCCGGTGAAGTACAGCAGGTAACCCAGCACCAGCGTATCGAAGGCGATGTGGCCGACCGCTTCCCACTCGCGCAGCGGCCACGGCTGGGTCAGCCGCCATGCGGCGAACACCGAGAACACCGCGAGCACGCCGATGCCGAGCAGCAGCGGCAGCAGCGGGATGTCCAGGCGCATCCACCAGGCGCACACCAGCACGGCGGCGCTCTGGCCGGCGATGGCGCAGATTCGCAGCCAGGCCAGCGTGCGCGTCAGTGCAAACGGGCCGATGCGTTGGGTGGGCCGGTGCGGCATGGCGATCATCCGGGCTTGCTGAAACCGGTGGGCCCGGCGCGCAGTGCGCGACGGGCCCGGCGGATCACGACGGCGTGTTGAATTCCTCGCTGCGCACGGGTGGCAGCGGGTTGTTGGCGACGGAGTCGGAATGGCTGCTCGACAGCTTCTTCATCAGCGGCAGCATCGCCAGTGCGATCACCGTGCAGGCGACGCCGGCAAAGCCGAGCTTGTTGAACAGCGCGGTATAGATCGGCAGCGACACCAGCGGGTCCTTGATGTCGGTCGGGATGCTGGCGAAGTTCGCCACCACGCTGCCCAGGTACTGCGAGATGCCCGAGGCCACGTAGTAGGCGCCCATCATGAAGCCGCCCATCCGCGCCGGCACGTAGCGCGCGATCATCGCCAGGCCCAGGCCGCTGACTAGCAGCTCGCCCAGCGAATACAGGCCGTAGCCCCACACCATGATCCACGACGAGACCTGGCCGTTCACCGCGAAGCGGGCGCCGACGCCGTAGATGAAGAAGCCGATCGCCACCGCGGCGAAGCCCCAGGCGAACTTGGCCGCCACCGACGGATTCTTGCCGACCTTGCCCATGGTGTTGTAGGCGAGCACCAGCACCGGGCTCAGCAGCACGATCCAGATCGCGTTGAGCGACTGGAACTGCTCGGGGATCCAGTTGAACAGGTGCAGGCCGAACAGGTCGAACGAGAGGTCGACGTTGCGCTGCGCGAACAGGTTCAGCGAGGTCGACATCTGCTGGTAGAAGATGAAGAAGAAGATCGTCTGCGCGGTCAGCACCAGCGCCGCGATCAGGCCGGCGCGCTCATGCTGCTCGCTGCTGCGGATCAGGTGCACGAAGATGCCCAGGATCACCACGCCGGCGGCGTACACGCACCATTTCGCGACCGTCTGGTCCTGCAGGATGAAGGCGGAGACGAACACCATGCCGATCGCGGCCAGCAGCACCATGCCGAGGCGCTTGACGTCCACCGGCTTGTCGTCGGCCGGCGAGCCGACGTGCGCCAGCGTGCGATGCATCAGCGTGTAGTTGATCAGGCCGAGGATCAGGCCGATCGCGCAGACGCCGAACGCGGTATGCCAGCCCCAGGCGTCGCCGTACTTCGCGCCCACGTAGTCGCGGATCCACGGGGTCAGCAGCATCGAGATGGTCGAGCCGATGTTCACCGCCATGTAGTAGATGGTGAACGCGCTGTCGATCTTGGTGTCGTCGCCCTCGTAGATCTTGCGCACCAGGTTGCCGGCGTTCGGCTTGAAGAAGCCGTTGCCGACGATGATCACGCCGAGTGCGATGTACAGGAAATAGGCGTTGTTGGTGGGAATCCACAGCATCGCGTAACCCAGCGTCAGCACCACGGCACCGAGCAGCATGGTGCGGCGGGTGCCGATCAGCTTGTCGCCGACCCAGCCGCCGATCGCCGGCGTGGCGTAGATCAGCGCCGCGGCGGCACCCCAGATCAGGTTGGCCTTGCTGTCGACGAAGCCGAGCTTCTTCACCATGTAGGTGACCATCAACACCTGCATGCCGTAGAAGCCGAAGCGCTCCCACATTTCGATCAGGAAGACGGTGCTGAATGACCGCGTCTGCGAGACGGGCGGGTTCTGGGTTGCCATAGGTTTTCCGTACGAGATTCAAACCGTGGCGACGTGCGGACACGCGCCAGTGCCATGCGGCCCATGAATGGGCCACAACCGACGAAGCGTAACCCATTCGCCATCACGGCGTAGCTGCACTGCGACAAGACGCCAAACCCGCGACGGGCGCCCGCGGCCGGCGCTTGTGGCATCATCGGCCGCTTGAACCGGCCTGATTCCAGGGAGTTTGCCGTCCATGCCCATCGCATTGATATCGCCGGAGCACCTGCGGCCGGCCGGACGGCGTCGCTGATGGCCGCCGAAGGTTTTCGCGGTCCCAAGCAGGTCTGGAATGCGTTCCTGTGGTCGATGAAGGGGCTCCGGGCCGGCTGGCGGCACGAGGCCTCGTTCCGGCTGGAAGCCTGTCTGGCGGTGGTGCTGATCCCGCTCGGATTGTGGCTGGGCCACGGCGGGGTGGAGAAATTCGTGCTGATCCTGGCGCCGATGCTGGTGCTGTCGGCCGAGCTGCTGAATTCGGCGATCGAGGCGGTGGTCGACAAGGTCAGCCCGGAATTCAACGAGCTGGCCGGGCGCGCCAAGGACATGGGCTCGGCCGCGGTATTCGTGCTGCTGGTGCTGGTGGTGCTGAGCTGGGCGCTGATCCTCGGGCCGCGCCTGTTCGGTTAGCGCGCGCGTTCACCCCGTGCTGACACGATTGCGGCAAGTGGCGTGGGATGATGGAATGGCCTTCCACCGGATCGGAGCGACTCCATGAAACTTCTGCGCCATCTCGTGCTGTTGCTGCTCGCCTTCGGCCTGAGCGGCTGCGGCTACAACGCCATCCAGAAGCAGGACGAAGCGGTCAAGGCAGCCTGGTCCGAAGTGCTGAACCAGTACCAGCGCCGCGCCGACCTGGTGCCGAACCTGGTCAACACGGTCAAGGGCTACGCCCAGCACGAGGAGAAGGTCTTCGTCGAGGTGACCGAAGCCCGCGCCAAGGTCGGCAGCCTGCAAATCAACGCCGATTCGCTGAACGATCCGCAGAAGCTGCAGCAGTTCCAGGCTGCGCAGGGCGAGCTGGGCAGTGCGCTGTCGCGGCTGATGGTGGTCAGCGAGAACTATCCGCAGCTGAAGGCCGACGGCCTGTTCCAGAACCTGCAGGCGCAGCTGGAAGGCACCGAGAACCGGGTCACCGTGGCGCGCAACCGCTACGTGCAGGCGGTGCAGGAATACAACGGGATGATCCGCACCTTCCCGAACAACATGACCGCGAAGATCTTCGGCTACAAGGTGAAGCCGAACTTCAGCGTGGACAACGAGAAGGCGATCTCCACCGCGCCGAAGGTGGACTTCGGCACCGCCGCGCCGGCACCTGCCGCGACGCATTGATGATGATGCCCCGGCGCCTCCCGCGCCGCTGGCTGCTGCTGGCGCTGCTGCTGCCGGTGCTGCTGCACGCGGCCGGTGCCGTGCCGAAACTGGCACGCCACGTCACCGACCTCACCGGCACGCTGACCACGCAGCAGGTCGACCAGCTGGACGCGCAGCTGACGGCGCTGGAACAGGCCAAGGGCGCGCAACTGGTGGTGCTTATGGTCGGCAGCACCGGCGGGCAGGACATCGAGGGCTATTCGCTGGCGGTGGCCGAGGCGAACAAGGTGGGCCGCAAGGGCGTCGACGACGGCCTGCTGCTGCTGATCGCGAAGGACGACCGCCGCGTGCGCATCGAGGTGGGCTATGGCCTGGAGGGTGCAATTCCCGACGCCGCCACCGCGCGCATCACCCGCGAGTACATCGCGCCGAAGTTCCGCAGCAACGATTATTTCGGCGGCATCAGCGACGCGGTCGGCGCCTTGACCCAGCTGATCGACGGCGAGCCGCTGCCGCCGCCGGTGCAGGGTTCGCCCGGTGAGGGGCGTTCCGGCCTCGGGCTGGAGCAGGGGCTGATGATCGCCGTGTTCGTGGCGCTGTTCCTGCGCGGTATCTTCGGGCGGGCCAAGAGTTGGCTCCGCGCGCCGCTGGGTGCCGTGCTGGTCGGCGGGTTGCTGTGGCTGTTGATCTCGATGGGCGCCGGCATCCTCGGTGCGTTGATCGGCGGCGTGCTGATGCTGATGCCCGGCGGCACCGGCCGCTCGATCGGCGGCGGTGGCTGGGGTGGCTTCGGTGGAGGCGGCTGGGGTGGCGGCAGCGGCGGCGGAAGTTTTGGCGGCGGCGGCTTCAGCGGTGGCGGCGGCAGCTTCGGCGGCGGCGGTTCTTCGGGGAGCTGGTGATGGCGCGCATGCAGCGACTGTGGACGAATCTGTTCGGCGGCTGGTTCCAGTTGTCGCGGCGTTTTCCGGCCGCGCTGCTGGACGAGATGGCCGCAACGATCGCCGCGGGCGAACGCCATCACCTGGGCGAGATCCGCTTCGCGGTCGAATCACGGCTGCCGCCGCTGGCCGTGCTGGATGGCTTCGACGCCACGACCCGCGCGCACCAGGTATTTGCCCAATTGCGGGTGTGGGATACCGAACGCAACAGTGGCGTGCTGTTCTACGTGCTGATGGCCGAGCACCGCATCGAGATCGTCGCCGATCGCGGCATCGCGGCGAAGGTGGCGGCGGACGAGTGGGATGCGATCTGCGCACGCATGCGCGAATGCTATGCACGCGGAGAGTGGCGCGAGGGCAGTCTCGCCGGCATCGCCGCCGCGAACGCGTTGCTGGTGCGGCATTTCCCCGGCGAGGGCAAGGCCAATCCCGACGAGCTGCCCGATCGGCCGGTGCTGCTCTGAGAAAGGGGCGTTTCGCAAATAGTCTTGTTGCCGAGTATCCCGAGCAATCCGGCGCGTGCCCGAGAAACAAGGAAGGCGCCGAAGCGCCTTCCCAATCCGGCCTGCCTTGAATGATCAGGGGGCGGTGGCGCCCGGGCCGATGTGCTTGGCGATGAAACTCTGCAGCCGGTTGTAGAACTCGATGTTATTCTTCTCGTCGTAGAAGCCGTGGCCTTCGCCCGGCTTGCTCAGCCATTCGTACGGCTTGTGCGCGGCATCCAGCGCGGCCCGCATCGCCTTGGCCTGCGCGAACGGCGCGCGTTTGTCGTCTTCACCGTGGATCAGCAGCACCGGTACGTCGATCTTGTCGGCCAGCCTGGCGGGCGAGTTCGCATCGAGGTCGGCATCGTTCTTGCCGATGACCGTGTTCAGGTAGCTGCGGCCGGACTTGTTCTCGCGGATGTCGCCCTTCTTGTACATCATCTTCAGGTCGTAGATGCCGGCGTAGCCGACCGCGCACTTGAACATGCCCGGCGCGCGGATCGTGGCCATCATCGCCGAGTAGCCGCCGAAGCTGCCGCCGTAGACGCAGACGCGCTTCGGGTCGGCATAGTTTTCCGCGATCGCCCACTTCACGCCGTCGATCAGGTCCTGCTGGATGCGTGTGCCCCACTTCAGGTAGCCGGCTTCCTGGAAATCGACACCGCGACCGCCGGAGCCGCGGTAGTTCACCTGCAGCACGAGATAGCCGCGGCTGGCCAGGAACTGCGCATCGTTATCGAAGTACCAGTTGTCCTGCACGCCGATCGGACCGCCGTGCGGCAGCAGCACCATGGGCAGGTTGCTCTCGATAGCGCCCTTGGGAATCGTGAGGATCGCTTCCAGCTCCATGCCGTCGCTGGTCCTGAAGCGCAGGGGGCGCCGCTCGGCCATCTTCGCCGGATCGATCCAGGGTGCCACTGCGAACAGCTTGCTCACCTTGTAGTTATGCGTGTCGATCAGGTAGCAGGTGCCCGGGTCGCGGTCGCTGCTGACCCAGAACATCAGTTTGCTGCCATCCTCGCTGAAGTCGACGAACTGGACATGGCCGGCAAACTTCTGGCTCAACGCACGGTGCAGTTTTGCCGTTGGCGTGGTGGCGTCGATATAGCTTGTCTGCGGTACGCCCGTGGCCAGCGCCGTGGCAAACGGCTGATACGGCAACGCCGTCCATTCGATGTCGCCGATGCTGCTGAAGCCGTCGCTGGCTAGTACCTTGCGGTTGCCGCCATTCTCGTCCTGTTCGACCAGGGCGGTCGGGCCGCCGCCTGCGTTGTAGCTGGCGTAGACGCGTTGCCGATCAGGCGTGAAGAAGATGGGGGTGAAACTGCCACCGATCTGGGCAGTGGCCATCTGCGCCCAGCTGCCGGCCTGCTGGTGGTAGACCACGTAGTCCCAGTTGTCGTTGCGGCCGTAGGCGTAGTGGGCCTTGCCGTCCGCGCCGACCATGAAGCTCAGCCCACCTACCTTGATCTGGCCGATCAGGCGGCGCGTGTTCTTGCCGGCGTCAACGTCGTACAGGGTGCTGATGCGTGCCGTCGAAATCGGTGGCGATCACCTCGCCGGTGGCAACGGGTTTGTCGATTGAGCCCAGTTGCTTGCCCTTTTCCACCACCAGCCGGGTGTTGTCGACCCAGGTGATGCCGACGGCCAATTCGTACTTGGGCAGGCGCAGCAGGCTGACCGGCTTGCTCATGTCGGCCACGTCGTAGACGGCCAGCGCATGCGAATCGCCGTCGGTATCGTTCATGTTGACGGCGAGGTGTCTGCCGTCCGGCGACAGCCGCGGCATGGAGAGCTGCGCGTGGCGCGCGAAGTCCTCCACTGGCACCAGGTCGGCGGCCACGGCGGCGGCGGGCAACAACAGGCAGGCCGCGGACAGCATGGTCCGCGCAAGACGACTGGGCATCGGTCTTCTCCCCTGAAGCTCCGTGCGATAAGTCCGGCTGTCTGGAGCAAGACGGTCCGGCTGGATGCGGACATCCCTGGCAAAGTAGTGGCGCGGTCCTCGTCCAGCCCCCTGGTGTGGACGGTATCGGGAGGGATTCTAGTTCTTGCGAAAGCCCGGGCGGAAGAGGCTGCCGGCGCCGCCCGCTCCGGCGTCCCGCTACACTTGGCCTTTGCCTGCCAGTACGGTCGCCATGTCCCAGCCCTACATTGTCGATTTCGATCCCGTCGCCTTCCACCTCGGTCCGATCCAGGTGCACTGGTACGGACTGATGTACCTGCTCGGCTTTTTCTTCGTGGCGGTGCTGGGCGAATACCGCCGCCGGCGTGGGCGCCTGCCGGTCAGCCGCGATGCGCTGGGCGACCTGCTGTTCTACGGCATGCTCGGCGTGATCGTCGGTGGGCGCGTGTGGTACATGCTGTTCTACGCCGACATCGACTGGATATGGACTGCGCCGCAGACCCTGTTCAAGGTGTGGGACGGCGGCATGAGCTTCCACGGCGGCCTGCTCGGCGTGCTGGCCGCGGGCTGGTGGTGGTCGCGCAAACAGAAGCTGCACTTCTTCGACACCGTCGACTTCGTGGCGCCGTTGGTGCCGATCGGGCTGGGCCTGGGCCGGCTCGGCAATTTCATCAACGGCGAGCTGTGGGGCAAGCCCAGCGACGTGTCGTGGGCGATGATCTTCCCGCAGGCGCCGGATCGGTTGCCGCGGCATCCCTCGCAGCTGTACGAAATGCTGCTGGAGGGCGTGGTGATGTTCGTGGTGCTGTGGCTGGTCTCGCTGAAACCGCGGCCGCGCTACCTGGTATCCGGCCTGTTCGCATTGCTGTATGGCTGCTTCCGCTTCGCGGTGGAGTTCGTGCGCGTGCCCGACCCACAGCTCGGCTACCTGTTCGGCACGCAGTGGGTGACGATGGGGCAGATGCAGTCGCTGCCGCTGATCGCGATCGGGCTGGTGCTGCTCGCGCTGTCGCGTCGCGCGCCGACCTTGCCGCTGACCACCGCCTGACACTGGCCTCCGTAGGAGCGCACCCTGTGCGCGAATGTTCTTTGCCGAAAAGCGTCGCGCACAGGGTGCGTTCCTACAGGCGATTGGCGGATCAGAAATTGCGGTCGCCGCCGATGATGTCGCCCAGGCCGCCAAGCAGCGAGCCCTCGCCGCGGCGCTGGCCGCCGCCTTGCGGCGCCGCCGCCAGCATGCGCCCGGCCATGCGCGAGAACGGCAGCGACTGCAGCCACACGGTGCCAGGGCCGGTCAGCGTGGCGAGGAACATGCCTTCACCGCCGAACAGCATGCTCTTGATGCCGCCGACCGGCTTGACGTCCATGCTCACCGTGTCGTGGAACGCGACCACGCAACCGGTGTCCACGTCGAGCCGCTCGCCAGCCTTCAGCTCACGCTGCACCACGGTGCCGCCGGCGTGCACGAACACCCAGCCGTCGCCTTCGAGTTTCTGCATGATGAAACCCTCGCCACCGAACAGGCCGGTCAGGATCTTGCGCTGGAAGAAGATGCCCAGCTGCACGCCCCGCGCGCCGGCCAGGAACGCATCCTTCTGGCAGATCAGCCGGCCGCCGTGGTCGGACAGCTTCATCGCCATCACCGTGCCGGGGTAGGGCGCGGCGAACGCCACCTTGGCCTTGCCGCTGCCTGCGTGGGTGAACACCGTGGTGAACAGGCTCTCGCCGGTGATCACCCGCTTGCCGGCGGACATCAGCTTGTCCATCAGGCCACCGCCGCTCTGCCCGCCGCTGGAGCCGTCGCCGAACACGGTATCCATCTGCACCGCGGATTCCTTGTACATCAGCGCGCCGGCCTCGGCGATCGCGCTTTCGCCGGGGTCCAGTTCGATCTCGACGAACTGCATGTCGGTACCGACGATGCGGTAGTCGATCTCGTCGGCGCGGCCGCTGCCCATCGACGCCGGCATCGGTGGCGGCGCCAGCGGCGTGCCGCCGAACTCGGCCACGCTGCGGATCGGCTTCCATTCGGTGAATCCCTCGCACCAGCAGTAGCCGTCCGGCTGGCGCTGCGCCTGTGTCTGCGCCGCCGCGGCGTCGAGCGGGCCGATCCGGTCAGTGTTCTTGCCGTAACTGAAAAACCACTGCGCCATGGTTCGTCTCCTGGTGGAAAGGCCCGAGTTTAAGCGGTAGGAGCGCACCCTGTGCGCGATGCTCTTCGTGCCGATCCGCATCAGCTTGGTAGGGCGGGCACTGCCCGCCGCCCTTGGCCGAGCCGCAGCGTCGAAGAGCCGGCGGGCACTGCCCGCCCTACAAAACCGGAGCGAAGAGCATTCGCGCACGGGGTGCGCTCCTACCTATACTTGGGGGATGCGCGCTTATCTCGACCTGCTCCGCCACGTCCTCGACCACGGCACCGAAAAGACCGACCGCACCGGCACCGGCACGCGCAGCGTGTTCGGCTGGCAGATGCGCTTCGATCTCAATGAAGGCTTCCCGCTGGTCACCACCAAGAAGCTGCACCTGAAGTCGATCGTGCACGAGCTGATCTGGTTCCTGCGCGGCGACACCAACGTCGCCTACCTGAAAGAACACGGCGTGCGCATCTGGGACGAATGGGCCGATGCGAACGGCGACCTCGGCCCGGTCTACGGCCAGCAATGGCGCGCGTGGCCCACCGCCGACGGCGGCGTGGTCGACCAGATCGCCTGGGTGGTCGACGAGATCCGGCGCAACCCGGACTCGCGCCGGCTGATTGTCAGTGCCTGGAACGTGGGCGAGTTGCCGAAGATGGCGCTGCTGCCGTGCCACACGATGTTCCAGTTCTACGTGGCGGACGGAAAACTCAGCTGCCAGCTGTACCAGCGCTCGGGCGACATCTTCCTCGGCGTGCCGTTCAACATCGCCAGCTACGCGCTGCTCACCCACATGGTGGCGCAGGTCTGCGGCCTGGGCGTGGGCGACTTCGTGCACACGCTGGGCGACGCCCACCTGTACAACAATCACCTGGAACAGGCGCGGCTGCAGTTGAGCCGCGAACCGTTGCCGCTGCCGCGGCTGAAGCTTGACCCCGCGGTGCGCTCGATCTTCGATTTCCATTACGGGGACGTCGCGATCGAAGGCTACCAGTCGCATCCGGCGATCAAGGCCGCCGTCGCCGTATAGCGGCCGCGCAGGAACATGCGGAACCGGCGCGGTGTCGCCGCGGCCTGTTAAGATCTGGCGTTATCGGCGGCGTCATCCGCGGGCGCAGGCCATCCCGTTGACCCATCCTTTCAAGGACTCGCCATGGCTATTTCGCTGATTGCCGCACTCGACGAAAACTTCGCGATCGGCCGCAAGGGTCAGCTGCCCTGGCACCTGCCCGACGACCTGCGCTGGTTCAAGCAATTGACCACCGGCAAGAACGTGGTGATGGGCTACAACACCGCCCTGTCGATCGGCCGCGCGTTGCCCGACCGGGTCAACCTGGTGTTGACGCGGCGCCACGAGGCACCGTACCCGGGGCAGATCACCGTGCGCTCGATCGAGGAGGCGCAGGCGCGTTGCGACAATACCGGCCTGATCGTGATCGGTGGCGGCATGGTGTTCGCCGAGGCGCTGCCGCGCGCCCGCCGCATGTACCTCACCTGGGTCAGCGCCGCGATCGACGGCGCCGACGCGTTCTTTCCCGGCATCCATTTCAGCGACTGGACCGAAGTCTCCCGTGTGCACCACAAGGCCGACGCCGAGCACGCCTATGACTTCGACATGGTCGAATACCTGCGCAGCAGCTGATGCCCGCACCGGCCGAGCCCAAGCCGGTCTTGCACGTGATGGCCGCCGTCATGCTCGACACCCTGGGGCGCGTGCTGCTGGCGCAGCGGCCGGCGGGCAAGCACCTGGCCGGCATGTGGGAATTCCCCGGTGGCAAGCTCGAGCCCGGCGAGACGCCGATGGCGGCGTTGGCGCGCGAGCTGCGCGAGGAAGTGGGCGTCACCCTGTTGCGTGGCGAACCACTGATCCGGGTGCCCATTCATTACCCCGAGCGTGAACTGCTGCTGGATGCCTGGCAAACCGACCAATGGGAAGGCGAGCCGCAATCGCTGGAAGGGCAGGCGTTGCAGTGGTTGCTCCCGGAGCAGATCGACCCATCGATCCTGGCGCCGGCCGATCGCGTGATCGTGCAGGCCTTGCGGCTGCCGTCGCGCTACGCGATCACCCCGGCCGATGCACGGCCCGAGCAGCGCGGCGTCTGGTTCGAGCGCATCGGCCAGGCGATCGAACGCAGTCGGCAACTGGTGCAATTGCGGCTGCCGCTGTGGCCGCGCGAACTCGTGTGTGAACTGGCCGCCGATCTGCTGCCGCTGGCACGTCGGCATGGCTCCCAACTGCTGCTTTGCGGTGACATCGAAGGTGCGCGGAGGCTCGGCATCGGCGTACAGCTCAGGGGCCGTCAGTTGGCGACCCTGTCCGAGCGTCCGCTGCCGCTGTCGCAGCTGGTCGGCGCCAGCTGCCACGCCGCCGCCGACCTGGCCCGGGCCGAGCAGCTCGCCGTGGACTTCGCCACGCTGTCACCGGTCGCCGCCACCCATAGCCACCTGCAGGCCCCGCCGCTGGGCTGGCCCCGTTTCCAGTCCCTGGCCGAAGCCGCCGCCCTGCCGGTCTACGCCTTCGGCGGCATGGCTCCCGCGCATGTCGCCCAGGCCCGCGCGAACAGCGGCCTGGGCGTCGCCGGCATCCGCGAGTTCTGGCCGTAGCGAACCCGTCTGTAGGAGCGCACCCTGTGCGCGATGCTCTTCGTCACGTCACAGCAAGAGCATCGCGCACAGGGTGCGCTCCTACACAGGCTCGGGGGCTTCGCTACTGGAATCATGCTGCCTCGGCAGCGATGGTTCTCAAATGACACGTCATCCAGGCCATCAAGCACTGCGCAAGGGTCGTGCATCCCTGCCGGGACAGATTTATCTGTTGACGACCACCACGGCCAAACGCGCGCCTTGGTTCCTAAATATGGAAAACGCGCGGACTGCCAGTCGTCTGATGATCGACCCCAAGGTATGGGGCGATGCCCGTGCTCTCTGCTGGGTATTGATGCCCGATCACTGGCATGGTCTGATCGAACTCGGCGAGTACGACGACATTTCGCTCGTGATGAATCGCTTCAAGGCCGTCTCGACGAAAATTCTCGCGGAAAAGGGCTGTGGCAAGCCGGTGTGGGCGCGCGGCTTTCACGACCACGCTTTGCGACGGGAAGAGAGCGTGATTGCCACCGCACGCTATATCGTCGCCAATCCCGTACGGGCCGGTCTGGTACATCACGCACTTGACTACCCCTACTGGAACTGCGTCTGGCTGTAGGAGCGCACCCTGTGCGCGATGCTCTTCGCGGTAATCAACATCAGAGCATCGCGCACAGGGTGTGCTCCTACGGATCAGTGGCTGGTGGACAGCGCCAGGTAGCGTTGGTGCAGCCCGGCGACGGCGGTGTCGAGGGCGGTTTCGTCGCCGCTGTTCTCGATCACGTCGTCGGCCAGCGCCAGGCGTTCGGTGCGGCTGGCCTGGTGGGCCAGCATGCGGCGGGCGAGGGTTTCGTCGATGCCATCGCGGGCGATCAGGCGGGCGATCTGCACGGATTCGGGAGCGTCGACGAGCAGCACGCGGTCGACCCAGCGGTAGTGTTCGATGTTCTCGGCCAGCAGCGGAATCGCCAGCAGGCAATACGGCCCGCGCTCGGCCAGCGCGCGCTCGTGCAGCCACTGGCGCACGAGCGGGTGGATGATCGCCTCCAGCGTCCTGCGCGCAGCGGGGTCGGCGAACACGCGCTGGCGCATGGCCGCGCGATCCAGCCGGCCCGAATCATCCAGCGCCCCGGCGCCGAACGCAGCGACCACCTCGGCCAGCCCGGGCGTGCCCGGTTCGATCACCTCGCGGGCGGCCACATCGGCATCATGCACGTGCACGCCAAGTGCCTCGAAACGCCGCGTCACCGCCGTCTTGCCGGCGGCGACGCCACCGGTCAGGGCGACCACCAGGGCATGCGGCCGCGCGTTCACCGCAGGCCGGTCAGCTGCATGTAGCCCTGCAGCAGGTCCGGGCCCGCCACGAACCAGACCCAGCCGGCGGCGGCGATGAACGGGCCGAACGGCATCGGAATCTCGCGTTCATGCTTGCGCAGCGCGATCAGGGTGCCACCGACCAGCGCGCCGATCAGCGACGACAGCAGGATGATCGGCAGCAGCGCCACCGGTCCCATCCACGCGCCCAGCGCGGCAAGCAGCTTGAAATCGCCATGGCCCATGCCTTCCTTGCCGGTGAGCAGCTTGAACGCCCAGTACACGCTCCACAGGCTCAGGTAACCGATCGCCGCGGCCAGGATCGAGGCCGGCGCGGTGACGAACATCGGCAGCAGCGCCAGCAGCAGGCCCAGCCACAACAGCGGCAGGGTGAGCTGGTCGGGCAGCAGCTGGGTGCGGAAGTCGATGCCGGACAGTGCGATCAGGGCCCAGGTCAGCGCCAGCCCGGCCAGCGCGGCCCACGACGGCCCGAACTTCCACACGATCACCGCGCTCAGCACGCCGCTGAGCAGTTCCACCAGTGGGTACTGGATCGAAATCTTCGCCTGGCAGTAACGGCAGCGCCCGCGCAGCAGCAGCCAGCCGAACAGCGGGATGTTGTCCAGCGCCGACAGCGGATGCTTGCAGTGCGGGCAATGCGACGGCTCGCGCACGATGCCCGGCGGCAGCGGCGTGGCGTCGGCCTGCAGCTCCAGCACATCCCGCGCCTCCTGCCGCCATGCCGCCGCCATGCGTTCGGGCAGCCGCAGGATCACCACGTTGAGAAAGCTGCCCACCAGCAGGCCGAGCACGCCGGCCAGGGCGATCCACAGGGCAAAGGGAAGTTCGGGCATGCGTCAGCCTTGTGTTTTGGGTCCCCACGGTAAAGGGGGAGCCGGTAGGGTACGGCGCTTCGTGTAGGAGCGCACCCTGTGCGCGATGCTCTGATGTTGATTACCGCGAAAAGCATCGCGCACAGGGTGCGCTCCTACAACGAGAACGGCGGGCACTGCCCGCCGTTCTCGTGACTTACCTTGGAAAACCTAGAACGTGCCGGCGAGCTTGAAGATCGGCAGGTACAGGGCGACCACCATGCCGCCGACCAGGGTGCCCAGCACGACCATGATGATCGGCTCGAGCAGGGTGGACAGGGTATCGACGGCGTTGCTGACCTCTTCCTCGTAGAACTCGGCGACCTTGAACAGCATGTTGTCCAGCGCGCCGGATTCTTCGCCGATCGCGGTCATCTGCACCACCATGTTCGGGAACAGGTTGGTCTGTTTCATCGCCAGCTGCAGCTGGTGGCCGACCGAGATGTCGTCGCGCATCTGCTTCACGGCGTCGCCGTACACCACGCTGCCGGTGGCGCCGGCCACCGCATCCAGCGCCTCGACCAGCGGCACGCCGGCGCGGAACGTCACGCCCAGGGTGCGGGCGAAGCGGGCGATCGCCGAGTTGCGCACGATATTGCCCATCACCGGCATCTTCAGCGCCATGCGGTCGAGGAAGTGGGCGAATTTCACCGAGCGTTTCTTGGCGATGATCAAGGCGGCGATGCCGCCCACGATCACGCCGATCACCACCCACCAGTAGCTCTGCATGAACTCCGAGGCACTGACCAGAAGCTGGGTCGGGGCGGGCAGCTGGGCACCGGCGTCCTGGAAGGTCTTGGCGAACACCGGCACCACGAACAGCAGCATGATCAGGCAGACCATGAACACCACGGCCAGCACCATCATCGGGTAGAACAGCGCCTTCTTGATCTTCTTCTTGATCGCCTCCGTGCGCTCCTTGTAGGTCGCCACGGTATCCAGCACGGTGTCCAGCACGCCGGATGTCTCGCCGGCGTGCACCAGGTTGCAGTACAGCTCGTCGAACTGCACCGGGTAGCGCGCCAGCGCCTCGTGCAGCGCCGCACCGCCCTCGATGTTCTGCTTCACGTCGAGCAGGATGTTCTTGAAGCGGACGTTCTTCTGGCCGTCGGCGATGATGTCGAAGGACTGCACCATCGGCACACCGGACGCCATCATGGTGGCGATCTGGCGGCTGAACACGGCCACGTCGCCCGGCTTGACCGTGCTGCCGCTGGCACCGAACAACGGCTTGGCACGCTCGCGCACGGTCTGCGGATTCATGCCCTGGCGGCGCAACTCGGCCTTGACCAGCGAGGCGTTCTTCGCCGGCATGTCGCCTTTCATGCGCTTGCCGCGCTTGTCCAGCGCAATCCACTCGTACGTGGTCAGCTTGCTGACCTCGGCGCGCTGGGCACCGAGCTCTCGCGCCTTGTTGATGTTCGTTGCGGTAGCCGTGGCCATGCGCATCTTCCCCCAGTGGTCCAGTCCCGGAGCCGTCCTTTGCGGGCGGCTGACAAGATATTGATACAGCTTATGTCATTTTTGCGGCGCCAAACCGTGGCGCCGGACGCAGGTTCGATGCAACGGAGGTCCCAGATCCGTCGCTTATTCCTTGGTGACGCGGTCGATCTCGGTCAGGCTGGTCATGCCCTGCTTCACCTTGAGCAGGGCCGACGCGCGCAGGTCATTGATGCCGGCCGCCTTGGCCACCTCGGCGATCTGCAGCGCATTGCCGCCTTGCAGGATGATCTTCTGGATGTCCTCCAGCATCGGCATCACCTGGTAGATGCCCACGCGGCCCTTGTAACCCTCGTTGCAGCCGTCGCAGCCGACGGCCTCGTAGATGGTCAACCCCGCGTCGATGTCGGCCTGGGTGAAGCCGGCGTCCAGCAGCACCTTGGGCGGCAGCTCGATCGGCTTCTTGCACTCGTGCAGGCGCCGCGCCAGGCGCTGGGCGATGATCAGGGTCACCGACGAGGTGATGTTGTACGGCGCGATGCCCATGTTCATCAGGCGCGAGATGGTCTGCGCGGCATCGTTGGTGTGCAGGGTGGACAGCACCATGTGGCCGGTCTGCGCCGCCTTGATCGCGATCTCGGCGGTCTCCAGGTCGCGGATCTCGCCGACCATGATCACGTCCGGATCCTGGCGCAGGAACGAACGCAGCGCGCTGGCGAAGGTCATGCCGCGCTTCACGTTCTGCTGCACCTGGTTGATGCCCTCGACGCGGATTTCCACCGGGTCTTCCACCGTCGAGATGTTGCGCTCGGCGGTGTTGAGCATGTTCAGGCCGGTGTACAGCGACACCGTCTTGCCCGAGCCGGTGGGGCCGGTGACCAGCACCATGCCGTAGGGCTTGTGGATCGCGTCGACGTAGAGCTTCTGCTGGTTCGGCTCGTAGCCCAGCTTCTCGATGCCGATCCTTGCCGACGAGCCGTCCAGGATACGCAGCACGATCTTCTCGCCGAACAGCGTCGGCAGCGTGCTCACGCGGAAGTCGACCGCGCGGGTCTTGGACAGGTTGAGCTTGATGCGGCCGTCCTGCGGCACGCGCTTCTCGGCGATGTCCAACTGGGCCATCACCTTGATGCGCGAGGAGATGCGGTTGGCCATCTTCATCGGCGGGTTGGCTACCGCCTTCAGCATGCCGTCCATGCGCAGGCGCACGCGGTACTGGGTTTCGAACGGCTCGAAATGGATGTCCGAGGCGCCGCGGCGGATCGCGTCGACCAGGATCTTGTTGACGAACTTCACCACCGGCGCATCGTCGTTCGCGTTCGCATCGACGCCGGTGGATTCGACCTCGTCGTCGCCGACCTCGATGTCCAGCTCGTCCAGCTCGCCGCCGCCCATCTCGGGCATGGTGTTGCGCAGGTTGTTGAGCAGGGTTTCGATCACCCGCTGCAACGAGCCGCGCTCCACCAGGATCGGTTCGACCATGCAGTTGGAGTGGAACTTGATCTCGTCCAGTGCATGCGACTGCATCGGATCGGCGATGCCCACGTACAGCCGCTTGCCGCGGCGGAACAGCGGCAGCGCCTGGTGCTTGGTGATCAGCGCCTCGCTGATCAGGTCCAGCGGCATCGTCGCCGGGTTCAGCACGGCCACGTCCATCATCGGCATGCCGAACTCGGCCGAGGCGATCCGCGTCAGTTCGGCGCCGTCCACCAGGTTGTGGTCCAGCAGCCAGGCCCCCAGCGTGGCCTTCTGCTGGCCGCTGTCGGCCATCGCCTTGCGTACCACGTCCTCCGGCATCACCCCTTCGGACACCAGCCGACGCGCCATGCCGGACAAACCCGTGAGCGACGGTTGTAATTGAGATGACATAACCTACTCGACCTTGCCCCTGTATGTTGTTGAATCTACCGCAGTCCGGCCCGCAGGTCACCCACTCCCTGCAACTCCGAGCCAGCACGGTGATGCAGTGCACAAGCCCGCTCCCGCGGGCCAGGCTCCTCCTTCCACATGCAGGGCAGCCCAACTCGGTTCTTCCCCAGCGCAAGGGCTGCCCGGTTCGATTCCTGTATGCAGGCCCGGTTTTGCTCCTCCCCCTGCACGAAGGGGAGGGAGTAACGCGCGGTAGGGCGGGCACTGCCCGCCGCTCTCGCCAGAATCGTGTTGCCGACAGGGAACGCCAGGCTCGATTCCTGGGTGATCCGTGCATTTTGCGAGGGACAGCACGGCCGGTGCGCCCGGCTACCTTGATCGCACATCAACGGATCCTTACAATGAAGTAAGGAATTCGAAGGAGAAGGTCATGACCACCGCCAGCGTTACCAGCAAGGGCCAGATCACGATTCCGGTTGCCGTGCGTGAGGCCATGCACGTGCGTGCGGGGGATCGGGTGGAATTTGTGGAAATCGAGCCGGGCCGGTATGAGTTCATCGCCGCCACGCGCCCTGTAACCGCACTCAAGGGTATGTTCGGCAAAGTGTCCAAGCCGGTGTCGATCGAGCAGATGAACGCCGCGATCGCAGCGGCGGGTGCGGCGGCGAAATGATCGGCCTGGATACCAATGTCCTGGTGCGTTACATCATGCAGGATGATACAGCGCAGTCGGCCAAGGCCTCGGCTTTGCTCGACGCGCTGACCGTCGAGGCGCCGGGCTGGATTTCGATCGTGTCCGTGATCGAATTGGCCTGGGTGCTGGGTACGGCGTATGGCCTGGACCGCGCGCAACTCACCGAAGCACTGGAAGCCCTGCTACGCACCAAGGAGTTGATAGTGGAGCGTGCGGAGGTCGTCTGGAAAGCAGTGCGCGTTTTCCGCGACTCCAGAGCCGATTTTGCCGATTGCCTGATCGCATGCGCCGCCACGTCCGCCGGCTGCGAACACATCATGACGTTTGATCGTGGTGCCGCGAAACATGCGGGCATGAGCCTGATCGGCGCCCTGTAGGAGCGCACCCTGTGCGCGAATGCTCTGATGTCGATCGGTGCGAAAAGCATCGTGCACAAGGTGCGCTCCTACAAAAATCGAGGGTCACCCGACGTGCCCCGATGCCCCAGCTACAGGACAGATCAACCCCCGAAACCCCAACCCCGTCCGCAACCCCCGCCCAGCCTTCACGCTATGATCCCCTCTCCACCCGGGGGAGCCATCCGTTGAATCGCCTGAGCATCATTCTGCCCGCCAAGAACGAGGCGCCCGCGCTGGCTGCGCTGTTGCCGCGCCTGCGCGCCGCCCATCCCGAGGCCGAGATCATCGTGGTCGACGACGGCTCCACCGACGACACCCGCAGCATCTGCAAGAGCAGCGGCGTCGAATGCCTGTCCTCGCCGTACTCGATGGGCAACGGCGCGGCGATCAAGCGCGGCGCCCGTGCCGCCACCGGCGACATCCTGGTGTTCATGGACGGCGACGGCCAGCACGATCCGGCCGACATCAAGCGCCTGCTCGACCAGCTGAACCGCGGCTACGACATGGTGGTCGGTGCCCGCGACTGGGGCAGCCAGGCCGGCGTGGGCCGTGGCCTGGCGAACACCTTGTACAACTGGCTGGCCAGCCGCATGACCGGCCACCCGATACTGGACCTCACCTCCGGCTTCCGCGCCGTGCGTGCGGACAAGTTCCGCGAATTCCTGCACCTGCTGCCGAACGGCTTCAGCTACCCCACCACCAGCACCATGGCGTTCTTCCGCAGCGCCTACCCGGTCGCCTACATCCCGATCAAGGCCGCCCACCGCGTCGGCAAAAGCCACATCAAGCCCCTGCGCGACGGCGTGCGCTTCCTGCTGATCATCTTCAAGATCGCCACGCTGTACTCGCCGTTGAAGTTGTTCGTGCCGGCCAGCGTGGTGTTCTTCCTGCTCGGCTGTGCCAACTACGCCTGGACCTTCATGCACGAAGGCCGTCTCACCAACATGAGCACGCTGTTGTGGAGCGCGGCGGTGATCGTGTTCCTGATCGGGTTGGTGTCCGAGCAGATCACGGCGTTGACGTATCGCCGAGATGCATAGCACGGACTTTCATCTGATCATGCGCGCGTTGCGTGCGTGTCATCCGGCATGTTCCGCGCCGCTGTCACCATCGCGCCAAATTTACGATAGGACGTTGTCCTGTCAGTATCTTCGATGAGCAGGAGCGTTGCACGAAACGCAGCCTGGAACGTTGCCGGTACTCTGAGTTCGTTTGTTGTCGGCTTGGTCGCGCTTCCGGTACTCCTGCACACGCTGGGTGCGGCGCGGCTTGGCGTCTTTACGCTTGCGCTGGGGCTTATCGGGTTTTCAGGCCTGCTCGATCTCGGTCTTGGGCGCGCTCTGACACAAAGCGTTTCCAGCAGTCTTGGCGAGGGGCGTCCGCGCGAGGCCATGGCCTCGCTGGTGTGGCATGTGCTGCGCCTGCTGGCGAGTTTTGGCTTGGTCTGGGTGTTGTTATTGTGGCTGCTGGTGCCGCCCGTGGTAACGCACCTTTTCCATCTGCAGGGTAAGTTGGCGGCGGAGACCATCTTTGGCTTGCGAGCGGTCGCGTTGTCCCTGCCGTTTGTGCTTGTCGCAACCGGGACCATGGGTGCGCTCGAAGGGCTGCAGGAGTTCCGCCGCGTCAGTACCAGGCGGGCGGCGCTGAGCATACTTCAATATGGTTTTCCCACGCTGGTGGCGTTGTGGCGCGCGGATGTGGGCTGGGTTATTGCGGCCCTCGCAGCCAGCCGTGCGTTTGGCATCCTTGTATGGCTGCAGGCATTGCAACGCGTGCTCCCTAAGCGTGAGGGCGCGCATCATCACCCGGATGATCTGCGCCATTTACTGCGATTTGGGGGCTGGCTGTCGGTCAGCAATCTAGTGGGCCCGCTGATGGCGTATGCCGATCGCTTCTATCTCGCCAGTCTCTTTCCGCCGGCGCTTGTGGCAGCTTATACCGTGCCATACGACGCCTTGTCGCGGGTGACGAGCCTGCCGATGACGGCCATCGGTGCCGTATTCCCGGCCCTGGCCGAGTCACAGGCGCACCCCGACAGCTCGGCGTCACTGCTGCGTGGAAGCGTTCATGTACTGGTGACGCTGATGCTGCCCCCGCTGCTGGTTGCCATGATCTTCGCCCGGCCACTATTGACTCTGTGGTTGGGCTCGAACTTCGCTATCGTCGCGCTACCCATGTTTCAGCTGCTGCTGCTTGGCGTATTCGTCAATAGTGCCGCCCATGTCCCGTATGCGCTGCTGCAGGCGCATGGTCGTACCGATCTCACTGCCAAAATGCACCTGGCCGAGCTGCCGATTTTTGCGGGTCTGCTGGTTTGGGCCGTGGCGTATCATGGGATCGTCGGTGCGGCGCTGGCCTGGACGCTACGGATCGCTCTCGACACGATGCTGCTCTACGGCTCGGCGATCCTGCTGCAGCCGGAACAACGCAGGGTGCTGGTCCGGAGCGCAGGTCTGGTGACCTTGGCGAGCGTCGCGCTGCTGCTGCCCCTGCTGACCCGCAACCGGCTGCTACTGGGGCTGGACGCCTTGCTGGCGCTGGCGTCCTGCAGCATCATGCTGCCCCAGTTGTACCTGCGCTGGCACCGCACCGCCGCGCCTCCCTGACGAGCGATACATGAAAGCACAGACCTGGCCTGCCGAAGATCTGGAAGACGTTCCGAGCTGCCCCGTATGCGCAAGCACAGAACGGCAGCTGTTGTATGCCGATCTGACGGATCGCGTGTTTGGTTTGACGCCAGGCCAGTGGACGATTTATCGCTGCGCGAGTTGCCGTTCGGCATGGCTTGATCCGCGTCCTGACCGTGGCTCCATCGGTCGTGCGTACGAAGACTATGTCACCCACGTCGCTGACGATGATGTTTCGGTGCTGCCGACGAGCCGGTTGATTCGCTGGTTGCATGCATGGATCAATGATTACAAGAACGCACGCTACGGGTTGACGCGGGCGCCAGCAGCACCAGGAGGGCGCTGGCTGGTGAGGTTTGTGCCGTCGATACGCGCCAAGGCGGATGCCCAGTGCCGTCACCTGCCGCGGCTGCGCCCATCAGAGCGCGGCAGGCGCTTGCTCGATGTGGGCTTCGGCAATGGCGGCTTTCTGAAGCTGGCCGGCGAAATGGGTTGGAATGCCGAGGGCATCGACTTCGATGCCAAAGCGGTGGAGGTGGCGCGCGCCCAAGGGCTGAAGGTCCGCTGCGCCTCGGTCGACGAATTGCTCCAGCAGAACGTGCAGTACGACGTCGTCACGATCAGTCACGTGATCGAGCACGTGCAGGAACCAGGCAAGTTGCTCAAGGACTTGTATCGACTGCTTACACCTGGGGGCATTCTCTGGTTGGAAACGCCCAATCTGGAAAGCACCGGCGCGTATAGGTTTGGCTCGGACTGGATGGCGCTGGATCCGCCGCGCCATTTGCTGCTTTTCAATCCACAATCGCTGCGCACGTGTCTGCGCGATGCAGGTTTTCAGGAAATAGTGCAGCGTTGGCATGGCATGATTCCCCTGACCATCTATCCGGCCAGCGTAGCCATTGCCCAAGGCGGAATCGCTCAGCACGCGCGCATGAAACCTCTTCCCTCGCTTGCCGCTGTTTGGTCCGAGTTGACCGCTATGGTTCGACCCGCTCGGCGTGAGTTTTTGACCTTCACGGCGCGCAAGTCGCCGTGAATGACGGAACCAGCAGGCGCGTATTTGCGGTCGTCGTCACCTATCTTCCGGAGGTACACGCGCTGACCCGCCTGCTCACGGTACTGGCGCCGCAAGTGGCGCGTGTTGTGGTCGTCGACAACTCATCGGAAGATGACATCAGGGTCCAGTCCCTCTGCGCAGAACTTGGCTTTCCCACGATCGAGCTGATTCGTCTGGGTAGCAACCGCGGCATCGCCAAGGCATTGAACGTCGGCATCGAAGTGGCCCGGTCCGCAAGTGCGACGCATGTGCTGTTGTCCGATCAGGACAGCGAGCCGGCAGCCGACATGGTCCAAGGTTTGTTGCGCGCCGAGGCCGATCTGCGCCGGCATACCGCTCGTATCGGTGCGGTAGGCTCCAGCTTTACCAACGTCAACAGTGGCAAGCTGTTTCCGTTTCATGTAATGGTCAAGGGACGGCCGCTTTACGGGCGCCGCAGCGCGTCCGTGGAAGAGCCGCATGTCGAAGTCATCACCTTGATCACCTCGGGGACGCTGGTGCCCATGGCGGTGTTTGACGAGGTGGGCTTGATGCGCGAGGACTTCTTCATCGATTGCGTGGACACGGAGTGGTGTTATCGCACGCGGGCGCACGGCTATCTGCTCTATGGCACGGCCTGGGCCACGATGGTTCACCGGATGGGCGATGCGACCTTGCGGTTCTGGTTTTTCGGTTGGATCAAGGGCAATGTCCACAGCCCATTGCGGATTTACTATCAGACCCGCAATCTTGTTCGGCTGCAATTCAACGGTTACCGCGGCATTCGCTGGAGAATTCGGATTATCTGGTCGTTCTCGGCAATTTTTTACTGCCATGTCTTCTATGGCAGCGCAAGACGTGCCTCGTTGAGGATGGTCCTGCGTGGACTACGCGACGGCCTGCGTGGCCGTATGGGTGAGTTCAGACCATGATCCGACGCTTTATCCGCGTGAAACATCGCAAGGCGTTGCGCATCGCCGACCGTTGTCGATTTGCCTCGACATGGTATTGGTCGAGTAGCAGGTTGCTGCCACCGCCGGTAACCGTCCACGATCCAGAGGAAACCATGCCGTGTTGAAGAGAGCCTACGCAAGATCAAGATCGCTGGGCGTGACGGCCATGGTGATGGACATCTACCGAGTTGTCTTGCCGTACCGCCTTCGTTTTTTTGAGCATTGCCGGTCCGCATTTCAGACGGGAAAAGGATTGGAGCTTGGCGGCCCCAGTGCGATCTTCGGTGCACGCGGCAGCATTCCCATCTATCCCGTTGCTACTCATATCGATAACTGCAATTTCAGTGGCGACACTGTGTGGGAGGGCGCAATAAGCGAGGGCAACAGCTTTGTCTTCGACAAACGCGCGGCGCCTGGACGCCAATATGTTGTCGAGGCGAGCTGCCTCCAGTGCATTGCAGGCGCATCCTACGATTTTGTCCTTTCATCCCACTGTATCGAACACCTGGCCAATCCGCTGCAAGGCTTGTCGGAGTGGATTCGGGTTCTCAAGGACGACGGCCTGCTGGTGCTGGTGGTACCGCACAAGGACGGGACGTTTGACCACCGCAGGCCGGTCACGGCGCTGGCGCACATGATCCAGGATTTCGACATGCATATGCAGGAGGACGACCTGACCCATCTGAGTGAGATCCTGCGCCTTCACGACTTGCGCATGGATTATCGTGCCGGCGATTTGCAGACCTTCCGGGAGCGCTCCAGACGCAATTTCGAAAACCGGTGTCTGCATCAGCATGTCTTCGATACGTATCTCGCCGTGGAAATGGTCGATCACATGGGCCTGCAACTGCTGGCGGTGGAGGCTTTTCGTCCGATGCACATCGCGCTGATCGCCAGAAAACTCGCATCCGGACAGATTCCGCATAATGAACAATTTACTGGCGTGGCCGGTACACCGTGCTGGCGTAGTCCGTTTCCATCGGATCGGTCGCACCAACGCAAGGGTGCCTGAGCCGGCGTGCGAGCACGCCGCCGGACGGTGCCTGACGGGTGGCGCCTCGTGGTTACGGAGGTAGGCTCATCTCGCGTGAGTTTCCGTGGCGTTTGTCGCCATCCGGATCAATGCCGATTGCAGGCGTGTTGCGATGACCTTGGTGGAAAGACGCGCATGATATGTGTCGCGGCCCCGCGAACCCAGTTCGGGCAGCGACGCGCGGTTTTCAAACGCCCATCGAATGCTGGCAGCGAGCGCATCGGCATTAGCTTGCTCGATCAGCAGACAGTTGACGCGATTCACAAACCCGTAATCTTCATCGATGCGTCCAATCACTGTAGCCTTGCCTGACGCCAAGCATTGCGAAGTCTTGCCAGTAACCACGCGTCTTGCCTGGGGCGTGCCACCGAACGGCCCTCCCAAGCATAAGTCTGCACCAGGAATTTCCTCTTGCAGCAACCGCTCGAATGCTACCCATCGACGATACGTGAAATTCGTCACGCCAAGACTCAAGCAATGCCGGTGCAGACGATTGGCCTGTCTTTTGTTTCCCCCAACGAAATCGAAACGAATCGGCAAGTCAGTAAGTTGTGCCGCCGCTTGGATAATGATGTCTATTCCGTGCAATGGTAGGAATGAACCATAGAACAGTATGGTGAAGATGCCGCTGCGGTTGGGAGTGGAAGCCCTTGGGTCTGGCTTCGATTCGATGGCTCCTACTGGAATCGCGAAAAAGTGCTCTAGTGGCAAAGCAAACGTGCGCGCATAGAACTCGGCGTGAAGTTGGGTGTCGGTCAATACAAGGTCGGCACGTCGGAGTGCGCTCTGCTCGAATGGATAAACCAATGTTGCGAGGACTTTCCAGAGAAGGCCTCGATTGTGCTCGTCGCGTAGGGCCGCGTAGGGTGACATGAGCGCGTCAAGTACCAGCGGTTTCCCTTTGGTTAGCCAACGGACGGGCCAGAAAAATTCATGCCCCCGGAAGCCCAATACATAAACATCAGAAGTATTCGTCGAACGGAGCCGCCGCAAAGCTTTCCATGTCTCAATATAGCGATGTAGTCCTCGGTGAGTGTTGCGTGCAATGGCAAGCTCCACATTCGGGCATGCGCGCAAAGCCTTCAACAGACTCTGAGTGCGTATGTATTCCGGCGCTCGATAAGCCAGTACATAAGTCACGCGCAATACTAACGCCAGGCCCTTGAACGCTTTGTACTGTTTTCTTTGTTCGTTTATCTGCATGCTGAGCGATCGAGTACATAACGCAACGTGGTTACGGTGATGTACCAAGTCACTGTCTCGATGGACTTCATCACTGAAGCTCCGGTAGCGTGCGTAATTGTGAAATTACGTTGTCCAACCGGCCGCCATAATTCAGGGCTTCTAATTTTCTGATGGCAGCGAGTGCCTCATCGCGTTTTCCTTGGACGGCTAGCATGCGAATTTGCGTTATTCTGTAGGCTGGTTCACTGGGTGCTGCGCTAACGGCATCACTTGTCATTTGCTCGCCGAGCGCCTTGTCGTCAAGTAGATTCCAGCAGTAGTCACCATAATTGGCAAGGAGCCTTGCACCAGGATCCGGGTGATTCAGTGCCGCCATGAACGCCTCCACCATTCGGTCTTGCGGCAGATCGCAGTGACTTTCTCGTGCGCATTGGGTCAAGGCGGCCAATGAGCTTTCGTCCTGTACGGTAGGTTTACGGACCTTCAGTTTGACGATCAGACTGTTCCACCATGCGTCCTTCAGCGGCAGGTGCATGCGCGCGTTCATGAAGATCAGCGCCTGCTCAGGAAGAATCGAAGCATCCGGTAGCGCGGCCGCTTTTTCCAGCGGTGCGTAGGCCAGCTTGGTGAAGGGCGATGTAGGGTCGTAATGCGAATAAAGGATGTAAGTGCGGCCCAGCTCGTACTGCGCGCGTGGTGACTGTGGGGCACGAGCTGCGAGATCTTCTGCCAGTCGCAGCGGGCTGCCCCATACATAGGCAGTGAGTGCGGTCAGTGCCGTCCAGCAAAGCATCAGTCCAGCCAACAGCGCGTGGCGGGGTAGAGCAAAGGGGAGGGTGCGCGGTACGGCGAGCAAAGGTACGACCGCAAGCAGCAGCCCGAAACTGGCGAAGTAGTTGCGGTGCTCGTAGATCAGCTCCAGTGGCAGGATGGTGCCGGTAAGCAACTGACAGCCTAGGAACAAGGCAATGCCGAGTGCGGCCAGTGGCTTGCGTGAGCGCAGCCACAACATCAGCACGATCAGGGTGGCGAGCAGCACGATACTGGCAAGGGTGCTCCACGGGGTCAGCAGCCCTGTCGAGATCCGGAAATCATCGTGATAGAACGAGAGTGCTGCGGGCGTCGGTAGAAGTGTCCAGGCGATGTAGTCGACGATGATGCGTGCTTCGCTGAGCAAGCGCGTGCCCAAGGTGAAGTCGCGGGTAGCCCAGGTTTCTGGTTTCAGCACACCTGGAGCCAGCCATGCCAAACCAAGGAACATGGGAAGGGCCAGCACCAGCAAGAACAGGCCGATGATACGGAGGTCGCGTTGTCGGGGTTTCGCTTCTATCTCCCGGGGAAGAGCGTCTCTTTTCAGTGGCTTGCAAAAGTGGAACAAAGCCCACTCGATCAGCAGTGCATATAGCGGCAGCATCACGACAGTTTCTTTGGCCAAGATACCGAGAGCAGCGGGAACGGTGATGCTGACAAGACAGAGGACGAAGCCATGGGTGCCAAGAGATAGGCACCGCCACCCTGATCCTTCTCGGCTTGCAGCAGAGGGCGGCGGCACAGGAGCGAGCATGCGGTGACGGCCGGCGATGTAGCCGAGCAGGCCAAGTAGCACGAACAGGTTTGCCATGCTTTCCATACGTTGCACGACATACAGCACGGCGGTGAGATTGATCGGCAGCAACATCCAGCCGGCGGCGATCAGCGCGGCAACGATACCGGTGCCGAGGTGTTGATCGGTGGGAGCGCCTCCCATGCGCGATGACTCTCGGGTCAATACAGCATTGTCGCGCGCAGGGTGCGCTCCTACGGGAACTGATCGTAGTAGCGCCCGCGCCAGCAAAAATACCAGCAATCCATTCAACAGATGGATGGCCAAGTTGGTCAGCTTCATCCAGTACGGGTCGAGACCGGTGGCGAGGTAGTTGGCAGCGAAACTCAACGAGGCCAGCGGTCGCTTGAAGTCGCTAGCGGGAGAGGCAAGTGCTGCACGCACCAGCGACGGCAGGCTGGCGTCATGCGGTTGCACGCCCTGGTTGTCGACGATGTTGGGGTAGTCGTCGAACAGGAATCCGCCTTGCAAACCGGGCCAATACATGATCGCCGTGACGGTAAAGGCCGCGACTAAAACCCACAGATGTAATGATGGCCGTGTTGTTGCTGGACGCATTAGTGGGGTGTGCTCGGGTCAGAGTATGGGTGTGCAGTATTGGAGTTCTTGGCTTTTGCGTCGAGGCTGAGTTGCTGTCGCAAGCGGGCCAGCTCGTGTGGCCAGTAATTTTGGCGCGCCAATACCCATTCATGCAGCATCGGCATGCCGATGCCGGGTGGCATCGCGTTGCTTTGCACCTGTTGATAATGATCGAGTAGGCGGAGGCCTTGCGTTGGATAGCCAGCGGCGCCCAGTGTTGCGGCAGATTCCAGCGCCATTCCCGGCCGTACCTGCAGATCGAGTGCTTGCACGAAATCAGCCAACGCGGTGTCCGGCTGATGCTGCGCAAGTGCGATGCGGCCGCGCAGATAAGTGAGATCCTGCTGTGGGCCTGCTGCGGATAGCTTGGAGTTTTGCAAGCCTGTATTGATCAAGCCCAGCAAGTCCGCTGGTGTCAGGCCTGGGCATCCGCCGGAAACCACGACGGGCAGCATACGGTCGAACCAATGGGAAAACAGTGAGCCGGTGTTAGCCGTTCCGCGCATGGCAGTACGTGCTGCGGCCAGATCGGCTGGACTGATCCCTCCGCTCATGCAGCGCGCGCCGAGCAGGTTGAAAGTGATCTGTGTTTGAGCCGGTTGGCTGGCGAGCACTGCTTGCAACCGCTGTACGGCTTGATATGGGCGCCCGTTCTGCATGTCGATCTGTGCGGCGTTGGCTTGAGCTCGCGCAGAGTCGGGATTGATTTGTGCCCAGACGAGTGCCTGTGTTTGCACATCTCCCCACACCCCGGCACGCGCATGGGTCATCAGCGCCAAGCCGAGCGGCAATGCAATCATCAGGATGCGCTTGGGTATTTTTAGTGCTCGCGTATCGGCCAGCCACAGCCCCAGCGGCCAGAACATCAGTAGCGCGGGCACATAATTGCGGTGCTCAAAATACAACTCCAGCGGTATTGAAGTGGATTCGAGCAATTGTCCGGTGAAATAGAACAACACTGCCAACGCCGGCGCAGGGTGGCTTCGTCGTGCCCACCAAACACCGCCGATTAGCCCCAGCACCGCGAGGATCGCTGGTAGGGTGGAGACGGGGTGCAGCAAGGATGTCGAGGCTAGGTATTGATCGTTGAACAGTCCGCTGGAAAGCGGGCGAGGCAGCCATAGCAGTGACAGGTAATCTATCAGTACGCGTGGTTCGGTCAGCAGCCGTTGTGCATAGGTCCATGAGCGCAATGCCGGGCCGCCGGTGGTGATGCCATGCACGCCAACCCACACAAGACAAATGCAAATGGCTACAGCAGGGACGATTGCAAAGACCGACATGAATGCGCGATGGGTGCGGCGTGCTTTGCCCGCCGGCACCACATGTCTAGGAGCCAACACAATGGTCTCGATTAGCAGTGCGTACAGCGGCAGCAGCACGCCATTGGCCTTGGCTAGCACGCCAAGCATGGTGAAGCCGCCCAAGCCGACAGCACTCCATAACAATCCGCTGCGGGTTTTTCCGGCAGTTAGCTGAGCGCGGCCGTGCAGCCAAACCAACAACCCCGCCAGTACGCAGGTGGCCGGCAACATGGCCTCGCGTTGCACGATATAGAGGGTGGTGGACACTAGCAGCGGATGCAGCAGCCACATCGCGGTACCGAGCATTGCGGCCATCTTGCTTCGGTGTGCGTCACCATCCAGCAAGCGACCGAGTCTGACCAGTAGTGCATACAACAGCACACCGTTGATCAAGTGCAGGATAAGGCTGCTGCGTTTGAACGGGTAGGGATTTGCGGGCCAGTTGTGCGCGTCGAGCAGAAAGCTCAACAGTGTCAGCGGCCGCCCAGTAGGGTCGGCGATACCGGAAGTGATGTAGCGCCAAAACGTGGGCCAATTATCGACCGGGCCACTGGCGCCGAGGGCGGGCAGATTGGCGAAGTCATCGAACAGGAAGCTGCCATGTAGACCGGGCCAGTAGGCGGCAACTGCCAGCAGCATAAGCACCAGCAATGCGAGCGGCGGCAGGATCGTAGAGCGTTTACGCATCGGAACCATCCGTAAAAAAGAAGGGCCGCAAGATGCGGCCCTTCCGATTACCGTCTTTGCCGAGAATTACGAACGGCAGGACGTAGGCAGATATTTCGCAGCAACAGTGGCCGACTTGCAGGTCCAACTAACGCTGCCTGCATTCGTAATCGGCGACAGCTCAAGGGTGGTAGCAGCTGGGATGGCTTTGTTTGCCTTCGGACCACCGTAAGCGACGGTAATAAGGCCGCTGGCAGGCGTAACGGTCACCGAGCTTACGTAGTTTCCACTGATGCTGGCAGGGACCGCCAGACCCATCGAAGCGTTACCGCCGACGCTGCTCAGGTTGCCCGTATTGCTATAGAACTCTGCCACGGCGGTCTTGGCTCCATCGGCTAGCACGGCACCTTCCGACACCTGGGTGCGCACCAGATAATCCTGGTAGGCCGGGATGGCGATGGCGGCGAGGATCGCGATGATCGCAACCACGATCATCAGTTCGATCAGGGTAAAGCCTTTCTGCATGTTCTTCATGGTGGTTCCTCTGTATTGGTTAGCTAACCGTGTGATGCCCCCTGAGCTCCAGTCCCTTGTCCCCCTAGGCGGGATCGGACCCCATCTGCATGGTCGGAACGACCAGGAAGCTCGCGGCAAAGTCAAGCAGTTTGTGTGCCACGTTTGCCGCAGGTGTATTCCCTCACAACCATAGGCCTTTGGATTGTGCCCGCGGTCACGAAAGCCCGCAACCCTTGGCGGGAGGACCTGCGAGATTCTGGAAATGTGATCTCGGCTGCATGGCAGGGTCCTGTCCGTGCCGGGCACTTAGTGACGCTCGTTGTCACTTTTGTGCGGAGGCAATGGCGAGGCGGCGGGGAAATTACTTGCGACAGGTCGTTGGCAGATACTTGTCCGCTACTGTTCCGCCATTACAGTTCCAAGTGATGCTGCCGACTTGGGTGACGGCGGAAAGCACCAGAGTACTGGTCTTGATGCTGCTGTTTGCCTTGGGTCCGTTGAATGCGACCGTTATCTTGCCGGCGGGCGCAAGATCCACGCTGGAGACGTAGTCTCCGGTGATTGATGTGCTTTTTGCGAGGCCCGCGGATTCGTTCGATTTGGGAAACCGTCCAGTGTTGGAGACGAAGTCCCATTCTGCGGCCTTGGCGCCGGTGGCCAGAATCATACCTTCGCTGATCTGCGTGCGGATCAGGTAATCCTGATAGGCCGGGATGGCGATGGCGGCAAGGATCGCGATGATCGCCACGACGATCATCAGTTCGATCAAGGTAAAACCGGCGGAAATGCGCTGGCGCAACATGGTGGACTCCCCTGTGAGTGCACCATGGACAGGCACGTTTTGTACCAAATGTGAAGACGGAGTGTGCGACGTATCACAACGGTGAGTTTGGCCGTTTGAGCTTCCCTTGCGGTCTACGGCTCGCTTTGACCGGTTGTGGCCTGCTTGCGTCTCGCCAGTCCCGCACTTCACCGTCACCCGCTTTGGCCACCAGGGAACCTGCCCGCGAACCCCTTGGTTCCAACGTACAGGGGGGCCTAATCTACGTGCTGGATTGGCGCGATTGCGGCTCATCGAGCGTGACGATGATGATGCCCAGGCTGGGCGCCATCGCCACGGCTTGCAGGCATTCGTCGCGATCAGCTTGTGTTTGCGGGATGGACACGGCCGTCTTCTTGGTAGGGCGGGCACGGCCCGCCGGCTTTTGCTCGCGTCGTCGCATGGTGCGGCGGGCGGTGCCCGTCCTACGAGGCTGCACGCTGCGGATCGGATGTACGCGCTGGCTACAAGGAACGACCTGCGGACGTGAGGGATGTCTTTGACGTCGGCAGGAAGAGCACCGTGCGGAAGATTGGCTCCTGTCGGTGATCGCAGGGCAAGGGTCTATGTGTTGGACCTCGCCAAGGGCGGCCAGCCGGTGAAGGTGATCGATCAAGCGGCTGGGTTTGGTCAAGTTGCGTGAGCGTGGAAAGCCGACGGAGGTTCGACGCCAGTCAGGTCAACCGATGGCGAGCTTGACCGGCTTGCCGACACGGCTGAGCATTTCCACCAGCGCGTCAATGGTGAATTTGGCCGTTTTCTGGTTGACCACGTCGGATACGCGGGGCCGCGAGATCATCAGGATTGCCGCAGCGTCGGCCTGCTTCAGATGATGCTCGGCAATCCAGGCAGACAGCTCGTCCATCAATTGCTGCTTCAACAGCCGCGTGTCGTTGATCTGTTGGTGGGAAGCCACTTGCAAACGCCTGGCTTCGGCGGGCGCGAAGCCGAGTTCCAGGAACAGATTGGCTCCCGGTTTGGTGACATGGCGGATTTCGGTGTCGATCGTCATTTCGGTGTCTTTCTCGCGTTGACCACGGCGCGATAGCGCGCCTCGGCAATGGCCTTGTCCATGACTTGCCTGTCACTCGATCTCCGGGGGCTTTGCCAGCACAGCATGTGTTTGCGGGATGGACGCGGCCGTCTTCTAGGGTGGGCACGGCCCGCCGGCTTTTGCTCGTGGCTTGAAAAGCATCGTGACTGAAGTCGCTCCTGCAGATATCACGCTGCGCGCGGGTGGATGTGGGCCAGTGTGTCGCCGAGTTCGCGGCGTGCCGTTTCCAGTTCGAACCGCTTCTGCAGGTTGATCCATACATCCGCCGTCGTGCCGAAGTAGCGGCCAAGGCGCAGGGCGGTGTCCGCGGTGATACCGCGCTTCTCGTTGGCGATGTCATTGACGCGTGCCGGTGTGACACCAATGGCACGGGCGAGCGCGTTGCTGGAAAGCTCCAGCGGAACCATGAATTCCTCGCGGAGGATTTCGCCGGGGTGGACTGGTGGCAGCAAGGTGGAGGCCATTGTCATTACCTCATCAGTGATAGTCGGTGATTTCGACGTCGTACGCGTCACCGCTTTTCCAACGGAAGCAGACGCGGAACTGACCGTTTACGCGAATGCTGTGCTGTCCTGAGCGGTTTCCGTTGAGTGCTTCCAGGCGGTTGCCCGGCGGTACCCGAAGGTCTTCCAGCGCGCCGGCCGCGTCGAGGTATTCCAGCTTGCGGCGGGCGGAACCTTCGATGTTCACAAAGCGGCGGACTCGTACGCCATTGAACAGCGACTCAGCGTCCTTGTTGACGAGGGTCTTGATCATGAGTTCATATCGTATACCGGTATACGATACAAGGCAAACCGGCACGGAGACCTTCGCGGCACCGGAAGCATGCTCAGCTTTTACCGGGCGAGGCACTTGGTCGCAGCGAAATCTGTAGGAGCGCACCCTGTGCGCGATTGCTTTTTCTAGCACGCATGCAAAAGCAATCGCGCACAGGGTGCGCTCCTACATGTGCCGATCCAGGAAAATGCATGCCGGTCACGGCAAAACTTGCCTGCGGCGGATTTGGCGCTTTGCCGTCACGGTTTTCCCCACCCAAGGAACCACCCCATGAAACCTCTGATTGCCGCGCTGCTGCTTGCGCTGGTGACAGCGCCCGCGATGGCGCAGATCGCCGTGGATACTACGTTCGTGAAGGCACAGGGCGCGCATGCGTTCAATGTGCGCGACCTGGTGATGATGGTCCGCAGCTGTCGCCGGATGGGCACCATGCGGCGTTCGGCGTGCGCAGCACCGACTATGCCGCGAACAAGGGTGTCGGCGCGATCTATGTGCTGGACCTGGGCAAGGGCGGGCAGCCGGTGAAGGTGGTGGACAAGGGCAGCTCGGCGCGCTGGTCGGCGGATGGCCGCAGCCTGTATTTCGTGGCGCCGGCCAAGGGTGTGGCGCAGCTGTGGCGGGTGGACCTGGGCGGCGAGGGTGGGCTGGATTCAACCAAATTTGAGCTGGCCAAGCCAGCGGTGCCGGTGCAGGTGAGCCATTCCGTGCTGGACCTGGGCGGCTACAAACTGTCGCCGGATGGCAAGCAGGTGCTGCTGTCGTATGAGGTGTTCACCGATTGCGCCGCGCTGGCGTGCACCCAGCAGCGCGTCGACGCGCGTGCGAAGGACAAGGCCAGCGGCACGCTCTACGGCAAGCTGTTCGTGCGGCATTGGGATGCCTGGGCCGACGGCCGGCGCTACCAGTTGTTCGTGGCCCGCTTCGACGACAAGGGCCAGCTGGCCGGCGAGCCTTATTCAGCCTTCGCTCTGATCCATTCGACGGGCGAAGGCATCGAAATCGCCGAGATGACGGGTGGCGATGGCGTGCACGACCGCCCAGTCGATGGTGCTGTAGCTGTGTACGGCGATGTTGCGGAAGCCGACCGCTTTGCGTAGTCGCAGCGCCAAGTCGGCCGGAATGAAACCGGCTTGTGCCAACTGGTCGAATGCTTCGCCCATGGTGTCGGGGACGGCCTGTTGCATGCTCGACAGCGCGTGCAGGGCGAGGTCTACGCTGATCTGCACGGCACGGCTCAGGTTGAGCACGACAATATCCTGCAGATCGGGGTTGCCGGCCAGGGTGACCACGTCGGCAGGGCATCGCTCACGCACCCGCGACAGGCAACGCCGCAGCAAATCGAGCTTGCGCGTGACGATCAGCCGATCCATGCGTGTCGGCGCTCGGCGAGCGTCCGCTCGACGTAGGGGACAAAATCTTCCATGGCGTAGACGTGCTGCTGCATGAGTTCGGCCATGCCAGCCGTGTCGCCGCGGATCATCTTGCCATGCTTGAGGATCTGCCCGAGTAGTGGCTCACCCACGGCATGCAGGTCGATCAGGTCCACGGGGTGGCCGGTAGCGGCGGCGAGTTCGGCGATCAGCTGCATTTTCTCGGAGGCGTTCAGCGGAGCGCCTTTCCGTATGGCGATGTCCAGGTCGCTGTCGCGGCGCGCCTCGCCACGGGCCGCCGAGCCGAACACGATGGCCAGTTCGATATCGGGGTGACGCGCCAGGGCGGAAATCGCTTGTTCGACGGGCATCGTGGAACCTCTGCGGTCTGAAGCCATGGCCGCATTGTCCATCAGAAGGATGCGCCGGGCCAGCGCATGGTCAGCCGGGCCGTGCGGTGCAGGTTGGGCATTGCCCGCTGTCCTTTGATCTTTACGTGGTGTCGAGGGCGCGGGATGGCAGCGTCGCGTTGCGCGAGGCCTTGCTTGCGTCGCCCGGCCCGCTTACCGTCGCCTTTTCGGCCACGCACAAGGACCCCCCATGAAACCCCTGATTGCCGCACTGCTCCTGTCCTTGGTGACAGCGCCCGCGATGGCGCAGATCGCCGTGGATACTACGTTCGTGAAGGCACAGGGCGCGCATGCGTTCAATGTGCGCGACCTGGTGATGATGGATCCGCAGCTGTCGCCGGATGGGCGCCATGCGGCGTTCGGCGTGCGCAGCACCGACTACGACGCGAACAAGGGGGGCGGCGCGATCTATGTGCTGGACCTGGGCAAGGGCGGCCAGCCGGTGAAGGTGGTCGACAAGGGTGGCTCGGCGCGCTGGTCGGCGGATGGGCGCAGCCTGTATTTCGTGGCGCCGGCCAAGGGTGTGGCGCAGTTGTGGCGGGTGGATCTGGGCGGCAAGGACGGGCTGAACTTGGCCAAGCCGGCGGCGGTGCAGGTGAGCCACGGGGTGCTGGACGTTGGCGGCTACAAGCTGTCACCGGATGGCAAGCAGGTGCTGTTGTCGTATGAGGTGTTCACCGATTGCGCCACGCTGGCGTGCACCCAGCAGCGCGTCGACGCGCGCGCGAAGGACAAGGCCAGCGGCACGCTTTACAGCAAGCTGTTCGTGCGGCATTGGGATACCTGGGCCGACGGTCGGCGCAACCAGCTGTTCGTGGCTCGCTTCGACGGCAAAGGCCAGCTGGCCGGTGAGCCGAAGCTGCTGAGCCGCGGCATCGACGGCGACGTGCCGAGCAAGCCGTTCGGCGATGACGGCGAGTTCGGCTTCGCACCGGATGGCAAGACCGTGTATTTCAACGCGCGCATTGCCGGCACCACTGAGCCGTGGTCGACCAATTTCGACGTGTACAGCGTGCCGGCGAACGGTTCGGCCGCGCCGAAGAACCTCACCGCCGAGAACAAGGCGTGGGACGCGTACCCGGTGGCGTCGCCGGACGGCAAGACGCTGTACTACCTGGCGATGAAGACGCCGGGCTCCGAGGCGGACCGTTTCGCGATCATGGCGCTGGACCTGGCCAGCGGCGCAAAGCACGAGGTGGACCCGAACTGGGATCGCTCGCCCGGCGGCCTGACGGTTTCTGCCGACGGCAAGACCCTGTACGCCACCGCCGATGACAACGGCCAGCATCCGCTGTTCGCGATCGACGCGGCCAGTGGCAAGGTCAGCCAGTTGGTGGGCGAGGGCACGGTGGGCGGCTTCTCGCTGGCCGCCGGCAAGCTGCTGCTGACCCGCGACGACCTGAAGCGGCCAGCCGATGTCTATCTCGCTGCCGCCGACGGCAGCGGCCTGAAGCAGGTCACCCACTTCAATGCGGCGGACCTGAAGAACGCGAAGGTCGGCGACGCCGAGTTCTTCACCTTCAAGGGCTGGAACAACGAGACCGTGCAGGGCTACGTGGTGAAGCCGGTCGACTACCAGCCGGGCAAGACCTACCCGGTCGCGTTCATCATCCATGGCGGCCCGCAGGGTGCGATGAGCAACGGCTGGAGCTACCGCTGGAATCCGCAGACCTATGCCGGCCAGGGCTTCGCGGTGGTGACGGTGAACTTCCACGGCTCCACCGGCTACGGCCAGGCGTTCACCGACTCGATCTCCGGCGACTGGGGCGGCAAGCCGCTGGAGGATCTGAAGCTGGGCTGGAAGGCTGCGCTGGACAAGTACAGCTTCCTCGACGGCGACCGCGCCTGCGCGCTCGGCGCCAGCTACGGCGGCTACATGGTGTATTGGATGGCTGGCGTATGGAACCAGCCGTGGAAGTGCCTGGTCGACCACGACGGCGTGTTCGACGCGCGTGCGATGTACTACGACACCGAGGAGCTGTGGTTCGAGGAGCGCGAGAACGGCGGCACCCAGTACGAGCACCCGGAGAACTACGAGAAGTTCAACCCGCTGAACCACGTCAAGGACTGGCGCGTGCCGATGCTGGTGATCCATTCGGCCAAGGACTTCCGCATCCCCGACACCCAGGGCCTGGGCGCATTCACCGCGCTGCAGCGCCGCGGCATCCCCAGCCAGCTGCTGCACTTCCCCGACGAGAACCACTGGGTGTTGAAGCCGCACAACAGCGTGCAGTGGCATGACTCGGTAAACGCCTGGCTGAAACAGTGGACCGCCAAGGACGCCCCGAAAGCCGCTTCGCACTGAGCGGGTTCGCCTGATGAAAACGGCGGCCTCCGGGCCGCCGTTTTTTTGTCCCGGTTTTGGTTCCTCCTCCTGCAAGGCAGGGGGAGGTCAGGAGGGGGTAGCTTCGGGCTGGCGGAAAAGATCAAGAGCACCCCTCACCTGAAGGACTCCCTTCGGTCGCCCGACCCTCCCCTGCGATGCAGGGGAGGGAGCACAGCCGCGCCCTCACCATTCCCTTCCGTTCGTCCTGAGCTTGTCGAAGGATGGACGGAAGGGCGCGGCAGGCTGGTATCCCGCGAACGCCCTTCGACAGGCTCAGGACGAACGGGGGTGTGGGCAAGCTCGGTCAACGCAGCAATGCGCGCAAACGGCTGCGGGTGAAGGCGCCGAGGCGGAGTTGTTCGCACAGGGTTTCGAGCTGGTCGGGCTGGCGGGGGCGGCGTAGCAAGGTGTCGATGCTGCTGGCGCCGGGGGCGTCGAGGGCGATGCGGGTGAGGCGGCGGTAGAGTCGCGCCTGTTCGGCGTGTTCGCGCAGTCTGGCGGCGCAGGCCACGGCGCCGCGCAGGCGCAGGAAGGCGACTTCGTCGATGCGGTCGAGCAGGGTGTCGAGGCTGCCGAAGTGGCTGAGCAGGGCGGCGGCGGTCTTCGCGCCGACGCCGGGCACGCCGGGGATGTTGTCCACGCTGTCGCCGCACAGCGCCAGGTAATCGGCGACCTGGTGCGGGTGCACGCCGAGCTTATCGTGCACGCCGGCTGGCCCCCAGCGCAGGCCGCGGGCGTAGTCCCACTGTTCGTCGTGTTCGCCCAGCAGTTGGCCGAAGTCCTTGTCGGCGGAGACGATCACGCTGCGCCAGCCTTGCGCGCGCAGGTTCCACACCGTGCTGCCGATCAGGTCGTCGGCCTCGAAGCTGTGGTCGATCATCAGGTGCACGCCGAGCGCTTCGGTGATCGCGCGGCACTGCACGAACTGCCGTTCCAGGTCGGGTGGCGGCAGGTCGCGATTGGCCTTGTACGGCGGGTAGATCGCGTTGCGGAACGAGCTGGTCAGCGAGGCGTCGAACGCCACCGCGATGTGTTCGGGCTGCACGCGTTCCAGCAGTTCGCACAGGAAACGGGTATAGCCGTGCACCGCGTTGACCGGGTGGCCGTCGGCGTCGAAGAACTCGTTCGGCATCGAGTGCCAGGCGCGGAAAACATACATGCTGCCGTCGACCAGATGGACGGCTGGACGTCCGTTCGCCGGCGTGTTCACGGCGTCCACGTGCTCAGCAGATCGGCCAGCGCCGGGCGGTCGCGGTCGGGCACCTCGATCTGCGGCGTGCCGAGGTGGACGAAGCCGACCACGTGCTCGTGTTCCGTCAGGCCGAGGATGCCCGCCACCTCGCGGTCGTAGGCGGCCCAGCCGGTCAGCCATTGCCCGCCGTAACCCAGCGCGTAGGCGCCGAGCAGGATGTTGTAGGCCACGTTGCCGGCGCACAGTTTCTGTTCGATCTCCGGCACCTTGCTGTCGGCATGCAGGCAGGCGACCACGGCGATCACCAGCGGCGCGAAGGTGTAGCGCGTGCGCTCCTTCTCGAGCTTGGCGTCGGACATCTCCGGGTGGTGGCGGATGGCGATCGCGGCCAGCCGCTCGCCGAACGCCAGTTTCGCGTCGCCCTGCAGGCGGATCAGCCGGAACGGCACCAGCTTGCCGTGGTCGGGCACGCGGATCGCCGCCTCCAGCAGTTCATGCAAGGTCGCCTCGTCCGGCGCCGGCTCGCCGAGCTGGCGCGAGGGGACGGAATGGCGTTGCTGGAGCAGGGACAGGGCAGCGGGCATGGAGCGGTTCTTTCGATGGGGGAATGCCCATGCTAGCGGGCGGGCCGATGACGCGCGAACCGTCACGCCGACAGCGGCAGCTTGAACGAGCCGGGCAACAGGGCGGCCACGCTGGTCTGCTGGGTGTCGCCGTGCAGGTTCGCCAGCAGCACCGGCATGGCGTCGTCGCACAGTTCGGACATCACCTGGCGGCAGGCGCCGCAGGGGCTGACCGGGTTGTCGGTATCGGCGATCACCGCCAGCGCGGCGAAGTCGCCGGGCCGGCAGCCGGCGGCGACTGCATTGAACAGCGCGGTGCGTTCGGCGCAGTTGCACAGGCCGTAGGAGGCGTTTTCCACGTTGCAGCCGCTGAAACGGCGGCCGTCGCGGGTCAGCAGCGCGGCGCCGACCAGGAAGTTCGAATATGGCGCATAGGCCTGTTCGCGCGCACTGCGCGCCAGGGCCAGCAGGTCGTCGAAAGCATCGGAAATGGCGGGCATCGGGATCTCCAGCGATGACCCCGGCGCGGCGCGGGCCGCGTATGCCGGCGGACCAGCTTACTCTTTTGCGCCGGCCCGGATCAAAGCCCGCGAGTCCCGTTAAGATGATCCGACCAATGCCGAGGGGACTGCACCATGCCGATCACCGTAGCCGCTTTGCGCGAGACTGCCGCCGGGGAGCGGCGCGTGGCGATCACGCCCGAGATGGCGAAGAAGCTGCGTGGCAAGGGCTTGCGCGTATTGCTGGAGCATGACGCGGGGCGCGCCGCCGGTTTTCCCGACAGCAGCTACGCCGAGGCCGAGTTTGCCGATGCCGCCGGGGTACTGGCGCAAGCAGACGTGCTGGCCTGCGTGCTGCCGCCGGCCGACGCGGTGTTCGCCGGTTTGCGCGAGGGCAGCGTGGTGGTCGGCCAGTTGCGCCCGTACGGCGCGGCCGAACGCATCGCTGCGCTGACCGTGCACAAACTTACCGCGTTCTCGCTGGAGCTGCTGCCGCGCACCACCCGTGCCCAGGCGATGGACGTGTTGAGCTCGCAGGCGGCAGTGGCCGGTTACCGCGCCATGCTGATTGCGGCCGAGGCTTCGCCGAAATTCTTCCCGATGCTGACCACCGCCGCCGGCACGATCCGGCCGTCGAAGGTGCTGGTGATCGGCGCCGGCGTGGCCGGCCTGCAGGCGATCGCCACCGCGCGCCGGCTTGGCGCACAGATCGAGGGTTACGACGTGCGCCCGGAAACGCGCGAACAGGTGGAGTCGCTGGGCGCGAAGTTCCTCGACCTCGGCGTCAGCGCAGCCGGCAGCGGCGGCTACGCGCGCGAGCTGTCGGCGGAAGAGCGCGCCGCGCAACAGCAGGCGCTGGCCGATCACCTGAAATCGTTCGACGTGGTGGTCAGCACCGCCGCAGTGCCGGGGCGGCCGGCGCCGAAGATCCTCAGCGCGGCGATGGTCGCAGGCATGAAGCCGGGCGCGCTGATCGTCGACCTGGCCGCCGAAAGCGGTGGCAACTGCGAATTGACCCGGCCGGGCGAGCGGGTCGAGCACGGCGGCGTGGTGATCCTGGGCCCGCTGAACCTGCCGGCCGGCGCGCCGCTGCATGCGTCGGAGATGTACGCGCGCAACGTGTTCAACTTCGTCGAGCTGCTGGTGCGCGATGGCGAATTGAAGCCGGATTTCGACGACGAGCTGGTGGCGAAGAGCTGCCTGAGCCACGCCGGCGAGACGCGCTTCACCGTCTGAACTGGCTACGGGCATTGCCCGCCGGCTTTGACGGGCAAGAGCGGCGGGCCGTGCCCGCCCTACACGGCCGAGTCGGGATTTTTGTAGGAGCGCACCCTGTGCGCGATGCTTTCCGTCACGTGACGAAGAGCATCGCGCACAGGGTGCGCTCCTACAGAAACAATCGCCCCGCACGGGGCGGGGCGATTGGTTGCTCAGGGGTGGTCTGGGCCACCAGATGGCGGTGGCGGGCGGTCGTGGCCGCGTCGCTCGTCCCAGTGCAGGCGTTCGGCGGGTGGCAGCGCGTGCCATTCGCGGATCAGCTGCTCGCGCTGCGCCGGCGGCAGTTGGTGGAAGTGCTCGAAGGTGGCGTGCAGCTGTTCGCGCTGCTGCGGCGAAAGCTCGTTGAATTTTCGCCGGTTCTCACGTGCCTGCCGACGCTCGTCCGGCGTCATCTGCTGCCAGCGGGTAATGTGCTGGCGGACTTCCTCGCGCTTTTCCGGCGGCAGCGTGACCCAGTGTTCGGCCCGCTGCAGCATGCGCGACTGCTTGCGCGGCGACATGCCGTCCCACGCTTTCTGCAGCGGCGCCAGTACGTCGCGCTGGGCCGGGTCCAGGCTGCTCCACGGGCGTGGCGGCGGTGGTGGCATGTCGCCATGGGGCGGCGGGGGCGGCGGTGCCTCCTGCGCGTGCAGCGGTGCCACGGCAACGCTGCCGAGCAGGGCGGCAAGCAGCAGGGACAGGATCGGGCGAAGGATTCGGGTCATGGCTCAGCGGGCTGCCGTATGGCTGTCGGTGGAAGCCAGCCAGCCGTAGAAGTCGAGGTTCTGGTAAAGGTTCGGGTCGGTCTTGTCGGCATCCGGCGGCAGCTCGCTGTCCAGGTCGTCGATGGTGCCGCTGGCATGCATCGCGGTGGTGGCGTGGTGCTGCGGCAACGGCTGCCACACCATCATCGCGGCCAGCGCGATCGCGGCGAAGGCGCCGGTGGGGATCAGCCAGCGGACGGCGCGGTGCGCGGGCGCCTTGGCTGTCTCCAGCGCCTGCCTCCGGGCCGCACGCAGGCGTCCGGCGGTGGCCGGGTCGATGCGCTGGGCGGCCTCGCGCCAGAGTTCGCGGGCGCGCTGTTCGAAATGTTCGTCGGGCGAAGTCATCGCCAGTCCTCCAGTTGGTCGCGCAGATGGTGCATCGCGCGTGACAGATGGGTTTTCACGCTGCCTTCGGAGCAGCCCATGGCGCGGGCGGTTTCGGCCACGTCCAGTCCT
>LNAP01000685.1_pt1 | contig 43658 bp, 42 predicted proteins | sample 602601 | NCBI WGS metagenome assembly LNAP01 (sample SAMN02440304, study PRJNA202911) | soil metagenome | biome: Subtropical and temperate rainforests or woodlands; isolation source: soil samples (1 kg each in a 20% v/v slurry with milli Q water) were... ...
CTCCGGCTCGCGGCGGCAGAGCGGCATTTCAGCGGTATGGCAGTGACCGCCTTCCTGACAGAAGTCGAGATTGTGGCGTGTTCTGCGGTCGGTGTGGTGCATAAGCATACTCGTGCAGGTGCAGGACGGTTTGAAGACGGGCATCGCATTCGCACCTCTGATATCCACCTGATGGCGCACAGGAGCCCTTACTGGATACTCCTTACCGCCAGCGGCAGTTGCTATGTAATCGTCACGTTCAAAGGTAACAATGGTCGGCGGTCACTTAACGACTTTTTGAAGGTACTGACCGGTGGCTTTTACCCCACCCCCAGGCACTTACAATAGGAACCGCGCTGGCGAAAACAGGCGATCATTAGCACTCACCACCTTGCACCAGCATGTGCAGACAAGAGTGGAGTAATCTTTCTCGCCCGAAGCGGGAGCATTTGGCCCAAGTTCGTATGTCGACAGCGGACTCGAACAGCATTGTGCAGTGCGTATACCAGAGGTTAAATCCTGCTTTATTCAGCGTAACCCTGTGAGTCGTCCCCAAATTTTCGTCGACGCGTGCCCTGCGTTATGGATGCTGCGCACGTGGTAGATTACTTTTCTAGGGGCGCTATTTAGCGGAGCGATTTGGCTGGCAGAGATAGCTCGTTGCGACTGGCTTGTCATACCCTGTCGAGAATGGGCCGAGGGCTACTGAAGCTTTTGATACACGTTGTAGTCCTGACACTGAGACATTGTGGTTTGTACAGGTATGAAAATCGACTCCATGACTGACTCTGATCTCCTGGTAGAGCTCCAGGCAGAAAATGCTCGATTGATTGCATTGCTGGAGGCCAACGCTATTGAATGGCGACTGCCAGCAGCGGTGCCTGCCACACCTGTTTCTGTAGTCGAGCTACCCACACAGAGTCTTGGAACCAAGGCGAAACTGAAGCTGTTTCAGCGCTTGTTTCTAGGACGTACTGATGTATTCCCCCAGCGCTGGGAGAGTAAAGCCGGAAAGGCAGGGTATTCGCCAGCTTGTGCGAATGAATGGCGTCCGGGTGTTTGTCAGAAGCCCAAAATCAAGTGTGGAGAGTGCAGCCACCGTCAATTAGTGCCGTTGGATGAACAGGTGCTGTATCGGCACCTGGCGGGCGAGATAGTCGCAGGCGTTTACCCCTTACTCACCGACGACACATGTAACTTCCTTGCTGTTGATTTCGACGAGGCCGACTGGCGCGATGACTTGCTAGGTTTCGCCCAGTCCTGTCGAGAGCTGGATGTACCCGTGGCTTTGGAAATCTCGCGCTCCGGTAATGGAGCTCATGCTTGGGTATTCTTTGCGAGGGCTGTCACAGCTCAGGACGCCCGGCGACTGGGCACGGCGATCATTAGTCATACCTGCGCTCGAACTCGACAGCTGAAGCTGAGTTCGTATGACCGACTTTTCCCGAACCAGGACAGGATGCCGAAAGGTGGTTTTGGCAACTTGATTGCGCTGCCTTTGCAGAAGAAAGCTCGCGAGTACGGATGCAGTGTCTTTGTTGACGACGAACTTAAACCGTATGTTGATCAATGGGCATTCCTGGCCAGCATCCAGCCTATGGCCGTGGAGGATATTGATCCGGCCATCGTATGTGCGACGGGCCACGCTCATCCTTTGGATGTAACGTTCGTTGCTGAGGAGGACGAGCAAGAGCCTTGGAAGAACCCAAGTGAACAAAGACTATCTTGCCCAATGCCAGCATCTTTAACGGTTACATTGGCAAACCTGATTTACTTTGAAAAAGAAGGATTGCCCCAGGCGTTGGCTAATCGGTTGGTCAGGCTGGCTGCGTTTCAGAATCCAGAATTCTACAAGGCACAGGCGATGCGTCTGTCGGTTTGGAATAAGCCCCGCATCATCGGTTGTGCAGATAACTTCCCCAAGCACATCGCCCTACCCCGTGGCTGCCTAGATGTCGTGTTAGAGCTTTTGAAGGAAAACGGCATTGCTCCGATCATTGAGGATGAGCGTTTTGGTGGCGAGCCCATCAACCTGAACTTCGTCGGTGCATTGCGGGAGGATCAGGAGGCTGCTGTAACGGCGATGCTACAACATAATGCTGGTATCCTTTGTGCCCCGACAGCTTTCGGTAAAACCGTGGCCGCTGCTGCATTGATCGCGCGTCGCGGTGTGAATACGCTCGTGCTTGTGCATCGAACGGATCTGCTTCGCCAGTGGCAAGAGCGACTGCAGGCGTTCCTTAGTCTCGGTAAAGGTGTAGTCGGCACCATCGGCGGCGGAAAAGCCAAGCCTACGGGGATTATTGATATAGCCGTAATGCAGTCCCTATCGAGGCAGGGTCAAGTTAGCGAACAGGTAAAAAACTACGGGCAGGTCATAGTTGATGAATGCCATCATTTATCGGCATTTTCGTTTGAAGCAATCCTGAAAAATGTTCGGGCAAAGTATGTACTTGGGCTAACAGCTACACCGGTACGCCGTGATGGTCAGCACCCCATCATATTTATGCAGTGTGGGCCGATTCGACATACGGCGAGCAGGCCAACCAGTGCTCCTGATGATTTGATGGTGGAAACTCTGCTGTTAGCAGCTCCGATCAACCTACCCGAGGGAGCTGGTATTCAAGATGTATTCCGGCACCTTGCTGAGAATATTGAACGCACAGAGCGGGTCACGCTTGAAGTCGAAAAGGCGTTCAATCAAGGACGTAAAGTGCTGGTGCTGACAGAGCGCACTGATCACCTGAGCGTCATCGAGGCGGCACTCGTTGGTCGTGTGCAGAATCTATTTACCTTGCATGGACGTATGTCGAAAAAGCAGCGCATAGCCCTGACAGATGAGTTGGCCGCCCTACCACCGGGTGTTCCTCGAGTGCTATTGGCCACTGGCAAGCTCATAGGTGAGGGATTTGACCATCCGCCATTGGATACTTTGGTGCTTGCAATGCCCATTTCTTGGAAAGGCACACTGCAGCAGTACGCAGGGCGTTTGCATCGAGAGCATGCGAGTAAATCCAATGTGCGCATAATCGAGTTTATCGATGCCGGGCATCCAGCGTTGATGCGGATGTGGGAAAAGCGCCAAAGCGGGTATCGAGCGATGGGTTATCGTCTTGAAGACCGTTCGAGTTCAATGGATCTGTTTCAAGCTTGAGTGGTCAGGTTTGTCGCGCCAGATCAGCGGTTCAACCTCGACATATAAATTCCACCGTCGCTTGATCACGTGAAATTATTCTTGTGCCTCGACAGCCGGCTCCAGTTGAGCAGCATCTGATTCGTGAATTCCCCAAGGTAGTTCGGTCAACTCGGCGATGGATTGGAACTCTTTCAGGAACTCAGGCTGGTGCCTAGCCAGCCACCGAACGACAGCAGCGTTGGCAAGAAGCTTGGCCAGGTAGCCTTTAATGACAGTGAGATGTAGGACATCAGGCCCGTAGTCTTCTTCCACTGTTTTGATCTGCATCTGCAGTGCGGCAAGCTCGCGCTCAAGGCGAGCGATTGATTCGGCAGAGATCTGTTGATCAGGTTGGTTTTTTCTCGGTACTGCCAACTGGTCTGAAGGTGTGGCAGCCAAAAGTGCTTTAGCGAGCAGTACAGAAAGATTTCTATTCCCAATCATCAATTCAGCCGCTTCAATTTGCCTCAGTGGTTTCATCTGCCGCAGGAGGTTGAAAACATTCGCTGGGCAGTCCGTATCACCCAGAAGCGAAATCGCCTCAGCGCAAATGCCATTCAGCAGCCGAAATTTTTGCTTGATGGTCTGCGGTGATAATCCAAGCGCTTTGCCAAGCCGCTCCGCAGAGACTCCACGCTCCATTGCCCGCACTATCATTTTGTTGCTTTGAACGGCAGATATTCTGTTGGTACGTTTGTTATAAGAGTAGGTGTCGTCGTCGGTTGCCACGAGGCAGTCGACTTCCAACTCTCCTAGGTCTTTCAGCGCCTCAATGCGTAGATGGCCATCTAGCAGAAAGTAATGTCCACCACGTCCAGGTACTGGTGTTACAGCGGGTGGTTCGACCAGGCCGACGTCCTGGATTGATGCTAAAATTTGCTGGTATTTGAGGCTTTCTTTTACCGCAGGCCTTGAGATTTTCAGGGGCAGAATATTGGCCACTTCGACTCGAACGCACTCATCCAAAAAGGCATTTTTCGGAAGGTGGGTCGGCTGAGCGTGAGTAGGCTCAAGTCTTTGGTCAGACATCACAACTGCCCTCCATTCTGAAGCCGAGTCTGTATCAGCTTTGGCATCAAATTCAGATGCTCTGCAGAGAGTAGCTTTTCGAAGTCACTGACGGATAAGAGCTCTTTAATCGCTTGAATGGCGAAAACAACCCGGTCGTGGGTAAAGGCTGCCTTTTTTACCATTAAGCGCTGTCGTTCGGCCTCCCGTTCGAATAGTCGTCTCAAGTCTGCGGGCGTCAGTCTTTTCTTTTTATTCTGGCTGACACCTAATGAGCTCCCCCGCACAAATTTGTCTTTCTTGGCTCGGAGCTCTAAAAGGTGTCGCAGCTTTGTTATTTTCTTTCCTCTTATTCCACGCTCGTAGGCATCAGTGAGCAAATTTTGGATGTCGCTTTCACTGCTTCGGGCGATGTCGGTTGCCATGCTTAAAGGGATTAAACCGGTTTCGACAGCTGACAGGAGTTTTTCTTCACCGCGCTCCAGCAGCCCAACAATCATGCTGACCCATGATGCGGTGCTGCCAATTACTATTGCGATCTCTGCGTCTGTCTTGCCCCTTTCCTTCAAGCGTCCAACCTCGTTCATGAGATCTATCGGGCGATGCTGCCTTCGAGCTACGTTCTCTACCAAACTCATTACAAGGCAATCTTCTTCGACAGCATCAATCACAAACGCTGGAATCTCTGTGGCCTCCAGTGCTAGGAACGCCTCTAGACGGCCTTGTCCGCACACAAGGTCATAGTTGAGCGCGCCTTGCGGCGAGGCTTTTCGACTTAATGTGATGGGGCGTTTGAGGCCCACCGTTTTGATATTTTCGATGAGCTCGCGGTGAACCTTCTTATTCCTCGTTCGAGGGTTCAGGATATGAATTTGTGCTATAGGAATTAGTGCGACACGTTCGCGTGAAGTTGATGGGACGGTCATCGGCAAGCCTCCTTCAGGGAGCAACGGGCAGCAAGCCCATCAAGAACATCCAGCGTTGTGAAGCGGTAGCTGTCGATTAAAGGGCTATTTTCCTCGGCCATTTTTTGTGGCCATGCCCCCATATCTATACTGGGAACCAGGTAATAGTCCCGCACCTGAAGATTTGCGTGCTCCATGCGGACAGCAATCGTGATGTCAGGCGCCAGGCTGTTGTCGAATCTGAGCTTCCAGCGAAGAGTCCCTGTAGGTGTCGCCTGGCAGCGCGCTATGACCACGGACGCCGTCCACTCACCGTTAACGGTCAGTAGGTCATTGTCAGCATTGGGCTCGACTTGGGCTCCGACTTGCTTCAGGTGTTTGACAACATCTTCAAGAACCTTCGGATGCAGCTGTCTTATGGAGCGATTGATCTCCAAATATCGATAGTCTCTGTCGGGTGTATAACCGATGAGTGTGTAGGCACGTAAAAGCCCGCCGAATCTGCTTACATAGGTAGTGCTAGACGGCATGTTGTCCTGCTCATCGATGAGCATTCCGGACAGTAAACCCGCCCGGTTCAATAGAGTACGAAGCAGTTCCAACATTTGCGCATCGTCCAGGCGATGTGAGCGCTGCAAGATTATTTCGCGAACGACCGCAAACACCTCTAGCGAGACAATTCCCTGGAATGCTCCATCACAGCGAACCCACCTGTCGGGTGGGTTGCGACTGATGCGTTTACGTAGCTTGGAGGACGTTTTGTTGTAGACATTGTTACCGATGTATTTTTCGTTGGTCAGCACTTGGTGGACGCTACCCCGGCTCCAAGGACGGTTAAAGTCGGTGATCAGTCCTTCAGCGTTCAGTGCGTTGGCGATCTCACGTTCGTTCATTTTGTCGTGGACGAATTGATGGTAGATGCGCTGAACCACCTCAATTTCCGCCTCGGGCCCAGGAATCAAAATGACCCTGTCGGTCTGGATGCTCTTCTGCTGGCCTCTTGATAGTTCTGCCTTGAATTCGTTTTTCTCGTCGATCAATGCACGACGTAATCCATATCCTGCTGGCCCACCTTGGTGAAAACCCTTTTCGACCAGGCGGCACTGACCAGCGAAAACTTTTTGGGATAGCTCTCGGCTGTACTCCCCTGCCATGGATCGTTTGATGCCTTTGTAAATTGTTGCCAAAGGCGAACCGTCGTTTTCGAATGGCTCTGCGCAATACACAACCTTGATGCCTGAGCTAGTGCAAAGATACTCATAGTGGGCGCTTTCGTCCGTGTTCTGAAAGCGTCCCCAGCGACTGACGTCATAGACAAGAATGACCTGGAATTGGGTATGTCCGGTCTGGACGTCGTCTAGCAGCCTGCGCAGAGCATCACGACCGCCGATGTCCAGGCCGCTTTTCCCTTCGTCTCGGTAAGTTGTTGGCTCATTGCGTATGCATGGATGGCAACTGATTGGTTTTCGGTGGAGTACCGTTGGTGATCAGTGGACATGCGAACGTACTCTGCAGCTGGTATCAAGCTATCAGAGCGGTCTGTTGAGTTTGTCCGTATGGATGGAGAGGGCAATAGGCCTCCTCTAGACCAGAGAAGGCTGGCCCATTCGATTCAGCCTAGCGATGCTTTATTACGTGATGGTGACGGAGCAGGAGTATCTACCCAGACTGAGCAGCGGCTCCTCTTCTATGCTTTCGGCGAGCTTAGAGGATCATGGATCAGTTGACATGGCTGTATTTATGTACAGTCATAGGTTGGAGGTGGGTGTCAGGGCTGGCAGTTAAAAGCTGCCAAAATAGACTGGTATTAACTTACTAAGACGTACTTGAATAAGTGAGTTATATAGTTTAATTTATATTCTCTTTTGACAAATTGTCAATTAACCGAATTTTAAAATCGTTGTCCATTTCCATGGCGTATAACTTTGGCCGAAAATAGGTTTCCGCACTTTAACTTCTTCCAATAGGAAGATTAACTTTGCCCAAACGTGCCGTATACCTCTGATATTTCAATCTGTCAAAGTCGGTTAACTTTGCCCACCTACATCCAGCTGTAGGTTCACTGAATAGTTGCGTACTTTCACAAATAGATGGTTCTATAACCTCCAGAGTTAAGGACCATATTAAAAAGGCCCGCTTACAGCGGGCCTTTTTTTGCACTTGAAAAAGGCCGAATAAGATACCAGAGCGCGGGTACGAGTGACTTGAAACAGAAAAAATACTTACCACTTTCATTTATAAGCGATATGAAAAATACCACTAGAGGTTTAATGGGTTTGATGGTTTTAGCGTTGCTTAAGTATAAGTACATTATACCTTGTTAGTTTTATTGGTAGATCATCCATGTGATGGCCAAGTCAAAAAAACATGCGGATTTTAGGTTTGGGTCATGGATTTTCCTAATATGCTGGAATACTATTTAATACCTAAACTTTCAGGTAAATAACTGTTCTGATAGTGAAATCAAAACCTTACTGAAAATAATTGAAGCCGAATCTTAATTCACGAATTTCTAGAGATAGCGCGTTTAGAGGATAACCGTATAACGGAATACCACCTGAATGATGCTAGCTATAAAACCAGATGGGAAAAATGAACAGCAGGAGGTGTGAAATGTAAAAACGCGACCAAAACCCAGGGGGCTTTGACCGCGCTGATTTGAAGCAGAATTGCTGTCTAGGAAACCGCAATTTCAGCTTTTTTTCAGCTCCTGTCAATCCCCTCCCATCATTTCGACTTTATCGAGGCTGCTCGACGGGAAAGTGTTGCCTGTCGGTCGTGGTCCTTGATTACCGGTCTGTACCCGTCTTTCGCGGTGCAGCGACGGTGCACGTCTATGGAGGTGTGCGATGGCAGTACGTAAGGTAGTTACTCGCAGCTCATGTCATTTCAGGGGGTACTTCCCTTCTCTGAAAAATGGTCATTCCGTGGCCTGGGAGTCCCAGCTGGAAGGAGGTTTTTTTCGGTTACTCGAGCTATCCCCAGACGTTCTTCGCTATGAAGTGCAGCCATCTCGGGAAAGGTTTCGATTGGGTGATTCGTTCGTAGATTACGTTCCTGATCTCCGCGTTTTTCTTGCGAACGGTGGCGAGTGGTGGTTCGAAGTTAAGCCAGAGAAAAAGCTCCTGATCAAAAGCGTCAAGCAAAAGTTGGAAGCAGCCATGGTCCACTTCTCTGAAACTAATAGAAGTTTTTCAGTAGTTACTGATGGCCAAATATGGAGGGAACCGCTGGCGAAAAATTTAAGAAGTATTTTGTATCACCGCCGCGGTCCGTTACTTTCGCAATCCGATCTAGCCGAACTCATCCTAAAATTAGATAAATACAAACCGCAAAAATTAGAAGAAGTTGTGTCAGTTTTTGGAGAAATGGAAGCTTGGCGTTTACTAGGGCTGTGCATCATCGGTGTCGACTTGGAAAAGCCGCTGACTCACAAAACCCCGGTTTTTCTATCTGGAGGACATCGCCATGCAAACCTTTTTGCTTAAGGCGAAGTTAGTTGTTGTTATCAATGGTACGACAATGTCGCTTCAAAGGCGGCTAGTCGACAGACGTTTGCTTTTCTTCGATGAATTGGGCGAACCAACTACGTTGACCGAATATGAGTTTCAGCTCGGATATGAACGACGGGAAATTGAAATTAGCGAAGAGCAACCTTATCTAGGGGAGGTTCCTCATGTAAGGAACGTTGCCCCGGATCTGACCTGTTTCCCTTTGAAACAACGTGAAGAAGCCTTACGCCGTCGTAGATATCTAGAGGGCGTAATGGAGGGTAATACCATTCTACCTAATAAAGAATCGTTGAAAGAAAAATTAGCAGAGGTCGCAGCGAATCTCAAAGATGCATCTGTTCCTTCTGTTTCTACCATTAGAAGATGGTATTCAAGATTTGTAGGTGGAAGTGTTGTAAAACTTGTTCCAAAACATACTGATAAGGGGAGGTCCAACGTAATATCTGGTGAGTTGGAAGAAATATTAAAAAATGTGATAGATGAAATATATCTTCAATTGCAGCGGCACACAATATCGGTAGTAGTGGGGGAATATCTAAAGCGAGTCGATGAGAAAAATGCGTTGCGCCTTCCTACGGATCAGCTAACCAAACCGTGTGGTATGACTGTTCGTAGGTACATTGCCAAGCTCGACCCATACGAGGTTGATGTACGTCGAATAGGTAAACATGCTGCCAAGAAAAAACACCGGGTTGCGGGTGAATTGCTCGTGGTTGACGGCATCTTAGATCGCTGGGAGATCGACCACACCCAGTTAGATGTGCAGCTGGTAGACGAAGAAACTGGGTTGGTGATTGGGCGTCCCTATATCACCGTCGTGCTGGATAAATTTTCCCGCATGATCATGGGCTATCTTCTTCACTTAGCTGCCCCTAACACTGAGACGGTTCTGCGCGTCATCGAGCGCTCCATTCGTCCTAAGGCGGCTTTTTTAGAACGCTTTCCTAAGGTGCAGAACGAGTGGCGTGCTCATGGGCTGCCCGCCCGACTCGTTCCTGACAATGCCGCCGAATTCCATGCAGACGACTTGATCGCTGGATTCAACGAGCTAGGTATCGAGATTATGTACCCTCGATCCAGGGGGCCAGAGTTGAAAGGTTCAGTGGAAAGATTCTTCCGCACTCAGAATCTGGGATTGATTCATAACCTACCAGGCACGACTTTTTCCAATATCCAGCAAAAGGGTGATTATAAATCAGAGAAACATGCTTGCTTCACACTCGCTCAGCTTGAAGCCAGCGTGGTGAAATGGATCGTTGATGGTTACCACCAAACTCCCCACCGAGGTCTTAACGGAAAGACTCCTGCACAAATATGGGCTTCCGGTGAGGCATGCCGACTTATCAAGCTGCCCGTTGATCCTGACGCACTTGAATGTATTCTTGCACGCCGAAGTTTGGTGCAGGTACATCATTATGGTATTGAAATCGATGGTTATGGTTACCATTGCCCTGAACTTTCAGAGTTGAGAGCGCGGCTGAAACCAAAAGAAAAAATAAGTGTTCGATATCGCGATGAGATCGACCATGTCTGGGTTCACGATCGTTTTAGAAATGTGTTTTTACAGGTTCATATAAAGGACAAAAGCATGCTCGGGTTGAGCCGTGAACTATTGAAAGCGGCAAAAAAAGCTCTTAAAGAGAGTGGAAACTTCAATCCTAGTTTCGAGCAAGTTCACCAGTGCTATCGCGACATAAGAGATGATGTCGAACAGGCACGCCGTTCTCAAAAAATACGCACACGTCGGGCAGTAGCTCGCGCTAAGTTAGATAAGGACGGCTGGAAGATCCGCGCAGCTAAACCTCAAATCGTATCTGCTGAGATGGATTGGCTAGACAAACCGATTACAACCGGTATCGCAACACCGTTCAAAGTTACTTATCGTCGTCCAGACACGGGGAGTAAATCATGAGTAATTATAAAGAAAACCTGGCCCAATTTTCCCTTCGTCACCACTTCATCCTTAGCCCTCAAGCAGAGCGAGCCCTGACCCGCCTGATTGAAGTCCATGGAGACACGCGGCGGACAGGGACCAGCAAAGGACTGGTTATACAAGGGCCAAGTGGTGTGGGGAAAAGTACATTGATCAAAGAGTATGTTAGAGAGTTGGAATCTGCAAAAAGAAAGGAGGGGGTACATCGCTCCGTACTCATTGTAGAAATTCCATCCTCTCCCACCAAAAAGAACCTGGCAACGGCAATGCTGACGGCGATGAAAGACCCTTACGCAGACTCTCGAGGTCACTCTGCAGAAACGAAATTTGCGAGGATCATTCTACTTTTAAGCAATCTTGGCGTTGAGGTGGTCGTTTTAGACGAAGCGCAGCATCTCGTGGATTACAAGCGTAATGATGCGTACGAAGCCGCAGATTGGATCAAGAGCATGATGAACGAGACTAGTATTACTTTCGTGCTCGTCGGCCTGAAGCGGACTGAAGGTCTGCTTTGGGCCAACGAGCAACTGCGTCGAAGATTCTCTGCCACGGTTGATTACAACCGATTCATGCTGACGGAGTCCTGTTGGACACAGTTTGCGATGCTGCTCCAAGGTATTCGTGAATTGCTGCCGGTGGCGTCTATTAATTTTTCGGACAAAGAAATGATCCGCCGTTTTTACCTGGCTTCGTTTGGTTTGATTGACTATTTAATCAAAGTTATAGATCGATCTGTTTGGTTGGTGCAGCATCGAGACGCAGAGGGTATTAATCTTCCGATACTTTGCGAGGCGTTTAAAGATGAAGTATGGAGTGCTGCGCCTGAGGAACGTAATCCCTTTAGTGATGCGTTCGACTTCAAACCATTGATTAGGGATTGTGAACCTTTCGAAAACTTCGACATTATCGCGGCTTAAGACTAACAATGCCCGGTGGTAATCACCGGGCATTGATGATCGCTTCATTTTTTCGATAGGTTCTATAGGTACAATATTTATGTTTGATTTGTTGGTGAATCCTGCACCTAAGCACGATGAGAGTTTATCTGGTTATCTACATCGCTTGGGGGATTGTAATGGTCTATGGAATGGTGAAGTTATAAAATTGTTCAAAGACCTCACAGATGAACAAGCGAGTAAATGGCTAGATGAGGATATTAGGCCTGTAAGCTGGAAAGATGTGGCCTTAGAAATTCGGGCCCCACAATTCAATATTCAGAACGTCTGGTCATTAATAAATATTAAGTATTGCCCGGTTTGCTTAGCAGGGGGATTTTATTGGCGTGAATTATGGGATTTAACTCTCTATACGACCTGCATATTCCACAATGTAAACCTCGTATATAAATGCCCCATGTGCCAAGAAAAATCTACTCTAAAACTCCTTATCACAAAGTGCTGTGAAAAATGCCAGCACCCTGTATTTGAGACGTTGGAACCAGACAGGCTAGTCGACGAATTCAGAATTTGGATTTCGGCCGAACTTGAAAAACGTCTTCGACACGGTCGCGACAAAAATTTAGAAGGTATTGATTCACTAACATATCAACAGTTTAACTTTTTAGCCATTCGTCTCGGAGTAAGGGTAATAAGTCTTAAATGTTTCATGAATATGATAGTCGTTTCAACAGTATTTCGGGATGTGGCTCCTGACTTAGCCGTTGCTGCTGGCGAGATGTTTTTGGGGTGGCCTAAAACGTTTCATAGTTTACTCACTGATCTAAAGAGGCAAAGGGCTTCTAGTCATCCATGGAAATTAGGTTTAGCATTTGGGCCAATTTACAACGATGTATATTTGTCGTTAATTGACCAGTGCTACGATTTTATTCGTAGTGAGTTCGAAAAGTACGTTATTCGGTACTGGGAAGGGCCGCTGGCTATAAGAAACCGGCGTTTAAGCGAATGTACGCTGCTTGCGCATCGTTGGCTTCCATACAATCAAGCGGCGCGAACTGTTGGGCTACCTGAAAACTTTCTCCGAAGGATGCGGTTGTCTGGTGAGCTTGATGATCGAGAGTTCACGTACCCGTGTGGGAAAACGGTCGCGGTGGTTGATATCGAAGAAGTTCGTAAGCTTTCTTTGGTTCGGCATGAACCTCTTAATTTACGAGAGACGTCTCGTTTGTTAAGCCTAAGTCGGAAGCGTATCGAGCAGTTGATAGATGCTGGGGTACTTAGATTTTTTGGAGGTTGTCCGAGTGCTGGAGAAAAATGGTTGGTTGACTACAATTCAATAGTTGCGCTCAGGCCATCAGAGTTTTTGACAAGTCCGGGCGAAGATTTTTTAACTATCTCACAGATTGCTAAGCACTATCTGCCCACATCGAGCGGGCTAGTGGAGTTGGTGAGAGCAATTCAGTCTGGCGAAATATCTGCGTTTTGCAGAGCAGACTCAGACACTATAAGTATGGGTAAATGGCTGGTTAGCCAGAATGAGTTGGTGCTAAATAAAATATTAGTCAATATTTCATCTCAAGAGAAAGGTATGTCAGTTGCCAACGCAGCAAAAATGTTAGGTGTCAAGGAAGAGGTAGCTTACGCAATGGTACGCCTTGGCTGGCTGAGAAGCGACATAGTTCAATGTTCACGACGGTCCGCCTTTGTTGTCAGTCTCGAAGCGATACAACATTTTAAACGAAACTATATTCTCGCCCCAGAAGCTGCGCTGATTCTGAATGCACCTAGAGTAAGAATTACATTCAAGTTGCAAGAAGGGGGCTTTTTGCCCGTAGCGGGCCCAGGTCTTTTAAATGCCCGCTGCCGACAATATGTATGGCGTCGGAGTAAAAAATTAGTGGCTTATCTTGCTACAGCAGGAAAATCTTGAAAGTTACGCGAATGATTTTTTCTTGCCGATGCATGGTACTATACTTATCAACAAATAGATGATCTGATCTTGAATGTAGTTTCCGATCAACTGAGAGCCGGCTTATTTTGCTTTTAAGTCGGATCTCTTGTTTTCAGGATTTTTGCTGCAAACGACTGTAGCGACGCAAAGTGCCCACCACCGGCCCGATCTAAATAGGCTCCATGCATACCAAATTCTATGGGGCCATCGCAATCACATCTCATTGAATCACCAATCATCCACGATTCTCCAGGTAGCACACCAACGAGTTGTGTCACATGCTGATAGATTTTGAATGATGGTTTGATTGCTCCGATCGCAAAACTGTATGCGTAACCATCCAGATTTGGGTAAAGCCTTTCGATTGCGGATGCATATGGTTGGGCAAGATTGGAGCAAACCGCGACCTTTACGCCAGCAGCCTGGAGAGCTGCCACCGCAGCGACTCCATCAGAATAAGCCTGGATGCTGGTCAACTCTTCATGAAGCCCTTCCTCAAGTCGAATCATGTACCTGTTCTCAACAGTGATTCCGAAATACTCCGCGGCTTGTCTAAGGTCCATGGACATAGACAGTAGATCCTCCGCGTCACTGACTTTGGGCCTTCGACCTTGTTCGATCCCGATTTTTAGGATCTTCCGATAGGGATTTGTTCCGACACCTATTTTTACCAGCGTGCCGAATGCATCAAATATAACTGCCAAAACGGGCATGTAAGAGCACCCCTTTTAGGACGGGATTTTAGTTGCGACGGAATACTTACCGTATTACCGATCATAGACTCCTCCAGGCTTAATGTCAGCGCGAGGTTATACGTCAGACCAGCGAATCTATCTTGCGAATAATGCGAGAGTTTTTATAGCGCAACAATATCCTCGGCATCAATGTGTCTGCGTCTCGGTAGTGTGCAGGGGTGTATCCCATCAAGCCTGAGTACTTGGAGGCTTGCCCACCCAGCGGCTCATATAGGCTATGGAACTCTGCCTCTTCCCCGATCGTGCGCAGCCGTTGGTACTGGCGTTTGCAGAATGCGCATATATCAAGGTAAAGCGGAATGAACAGCGGCCCAGCTGTGTATTTGGCGCCCGCTAAGGCATTCTGAAAGTGTTCGAGTGCCAGGTCATCGCGCCCTGACGACATAGCCTCCATCGCTGCCCGCCATTCATTCATCCACACTGGCGAGGCTGGGGTGCAGTTATACCAGCGGTCGATGCTTAGCGAGTCGAAGGACGGGCCGTACCAGTAGTCCAGCGCGGTGGGAATGCGGGTATCGCTCTCTGCAAGGTTGCTCCACAGCCTGAGAGTTTTTGCATATTGCCGATAAGTTTCCAGCGAAGCTTCAATGACGGCTCCATCCGCCGGGTCATCGTTTTCAAACAACATGTCCAGGGTATCGGTCACTGGCAGTAGGCTACTCACTGTGCCTCCCTGCGGATAAGACGCGCTTTGCTTGGACTGTTCAGTGGCTCCGCATTCGAGCACCTGAAGGGTGAGGTTGTGGCAGATGAACGCCGAAAAGGCCTGGGTCGAAAACGTACTTTCATCGACCTTGTCTCTCAGCAGATACGCCAGGGGCCGCACGGTGTCTAATACGCAGGAGAACTTGATCTTGTTGTTTTTGGCGAAACGCCCCGCGGTCTGTTTTGACTTTGTGTCAGTGAGCGTTGATTTAAGGTCGCGGGCCCACACCTCGGCGTCGGTTACATCTGGGGTTTTGGCACTTTGATGAAACTGGTGCAGCTTATGCCGGGAGACACCGCATTCGCTCAAGGCAGAGTCAAGGAAGTCGACGAGTGGCCACTGGCTCTCTGCCAGGGTCGCGCAGGGCCAAATAGTGCCTGCGGGGGACTCGGCAACCAGAGTTCTGACCAAACGCGTAAGTGTTTGGTCGAGAAAATGATGATAAGGACCCGCCTGGGTGGCAGGGCACTCTCTTAGGAATTCGCGATAGTACATCGTCGCTGACTGGTAAAAGCAGACCGCCAGTTGCGAGACACCATATCGGGCATACCGCTCCTCGATCAACGCTTCGATATATTTCCCGAGCTCGACAAACTCATCATGCGAGCCAAAGTCGGAACGGGCCAGCTCCTGGACCCAAGCATGAACAGTTCTGTCTTTTTTGGTAAGCGTGGCTTTTTGCGGGGCCATTTGCGTAGTGACGGCCACCAATTCATTTAGCGAGCCGTATACACCGTCTGCTTTTTTTATAGCCTCGAACGCTTCGTGCATTGCCGCGCGCCGGCTCTTTTCGGTTGCGGGAACCGTGAAGGTAATGTCGTTATTATCGCTGGCCCATAGCCCCAAACAATCGCACACCACCTTGTTGAAGTAGCCCAGTGTCGGCATTTTATGATCGGTCAGCACCACGGTTCCGTCCTTCTGATGAATGTGCCACCAGTTTAGGTAATACGGCAGGCAGTTCTAGGTATCAAAATCGTAATCGTGGTACTTGGCCCAACATTAAACGTGTGTCAGGCACCAGAACTTTCATCCCGTTGGCTCGGCGATTGGCGGTATAAGTCCGGCCATCGCGCCTTACGTGATTAGCCCGGCAGCCTCTTATGGCCGCAACCGATCGATTTCGCTCGTCCGCTACCGGGTGATCCAGCGAAGCACCAGTTCTTGGGGCCCAGAGCTCAATGGCGGATCTGGCCCTCTGTCAATTTTTTCGATGGGTAGATGACTTGTCCGGATGGTTACGCGCACTCGCTAGAATCGATCATATGGTTAGTGCTGTCGCTCTCGCCCAAGAGGTGACAATCCAGATATAAGGCAGCTGAAGGCTTCCACCCCAAGAGAAAAAAGAGATGGAGGGGCTTAGGCCCTATGTCAGAAGTGAAAACAGCATTACGATCGGTGTGTAGTTTTGGCAGGCAACCGTAAAAGCGGGTCGTCATATGAGTAAAAACAACAAGCTTTCGGAAGACTCGAGTGCTGAGGATATATTGGAGGTCAAACGACTAGCCAGAATCAGGCTTATAGATGCGTTTTACGCGGCAGATAGCGAGAGCCTTGAACTAGCGGCCCAATATGTCAAAGCTGCATTACGCGGCAAAGGTTCGATTCCGAGACCCAAAAGGTTCAGTAGCCTAGGTAGCGACGACTGAAGAATATTTGGCTCGGTTCAGTAGTCATAAGAAGGTATGACTCAAATATCTTCATGCAGACGAAAACCCGATATAGTTTTTCCTCAGACGGCTGACATCTGGCTTAGGAAAATCCCCGCAACGCGGGGATTTTTAAGCTTTTAGAAAGCTGGACTGCTCTTCGCATCCGCATGAACCATCTGATTGGTACACGGCCTCTGATCCATTGTGGTTACTCCAGGCGCCGAAACGCATAGGGATAGGCTCAATCCATACGGCAACTCTACTCGCCGAGTCTCGCTGTAAGGGATATCGGCGGTTCGTGTTACGCGCCCCTCATCCTTGATCACTTCAGGCATAGGCAGACGGTGTACCTGCTTTGTTGAGGACGTCTCGCGGCGCCACTCCTCCCCAACCGTGTAGACAAAATCGAGCCGAAGCTTCGTGGATTGCTCGTTGACGGAAAGAATCTGGATTTGACTTGTGAGCGTTACAATCCCCAGTGAGCACTCTGTCCGTTGTGCATTGCATTGGCGAATAGTGACAGGCGGATAAGTCTGGTTATTCGTGGACCCGGCAACGTCAAAAAAACTGTTTCCTTCCACGATGTTCATTTTCGGGCGACCAGAAATATCTTCGGAATTGACCCGGTAATCGACAACGACAGGCCCTCTATGGCTTGCGTTCCAGCCCGCACAACCTGCCAGCACAGCCAGACCCAATCCCACAGTAAAACCAGCAACAGAACGCATGAAGTTTCCTTTAGACAATTAGGGTGTGATGCTAGCCCCGAACTCGTCGAGACCTGTTCGCCGATACACACAAACTCGTATGCGATCATTTCGTTCTTGGAAAATAACGACGACGCCCAGCATCGTGGTATGAAGCCTCAGACAGCAGGCCTCAACAACACTGACGACCAATATTCAGTTTCAGTAACGCCACCGCCATCACCTCGTCCACCAAAGGCCTACGTTGCGTCTGAAGACGCCATGCCGCAGAAATCGTCTGTAACCATGATGTCGGCGATCTGACGCGTAGCGCACCGTTCGTGCACGCGGAACTCAACGCGAGCATAATCAAATGACTCGAATGATGACGTGAGACCTGCAGATCATGAGTGAAAGCGAGCGCTGGACGGTTAGATGCAAGGACACCGGCGACGGCAGCGGCGATGCGATAGTTGATTTGCCGCCAGAGTTACTTTCACAATTCGGCTTGAGCATCGGCGACGTAATGACCATCGAAGTGGTCAACGGCGTAATCGTGCTCCAACCAGTGCACGGCCTCTCAACTCCTTCCTCATCGGCCGGGGCTTTACGAGAAGACTTCTACCAAGCTTACAGAATGCGCTTGGAAACCTATCTCCATATTCCCGCCCAAGCCTCGGATCAGGCCATTCACGAACTGATCGAAGCTGGCTTTCCGGCCCATAGCCTCCAAGTACTTTGCGATCAGGGAATCATCAGCCCTGCCGAGCGTGACAGGATCATTCCCCGCCGGACGTTTAAAACGCGCCTGGCCAGCAACCAGCACTTGAAAGCCGATGAGAGTGATCGAGTGTATCGTGCGGCGCATATTGCCGCGATGGCCGTGGCGGTCTTCGGCAACATCGAAAAAGCCCAGCACTGGTTGTCCAAACCCAAATCACGCTTTTCGGGAAAAAGTCCGTGTGAGCTGCTTTCCACCAGCCTAGGCGTCTATCGAGTGGAGGAAATGCTGATTCAAGTGGCTGAGGGCTTGTACTGTTAATTTACTAGTGAGCAAGGCAACACCGGCCGCGCCAGTGCCACGTCTTTAAAGACGGTACTTCCCACTGACTGCTTAGCCATAAGCGGACACTCCAGGCCCTTTCGCTCCACCCTCGTGATTGAAGTCTCTCTTGCCGAGGGACGTTAGATGATCCCTCCGTCCGCCGATTGTTGTATAGGTATAGGGGGTATGCCTATCATATAGCGCAGCATAGGTAGGGGGTATCCCATGGGTCATATCGCAGCACACAAAGACGATCTTCTCAAACGCGTAAAACGTATCGCCGGGCAAATTCAAGCCGTTGAACGGGCATTGGAATCGGATCTCGATTGCTCCAAGACACTGCACCTTGTCGCCGCCACACGCGGAGCTATCAACGGCTTGATGGAGGAAATCATCGAGGACCACGCGCGGGAGCATGTTGCGAACCCTGGGCTCAGTGAAGAGGAGCGTAACAAGGGCGTCGAAGAGCTTCTTGAAGCCATTCGTCGTTACTCCAAGTGAATACATCCAGGCACACACTCATGAACAGCACGAACATCAACTACACGCACGACCACGTGTTCCTTGGCTCAGCGCACGACGAAAATGCCAAGCGTACGCTTTGGGTTGTGGCTCTAACTGTTGTGATGATGGTTGGTGAAATCACTGCCGGGTATATCACTGGCTCGATGGCGTTATTGGCCGATGGCTTTCACATGGCAACTCATGCCGGCGCATTGGGCATCGCGGCGGCCGCTTACGGATACGCGAAACGCCACGCTTCCAGCCAGCGATACAGTTTTGGGACTGGAAAGGTCGGAGACTTGGGCGGATTCGCCTCGGCGCTGATTCTCGGTATGGTCTCTCTGGGAATAGGCGTTGAGTCTGTCATGCGCCTCTTGCAGCCAACGGACGTTCAGTTCGGCACCGCTACGCTCATCGCCATTGCCGGTTTGATCGTCAACATTGTCAGTGCCCTCTTGCTGGGCCACGGGCACAGTCATGGGCACGATCATGATGAGCATGGCCATACGCATGCCCATCACGGGAACGACAACAACCTGAAATCGGCCTACGTCCACGTCCTCGCAGACGCGCTCACTTCGGTTCTGGCCATCGCTGCACTGCTCGCCGGCCGGTATCTGGGCTGGGTGTGGCTGGACCCGGCCATGGGCATCCTCGGCGCCATCGTTATCGCGCGTTGGGCATGGACCTTGATGGGAGTCACCGCAGGTGTATTGCTGGATCAAACAGATGCGCACGTTGCCGAAGAAATCCGCGAACTGGTTGAAAAACCGGGGGATGCCACCATCACGGACTTGCACGTCTGGCGCGTTGGACCGCAAGCCCATGCGGCCATCGTCAGCGTCCTTGGTCAAGCGAGTGTGAACGCCGACAGCATTCGTGAACGACTCAAGCCGGTTCACGAAGTCAGCCATCTGACGGTCGAGTTTCGACCGGCCTGATTCAGCGCCTCCCCACCATTATCTCCAAAGGAACCCGCATGCCTCCAGGGAAACGTGAACTGGCGCGAATAGAACGCCGGTTGGTAACCATGCTGACCGAAGCGTGCGAAACAGCAAAAGGTGAAATCAAAGGCTTTACCTGGCTCACCCACACTGCTGACATGAACGCGTGGGCTGAAACCCTGACGGTGATTTGGGTGTTCGAAACCCTGGCTGACAGAAAGCTCGCCCAGGCTGACGCGAAGGCTCGCATCTTTGAGCTTACAGCCATCGCGTTGAATGAGGCGGACATCGACCTCAACCCTTCAAATCACAGTGTTCGCTTCGACTCGGAGGAAGAGTGCCAACGCACTCACGGTGGAGACTGGAAAAGTCGCCTGACTCGATCACGCGTGGCCAAAGGTGACTGACAATGGCTAAAGAAATCGAAAATCCCTGCATCTCAGTTTGCCAACTGAGTAGTGATCTGTGTGTAAGTTGCGGGCGAAGCAAGGAAGACATCAGGAAGTGGAAACGCATGAAGCGGCCTGAAAAAATGGCCGCTGTGCAAAGGGCGAACGTGCGCTTGAAAGGGCTGAAGAAAGCACAGGGATAGTTGCTTGCACGGTATGACAGCTCTGGGTCGTTTTCTGCCTGTCGCCACCTTCAATTATGTGGCTTGGGGAAACATCGAGAGTGATGGAGTGATGGTGTTAAATCCATTCCGGGATACGACTACCGCGGCCCCTAATGTTTGAGGCTTCAATCGACACGAACTTGTTGAGTGCCCCGCCGTAACCGAATACGGTTTAATGCTACGCGGGCGGGGGAGCGAGCGAATGCGAATAGAGTACCCACTTACATCGACTTGACCGAGACCACTTCCACAAACCTGAATTTCTTTCTGGCCGCCTTAGTAGCTTCTTGTTCTGCAACTAAGGAGCTCAGCGTATCGGCCTCATGTACCATCTCGTGCATCTCGCCTTCAAATTCGTTTCCCACACGGAGCGTGATTCTCAACCTAGGTGTGAAGCCTTTTGAGACTGTCTTTTTCTTCGCTGCCTTCACCGGTTGCACGATCACAACATCCAAAACTGTATCCTGCACGTTTGAGTTAATTGCCAGCGCAGAGGGCTCAGAATCACCGAATAGCGCACGGCGCATCTCATCTTCCATCAATTCTGTATTCATACCATTTCTCAAAAGGGTTTTATCTATAATCTGATCGAGTCTATCAGGATGGCCGGACTCTGTAGTAAAGCGTCGCTGGGGGCAGACCTGAAGTGATAAAGGGCAGCAGATACCGGCAAGCGTCAGGGTCTGTCCATCTGCCGCCTATCATGGCGGACAACTGTCGGCTAAACGCGGACGCTGTTAGGCGATGTATCCGATAAAAGCAGTCACCCCTACGCTCAGCAAGCAATGGCGTGGCTTCGAGCATCAGCTGCGCGTCCTACCCTTCGAATGGGTGGCGCTTGCGGGATTGATCAAGGGCGTTTTCGTCGGCTTCCAAGATTGCCTTGGCTATGCTAATCACGTGCTCTTCGTCCGGGTCTGACATCTGGCAGTTTACGGCCCGATTTTTCTTCACCGGTCATGGCCAAGGCAAAAGATGGTGCTCCACCTTCATGCTATGGCCGGGCATGCATGTGTGCGTGGAACTGAAGCGAGTGGGCATCCCCGGTAACGATGGGCGGTCCTGTTCGGTGGTCAGCCCGAGGGTAGCTGTGCGTGACTTCATGACTTTGGTCAGCCCTCTACGTGCCCTGCCGTTATCCCCGTTCATGACGTAGCCAATCATCATAGCCATTGGAAGGCCATTGGAATACTGGCCTGTGACAAAGCGCATGAGGCCCTCATCGACATATGGGACACAGAGGTTACGTACGCGGGCTGCATAGGACACGTTTAGCCGCTTGCATTCATAAGCTAGGTAGACGTCTTCATCGTCACCCACTGTTAACACGAAGTCGATGCTACTCGACAGGGATACGTTGCCGTTGGCGTCCTCGATCAATAGGACATATTGGTATGTGATTCTACCCGGCACCTTCTTCGTGCGCCTCAGAGCCTGAACTAGATGCTCGGTAATGTGATCTTCATGCGTCATCGCGTCCTTCTTGGACTGTAAAGGTCTGATGCAGATTGGCCAGGCAGCTTCAATCGCTTCGGACATTTGCTCACCAAGATCTCGAAAATGAGCAAGCCAAGCATCAGGACTACCCGCCAGCATGGTCCACCCCCTCCATTCCATGGAGGGCCGCGGCCGCTACGAACTCCGCTGCAATCTGCTCCGCGTCAGCCAATGCTGTGGATCGAAGCCAGTGCCGCAGCGCCGTGGGCTTCACTAGATACATGTCGCGGTCAACGATGAGACGCAGATCAGGTATCAGTTGCACGTTGCCAGGCAAATCGATGGGAAGCTTTGCGGCGATCGACCCGAGGAAGTCATTGAACTCGCCAAACGTGTCCTCAGTGTACGGCGCCGCCTCATCGCCGATTGTCAGCTTCAACACCGCCACATCGGAGGAGCGCGCTGCCAATGAAGCTTTGACGGGTACGCGAAAGTACGGAGAGAGTGCGTTGCACAGCATGGAGGCGTAGGTCGCCCGCTGACTCGAGCTAGCCTGCGCCCAGATGGACTGCAAGCCGGAGTTGCGTCTGGGCTGCATTGCTGGGATGACATGGTGAACTGTGTCTTCGATGATGGCCACGTCACCGGCATCGAGTCCGTAATACTCGAATACCAGACGGTCGATGGCGCCCAACACATCTTGCCGCGAGGCAAGCAGCTTCTGCGCGGTCGCAAGCTCGCTGTCAATCAGTGCCACCAACTTCTTTTCCGCTTTGAACGCCTTTGCAGGATCCGGCATATTCTCAGGATCGTCGAACGGCAGCCTCAGCAATTCACCTTGGGGTACTTTGGCCCGATCGGCTCCTAGGTATGACGTGTCGTGGAAATAAAACCAGGCCGCCAGACTGCTGTTTAGCACGGCCGTCAGCACCTTAGCTTTACGTTCCTGTCCAGGCGGCACGGTGATCGACTGAAGCGAACTTCGGAACACGATGTCCTGTTCGCTGAATGCCGCCCGCACCCGGCCAACGGCCCGTTCCACCCCTTGCGGAATCAAGATGTGAGGCCCAAAAAATCCGGCGTCAAACCCTGCCCGATGAACGACTGATGTATGCCAGGGGCTAGCCTCTACTCGTGGTATGGCCACTGCCTGGAACTGACTCGCATCCAGGTAGGGCAGCCGAGTAACGATCTCGACAATGGTCGTCTGGTACTCAGGATCGTTCAGGCGGTTCTCTTGCGCTGGCTTAAAACCCTGCCCGATCACCCAGTGCTCGTCCCGGTTGAACTCAACCTTGGAACGCTTGAAGGCCTTAAACTCCTGTACAAGCGAGCTTATGGGCGGGATCGTACGAAGGTATTGCAGCAGTCGTTCCTCGGGAGCCCGCGTCCACAAGCGACGCTTGAAAACGGTGGAATCCTCGGCGACTAGGTCGGCGCGAAACGTCAAACGATCGGCGCGCGACAGCGTCACCAGGCGCTTGAGTCGTAGGTTAAGGTCAGCCTTGGGGATCCAGTACTCGAAGCGGTAGGGCGCTTGCTCTTGCTTCTGAGGCCCATACAGCACGAAGGCGGTTGGACGCTGCGCTCCATCGAAAAGCTGAAAGCAGAGATCAGACATGTTGATAATTCGGCGGATCCTGGACCGCTGCAGCAACATCCGGCGCGCGGCTTGGCTCTCCGTGTTGTGCAAGATCCCCATGGCAGGCAACAGAAATGCCACTAGGCCTGTTGGCTTGATCCCTTCCAGGGCCTTCCATACGAATCCCCATGCAATGTCTTTGGCGGGCGCGAGGTAGCCATTGGAGGTGGTCCAATTTTGTGCTGTTGTCAGCTGTCCGGTACGACCATTCCAAGGCGGATTACCGATGATCACGTCAAATGGGGGGGCATCCTTGACGCTGAAGAAGTCTGACCCGGGAAGTAGAGTCTTCCCATAAAGAGGCGGCAGCAACTTGCCGGCCTTGATGAGTTTGGGCAAGTCTGAAGGGCTCGATTGTTCGAGGAGGGCGATATACAGGGAAAACGCCGTGACACGCACTGCGGAAGAGTTGATGTCTCCTCCATGGAGGCGATTCGCAATGGCTTTCAAGTCGGTCCACGTTGCATGTCGCTTCTTCTTGACCTGGCAATGGTGCTCGACCAGACGCTGGAACAACCGCACCAAGAAGATGCCAGATCCGCAAGCCGGATCGCAGTAGATGCCATGCGTCTTCTGCTCGTCGGTCAGTTCGTCCCACAGTTGATTGACTACGATATCGGCCAAGAACATCGGGGTATAAAATGCCCCGTCTGCACTCTTTTTGTCCGCCTCTTCCTTCAGGAACCGGTCGTAAACCGCGCTAATGAGTCCGATCGACATGTAACGGAAGTCGTAGCCCCAGAACCGAAGCTGGCGAGTGGCCATGTTCTCGTGACCGCAGCGGAACCGCGTGAGCACGGCTAGATGCTCAGGCTTGAGCTTGGGTGGCAGAGCGTCTCCGGTCTCAAATGCGCAAGGGGCTTTGAAGAGGTTGCCGTTGAAAGCACCATGCAGCCATGTGAACAGCGCGTCAAAGAGCTCAGGGTCTCCGGACCCGAGCAGCTCCAACAGAGTGCCAAAGCGATCCTGTGACGCGGCACGAAATACGGCCTCACCGATGATCTGACGATCCTCTAAGTAGGCTACGAACATGGTTTGCATCAGCAGCGCCTGAGAGGCATCTTTCCCAAGCTCGTCCTTGAGGCTGCGAAACGCCATCAGTAGGTTGGCCAGAAGAACGCTGTCAACTCGGTTGTCCGGATTGAAATAGCCATCGTTCTCATACCAGAACCGCCCCGACTCAGCCGCGTCGAGTAATTCGCGCAGCTCCAAGGCATCGCTGAGAAGGGAGAGCGTCTTGACTAAGCGTGGGTCTTTATCCCGGTTCTGGTCGCTATGCAACGGGCGTTGCACGAGCGAGTACGCAATCAATTCGTCGCTGCGAATGACGAGCAGCATGCTCATCAAACCTTGATTCCACAGAATCCGATGAAGCTCGTCGATGCGCTCTATGGAAACGAGGGGATCGCTCAAAAAGGCGATTGTGGGAACGCCATTGATACAGCTAACCGCCGATAGACCCAATTCATCGAGTGTAAAGCGGATCGCCTCGGCATGCGCACCTGCGGCGACCTTGCTGCCGGCCGCATAGAACTCGGGGGCCCGGCGTCTGTCGAGCGTCAGTGCCTTCGACCAGCGGGAATCGATGACCGCACTCATGAGCGGAGCCTCCGCGGTTGCATCGGGCCCGTAATGCCGAGCGATACCCAAATGCCCTGATGCTCAGTCATTGGTGGAACCCCAACGAGGTCTGCTTGTCGCCTGCGAACCGGCCGCCGCCTGCAGCGCCGCGCGGCCGCTTCTTGACGGGCTGTACTCGCGCTATGACAGGTTCGTAATCGATACGGTGAGTGGACATTTCAGCGAGAAGACTGGCGATCAATGCGAGATGTACCGGGACTTCACCCCGCTTCTTATAGTTGGAAACCGAGTTGGGCTGCATACCTACGAGGTCAGCAAAGCGCTTTACACTGAGTCCCGCACTGTTGAGCTCAGCAAGAAAATTGTCGTAGGTCATGGCGTGGTTTGATCATAATTTAATGAGACTTTGACACATAAAAACATGAGGTTCAATCAAAACAAGCCGGCCAGACTCGCAACGGTCGGCACCACGAATATTAAGCGGATTGTTGTGCGGGCTTCGGTGAGTGGTACCTGTCGCATTCCAGCAGGCGTCAGATAAAGATGATGCTTTTAAATTTTTCGGGCTGTAGTGACGGAAAAGGGTTGAAGCTTTGGTGCGCGCTGCCGAACACCTAGGCCTGATCCTCGCGAAGAACGGCCGCTCCATGAGCAGCCCTGGCGCATGACCATTGGTCCCAATAATCTAAATGTGTATCTATGAAAACAGTCATTTCGTCACTCGAATCTACAGCTGAAAGTTTTTCGAAACTCACCACTGCTGCACTTAAGCTCAGTATCGGCCTAGGAAGTGCTTGCGTAATTCTTTATGCGCTTCGAGTTGGACACTTCCCTCAAGGCCTTGCCCTAGGGGACGGGTTACTGTTCTTACTTGCAGCGAGTTGTTTTGGCGGTGTTTATGCCATGTTCGTGGCCTGCATGGTCTCGCTTGGCGTTTGCATGTCGATCATCGTGCGGCCGGTGTTCAGCCTTATTTATGAATATGCGCGTAAAAAAACGGGGGGTAAAAAAGCTAAGTACGAACTGGCTCGTTTCAATTGGCGTGCTATTCCTTTGGCCATAGTGGCTGGCGTGTTGATTTGGGGCCTTGGGCGACGTGACATCGCGGCCTACTGGAATTTGCCCCTGCTATCGATTGCGCTTTATTTGTTCTTTTCCATTGCTCACTCGGCTGGAGCGCAGTACCGGCTTCATGAAAAACTCTTGAACAGCGTAATCGCTACGCCCGAGAAGGATGCTCTTCTGCAATCGGGAGATGCTGGAAAACAAAAATCCGCCTATTTGGTTAGCCTTACTGTGGTCCTGCTAACACCACTTATTTTCGGCGGCGTTTCTGGCCAACTCATGGATGGCGCCATGCGCTTGGCGCAGGTCCGCATCGAGCATGCGACTATTTATGTTAAAGCGCCTTATAACGCCTTGGTTCCAGACACTCTGTTGGCGAAGGAAGCAAAAGTGCTGGAAGGCTACAAAGCCTACGCAGGGGTGAGCGTCTTGTTCAAAGGCTTTGGCAGCACGACGGTCATTTCTTTTGCGGACGGCGATCTTAAGCGCCAGCTAGATGTCCCTAATGACCAGATTATTGTGGAGAAGAAGTCTGGTTAGTGACGATTGCTACTCTTGGCGAGAGGCAGAAATCGACCCAAAGCCGCCCTCTGTGGAGGGCTCGTTCAATCAGGAAGGTATGCTGGCTAGACGGCTATTCAGCTTGCGCCCCCGCATAAATTAACGGTATGCGGGGGTGCCTGGTGGTGGGGCTATTACTTGGTGATGTTTTCACTGCCGGGCCAATTCAACAAGCCATGGGTGAAACCATAACTCGCGGCTTGGTAATAGGTAATCGCACGTGCGATGAGTGGGTCGTCGAGCTGAACTGTCACTTCATGACTGGCGCCCAGCGCATCATCGTGGCGTCGCAACACCGCTCGGGGGCTGAGAATCGCCAGATCTTTACCATCGAACAGTCCTAGGTGTTGGTAATTTCCTACCAGCACGCGGGGCGGCAGGGTGGAAGGCTGAAGCAAATTGCGGCCGAAGAATGTCGATTCGTAATTGAGGTTCAAAAGACCGAGCAGGGTTGGGGCTAGGTCGATCTGACTTGCCAGCTGACCGTCTTCACGCGCAGGAAGGAGCTTTGGCGCATAGATGAACAAAGGGATTTGGTAGTTACGGATCGGAAGATCTTCTTTACCCGCGCTGCCAGCGGTGTGGTCAGCGACAAAGACGAAGATAGTGTCGTCGAACCAAGCTTTCTTTCGGGCTGCTTCAAGAAACTTGCCGATTGCATAGTCGGTGTATTTCACAGCACCGTCACGGCCGTCACCGGATGCAATATCGATCCTTCCTTCAGGGTAAGTGTATGGACGATGATTGGAGGTGGTCATCAGTTGCAGCAGGAATGGTTTTTGGTAAGCGAAATTCTCGTCTGCCAGTTTCAGCGTTTGTTGGTAGAGGTCTTCATCAGCCATACCCCAGGCATTTTTGAAATGGATCTCAGCTTCATCGACACTGCTTTGATCGACAACTTCATAACCATTCCCGCTGAAGAACGCGTTCATGTTGTCAAAGTAGCCACGGCCGCCATATACAAACACGCTGTCATAGCCGACGTGATTCAACTGTTGGCCCAGGCTGGCAAAACCACTTTCACGGCCTACCCGTTTGACAATAGAGCGGCCCGGCGTTGGCGGAATAGACAACGTAATGGCTTCCAGGCCGCGGTCCGTCCTGGTGCCAGTGGCATAGAAGTTGTTGAAGTACAGGCTTTCCTTACGCAATTTGTCGAGATTAGGCGTCAGGTTGCCAGGGTTCCCATTGCTGCCCATGTACTTGGCGCTGAAGCTTTCGATAATCACCAAGATAATATTATGTCGCTGGGTCTTATCGTTCTGGGTCACGATTCGACGGACATCGAGCGAATCCTTACCAATGAACCGAACATCGCTTTCCGCCAACTCTTGGTGGATGTTCTTGCCAACTACGTCATTCGGCAAGGTGCCGTAGAATTGATCGTAGTCCAGCTCATTATTGCGAAATGCGGCGAAGAACTGGTAGGGACCATTGCTGGCCAGCTCATGCTGATAGGTGTTGCCGCCCTTGCCACGTGGAGTGTCTTGGTCAACGACCAACAGAACGAAAGCACTCAAAGCGAAAATCACTGCGATACTCAGCAGGCGCTGACGCCAGGACGGCAAAGGCGCACCAATTACCCGCTGAAGAGGTTTGTGCAGAGCAATGCAAATGACCACCGCGATAACCGCCAGCCCGCTAAGCAATTTGCCGATTGGGTAGGACTCCAGGATGTTGTTAAACACCTCGTCGGAGTACACCAAGTAATCCACGGCTATAAAATTGAAGCGTACTCCAAACTCGTCCCAGAACAGCCATTCAGCCACCGCAGTAAATAACATGGCGAAAACGCTGAGCGTCAGTAGCCCCTGCAAAAACCACTGGTGACCACGTGAACGCCACAGCGACGGCGGGCACAGCAGCACATAAAGGCTCATCGGCAGTGCGGCGTACAGTAAAAAGCTCAGGTCGTATAAGACTCCTATGCCAAAGATCGACGCAAATGCAGTGCCCGACTCTGAAAGATGAGTAGCAAGTAACACTAGGCGGGTGAGGAAAAAAATCACTAGCCACAGGCTTGTGACCATCATCAGGAAACGCAGCGGGGCGGAAGCAGGCGAACGCATTAAAAACTCCTTGTTGTGCTCCCTCCAGATTGGAAATTACTGCCGATTGGCCGTATGCATTCAAGACATTCCTGTCTTCGAATGCAATGAGCTGCGACTCATTTGGAGGTGAAGTGAATCTATACGGCAAATTAGTAAAATTTTGTCAAAAATGCGGGATTCTGGTTATTCAAAGCTGATATGAAACATTTTGATACAATAAGTCCGCCGTTATCTCGCCTTACCTTTCGCCTTAATATGTCCGGCATGACGCTGTATGTAATCGCCAACTCACCCACATCTGATGGGCCTACAGGTGGTGCGCAACAAGAGGGCAGATAATCGCGATCAAGAAAGCCGATTCATGTGGAACAGCGTCGTCGATAACTGCTAAGAGTTGGCAATCAGACGAGTGCCAACCTAAATGAAAATGACATTTATTAGAGTTTTTTTTGACGTTTTTTTCTCATTTTGCGCTCTACATTTGCGGCCCCCTAAACATGCAAATGATTCGCATTGATGGGCCATGTATCTGTGTGCGTGACTTCCAAAAGAATCAGGAGCTGCAACAAAATGATTTCCCCTATGCCCTCGTTCCTCAAAACCGCTCTACTGGCCACGGCGTTGCTGAGCGCCGGTCAGGTGTTTGCCGCCGATGCCGACGGCATTGTGGTCTACAACGCCCAGCATGAAAGCCTGACCAAAGCCTGGATCGAAGGCTTCACCCAGGAGACCGGGATCAAGGTCACAGTGCGCAATGGCGACGACACCGAGATGGGAAACCAGATTGTCCAGGAAGGCGCCGCCTCCCCTGCGGATGTATTTCTGACCGAAAATTCCCCGGCCATGGTGCTGGTGGACAACGCGGGACTGTTTACCCCAGTGGCGCCGACCACCCTTGAACAAGTCGACGCAGCCTACCGTCCGGCCCATGGCAAATGGGTGGGCATCGCGGCGCGCTCCACCGTGTTTGTCTACAACCCGGGCAAACTGCCGGAAGCGGACTTACCGAAATCACTCCTGGACCTCGCCGAGCCGAAATGGAAAGGTCGTTGGGCCGCTTCACCGGCCGGCGCCGATTTCCAGGCCATCGTCGCTGCAGTCCTAGAACTCAAGGGCGAAACCGCCACCCTTGAGTGGCTGAAAGGCATGAAGGCCAATTTCACCGCGTATCGCGGCAACAGCTCCGTGTTGAAAGCGGTCAATGCCGGGCAGATCGACAGTGGTGTGATCTACCACTATTACCGCTTCGGCGATCAGGCCAAGACCGGCGAAAACAGCAAGAACACTGCCCTGCACTACTTCAAACACAAAGATCCGGGAGCGTTTGTGAGTATCTCCGGCGGCGGCGTTCTGGCCTCCAGCCAGCACAAAGAACAAGCCCAGGCGTTCCTCAAGTGGGTGACCGGCAAGGACGGCCAGGCCATCCTCAAGACCGGCAACTCCTTTGAATACGCGGTAGGCAAAAACGCTGAATCCAACCCTAAATTAGTGCCTCTGCAACAGCTCGACGCGCCGAAAGTCGATGCGTCAAAACTCGACAGTAAAAAAGCCGTGGAACTGATGACTCAGGCCGGACTGCTTTGAATTGATGCCTGAAACGCTACCGGCGGACGTCGCTGCGGCGATACCCGCACACTTGCGCCGCCGCTCCCGCGGTCTGTTCTCGGGGCGCGGCGGTGCGTGGGTGATGGGTTTGTCGGTGCTGGTGTCAGTCCTGGCGCTGTTGCCGATTGCCTTCATCATCGGCGTGTCGTTGCAAACCGGCTGGGCAACGCTGGCGGCGCTGGTGTTCCGGCCGAGGGTCGGCGAGTTGCTGATCAACACCGTGTTGCTGGTGGTGATCACGATTCCCCTGTGCGTGGGCCTCGGCGTGACGCTGGCCTGGCTGACCGAGCGCAGCGATCTGCCGGGGCGGCGCTGGTGGTCGTTGCTGGCGACCGCACCACTGGCGGTTCCGGCCTTCGTTCACAGCTATGCCTGGGTCAGCCTGGTGTCGTCGATCAACGGACTGTTTGCCGGGGTGCTGGTCTCGGTGATCGCCTACTTTCCGTTCCTGTATTTGCCGGTTGCGGCAACCCTGCGCAGGCTCGATCCGGCCATTGAGGATGTGGCGCAGTCGATGGGGCTCAAGCCTTGGGCGGTATTTTTTCGGGTGGTGTTGCCGCAATTGCGCCTGGCCATCTGCGGCGGCGCATTGTTGGTAGGGCTGCATTTGCTGGCCGAATATGGCCTGTACGCAATGATCCGTTTCGACACCTTCACCACGGCGATCTTCGATCAGTTCAAGTCCACCTTCAACGGCCCCGCCGCTAACCTGCTGGCTGGCGTGCTGGCCCTGTGTTGCCTGGCGATGCTGACCGTGGAGTCGGCGGCGCGCGGCCATGCGCGATATGCCCGTGTCGGTTCGGGAAGTGCCCGTGAACAACGAATCGTCTGCCTGAAAACCGCGCCAACCGTGCTTGCGCTCACTTTACTGATCGTCACCTGCGCCTTGGCGCTCGGGGTGCCGCTGATCACGTTGAGCAAGTGGCTGATCGCGGGGGGGACGCATGTCTGGCAGGTGGCTGAGCTGATGCCGGCGCTGCAACAGACATTACTGCTCGGCTTCGCGGGCGCCGCGCTCACCACCTGCGCGGCCATCCCGATTGCCTGGCTGTCGATTCGCTCGCCGGGGCGGCTGCAACGCATTCTTGAAAGCTGTAACTACATCACCAGTTCCTTGCCGGGGATTGTGGTTGCCCTGGCCCTGGTGACGGTCACGGTGCATTTCGCCCGGCCGATTTATCAGACGACGATCACCGTGTTGCTGGCGTACCTGCTGATGTTTTTGCCCCGCGCGCTGGTGAGTTTGCGTGCCGGTATCGCCCAGGCACCGGTTGAACTGGAGAACATTGCACGCAGCCTCGGCCGTTCGCCTGGTCGGGCACTGTGGCTGATCACCTTGCGACTGGCCGCGCCCGGCGCTGCTGCTGGCGCGGCGCTGGTGTTTTTGGCGATCACCAACGAATTGACCGCCACCCTGCTGCTGGCCCCAAACGGCACACGCACGCTGGCGACCGGATTCTGGGCATTGACCAGCGAAATCGACTACGCCGCCGCCGCGCCCTATGCCCTGCTGATGATTCTGCTGTCACTTCCGTTGACCGCACTTCTCTATCACCAATCCAAACGAACGGCTGGCCGATGAACGCCCTCGAACTGCATTCGATCTGCAAATCCTACGGCGCGCACCGCGCCCTGGAAAACATCAGCCTGGTGGTGCCGACGGGCAGCCGCACAGTGATCGTCGGCCCGTCGGGTTCGGGCAAAACCACGTTGCTGCGGATGATCGCCGGCTTCGAATTCCCGGACCGGGGCTGCGTGACCCTCAACGGCCAGACATTGGTCGACGACACTCACGAGGTCCCGGCACACCAACGCCAGATCGGCTACGTGCCCCAGGACGGCGCGCTGTTCCCGCACATGACCGTGGCCGCCAATATCGGTTTCGGACTGACAAGCAAGGGCAGAAGGAAACACGAGCGTATCGCTGTATTGATGGACAGCGTGGCGCTGGACGCGAACATGGCCAATCGTTGGCCTCACGAACTTTCGGGCGGCCAGCAACAGCGGGTGGCACTGGCGCGAGCCTTGGCACAACAGCCGCGCCTGATGTTGCTGGATGAGCCGTTTTCCGCCCTCGACACCGGCTTGCGTGCGTCCATGCGCAAACTGGTGGCGCGGCTGTTGGCCGACGCAGGGGTCACCACCATTCTGGTCACCCACGACCAGAGTGAGGCGCTGTCGTTTGCCGATCAGTTGGCGGTCATGCGTGACGGCCAACTGGTGCAATCCGGCCATCCGCTGGATCTTTACCGTTATCCCGGCGACGAACAAACCGCGCTGTTCCTCGGTGATGCCGTGGTCATGCCGGCCAGAATCGAAGCTGGCTGGGCCCATTGCGACCTGGGGCGGATCCCCGTCAATAACCATCGCAACAACCGCTGTGCGCAGATCATGTTGCGGCCCGAGCAATTGCAACTGGTCGGCATCGTACCGAATGCCGTGGAATCCTCGGGCTGCCGTGGCGTCGTGAGCGAGCGCGACTTCAGCGGAAATACCTGCACATTGATCGTGGAACTCGAAGCGTTGCCCGACACTGACCAACCCGGCAGATCCTTGATGGTGCGTAGTACCGGCCTCTACGCGCCGCCAGCCGGCAGTGCGGTGCACGTCTCAGCCCTAGGTCATGCCCATGTGCTGAACGAGCCTTGAAGCTGAAATTCAGGGATTAAAACGATCCACCACCCTTCGCCCACGCTCTCGTGAGGTCGCGCTCTTCGATCACGCGAATAGCGAAGTGATTTTTAAAGGCATAGCTATAAGGCACGTGGTAGATCATCTGTACCGGGTGGCAACAGTTCAAGGCGCCCATGATCTTTGACGGGCGCAATCTGTACGACGCCGATCGACTGACGCGCAGCGGGTTTATGTACTTCCCGATGGGTCGGGGAGACTAATGCAAGTTGCCCATTCCGTATCAAAAATGGAATGGCACAGTCGCGCATTGATAGCTGAAACCCGGTGCTGGTGTTAAGTGGCGCAAAGCTCGCGGAAGCGGGTTGATCAAGCAAAGTTGATTACGTTATTGGAAAGCTTGTTCAGCCGACTCGAATCCCCTCTGACAACTCCGGACGCCTGACGCAGAATTTAAATCTTTCGCAAAACGTAGACACGCCACATTGAAAAAAACGGAATAAAGTCAGACTTGCTATCAATAACGAAACCAGCTTCCTTGAACTCGGCTTCTGCGACGGATCGAGGAATAACAAACCTATTTTGATATTTAGTCTGCTCGCCCATGGCTCTACGCCGTTGTCCCTGGCGCTTTCGCTTCCATGACTTGAAGTTACCATCTACCCACATCGATAGGATAACGGTGTCGCGCGTCACCCGGTGAAACTCTCGCAACATCGTCAATCGATGCACGGATTCACCAATATGATGAATCAACCGCATGCTGAAAATGCTGTCCACCGAATTACCAGGTAAATCGATGGCGAACACTGAAGTTTTTAGAGGCGTTACACGTTTGACTATATCGGCAGGTTGATTATCTAATGCTGCTGTAATCATCTCCGACGAACTGTCTGCGCCAATGATGACTCGATTAGAGTTTTCTGCAAGTACGGACCAGAACCGTCCCGCGCCGCATGGAAGGTCGAGAACCAGCCCCGGGTCTCCCGCCTCGTGTAACGCATGGCGCGCCATCTGTACGTCCCGATAATGGGCCAGTTTTTGCGACAGTCCATCCTGATGCTTCAGGAAGTAATGTTTTACGTTATTTTTATCGTACTTCTCATAAAATTTAAGTTTGACAGGGGCGCTCATTGGCGATCTCCAGTGGTCAGGGCTCAATGCTAATCATCCGCCTGTCGCTGGAAGGTCAACGTGATGTGAATTTTCTGTATAGCTGTAACTCAAGCCTCGTAACGTCATCCGGCTAGCCTATTTACAGTAACCAGGCCCGGCGTCGTAGTAGACTTATCATTCTAGTCCTTGGCATTTTTTAACGTAGTGCTGGACCAGTTGCATGCCGGCAATCGGCAAACCAATCCCAGTAATACACAGGCTCCAGATCAGGCCTTCGATACCAAAAGAAATCAATGCTCCACCAATGAAGGTGGCGGGCAACGCTGGAAAAAAAAGAATACAAATAATCAATGCATGTGCGCCTAAAAGCCTTTTCAACCGACCTCTGGCGTTGAAGATACAGACCATCCAAAACAGCGCCCAGAACGCAATGGTCATCAAATAGACGGCTAAATGAAGCAAATCCCCCGCCATTCCGTAGCCATGCATACCCCTATCTCCTTTATGGAATTAACCTTTTTACGCTGACCGTCTCAAGCGTAGGCGATTCTGCGACAAAGCGGCTTGCCGCCCTCCGTAAGCACAAAAGATTATTCTAATCAGTCATGTGACGCTGTAAAAACGCGGCAGAATAGAAGACAGGTTAATTTGATAAGAAGCATGAAGGTAGCCGATGAATATACTGATCATTGAGGACAATCGTGACATTCACGACAACCTGATGGACTTTTTTGTTTTGAAGGGTCACCACGTCGAGGGAGCACTCGACGGCTTGACCGGGCTTCATCTCGCTGCCTCAAAATTCTTCGACGCGATTGTTCTAGATGTCATGCTCCCTGGAATCGATGGCAACAAGATTTGCCAAAGCCTGCGTCAGATTTCCAAATCCGACGTTGCCATTGTCATGTTAAGTGCACGAGACCAACTGGAAGATCGATTGATCGGCTTCAAGGTCGGTGCTGATGACTACGTCACCAAGCCGTTTGCCATGTCTGAAATTCTTGCCAGAATCGAAGCCGTGGTGTCGCGCCGCGCTCGAAAAATGAATCGGGTCATGGTTGTAGCCGATCTGCATTTTGACTTGGACACCATGGAAGTATCTCGCTCCGGGACATCCATCAAGATAAATCCTATTTGCATGAAGCTGTTGGAAACCCTCATGCGTAGAAGTCCGCATGTTGTCAAACGGACCGAGCTCGAAGATCTCATCTGGGGGCGCAACCGTCCGAGCAGCGACAGCCTTCGCAGTAACATCCATATGCTGCGCCGGGCATTGGACAAAGCCTTTGATGAACCACTGCTTCATACCGTACATGGCATTGGATACAGGCTTTGCGTCCTGAGCACCCTCCCTTTATAAACTCCGCGCGTATCTCCCGTCGGGGCGACAATCGGCGCTAGAGTTTTTACGCTGGCAAAACCACGTTTCTGACATTCAAGGTGAACTCTCACAGCGCGTGGCGTGTTGAACGCCGTAAAAATATGTAGCTTTACTTAACTGTGTGTTATCTGATTTTTCCCCACTCTGTCGCTTCCAACGACCCGATGATGTTTGGTTTGTGCCTCCCATCCACTTGGACGAATATGGCTTGTGTGTAAGCGCTGGAACGAGCTCCCGCACGTACTCCCATCAGTCTTTCGAAATGGTCGATACAGCCACTGTGAGTAATCAGGACCAAATTCTCGTTGTCGCTTTTATGAGCTATTACGGCGCCTTTGAATCCATCATCGCACTCACTCACCCACTCCTGAGTCGCCACCACCCGACCTGAAATAAAATCGGCAGTTTGGCGTGCACGGGGCAAGGGACTGGCGACCATCCGGGCTTTTTCGAGACCCAGTCGTCGCAAACCTTTGCCGACCACCATCGCAGCATTGCTTCCTTCGATGGTGATGCCCTCGATGTCGCCGAGGCACGGGTTTGCAGACCGATCGCATCGTTCGGCGTGTCTGACCAGGACCACTACGGAACCTTGCCTCCATTGCGCTTCAAGTCCTGATTTGATCATGTTGTTTCCCGCGCCCAAATCCACCACAGATGTCGCCGTTGAAAACCATACGCCTATCACGCCGAGCAGCAGCGTAATGAGGATCACCGCGAAAAATTTGCTGTGCAAACGGATAGCGCGCGGGACGAATTTCGAAATTATCGAGTCGTTGATAAGGATGTGGGGCATACCATCGAACCTTCAGCTTCAGGACACTGGTGCCAGCCAGGGTTACCCCTTAGAACTTCACCCTGCCATTCGGGCAACGATAGATTTGGCGCTGTACTGAAGCGGTGAAAGCGATGTCAAAAATCAGTAAACCCGGACGTTGATTGGCCAAATCGGCTACGACTATTACCGTTCAGCGGCAAAACAACATCCATATGGCTTAAGGCCAATAAGCAATAATTTCCGGCTTTGCTTGCGAAAGTTGGCTGAATCCAAGCAAGCTCGAAAGCCGTGACTCTCTACGCGATTTTTCCATGTTACTTGCCGGATTATGAGATCAAGTTTTCCCTCGATAATGGCGACGTTTGCCTGACGGTATTCGCTGAGCCGACTACTACTGCGATTTCCAAGTCGGATATTGGGTATGGTCTTGAACCGCAAAACACGACGTCCTAATGCGTTGATTTTTATCGCGCCAAAGCATGTCGGCATACGCCGGGAGAATGGACTGTGCCTGGATACGGTCTCAGCCGAGGCGTGCCTGAACGACATGAAACCGGCAGTCATTAACTAGACACCGGACGGCCAATTTGCCTTCCCTCAGGCTCAGCTAAGTTTCATTACTTACTTTCTCTTTCCGCGCGCATTTCGCGCTGCTTAAGAGAGGCTATCCGCCTATGAAATCCGCAATAGCCGGCTGGGTCAACAAAGTACCCGAAGTGACGCTGTCATTCTGGATGATTAAAATCTTGTCCACGACCGTAGGTGAAACAGGCGCCGACTTTCTGGCCGTCGATGCTGGTTTCGGCGCGGGGCCGACCAGTATCGGTATGGCTGCAGTACTGGCAATCGCGCTGTTCTGCCAATTTCGCACTAAAGGCTACACGCCTTGGATCTACTGGCTGACAGTCGTTCTGGTGAGCATCGTCGGAACTCAAATTACTGACATTCTGACCGACATACTGGACGTCAGCCTTTACACCAGCACGGCCGTATTTTCCACTCTGCTGGCGATCAACTTCTTGGTCTGGTACCGGGTAGAACACAACCTGTCGATCCGCGAAATTGTCACGCCGCGCCGGGAGTTGTTCTACTGGGCGACTGTACTCTGCACCTTCGCCCTGGGCACCGCCGCCGGTGACCTGGCAACCGAGGCCTTGGGCCTGGGTTTCACCCTCGGCGCTGTCATTTTCGGTGCACTGATCGCTGCCACTCTGGTTGCCTGGCACATGGGCTGCAATAGGGTGCTGACGTTCTGGATCGCCTACATTCTGACTCGTCCTTTCGGCGCCTCACTCGGTGACCTGCTGACCCAGTCTAAAACCTACGGGGGCCTCGGAATGGGTGCCACCTGGACCAGCGCCATCTTCTTGTGCGTCATTGTCATTCTGGTTGCGGTGGCGCAAATCAGCGTCGGCAACCGCAAAACCATCACTCAGTAATTGCCCAAACGCCAATCAAGGAATCGTCATGCGCCAGATTCAAAACATCATTCGTCACGTAGCCATCGTCTCCTCCATCTTGTTGCTCAGCATCGCCGCTGGTTGCTCGAAGCCTGCCAACAAGCCCATTGCCGGCGCCACGTCAGGTTCTGTTAGCACACAACCCCAACCTGGTTCAAAACTAGGAGAACTGTCTGAGTTCCGTAATATTGCCGCCGACGTCTCCGCCCTCGTCGATAAAAATGACTTGCCGGGCGCCAAAGCCCGCATCAAAGATCTGGAGACCGCTTGGGACTCCGCCGAAGCTGGTATCAAACCCCGTGCCGCAAGCGATTGGCATGTGGTGGACAAGGCGATCGACCATGCACTCGATGCCTTGCGCGCCGGTAATCCGCAACAGAGTGACTGCAAGGCAAAAATGGATGAGCTGTTGAACACCTTCGATTTGATGAAAAGCAAATCATGAGTCCTATGCAGCGCTGATTTCGCGGCGGACAAACGCTTGCGCTGGTGCTTCACTACAATCGCGACGGTCATGCTTGTCGCGCTTTTTTCTGGAGCGGGAAATGCGGATATTGCTGGTCGAAGACGACCCGATGATCGGTGATGCCATCCAAGGCGCCCTGAACGATGCGAGTTATGCCACTGACTGGGTGAAAAACGGTCTCACTGCTCTTGCAACGCTGGTCACCCAACACTATGACCTCGTACTGCTGGATCTCGGGTTACCCGGAAAGGATGGACTAGATGTCCTAGACAGTATTCGAGGGCGCAACAACTCGGTCCCACTGCTGATCATCACCGCTAGAGACGGCTTGGATGATCGCCTTCGGGGCCTTGACGGCGGTGCTGATGACTACCTGCTCAAACCCTTCGATATGGCCGAACTTCTGGCCCGTATACGTGCCGTGTTACGACGCAAAGGTGGCAACGCCCTGTCTTTGCTGGACAACGGCGTGGTGACGCTGGACCTGATATCCAAAGAGGCTACTACCACGGAAAATCTAGCCGTCCTACTGTCCAGTCGCGAATTCGCCCTGTTGCAGGCACTGTTGATTCGGCCAGGCGCAATTCTCTCTCGCAGTGAGCTTGAAGACCGTATTTACGGCTGGGGCAATGAAGTGGAAAGCAATGCGGTGGAATTTCTGATTCACGGCCTGCGGCGCAAGTTGGGCAGCCATGTCATCAAGAACGTCAGAGGTATGGGATGGATGGTTTCAAAAAGCGCTTGAGGGACTCGGTTCAATTACGCCTGTCCGTGACGCTGTCGCTCGCCATCCTGATCGTAGCAGTGGTGGCCGGTATCTTTGCTTTCGTCTCGGCATTCGACGAGGCCCACGAAATGCAGGACGATACCTTGCGCCAGGTGGCGGTCCTATTTGATCGGCAGCAGATGAGCCTGCACTATCCCGCAGCTCAAGAAGTCGATGGCGATAAGGAAGAGTCCAGGGTCATCGTGCAATATCTGGTCGACGGCAGCAAAGCCATCGGTAACGATGATGCTCTGATGCCATTGCCCATCCCCACAATACTCGCCGATGGCTTGTCTACCTTGAATGTCGCCGGCGAAGACTTTCGTGTGTTGGTCAGAACTACGGCCCGGGGTGAGCGTATCGTGGTCGCTCAAGAAACAGGCGCTCGCAACAAGGAAGCCCGCGAGAGCGCCTGGCGAAGTCTGCTGCCGTTCCTTATTTTGTTTCCAGTATTGTTGCTGGTGGTGGGCGATCTGGTGCGCAAACTATTCCGCCCCATTGCTGCGCTCTCTTCTGACATCGATCAACGCGATGAACAGGCCTTGCACCCTGTCGATGAGCGCAATCTGCCGACCGAGATCCGACCTTTCGTCGTCGCTATTAATCGCTTGCTCGCGCGAGTCGCGCTGTCCATGGAAAACCAGCGCCGCTTTGTCGCCGATGCTGCCCACGAACTGCGCTCCCCCATGACGGCCCTGTCCATTCAAGCCGAGCGGCTGGCAGCCACGGAAATGCCAGAGCCGGCTCGTCAGCGCCTCTTGCCGTTATCCCGGGGAATAGAGCGCAGCAGAAACTTGATTGATCAACTGCTGACCCTTGCTGCCGCACAATCGAGCTCGGATCGGCCACACACTGCTGTTTCAGTCCATGGAGTCTATCGACGTGTATTGGAGGATTTACTACCGCTGGCGGAACGTAAAAACATCGATATTGGTGTTGAGAGTATCGAGGACGTGCATGTCCTCATCAACGAAATAGATTTGTTAATCGTGGTGAAGAATCTGGTGGATAACGCGATCCGTTATACCCCCCGTGGGGGATGGATTGACCTTGCGGTTGAGCTGGTACAAGAGACAGCAATTTTGCAGATCAAGGACTCAGGCCCAGGTATTACAGTAGAACAACACGTGCGGGTGTTCGATCCATTTTATCGCAGCTTGGGAACCGATGAAGCAGGTTCCGGGCTGGGCCTGTCTATTGTCAAGGCGATAGCAGACCGCACAGGAATACGCGTTCAATTGAGTTTCTCTAACGAAACGAAGAAGAGCGGTTTATGTGTTTCGGTGTGGTTGCGACAGGCAAGTGTTTCGGCGCCCGCACGGCGCTGATTGTCAGTATTTCGACCCAAGCAACCACCAAAAAATGACTACTTCTTTTTGACGTTTTTTTACCAAAGTGCCTCGTAGAGTCGCGCTGACCAGCAATCTTATGACGTAACGTGCAGCACTATGACTCCTTCCAATCTTCAGGCTTATTTCAATGGGTTCGTCGTTCTTTTCAACGTGGACATTCTGGGCTCTGCTGTCAGCAGTGTTCGCTGCAATGACGGCTATTTTTGGCAAAATAGGCATAACCGGCATCAACTCTGATTTCGCCACTCTGATACGCACCGTGGTGGTGTTACTCAGCCTGGCGATGATCTTATACGCGACCGGACAATATCAGTCCCTCGGCTCGATATCGGCTCGCAGCTATTTATTCCTGGTCTTGTCAGGTCTGGCCACAGGAGCTTCCTGGATATGTTACTACCGAGCTTTGCAGCTCGGACAAGCGTCCCTGGTCGCCCCGGTGGACAAACTCAGCGTGGTACTTGTCGCCGTCTTGGGGGTCACCCTCTTGGGAGAGAGACTCGACGCTCGCCAATGGACAGGCATCAGCCTGATCACCATCGGTGTAGTGATGCTGGCGTGGCGACGATAGCCGCTCACATTGCCATTTGAGCATGCGTTCCACACGGGTAACTCCGCATTACCGACGGATTGAATCAGCCTACAGTGTGGCTATAGACACGCAATATCTTGCGAAACAATAAAATTAGCGAAAACGCTAACCACGCTCAATAATCTCTGAATCAGTACAATACGTTTGGGTGCCTAAACGATGAACAGGAATGATTTTTCGGTTGAAAGCTCTAATGCATTTAGCATAGTTATAGTCAATTACAAGACGCCTGAAATCACCAAGATATGTTTAGATTTATTGCGCCAGCATGTGCTCAACAACAGCGTCCAAATATGGGTGGTTGACAACTATTCCGCCGATGAAAGCACCGATTATCTGAGGACATTAGATTGGATCAACTTGATTGAACGTTCTGTCTCTGAACCAGAGGCAGGCCATATCGCCCATGGCAAAGCACTTGACGTGGTTTTGCAGCGAGTTGAAACCGACTACTTATTCCTGATGCATACCGACACATTTGTTTTCGATAAAAATATTTTTCCGATGATGCTGAATAGGTGCTTAAAAAACCCAAAGGTAGCAGCCGTAGGTTGTGTAGAACAAATAAATCGGGGTACCACCAGAACGCTTTGGCGCTTTAGCTCGCGACTATTCAAACACCATTTCCGACGACTGAAAACTTCTATCGGCTTGCGCTCCAGAGAACCAAAACCTTACAGAGAAGTTTACTTGAAAAGTTTTTGTACATTGTGGAACTGTAAACTTATCAAACAGCACGGCCTGCATTTTTCGATGGATGATCGTGTGCCTGGTTATACCCTCCAGGACCGTATGACCGAGCTTGGCTATGCAGTAGAGACGATATCGCCGCGTAAAATCTTTAGCTACTTGGATCACATCCAGGGGGGGACTGTTGCAGCGGCTGGCGGCTATGAAACGACGCACAGACGAACCAAAATGTACAATAGCATCCTTAAACGCCTAGCCAAGAGTGACAGCAAACCCTAAGGTACGCAGATACGCAGCAGCAATTCGTTCGGATTTGTTGCCCTACAGGTTTTATGATGATTTATTGGAGCGGTAATGGAACCCTTTATTCAAACACTTCCGATGACCCTCTCCCCGGAACTCGATTTCGACCAGAACGCAGCCAGCGCTATTGGTCACTCATTGGCCAATCAATATATTCAGGCTACGCCATTTCCACACATTGTTATCGACAATTTTTTACAAGAATACTTGATTGCGAGTATCTGCTCAAATTTTCCAGTCGAACCAACCAATAACGAAATGCTCTACGAGCGCGGCTACAAAGGTCAACGAAAACGTCAAATTAGCCCCAACGAATGCGGCGCTCATTTGAAGAATATTTTTAACGCGTTTAATTCGGCACCCATGTTGCTATTTCTTGAAAAGCTAACAGGCATTGACGGCTTGATACCTGATCCCTACTTTAGCGGAGGCGGGCTGCATGAGACGAAGAGCGGTGGTTTCCTTGGGGTGCACTCTGACTTCAGGCTCAACAAAAAGCTTAATATTGAACGTAGGCTAAATGTCATAATTTATCTGAATGAAAGCTGGCAAGAGGAATACGGTGGCAACCTGGAGCTTTGGGATGTCAATATGAAGACCTGCCTTAAAAAAATTTTGCCCATATACAATCGCTGTGTCATCTTCAATACAGACAAAGACAGTAATCACGGGCACCCGGAACCTTTAACGACTCCAGAGCACATCACGCGCAGATCCATAGCGCTTTATTACTACACCGCAGGAACGATGGTCATGGATCCTGCACAAAGAAACAAAACGCACTATAAGCCAAGACCCAAAGATCGTTTAAGCCTCAAGTACTATATAAGTAAACTAATTAAGAAAAAAAATTAAACTGTCTCGTCGCAGGATATCTCAGTCATTAGATGTTTTTTGATCTCTACGCATGAGTAGTTAAGGTGAGAGTAATTCTGTTGAGAGGTATGCGTCCGGGCATCACGCCTTGCGTGATTAAACCGGCTGCCACCTATGCGGCAGCAACTGATCGACTTCACTCGCCCGCTGCGTCAGAAGGCGCGTGAGGACGTCCTTCAAATAAGCATACGGATCATGCCTGTTGAGCCGCGCTGACTGGATGAAGCTCATGATCGCCGCCGCCCGTTTGCCGCTGCGCAGCGAACCTGCAAAGAGCCAGTTTTTGCGACCGAACGCCCACGGTCGGATTTGTTTCTCGGCCCAATTATTGTCAATGGGTACGGCCCCGTCACTGAGGTATCGCGACAAAGCTGCCACACGTCGCAGGCCCACTGGCGGACAAGCCACATATGCGCCTTGTCCAGCCCCGCCAGTTCTAGGCGCCAGGCGAGGTCGGCGCTAATCGCGGCGCGGCAGTGCAGCACGTTGGACAGTTGCACCCTGGAATAACCAAGGTGTTAGGCTTGGGCGGTAACGGTCATTTTGATTTTGGGTAGCACGTCTTCGCGCAGCCCTCTCCTGGGTGGGTAGGATTATGCATAGTCATCTGTCGTTCGCCTGACAGTTGTAGTCGAATTAATCGACCAGCTCCATGTTGGTACCGATGCAATTAGGTGGTCAAGTGGAGCGCAATTACGCACTCTGTGGCTTTTCGGAGAGACTCGCGCTATTCAGACAATAGGATGACATCCGAAAGGCCCTTATTGAAGGTCATCTATTGTGTGAGCTGGGTAGGTTTTTCTCATCTTATCTGTGACTTCTACTTTCGTGAGTCAAAGAAAAAATGAATTTATCCCCGTGTTTGCGGGTAGGCTTGAGTCATCTATTTTGAGACCCTACACCAGCGGACTTGCCAGACAAAAAGGCCAGCGCATTGCGCTGGCCTTTTTTATGTGCGCCCAGCATGGGCGCAATCTTGTGGGTGAAAGTCCCGCCGTAAGCTGACCACAGCGAACGAAGTGAAGCGCAACTGCATGAGGGCGA
>LNAP01001743.1_pt1 | contig 43591 bp, 47 predicted proteins | sample 602601 | NCBI WGS metagenome assembly LNAP01 (sample SAMN02440304, study PRJNA202911) | soil metagenome | biome: Subtropical and temperate rainforests or woodlands; isolation source: soil samples (1 kg each in a 20% v/v slurry with milli Q water) were... ...
GTGCAGCTCGATTCCGAGCATGCCAATCGCGCTGCCGGCTTGCAGACCGGCAGCCGCCGGGTCTTGCGGGTCGGCGGCGGTGCTCAGGGTCAGGCGCTGCGGGTCGGGCGAGCCGGCGAAGCCTTCCGGGCCTTCGAGCAGGGTCGCCCACGGCCGGCCTTGGCCATCCACCGCGCCCACCACCATAAACGGCAATTGGTGGTAGAAGTCGCGGTGTTGGTCAGGCATGTAATCGCGGATGTACTTCTGCCCAGCGGCTTCCATGCGCTCGGACGCGCCGATCTTTTGTTGCAGCAAGCGCTCGCCAGCATGCCAAGGCGAACGACGGTGTTTCGGCAAGGTGATTTCCATGGCGAGCACTCCTTGTAGGCGCGGGTGGCTTTAGCCTGCCAGCAGGCCGGCGGCGGTAGGCTGCATTGGCACAAAGCCTGGCAACGCTTCAATGCGAGCCAACCAGGCGCGCACATTCGGATAGGCCACAAGCGACACATTGCCCTCTGGCGCATGGGCGATGTAAGCGTAGTTGGCGACGTCGGCAATGCTCGGTTCGCTGCCGGTAAGAAACGCCGATTGGCTCAGTTCCTGATCCATCATCGCCAGCAGGCTATGGGCGCGGCTGATCACTTCCTCAGCGTTAAACGAGGCGCCGAATACGGTGATCAAGCGCGCGGCGGCAGGACCGTAAGCCACTTGCCCAGCAGCTACCGACAACCAGCGTTGCACGCGGGCGGCGGCCTGGGGTTCTTCGGCCAGCCAACGACCTTCGCCGTACGTTTTCGCCAGGTACACCAATATGGCGTTGGAGTCGGCCAGCACGGTGCCGTTGTCATCAATCACCGGCACTTGGCCGAAGGGGTTTAAGGCCAGAAACTCGGGGTGTTTGTGTGCACCTTTGGCCAGGTCAACAAACACCAATTCGGTGGGCACGTTGAGCAGCGAGAGCAACAGCTCTACGCGGTGGGCGTGGCCAGAGAGAGGGTGACGGTACAGTTTGATCGCAGTGTGAGACATGGTAGGAACTCCGCAGTCGGTGGGTTGGGGTAAGCCATGCTGCGCCCCGACGCGGTTGAGCAGAATCGCCATGCCGGGCAATCCATAATTTCAGTTTGTGCAAGAAAGCCGCCGCCAATTGACTCGATACCGCTCTGGTGCGCACAGCACTCCCTACGTTGTGAGCGCCGGATGGGCGCGCAAACGCGGCACGGTAAAGTCGATAAAACTACGCACCCGCGCGCAGGCTTTGCGCCCTTCGCGGTAGATCAGGTGCACCGGCAGTTCGGGCGCCGGGTAGGCCTCCAGCACGGGCTCCAGCAACCCGGTTTGCAACTCGTGGTGCACTTCGTAGCTCAGGCAACGAATCAGCCCAAGGCCTGACAACGCCGCCTGAATAGCACCCTGCTGGGTGGTACAGGTCAGAACCGGGGTGGTTCTGATGCTGCGTGTAGGGTTGCCGTGCAAGCGCCATTCGTTGCCATGGCCACTGGCGGTGGCGAGGATGGTGTGGTGCGCGCGCAACTCTTCTGCGCCGCTAGGGCGGCCGCGCAGGGCAAGGTAGCCGGGCGCGGCGCACATGATCGGCCGCACATGGCCAAGCGCGATGGCGAACTCGGAGGAGTTCGGCAGATGACCGACCACCAGCGCCACGTCGATGCCCTCCTCCAGCAGCTTGGGAAGTTGCTCGCGGGTTTGGGTGAGCAACTGCACGTCGGCAAACGCGTGCAGGTAGTCGAGGGCAATGGGGGTAAACACCTGATGCACCATCAAGAGCGGCAATGCCACGCTTAAGTGCCCCGCCGCGTCACCGTGCAGGCCAGCGGCGGAACGCTCAGCCTCGGCGGTTTGTTGAAGAATCTGCCGACAGCGGGCGGCGAACTGTTCACCTTGCGGGCTCAGGCTAACGCCACGCGGGCTGCGTAGCAGCAAGGTGGCACCCAGGCGTGCTTCCAGGGCAGCCACGGTACGCATAACGGTGGCTGGCGACAGCTCCAGTTGCCGCGCCGCAGCCGCCAAACTGCCGGCCTGCGCCACGGCGGCGAAGATCTCCATTTGCCGGTAGCGGCTCATGGCCTAGGGCGCCTCGGGCAGCTTGAGTGCCGGGTCTTGCGATAGCCGCTTTTGGCAATGGTCGACAAAGGTGCGCACCTTGGCCGACACCTGCTTATCGCTTTGGTAAAGGATATGCACCGGCAGCGGCGCGGTACTGAACGGCGCCAGCACAATCTCCAGTTCACCCGCGGCTACGGCCTGGGCAACCTGGTAAGACAGCACGCCGGTATACCCCCAGCCCAGACGCGCAGCATTGACGGCTGCCTGATTGGAACTGACCACCAGGCGCGGCTGCGGTGTCAGGGTAATGCGGCCTTCAGGAGCGTTGAAATGCCACTGCGTCAGCAAAGCGCTGGCCGACGACAGCACCACCTGGGCGCCGTGCAAATCCTGTGGATGAGAAGGCCGACCGACGCGGTCGAGAAAGGCCGGCGCGGCGCAAATGACCGGGCGAATTTCCCCGACCTTGAGTGCGTGAAAATTGCCCTCAGGCAGTTGGCCAATGCGGATAGCCACGTCCACGCCTTCATCGGCCATGCTCACCAGGCGATCCACCAGCAGCGCATTGACCGTTACATCCGGATGCGTGCCCAGGTATTCGGTGACCAGCGGAATCAGAAATAGCTCGCCAAACATCACTGGCGCCGTAACAGTCAGGTTGCCGCGTGCGCGCAGATTGCTACCGGCGGCCAAGTCTTCGGCCTCCTCCAGCTCCAGCAAAATACGTTTGCAGTCTTCCACATAACGCCGCCCGGCTTCGGTAAGGCGCAGGCTGCGGGTGTTGCGCGCCAGCAGCAACGTACCCAGGCGGCTCTCTAACGCGGCGATGGCGCGCGTGGCACTCGGCGGCGACATGCCCAATTGCTTGGCGCCAGCGGCGAAACTTTGCGCCTCGCTCACGGCCAACAGCACTTTCATTTCCTGAAACCTGTCCACACCCACCCCGCGTTGCGAATTAGCAGCAGGGCAGAGACTAATTTGTCTGGCGGGAAAAGTCCGCTGCTTCGCCTGTACGGGTGCCTTAGGGGCTTGAGGCGAGTGCGGCAAACCACGTTGAACAAATTTCCTGACCGCGCAGTCAACCCATGTATCCCATCACGCGCCAAGGAAACCGCCCATGCCCCACTACACCATCCACTACCGCTTCGAAGCTCAACCCCGCACCCACACCCTTGACCTCAACCAGCCCCAACTCAGCCAGGCTGATGCCATCCGCCATCTGATCGAGCTGCACCACGGTGACGCGGAGAACAGCTTGTTGATGCCCGATGCCCAAGCGAGTGAGGCTGAGGTGTTGGAGAAGGCTGAAGTGCTAGGAATCGCCGACGTGGCGGTGGCCGAAAAAACCAATTGAGGCAGAGACAAAAACGCCCGCCTCTTTGCAGAGACGGGCGCTTTTTTGTCGGCCGCTGTTACCAGTCGTAGCTCACGTCGAGTGAGGCAACCCGTGCTTGGCCGTAGTAACAACCGAAGCCGTAGTTGCATTCAGAGACGTACTCACGGTCGAAGATGTTTTGCACGTTAAGGCTGGTTTGCACACCGGCCAGGCTGTGGTCGAGGCGACCGAGGTCGTAGCGCAAGGTGGCGTCGAAAACTACAAACGAGGGCACCTCGAAGGTGTTGTACATATCGCCCGGTTTACGCCCGGTGTAGCGTGCCCCGGCGCCAAAGGTCAGGCCGTCGATAACGGCTTGGTTGAAGTGGTAGTCAACCCACAAGGTGGCCGATACCGGCGACTGCGCTTCGTTGCGGTTGCCCTCTTCGCCCCAGTTGCCTTTGGTGTAGATGGAGTCCATGTAGGAAGCCGCGGCGAGAATATCAACGTTGTTGAGGCTGGATTTCACTTCCAGCTCGACGCCACGTGAGCGCACTTCGCCGGTCTGGATTTCATAGTCCGGGTAGAGCAAGTCCTGGGTGCGCACGTTCTTCTGTTTGACCTGGTACACCGAAGCGGTGATCAGCGTTTTCTCATACGGTTGGTACTTCACGCCCAGTTCGTATTGCTCGCCTTCGGTGGGTTCGAAGCTCTTGCCACCGCGTTGCGGCGCGCCAGTGCCCACGCTTGGCAGAAAGGACTCGGCGTAGCTGATATAGGGCGCCAGGCCAAATTCGGTGACATAGGTAAGACCGATGCGCCCGGTGAATTTTTTGTCTTTTTGCGTGGTGATGGTTTCCGCCAGCAGGTCTTTGTTTTGCACTTCGGCCCAGTCGTGGCGGCCGCCGATGGTGAGAATCCAATTGCTGAATTTGATTTGGTCTTGGGCATAGAGACCGGTCTGGCGCACGGTGTCGTCCCATTTGGTGGTGAGTGCCGGCGTGTAGGCCGCGGTGCTGGCATTGCTCGGGTCGTAGAGGTCGACCGGCACGTTGTAGGCGTTGTAACCGTCGTATTGGCGGTTGAAGTGGCGGTAGTCGAGGCCGACCAGCGCGGTGTGCTGCAGGGCGCCGGTGGCGAAGGTGTATTGCAGGTTGTTATCCAGGGTGTAGGCGCCGTTGTGTTGGCGCCAGTCCACCTTGGTGCGGTTGACCTGGGTGTAGTCGGTCACACCGCCGCTATCGGTGACAAAGCTGCGCAGGTACAGGCCTTTGTAGCGGTCTTGCACATCGATATAACGGGCGCTCTGACGGTAGGTCAGGTCGTCGTTAAAAGCGTGGCTGAGTTCGTAGCCGAAGATGTATTGGTTGCGCAGGTAGTCGTTGTAGTGTGAGTCGCCGAAGAACGCGTCGCGGTCGATGCGCTCGCCATTGGGACCGCGCTTTAGCGAGCCGATCATGGGCATGGATTGATAGTCGGCCAGGCCGTCATCGCGTTGGGCTTGGGCATAGACGGTGATGGCGGTGGCATCGTTTGGCGTCCAGGTAAAACTGGGGGCCAGGAGCTTGCGCTGGCTGTTGGTGTGGTCGAGTTGGTCGTTGCCTTTTTTCGCCAGGGCCACCAGCCGGTAACTGAATTCGCCGCTGTCATCGAGGGGGCCGCTGGTGTCCAGCGCGCCATTCACCCGGTGGTAGCTGCCCAAGCCAAACTTCACTTGGCTGCGCTGTTCGGTGGTCGGCCGTTTGGACACCATATTGATAATGCCGCCCGGCTGGTTCTGGCCGTAGAGCACCGACGATGGGCCTTTCAACACCTCAACGCGTTCGATTGTGTAGGGGTCGATTTGCGGCGCGCCGCCGAGGCTGCCGGCGTAAGGCAAGTAGCCACCGTCAAAATACAGCGGCGTCGGCGCAAAGCCGCGGCTGGTGATTTCGTCGGCGATGTTATTGCGGTCGGTGTAGCCGTTTACGCCCAGGCCCGGGGTGTAGCGTAGGGCTTGGGTAATATTGCGCGCGCCTTGCACGGTGATCTGGTCGGCGGTAATCACGTTGATGGTTTGTGGCACTTCCAGAATCGGCGTGTCGGTTTTGGTCGCGGTGGCGCTGCGCGTAGCGACAAAGCCGTCCACCGGGCCATAGGCCGATTCGCCTACGCCAGCGATGCTGGTAACACCCAATTGCACGGCGGCATCGCCTTGGGCCATCGGGATCAATGTGTAACTGCCATTGGCTTGTTGGATCGGTTGCAACCGGCTGCCGGCCAGCAACTGGCGCAGCGCTTGGTCAGGTGCGTAACGGCCACGCAGGCCTGCGGTGTGTTGGCCACGAGCCAGACCGGGCTCGAAGGAAACGCTAACCCCGGCGGTGGCAGCAAATTGCGCTACTGCTGTCTCCAGCGAGCCGGCGGGAATGGCGAAATCGTACTCGGCGGCGGTCTGCGCCCATGCTGGCGAGGCCAGACTCACGCCGCCCAAGGGGCCGACAATCGCGGCACCGAGCAAGGCGGCGTGCAGCAGTGCTGAAGATGTAAATGGCTTGCGGGGGGACATGCACTTTCCTTTCGCGTTGGCAGTGGTTGGCGGCGTCTGTGCGCCTCTACCTACCAAGTCGAACAAGAATTCAAATCAACAACCCCACCAGCAGAAAAATTTGTTTCCCGACCCCCACGACGCATCAAGCCGATTCCACGCTGGCCCAATACCGGCTAAAGCGGCGGATGCGCACGGGCAAGGTGGCGGCGAGGTTGTCGAGGATGGTGTCGGTGTCACCCAAGTGGAAGGCACCGGAGATTCGCAACGAGGCGACGCTGGCAGCGCAGCCTAAGTGCCCAGGCCGATAACGCTGCAGCTCGCCGATAAACTCGGCTAACGTCCAATCGCTGACCACCAGCATGTCGCGGCTCCAGGCGTCGGCCTGGGCAGCGGCCGGCTGCAACGGGCCGACTTGTCGTTCGCCGAAATCCACTTGCTGCCCCGCTTCTACCCGCGTAGCCGTTTGCACAGCGCCTACCGGGCGCACTTCTACGGCATGTTCCTGCACGCTGACGGTGCTGAGCCCATCGTTATGGCGCACCACAAAGCGCGTACCGAGCGCACGAATGCTGCCCTCGGGGGTGTGCACGATAAAGGGCCTGGCGTTGGCGTCGCGGGCGGTTTGGATAAGGATTTCGCCGCTGAGCAAAAGCACTTCACGCAGGCTGGCGCTGTAGTGGATATCCACTGCCGTGGCGGTGTTGAGGTGCAACTGCGTGCCGTCGTCCAGTCGTATACGACGACGCTCGCCGGTACCGGTGCGTTGGTCAGCCATCAGCGTAGGCAACGCCGTGGTGTTCCAGGCCAAGGTGCCGGCTGCACCACTGGCGATCAGCAGCGACAAGACCTTCAGCACATCTCGGCGTTTGGCGCGGGCGGCGGCCAATGTGGACCTGGCCACTGCCGGGCTGATCTGCTCCAGCCGGCCTTGCAAACGCCCCAAGCGCTCCCACGCTTGCAGGTGGCGAGGATCGCGCTCTAGCCAGTGGCGATGGGCTTCGCGCAGCGCTTCGTTGGGGCTGTCGCTGCGCAGGTCGACATACCAGCGCGCCGCCGCTTCCAGGGTGACGAAATCGAGGCTGCTCATGGCTCAATCATCCAGCAGCAACAGACAGTGCGTCAGGGCGCGCACGGCGTGCTTTTTTACGGTGTTAACGGAAACGCTCAGGCGCCGAGCGATTTCCACGTAACTCAAACCATCGAGCTGCGCGAGCAGAAAAATCTCCCGCGTACGGCTACCAAGGCCATCCAGCAAGCGGTCGATTTCCACCAGGGTTTCGATAATCAGCGCGCGAGTTTCTGGCGAGATGTCCATCGGCTCGGGCAGTGCGGCCAGGGTGTCCAAGTAGGCGGCTTCCAGCGCGCGGCGGCGGAACAGGTCGATCACCAAACTGCGTGCGACGCTACTCAGGTAAGCACGTGGCTCGCGTAGCTCGGCAGCTTTGCGCAGGGTCAGCACGCGGATAAACGTGTCCTGCGCCAAGTCCGCAGCATTCTCAGCGCAGCCCAGGCGTTTGCGCAGCCAGCCGCACAGCCAGTTGTGGTGTTCCTGGTAAAGCGAGTGCACGGCAGTGTGCAAAGAGGCGTCGGCTGAAGACATGCGAGAAACCAATGGTTGTCATTTGATAACGAATCGCATCTTCTAGCAGGCGCAGCGGCTTGGCAAGCCAAGGCGCATTTATTACTCCGCCTCCGCGCCCTTGTCGCCGCGCTCGCCCTCCCACCAACGCAGCACTTGTTCGCCAAATTCCGGCGGTGCCTTACGGCCAAAACCGCGCACCAAATCCAGCACCGTTTGTTGCGCCAGGGCTTCTTCCATACGTTTTTGCGCGGTAAGCATGACTGCGTGAATACCGCAGGTGTCGCTAATGGCCCAGTCTGGCGGCGAGCCGTCAAATACCGCGCAACGCTCACGCACATTGCGGCAGTCAAAGATCGATTTTTCGCCATCAATGGCGCGCACGATATCGAGCATGCTGATTTCGTTGGATGGCCGCGCCAATTTGAAACCGCCGCGCACGCCGGCTGTGGCCACTACCAACTGCGCCTTGGCCAGGCGGGTAAAAATCTTGGCCAACAGCTCCTGCGGCACGCCTTGCAGTTCGGCCAAAGTGCGCACACTGGCTTCGCGGCTGTCGCCCTTGTCGTCGGCCAACCACAGCATGCAGTGAATGCCGTACTCAACCCCTGCGCTGTATAAAGCCATCGTTAACTCCGACTTAATTAGTCGGCGCATTTTGCCGATTGGCGGGTTTAACCGCAAGCCAAGCGGTAAATAGAATGCCCCCTCCCATGCGTCGCAGCCCTCGCCCCATAAGCTTTTCAGCACAATGCTCCTAGCGCTCCATGGGTACACCAGCAAAGTGCCGCATATGAGCAAAGGCGACCGTTCGCGTAAAAAAGCGCTTGCCTGGCTTAACTCCGACTAATATAGTCGCCATTACGAACTGACTGGCCAGTCCCTTCGATCACCTTTTCCTATCCCTAATAAGAGCGACACCACCATGAAACAACGCATTCTGATCGTCGGCGCTGGCTTTGCAGGTATGTGGAGCGCCCTGAGCGCGGCGCGTTTGCTGGATAAACACCACAACAACGAAACCCAAGTTATGGTGCTGGCCCCGCAAGCGGAGCTGCGTATTCGTCCACGTTTTTACGAGCCCAATGTGGAAAAAATGACTGCGCCCCTGGACGAGCTGTTCAATGCAGTCGGCATTAGCTTTGTCAAAGGCAGCGCGGAAGAGATTGATGTCGTCCGCAAGCAGGTTGCCTACCGCGACAGCACTGGCCAGCGTTCCACCCTCAACTACGACCGCCTGGTTCTGGCCAGCGGCAGCAACGTTTGGCGGCCAACTCTGGATGGCCTGGAACACGCCTTTGATGTCGACCAGATCGAACAAGCAGCACGCTTGGAACAACACCTCAACGCCCTGCGCGAACTCCCCGACTCCCCGGCACGCAATACCGTCGTGGTGGCTGGCGGTGGCTTTACCGGTATCGAAACCGCTACCGAAATGCCGGCGCGTTTGCGTGCCGTGTTGGGCGCCGATGCCGATGTTCGGGTAATCGTGGTGGATCGCGGCAGCAAGATCGGCGGCGCGATGGGCGATGGCCCGCAGCAGTTGGTGGCCGAAGCATCGGCCGAGCTGGGTGTTGAGTGGTATCTGAACAATGGCGTGGCTGCAGTGGATGCCAACGGTGTAACGCTGTCCGACGGGCAACGCATCGAGGCCAAAACCGTGGTGTGGACGGTGGGCGTACGCGCCAGTTCGCTAACCGCGCAAATACCCGCCGAGCGCGATAGCCAAGGCCGCTTGCATGTGGACCGCAACCTGAACGTGCTCGGCCAGCCCGATGTGTTCGCCTCGGGCGACGTGGCCTACGCGCAAACCGATGACCTCGGCAATTACGCCGTGATGTCCTGCCAACACGCCATTGCCCTGGGCCGCTCGGCGGGCAATAACGTGGCGGCAAGTTTGCTCGGTGTCGAGCCGATCCCGTACAGCCAGGTTAAATACGTCACCTGCCTGGACCTCGGCGCCTGGGGCGCGGTGTTTACCGAAGGCTGGCAGCGAGAAGTGAAGTTTGTACGTGACGAAGGCAAGCGGATTAAAAGCGAAATCAACGGGTTCTGGATCTACCCACCAAAGGCTGATCGCGCCGAAGCGTTGGCAGCGGCCGACCCATTGATTCCCGTCGTCGCCTAAGCGACTACCGGTAAAACCCGCCCCCGTCAGGCTTAACTGGCGGGGGCGTTTTTTTGCCCAATGCGTACAGCACCAACCGGTATTTGGCGACGAACCACGCGTGGTTGCGGCTCGGTATCCAGTTGCGTACGCCCATAAAACACCAGGGCAACCAACAGCGTACTGAGCCAGACAAAAATTCCTGCCCAGAACGTATGCGACATGTAGTGCCAGCCCTGCAGCACGCGCGTTGTACCAAACACTATGCCCAACACGAGAATCGCGCATAGCAAGGCTTTGGCATGCTGCCAGCGATAGCGGCGGGCGATAAAGTACAGTGCCAGCAGGGTAAAGCCACTCGAGGCATGCCCACCCGGCCAGCAGCGCCCGTCACCGGCCTTGTGCAGTAAGGTGAAGTTCTCAAACCATTCGTAGCGCAGTTGCTTGCCGCCGTAGAGCGTGGTTTCCACCGGGCAATACACGCTGGTGTGCGCCTTGAGGTAGTGAATAACGCCCGTGGTCAGCGCAAAGGCGACGATGACGAAAAACAGATCGCGGCGATAGGTGGTGGTGAAGCGCAGCAACGGCGCCAAACGCGCTTGCTCAGCAAAGCGCACGCCCTGCGGGTACTCGGCCAGACGCGGCCAGATAAACGACAACAGCGCACCGATAATGGCCAGCTCGCCGGTCCAATCCGGAAGCACCCGCGGCCATTTGTGCGTGAGGGTTTCAAACAACTGGCTGCGACGCAGAATAAACTCGCCCGTGCTCGGGTCGAGCAGCGCATTGCTGATAACCCGGTCGATATTTGTCAGGTCAAACAGGCAGAACACCAGCAGCGCCAGCAGGAGCGCAATGCCCAGATTGTCGCGATAAAAACGTGCACGTGGACTCACAGCGCTGCCTCGCCCATTACCTTCGCCCAACCATCAGCATTCATGTAGCCGAGCAAACTGGGCTTGCCGGTCTTGCTGTCCACCGCCACAAACAATGCGCTGGTGTAGGCGGCATCGTAAGACGCGGTAGCGCGTTCCAGCTGATCGCCCAGTTCATTGATACAGGTGCTGTGGGTTACCAGCAGCAAGTTCCGGTGCGCCGTCTTATGCGCCAGCATGTCGCGCTCCAAGGTGCTCTTGCAGCCTGACAACCAGTCTTGGCTGGCAACATTCTTGCCAAACATAAATGCCGTGGTTTGCAGGGTACGGGTCAGCGGGCTGGAGAACACATCGGTCTGCTGCATACCGAGTTGTTTAAACGCGGCGCCGACCTGGGAGGCTGTTTCGCTGCCGTCAATGGTGATGCCACTCGCATCCGCCAGGCAGGGATTGCTCGACTGGTCGCAACGCTCGGCATGGCGCACCAACACCACCACGTCGCCCTGCTTCCAGCGCTGCAATAACGCCGCCTGGTTTAGATGCTGGCCACGGCTCAAGTCCACTGCATAGCCCGGGCGCATCAGCCACAGCGCGGCCATCACCACGGCGATGGCGGCGCAAAACGGCACCAGCAGCACGCGCCAGCGCGGCAACGGACGCAGGGAAACTACCGGGGAACAGACAGCCACTTCTCGTGCTGTAACAGACATGTGCCGCTCCACACTACCTTCGGCGAAGAAAACAGCGGCACTCAGAAAGTAGGCTAAAGGGGGAGCCCAAAAAAGAGGAGTGCCGCTAACGTGAGGGCACTCTAGGCAGCGGGGAGTTACAGGCAGGTGAAGGCGATGTGAAAAAAACCTAACGGCTCAAGAGAGTTGCCAATGCCCGGAGATGAATAGCAGGGCATTACCGGCGCACGCACTTCATCTCCGGCGCCTCATACCCCCACACCACAGTCGCCTCGCCCTGGTGCTCCCAGAACGACTCATTACGCCCTTGGTACTTGCTGCCGCTGCCTGCGGGCTGGGCATACATCAGCGAGGTGCTGTCACCAAACTCGGCAATCAGAGTCGCGGGCTCGGTGGGGTAAAAGGTGGCGATCACTTCCTTAGCCGGCTGTTGGTCACAGATAAAACGCACCGGCCCCTTGCCGGGCAACAGTTGATAACGGGCTTGCAACTCGGCGATACGCAGGCGGTAGCTGTCGCCTACACACAGATTTTTATCGTCGGCTTTCCAACAATCGTCGCGTCCTTTAATCCAGCCGCGCTGTTCGGCCTTGAGCGTTGGTGGGTGCTCGTTTTGCGCTTTAGCCAGGGCCTGCTGATAGACCTTGGCCAGCAACTCATCCTGACTGCTGAGGGCCGGGGTTTTGCACACCAGCGCTTCGATGCTACCGGCAGCGGCTTTGGCGCAATCAAAGGAAGCTGCCATGGCGGGCGTGGTCAGCAAACCGGCGCAGGCAATTAGCAGCAGATTAAAACTTCGACTTGGCATTGGGCTCATTCTCCGAATGGTGCACACGACAGCCCTTGCGGCTGCGGATCTCTTCGTCGCTGGGGCGCAGGTGCTCGAACTCGAAGACCCCGTCGCTGTACAGAATCAGAAAGCCCCACTCCAACTGCATTTCTTCCTGCCCCGGCAGTGGCGGCTTGGCCCACCAAGGCTCTCGGCTGATGACTGTGCGCATGTTCTTCCCCCAGGGGTCTGGCCAACGGCAACAGAGGTTCGACAGCTATACCCTAGATTCTTCTGCACTGAACACCAATGCCCCAGCGCCAGCGCAGCTCTTTGCCTGGCGGTAGAACGAGCTTCGCGAGCAAGCTCGCTCCTACCGTGCGCGTGCCAAACGCCGCTCCTTGCAGTTCTGCAAAGTGGCCGTGCAGGCCTGTCTATTCCGCAACTCCCAGCGCCCCGCCATCATTTGCTCACGGTCTGACACACAACACAGACCAAGCCCAACACCCACCTTAATTCAGTACTTCTAACCTTCAAGGAGCTCCACCATGAACCTGCAAAAAACCCTGATCGCTGCCGCCATGACCCTGTCCTTCAACGCCGCTTTCGCCGCCGGTAGCCCAGGCGTGGAACAAGACACCCAAGCCTTTTTGCAGGCCCTGGAAGCAGGCGGCGGCAAACCGCTTGAGCAAATGACGCCGAAAGATGCCCGCGCTGTACTGACAGGCGCTCAGGCTTCGGTGAAGTTCGACCTCTCCGACACCAAGGTTGAAGACAAAATCATCAGCACCGATGGCCAGAACATCAAACTGACCATCGTTCGCCCAGTCGGCGCTACCGGCACCCTGCCCGTGTTTATGTTTTTCCACGGTGGCGGCTGGGTACTGGGCGACTACCCAACCCACGCCCGTTTGATCCACGACCTGGTGGTGAACTCCGGCGCCGTAGCGGTGTATGTCGACTACACACCGTCGCCTGAAGCCCACTACCCCACCGCCATCAACCAAGCCTATGCCGCGACCAAATGGGTGGCCGAGCACGGTAAAGAAATCAATGTCGACGGTTCCCGCTTGGCCGTAGCCGGCAACAGCGTCGGCGGCAATATGACCGCTGTCGTGGCCTTGATGGCCAAAGAAAAAGGCACCCCGAAGCTGCGCTTCCAAGCGCTGCTGTGGCCAGTCACTGACGCCAACCTGGAAACCGGCTCGTACAACCAATTTGCCCAAGGCCACTTCCTGACCAAACCGCTGATGAAATGGTTCTGGGACAACTACACCACCTCGGCCACCGAGCGTGCCGACATCCACGCTTCGCCGCTGCGTGCCAGCCTGGAGCAACTCAAAGGCCTGCCGCCAACCCTGATCCAGACCGCCGAATTCGACGTGCTGCGTGACGAAGGTGAAGCCTACGGTCGCAAGCTCGATGCTGCCGGCGTCGAAGTGACCGCTACTCGCTACAACGGCATGATTCACGACTTCGGCCTGCTTAACCCGCTGGCCCATATCAGCGGCGCCAAATCGGCCATGCTGCAAGCCGGCAGCGAACTGAAAAAACACCTGCAATAAGCAGCACCTGGAAAACCAAAAAACCGCCAGCGTTTATGCGCTGGCGGTTTTTTTACATCTGCCGGTTCTGCGCCATGGCTCGCTCAACCAAGGACAGCAACGCGTCGGCGGCCAGAAGCAGTTCGGCCAACAGGGCGTCATCCACGTCCATATAGCCTTCGTACTCAGCGAGATTGCGCCGACCATGACAGAGCGCGAACAAGCGCACCTCGCCTTTGCTTAATCCAAGGGTATGAACCAAACACTCAAACACCAAATAGCGACGATCAGACCGATAGCCGTGCAATCGCATAGCGGTAAGCGCCAAAGCGTGGGCGGCGTTGTAGGCCAGATCGAAGCGACTGGCAAACGACAATCCTGAGTTATGCGCGTCCTGCAAACGATGCATCGCAGAGCGCAGTAACCCCTCACATTCCCGATGATCAGGTGGCTCGGCTTTTAAGCCGCCACTGCGTACCAAGTTATCCAGATTGTCATTGCTGCCCACCCTCGCTTTCCTCTGGATTGCGACCAATCAAATCGATTTTCTCCTGTTGCTCCACTCGCACAACAAAGGCATTGCCAGCGGCTTTCTTCGCCTGCCAATCAGCTACGGTATGCAACGTGGGGTTTATGGTTCTACCCAATTGCTCTTCCAGCGGCAGCAGGCACGCCATGACGTCGCTGTAGCTAAGGTTTTCACCAATTAACATGACATCGACGTCGCTGCCTGAGTGGTCGTTGCCTTTGGCGATAGAGCCATAAACGAAAGCCCACTCTACCTGCTCGGCCAACGGCATCAGCGCTACGCGTAGCTGTTCGGCAATGCCAAAGGTCTTGCGCACGATGCCGAGTAACTCGGTATAGATCGGGCACTGAGCATTGGCTTGGTAGTGGGTTTGGTTGCCTTGCCGGCTGAGGGTCAGAATTCCCGCGGCGTGCAGACGCTCGAGCTCGCGCATCAGGCTGCCCTTACCGACTTGCGCCCAACGACCAATCTCGTTGGCGTAGAAACTCTGGTTCGGCTTGCCGTACAGCAAGCTCAGAACCTTCCGCTGAGTTGCGGAGAAAAGAGCGTCACTTAGGGAAATGGACATGGCTGGCTTAATGAGTCCCAAAAAGGGAACGATAGGTCCTTTTTTGGGACCGATCAAGCGAGCGACCCTGAACGCGCCTTCCCTGGGTTACCGAAACCTTGGGCCCAGCGTGAAACCCGGCCTGTTCGGCTTCCTTGGTCAACCCAGCCTACCTTGGTGCGCACAGCCCCCCCTACGCCGAGGCAAACCCCTTTTTTTCCCTAAGGTGGGCGCTTCGAATGGTTTAGGTGCGCTGCAACCAGCTCAGGAATTTGCCCTTTTTCACTTCGGCCGGCTTTTGCATCAGCAGGGCTTCGGTACCTTGCAGGCGGAAGGCGTGGAGTTTGTTGAGGGCGGTGGAGACTTCGGCGCTTTGTTCCAGGCATTGCTGGATATGTTCTTTGTCGATGCGGTAGACGATGGCGGAGCTCAGGGCGGTGAAGCGCGCGTGGGACGCCACGGCGTTGGCCATACCTTCTTCGCCGAGCAGCTCGCCCGGGCCCATGCGCCCGGCTTCGGCAAGGCTGCCGTCGCTGGTGGGCACGGCGGCGGAGATAACGCCGGTGCCGATCACCATCAGGTGGTCGGTAACTTCTTCGAGTTCCAGTACCACTTGCCCGGCGACATAGCGTTGCGCGGTCATGTGTTGGGTGAGCTCGTCCTTTTGTTCGCTGCTCAGGGAGCGGAACACTTTGACGTCGTCGAGCACGGCGCGCAGGCGGCTTCTCGGCGCGTCGCCGCCACGTTGTACGCCAGCGGCTTCAAGGTTGCGGTGGGCCAGGTCGAACATCAAGTTGCGCGCTTCGGCGCTGTTCTGCCCGGTGGCGATAAAGCCGCTGGCTTCGTATTCCACGGCTTCCAAATCGGAGCCTTTGACTGATACCCGACCTGGCGGTTTGGCTAGCAACGCAGTCACGCCTTGCAGGGTTTTTTCCAAGGCCTCGATAACCACGCGCGGACGCACTGCGGCCGGCACGCTAATGCTGATGGACACGCCCTGCACATTGGCGGCGCGGTTGAGGTTGATAACCTTGGCCTTGGCCGCTACCGAGTTGGGGATCACCACAGTGCTGCCTTGGGCGGTACGCAGGTAGGTAGCGCGCCAGTCGATTTCGGTGACTTGGCCTTCTACACCATCAATGCTGATCCAGTCGTCCAGGCGGTAGGGTTTGGTGGTGTTCAGCACGATGCCAGAGAACACATCGCTCAAGGTGCTCTGCAAGGCCAGACCAACAACGATGGCCACCACCCCGGAGGTTGCTAGCAAGCCTTTGACTGGCAGTTGCATCACATAGGCGGCTGCCGCAACGGCCGCCAGCAGAAAAATCAGGGCGCCCAGCACGTCCTGCAATAACCGCCCGGTGTGGCCGCTGCGTGGCATCAGCACCACACCCATTACCACCGTGGCCGTTCGCGCCAGCAGCAACCACCAGGCGATGCCCAACACCGAGCCGAGCATATTCAGCGCTGGGCTTGGCCAAGGCGCTGGCAGCAATGGGCTCAGCCCGGCCTCGACAATCACCAGGCTGTAAGTGAGGAAAAACAGCACCCGCAGCACCACGCGCCAAACCTTGGCGTCGGCCGGCAACAGACGCCAGGCGGCGATATCCACCAGTAACAAGGCGGTGGCGATAAGCAGCAGGTGACTGTTAATCAGCTCAAGCATGGGTTTTCCAAAGTGGGTTTATAGCGGCGGAACCGGTTTACGGCATTCACCGCGCAAGCGCACGGCGTCTTGTTCGAAGACCTCTTTCAGCCAGTTACTCACTGCTTGAAAGCGGCCGATACGCCCGGCGTCACGGTGGCTGAGCAACCATACCTCACGGTGCACCTCGACATCATCACTCAGGCGGCGCAGGCCGATACGATCACCCAACACGCAGGGCAACAACGCCAGGCCCAACCCGGTTTCGCAAGCGTTGATCAAGGTGCTGACACTGCTGACCCGCAGCGGGTAATGGGCCAACGGCGCGATCTCGCGTAGCCAGCGCATCTCGGCCATTTCCGAGAGTTCTTCGCCGTAGGCCAGCCAGGGCTGGTCGCACCACAAGTCGCGCGGCACTTCGGCAAAACGTTCGGCGCCATATACGGCAAACCCCAGGTCACCGACCTTGCGCATCACCAGCGCCGCATCGTCGTGCGGGCGGGCCAAACGCAAGGCGAAGTCGGCTTCGCGGCGGGTAAAAGACAGCGCCTGATTGGCCACCAGCAATTGCAGTTGCAGCTTCGGGTGGACTTCCATCAGTGCCGGCATATGGTCAACCAGCCAGTGACTAAACAAGAAGTCGATGGAGGTGATGCGCACCGGCCCGGCCACACCGTCGGCTTCGCTGCAGGTTTCCAGCAGCATGCTTTTGACATCGCCCAAAACCCGTTCGGCGTAGGTCAGAAACACGACGCCGGCTTCGGTGGCGTGATAGCCGGCGTTGTCGCGAATAAACAGCCGGCGCTGCAACGCTGCCTCAGCAGCAGCAAGGCGCCGGCTCATGGTCGAGGGGTCGATACCCAGCGTGCGCCCGGCCGCACTCATGCTGCCCTCGCGGGCCAGGGCCAGAAGCAGCGGAATATCGTTCCAGTCAAAATTCACAGCATCACGATCCACAGGCGCTCCTTATCCTCGGGTTGAGGAAACGGACAAACAGCCATCGTCATGTCCGGTTAGCGGACAAGCATAGGATTCTCGTGCTGACCTTTGGAAAGAATTTGCGTGCTGTGTTGGGCTTCGCTGCGCTCAACCCAACCTACGGTACGACGGTACGTAAGGTGGGTCGGTCCGCGCGCGGTGAGCAAAGCGAAGCCCAACAAGCAAGGCCCACATCAATGCTGCAAGCGATACCCAGTGCGGAATATCTGCCCAACAATCACGATGCACACCAGCAAAAAGCCGAGCAGAAAGGCGACGTCGACCATCGGGTTAAATTCGGTGACATCGAAAAACGCCCAGCGAAAGGCGTCGACCAGGTACACCACCGGGTTAAACAAGCTGATGGTCTGCCAGGTGGGTGGCAGCATATTCAGCGAGTAGAAGCTGCCGCCGAGAAAGGTCAGCGGCGTGATCACCAAGGACGGCACCACTTCCAGCTTGTCCCAGCCATCCACACACAGGCCGACAATAAAGCCGAGCATGCTGAACGACACCGCACACAGCAGCAGAATAAAAAACGCCCAGAACGGATGGACGATTTCGTACGGCACAAACACCCGTGCGGTAAGCAAAATGGCCCCGGCCAGCACCATGGACTTGACCACCGCCGCGCCGACATAGCCAAACACGATCTCGGTGGGCGACAAGGGCGCCGACAGAATCTCGTAAATCGCGCCGGAGTAACGCGGCATATAAATGCCAAAGGCGGCATTGGAAACGCTCTGGGTCAGCACGGCCAACAGGGTCAGGCCCGGCACGATAAAACTGGCGTAGGGGATGCTGCCAATCTCAGCCATCCGTGAGCCGATGGCCGAACCAAACACCACAAAATACAGGGCCGTGGCCAATACCGGTGCGGCCAGGCTTTGCATCAGCGTGCGCAGCGAGCGGGCCATTTCGAAGCGGAAGATGGCGTAGATGGAATACACATTCATGCAGGCTTTCTCAGCAATTCGACAAAGATGTCCTCAAGGGAGCTTTCCGAGGTGTGCAGGTCTTTGAAGTCGATGTCGTTGGCGGCCAGGCGCCGCAGAAAATCGCCAATGCCCTGGTTATCGCGGGCGACATCCAGCACCAGCTCCCGCCCCTCGTCGAGCAACTGCACCGGAAACCCAGCCAAATCCGCAGGCAACTGCTCAAGCGGTTTTTGCAATTGCAGACGTAGTTGGCGACGACCGAGGCGTGCCATTAAGTCGGTCTTATTTTCCACCAGCAGCAGACGACCATCGCTGATTACCCCAACGCGGTCAGCCATTTCCTCGGCCTCTTCCAGGTAGTGGGTGGTCAGCACCACCGTCACGCCTCGGTCGCGCAAGCGCCGCACCATGGCCCACATATCGCGGCGCAGTTCCACGTCTACCCCGGCCGTGGGTTCGTCGAGAAACAACACCTGCGGCTCATGGGCCAGGGCTTTGGCGATCATCACCCGCCGGCGCATACCGCCGGAGAGGGTCATGGTCGCGTCGTCACGTTTATTCCACAGCGAGAGGTCGCGCAGAATCTGCTCCAGCAACTTCGGCGCTGGCGGTTTACCAAATAAGCCACGGCTAAAGCGCACGCTGGAGAGCACGCTTTCAAAACCCTCGTTGACCATTTCCTGCGGCACCAGACCGACCTTTGCCCGCGCGTCGCGGTACTGGCGAGGCAACTCCAGGCCATCGATATGAATGCTGCCGCCGGTGGGTTTGACCAGCCCACAGATAGCGCCGATCAGGGTGGATTTGCCCGCGCCATTGGGCCCGAGCAAGGCAAAGATTTCGCCGTGTTGAATATCCAGATCGATTCCGCGCAAGGCCTGATAGCCATTGGCGTAGGTTTTTTCCAACCCCCGAAGGGAAATTGCACTCATGCACCGTCACCCAAGCATTCAGTAATTTTGCTACGCAGCCAGCGCTGCGCAGGGTCCATATCCTGGGTTGCGCCCCAGGCCATGGACAGATCATAAACCGGCGCCTCGAACGGCAACTCATCCACGCGCAACCCGCCATTGGAGGTCAGCGCGGCAGCGGCATAGTCCGGCACGGTAGCAACCATCTGCGTGCCCGGCAGCAATTGGCTCAAGCCATAGAACTGTGGCACCGCCAGTTTCACCTCACGCTGGCGCCCGCGTTTGGCCAGCTCCTGATCGATAAAGCCGCTGAGGTCACCGGCAAACGTTACTAGGGCGTGGGGGCGTGAGCAGTATTCGTCCATGGTCATTGGCATGTCATTGAAGTCGCCGCGCACCATCACCGAACGGCTGCGGCGCAGGGTTTTGCATTTAGCATTGGCCGGCAGATCGCCGACATAGCAGATGCCCAACGAGACCTCGCCAGCAGAGAGTTGATTGCAGATCGACAGGTAATGAGTACGGCGCACCACCAAGGTGACATGTGGCGCTTCCACGCTAAGCACGCGCATCAACTGCGGCAGCAAACCCAGTTCTACGTCATCGCTCAGGCCGATGCGGAATACTTCACGGCTGGTGCAAGGGTCGAAGTCGACGCTTTGGCCGATGGCCGAGGAAATGGTGTCCAACGCTGGGCGCAGCAGGCTTTCCAACTCAATCGCCCGCGGGGTGGGCTCCATGCTGCGGCCGACGCGCACAAACAACGGGTCGTTATACAGCGTACGCAGGCGACCCAACGCCGCACTCACCGCCGGCTGGCCCAGAAACAACCGCTCCGCCGCCCGACTGACATTGCGCTCGATCATCATCATTTCAAAAACGATCAGCAGATTGAGGTCTACGCGGCGGAGGTCGATGCGATTCATTGGTGTGGCTCCCTGTGGTGTGGGAGCCATCATCGGCTGTAGCGTCGTGCATGAGAATAGACAGGGCTGCATAGCCCCCTTGCAGAACTGCAACGTACCTGGCACTAGTTCTCAGACTTGTCCTTGGCGGTTTCCAATTCTTTGATGCGTTTGTCGTAGATATCGCAATGACTGGCCTTATCCGCAGACTTGGTTTTCAAATCCATGGCCTGCAACTCGTCATTAATCTCTTTGGCTTTTTGCGGATTTTGCTCGGTGAGTTGCTGCACTTTGGCCGCCAGCTGCTGAGCTTTTTGCTCAGCTTCTTCGGGGGTGCAACTGGCCCAGGAGGGCAAGGCAGTGAACAACGCCAGAGCGGCGGTGATGCTTAGTAGGGTTTTCATGATGCTGTCCTTTCTAGCGCGATGGCTCTCTTGTGGTGGAGGCCAACAGCCGCGCAGAAGTTCAGGCAAAACGACCGCTGGAAAATACAACGAGCGTAGGGTGTGCTGTGCGCACCATAGCGATATCGGGAAGACCGCCATGGTGCGCACAGCACACCCTACGAGCGGCCAGCTGGAGCTGGCCGCTTTATATCGTGGATCAATGCCCTTCAGAGGCGTTAAACATGCTCTTGGCGTAGATCAGGCCTAGGCCATAGGCACCACCGTGGGCGATGGAGGTTTTTACCGTTTCGTCGTAGGTCTCGCCGCGCGCCCAGTCGCGTTGCAGCTCGAGCAGGTATTGCAGCGAGGTCATCGGCCGAGCACCCAGTTGCACCATGCGTTGGATGGCCATTTCGTGGGCTTCTACCGATACGTCGCCACAGGCGTCAGCGATGAAGTACACCTCAAAACCTTGGTCGATAGCCGACAGTGCCGGGCCAACGATACACACCGACGTCCACAGGCCAGCCAGGACGATTTTCTGCTTGCCGAAGTTGTTCACTTCTACCGCGATGCGCTCGTCTTCCCAGGTGTTCATGCTGGTGCGGTCGATGAAATACCGATTTGATCTCATCGAAAATCGGCCCGGAAAAGCTCTTGGCGGCGACAGTAGTCAGGATGGTGGAAACCTTGAATTCCTTGGCGGCCTTGGCGACCAGCGCGGCGTTGTTGCGCAGGGTGGTGGCATCAATCGACTTGGTGGCAAACGACATCTGCGACTGGTGGTCGATCATGATCAGGGTGTGGTCGTCGTGGTTCAGAAGGGTTTTGCCTGGAGCTGCTTTTGCGATGGCCATGGGTAATTTCCTTGTCAGTTTTAATGGTGTGAGTAGCGGATTTAGGTGAACTCGTTGGCTTGTTTGCAAACCGTGGAGCCATGATCACCCACTGCTGAAAAGCGCGGAATAGACAGGGGTGCACGGCCACTTTGCAGAATTGCAAAGGGGCTGGATTGACGTTTTGTGCGCAGAAAGTGACAACAGGGAAATGACTGCAATGGTGCGCGCAGCACACCCTACAAATTGATCGTGGATCTGCGCCCATCCCGTAGGGTGTGCTGTGCGCACCGGCCGCTAAAACAAATCCAACTGCCCGCCCACCAACGTGGCGAAGTCGTCATCGACAAACGGCAGAATCGCATCCGCTACTGGCTGTAGCTGGCGAGTGAGGTAGTGGTCGTAATCAATCGGCGAAGTGATCGCTTCCAATGGCTGCGGCCCAGCCAACGTGATGACATAGCTGATCCACCCACCGCGCTGGTACTGCCGTGGCCGCCCCTGCTCGCTGTTGTATTCGTCGGCCAGCCGCGCTGCACGAACGTGCGGCGGTACGTTGCGTTCATAGTCGGCCAGCGGGCGGCGCAAGCGTTTGCGATACACCAGCAAATCGTCCTGCTCGCCAGCCAGGGTGCGCACCACGTATTCGCGCACATAGTCCTGATAGGGCTGGCGCCTAAAAATGCGTTCGTACAACGCTTGCTGAAACTGCTGAGCCAGCGGCGACCAATCGGTACGTACGGTTTCCAGGCCCTTGTAGACCATCTGCTCGCCCATCAAGCCGGCGTAGCGTTTTTTGCTGCCCTCCTCCGCGCCGCGAATGGTCGGCATCAGAAAACGGCGGAAGTGGGTTTCGTATTGCAACTCCAAGGCGCTGGTTAAACCAAACTCGCGCTGCAGGTGCTCACGCCAGAACTCGTTAACCTGCTGCACCAAGGCACGGCCGATTTTCCCGGCGTCTTCTTCGCTGTGCTCATGGCCAAGCCAGACAAACGTGGAATCGGTATCGCCGTAGATCACGGTGTGGCCCTGGGCTTCGATCAGCTCGCGGGTCTGGTGCATGATCTGATGGCCACGCAGGGTGATGGACGAGGCCAGGCGCGGGTCAAAGAAGCGGCAACCGCTGGAGCCAAGCACACCGTAAAAGGCGTTCATGATGATTTTCAGCGCCTGCGACAGCGGCTTGTTGCTATCACGCTTGGCCTGCTCCCGGCCTTCGGCAACGCGCGAAACAATGGCCGGCAAACAATGCCGCAGGCGGGAAAACCGCGCGCCGCGAAAGCCTTCAACGCTGGCACTTTCATCCGGCTCGCGCAGACCTTCCACCAGGCCCACCGGGTCGATCAGAAAGGTGCGAATAATCGACGGATACAGGCTCTTGTAATCCAGCACCAGCACCGACTCATACAGCCCAGGCTGCGAGTTCATCACGAAGCCGCCTGGGCTGGCCTCGGGCGGGCGCTCGCCGAGGTTGGGCGCAACAAAGCCCTGGCGGTGCATCAGCGGCATATATAAGTGGGTAAAGGCCGCTACCGAGCCACCGCTGCGGTCGGCTGGCAACCCGGTGACGCTGGCGCGCTCGAGCAAAAAGCTCAGCAGTTCGGTCTTGGCGAAAATGCGCGTAACCAGCTCGCAGTCTTTGAGGTTGTAGCGGGCCAGCGCCGGTTTGTCCTCGGCGAACATGCGGTCGATTTCGTCCATGCGCTGGTAGGGTGTGGAAATATCCTTGCCCTCACCGAGCAAGGTTTGCGCGACGTTTTCCAGACTGAACGAGGGAAAGCTCCAGGTGGCCGAGCGCAGCGCCTCGATACCATCAATGATCAGCCGCCCCGCCGCCTCGGCGAAAAAGTGATTGCTGCGCCCGCCATGTTCGCGCCAGCCCATGGCTTCACCATCACGACCCAGGCGTAGGGGAATTTGCAGCTTTTGTGAATGTTCGAGTAGCACGCGCAGGTCGAACTGCACCAGGTTCCAGCCGATGATGGCGTCGGGGTCGTGGGTCGCCAACCACGTGTTTAAGCGCTCCAGCAATTGGCCACGGCTTTCGCAGTATTCGAGGTCGAAGTCCACCCGCGCGTTATCGCCATTGGCCGGACCGAGCATGTACACCTGGCGCTGGCCACAGCCTTCCACGGCAATGGAATACAGCTCGCCATGGCGGGTGGTTTCAATATCCAGGGAACACAGTTTGAGCTGCGGGCGAAAGTCCGGGTCGGGCTTTAACTGGGCGTCATCGAAACCGCCGCTGCCATCCGGCGTGCCGGAGAACAACACCGGCGCCGTGATAAAACGCTCCATCAAATAGCGCTCGGGCGGGCGTACATCGGCCTCGTAAACATCCACGCCAACGCTGCGCAGCAGCTTGTCGATATTCATCAGTTGCCGGTGCGAACGGGTGTACAGGCCCAGCACCGGGCGGTGGTGGAAATCCTGCAAGGCCAGCTCGCGCAGTTCCACGTCCTTTTCCTTGCCGAGCATGCCTTCAACCCGCAGGCGCTGTTCGGCGGGCACAAACGCCACTGAGGTTTGCACCGGCAAGCGCAGCAGCCGTGGGCCGTCATCCGTCGCCAGCCAAAAGCTCACCTGCGTACCAGCCGGGGTGTCGCGCCAGTGCCGGGAGAGGAGAAAACCGCGCTGTAGTTCTAGCCCTGCCATGGGGATGCCTTGTTATGCATGGCCGGATTCTACTGTATCGATATACAGACACGTAGGTAATTTCTGAGGACGTTCCGACAAACGTGGCGACCAATGCCCGCCAGGGAGGGTCTAGAAACCTGCACGCCACCGTTATGAGGTTTGTTATGCAACTCACAGGTTCCTGCCACTGCGGCGCCGTCAGCTTTAGCCTGAGCAGCGCCCATCCCTACCCCTATCAACGCTGCTACTGCTCGATTTGCCGCAAAACCCAAGGCGGTGGCGGTTACGCCATCAACCTCAGCGGCGACGCGCGCAGCATGAAAGTGCGTGGGCGCAAACACATCAGCATTTACCACGCAAAAATGCGCTCCAGCGGCGGCCGCCGCACGCGTACCAGCAGTGCCGAACGGCATTTCTGCAACCACTGTGGCAGCGCGCTGTGGCTATTTAGCCCCGAATGGCCAGAGCTGATTCACCCGTTCGCCAGCGCCATCGACAGCGAATTGCCGGTGCCACCGGAACACACCCATCTGCTGCTCGACTCCAAGGCCAGTTGGGTGCAAGTAGACAAGCGCAAGGGCGACAAAACCTTTGCCGGCTACCCGGAAGAATCCATCGCCCAGTGGCATGAACGGTTGGGTTTGCAGGGTTGACCTAGCACCGTTACCCGCGCTGGAGCACTACAAAGGTATCGGCGATAGCATCGGGCGGCACGTGCATCCCGCCACTAAAGGGACAATCCAATGCCATCACCAGCAATAGACCAAAGCCGATCACCGCCGCCAGGGTGGCGGCCATCAACGCCTGACTGCGCTCATGGCCGCTACGCAGCAACAGCGCAAACGCCACGGTGACCAAACCGCCGCCAAGCAACAGCGCCCACATTAGCGGCGCCAGCTGCGAGCGACTGTCGAGCAAGCGATTACGCCGGTGTTCAGTGAGTGCACGCATCTGCTCGTAAAGACGCACCTCTAGCGCCTGCTGCTGCGGGGTGTCTGGCTGAAACTCGCGCTGCAATTGCCATAAGCGATCCAGCGCCGCGCTGGCAGTAGGGCTTTTTTCGCCATGTGCCATCGCTGGCCATTCGCTGTCGACCACCCGTTCTGCATACGCTTGCAGGCCCGCCTGCAGCTCATCGCGTTGCGGTGGCGGCAACTCGATGGCCAGACGGTACAACGTGCCAAGCACATTGGACTCTTGCGACACGTTGCTCTGCGCCGCCTCGAATTCGGCGTACACGGCAGAAATGGTAAACGCCAGGGTAATGCCGAATATCGCGCCAACCGTCTGGAATACGGCCAACCCCAGGCTGTTATCACCGCCCTTGGCGGGTAAATAGCGCCCCAGCAAAAATGACGCGCAGGCAGTCAGCAGACCACTACCGACCACCATCACGGCAAACAATAACCACAGGGAAAAACTGAGAAGGTAAAACTGCATAACAAGGGCTCAGCAGGGGCGCCAGGAGCAAACACCTGGGGCGAGGGCACTGGCGGTAGCCTGGCCCAAGTACCCAGCAGGCGGAATACCCCGGCTACGCAGCGGGCCGTCGGCCATTGCCCAGTAGCCCAGAGAAAAGCGGCGTTAACCAGGCAGTACGCGCCCAGCCGCCCGGCAACGATATACTGCCCCGCCTGCGCACCGCGCCCTTGAGCGCCATCGCGTTTGCTACTGCCTTTGCGAGGAGACACCGGATGAACGACCTCAACACCCTGCTGGGCGTCCAGCTGCCTATCATCCAGGCGCCCATGGCCGGCACCGCCACCCCTGCCATGGCGGCGGCGGTGAGCAACGCCGGCGGGCTGGGCTCAATCTCGATTGCTGCCGTTAATGCCGAAGCCGGCCGCGAGATGATCCGCCAACTGCGCGCCGCCACCGATAAGCCCTTCAACATCAATGTGTTTTGCAACGTGCCCTCGCAACCGGACGCCGCCGTCGAGCAGCGCTGGCTGCAACACCTGGCACCGTGGTTTGCCGAGTTTGGCGCCGCGCCGCCGGCCACCATCCAAGACATTTACACCAGCTTGTACAACGACCTAGCGCAGCTGCAGGTCTTGCTGGAAGAGCGCCCGGCCATGGTTAGCCTGCACTTGGGCCTGCCACCGCAGGAGCGTATCGATGCGCTAAAGGCCGCCGGCATTGTCTTGGTGGCGTCGGCCACTTCGCTGGAAGAGGGTCGTCTGGTGCAGGCTGCTGGCGTGGACATGGTGGTAGCGCAAGGGATCGAAGCCGGTGGCCATCGCGGCATTTTTGATCCCGAGCAGATTGACGGCTGCCTGACCACCGCAGAACTGGTGCAAGAGCTGGTACGTGAATTGGAGATTCCGGTAATCGCCGCCGGCGGCATTATGGACGGTGCCGATATCGCCGCCATGCTTGAGCTGGGCGCCGTGGCCGCGCAGTTGGGTACCGCGTTTGTGCTGTGCCCCGAGTCCGCCGCGAATGCCAGCTACCGCGCCATGCTCGGTAGTGAGCGGGCCAAACAGACGCAGATTACCCGAGTGATTTCCGGGCGCCCGGCGCGAGGCGTGCTGAACCGCTTTATGCTCGAAGTGGGCGCCGAGGGCCATCCCGCCGTGCCCGGCTTTGGCATCGCCTATAACGCCGGAAAAAAGCTCATCGAAGCCGCCAGCCAGGCCGGCAGTGCCGAGTTCGCCGCGCACTGGGCCGGCACCAATGCCAGCAAAGTGCGCAGCCTGCCGGCAGCGAAATTGCTCGAAACCTTGTATGAGGAATATTTGGCCGTAAGCAAAACCCGCTAGCGCCTGGCAAACCTTAGCTGCGGCGCAGCAACAGCCCCACCAAGGCCAGCACCGCCAAGCCAATTAACACCCCGCCGTATATATGGGTGGCGGGTAGCAGCCCCAGGTGTTGGGTCAGGCTACCCGCTGCCAATGCCGGCAAAGCAAACGCCAGATAACTCAACACAAAAAACGTCGCCATCAGCCCGCCGCGCTCATGGGCATGGGCCAGCGGCATCACGCTGCGCAGGGCGCCGAGAAAGCCAACGCCAAAGCCAAAGCCGGCGATCACGGTGCCCAGGTACAGGTACAGCGGGCTGGCCAAGTGCACACCCAGCAGCGTTACCGCCAGACCAATAATCAACGCCACGATGCCGGCCAATAACACGCGGCGAGCGGGTTGGTTACGCATCAGCAGAATGCCTGTAGCGCCGCTGACCATCAGGGCGAACACCAGCAAGCCACCGACCCACGGCGCGTTAAGCCCGGTGACTGTGCGTGCCAAGGTAGGCCCCAGCGACAGGTAAAAACCGCCGAGCGCCCACAGGCTGATATCCACCGGCGCCACCATCAGCAAGGCGCTGCGCGCCTGCGCTGGCACCAGCAGACTGGGACGCAATGACGCCCAGGCACCGGGCTTGCGGCTCACGGTTTCCGGCAGGTAACGGGCCAGCGCCGCCAGCACGGCAAAGGCCGCCAACAGCAAGGCGAACACCAGGTGCAGCGGCGCCGGCGCGAATTGCATCAGCAAGCTGGTGCCCAATGCGCCGACGGCCAAGCCAAACAGCGGCGCCACGCTATTGATCACCGCCCCGCGCTCTCGGTCGATATCCAGCAAGGTCGCCCCCAGCACACTGGTGGCCAGGCCGGTGGCAAAGCCTTGAAGAACGCGCGCAAGCAGGAGCAAGCCAACGCTGTCGGCCGCGATAAATACCAGCATCGCCAGCAGCTCGATCAGCAGTGCCGCGAACACCAAAGGACGGCGGCCGATATGGTCGGACAGCGAGCCAAAGCTCAGCAGCGCCACCAACAAACTGAAGGCGTACACGCTGAATACCCAGGTCAGCGTGCCAGCGGAAAACCCCCAGCTTTCCCGGTACAGGCTATACAGCGGCGTCGGCGCGCTAGCGGCGGCAAGAAAGGTCATCAAAATGGCGGTTAACAGCGCCGCAGAAGCCTTGGGGCTCCATTGAAACTGGCGGTGCGCAGCGCGGGTGGCAGAAGTGGCTATCATCTGGCGGCCTCAAAAGCTAAGATTTAGCCTTTACGATGCTGAACCTTTCGACCCACTAAAGCAAATACTTTGCGTTAAGGCGGTTATGGCCATTAAAGAAACCCTTCGCCCCGGTGGCCGCAGCGCGCGCGTGCAGCAGTCTGTGCACCAAGCGGTGCAAGCCCTGTTGGCCGAGCGTGAACGTGATGAAGTGACGGTGCCGATGATTGCCAGCGCGGCCGGCGTAACGCCTTCAACCATTTACCGGCGCTGGGGCGATTTGCCTACGCTGTTGGCCGACGTTGCCGTAGAGCGCCTACGCCCGGACGGCGAACCGCAAGACACCGGCAGCCTCAGTGGTGACCTGCTGGCCTGGGGCGAGCAATACCGCGAGGAAATGTGCTCAACCCCCGGCCAAGCGATGATCCGCGACCTGCTCGGCAGCAGCGACAGCGGCTCGCCGTGCCAATGCTACGAATACACCAGCGGCATCATCCAGCTCATGCTCGACCGCGCCAGCGCCCGTGGCGAAGCAGTGCCCAGCGCCAGCCAGGTAATGGACCGCTTTGTCGCGCCAGTGATTTATCGCCTGCTGTTTACCACCGAGCCGGTAAGTGAAGAGCAGGCCAAACAGCTGATCCTGGGAGCGATCTCGTAGGGTTTGCTGTGCACACCAAGCGATCGTTTGGCGAACGCAAGGCTGGGAACGGGCCGCCCTACGGCGGCAAAGGCTTGCCGCATTTGGCAAGCGGGCGCCGCTTTTATTGCGGCACGAGGGGTTGAAAGGCCCGTCCTAGAGCAATCACATGACTTGGCCTGTGATATGCAATTGGCTGACTCACCAATCAGCCATCGGCCTTGTTCCCATGACCAGCGTATCGAGCAACCTCTCGCTGCTGAGCTATATCAGCTCCATTTCCAAATCCGAGTCCAGCGACAGCACCACGTCGACCGGCAGCGCTAGCGGCACCAGCACAGGTACCGACACCAGCACCGAAGAAAGCAAAGACCCGATTGGTGATCTGCGTAAATATGCCGCCGCCATCGTCGCGCAATCCCGTGGCGGGCTGTTTAGCGCCTTGGCCGGTGTCGAGCAAACCAGCGGTAGCCAGCCGGCGACGTCGAACTTTAGCGCCAGCAGCGCCATTCAATTGCCTGACGTGGCGAGCATGAGCCGCGACGACGCTTCGAGCCTGCTGCCGCAAGTGCAGAAGCTGATTGATAAGGGCATGAGTGATCAGGTGTCGGTTGCAGGCTTTAACGGCGACCAGCAAACCAGCTCGCTGGAGACCTACCGGGATTGGTTGTCGAGTAAGGCGGGGATCAGTATTTACGTGTGAGTCAAAAGCCCCTCACCCCCAGCCCCTCTCCCGCAAGCGGGAGAGGGGAGTTTAAGTACCGCTCGACGCCCCAACTCAATCCGTCCCCTCGCCCCTTTGGGGAGAGGGTTAGGGTGAGGGGCAGCTGCAAGCACAATGGTTAAGGCCGCAACGGCTTACGCATCGACTGCCCCAACCACACCCCCGCCAGCGCCAATCCGCCGCCGACCAGGTGATGCAGCCCCAGGGTTTCCCCGAGAAACCACATCGCCGCCACAGCCACCATCACCGGCATCAGGTTCATATACAAACTGGCCCGCGCCGGCCCCAGGCTTTGAATGCCTTTTATCCACAACCAGGGTGCGCCAATCGAGGCCAAGGTGCCGGCGTACAACACCAGCGGCAGGTTGTCGGCGGTGATCGGCGACGGCCCGCTCAGGAAAAACCATGGGGTCAGAAACAGCAGTGCGCAGCCGATCTGCACGTACAACTGCACCCAGCGGCTCAGCTCGAAATTCCAGCGCCGCAGCAGTACGCCGTATAAGGCGTTGGCGCTGACGGCGATCAGCATCAACGCATCACCGGGTTTGAGTTGGAAATCCACCAAGGTCTGCGGCTGGCCGCCACTGATTAGCCACAACACCCCAGCAAACGACACCACGCCCCCGAGCAGCGCGCCTTGGGTCAGGCGGTCGTCCGTCAGCACGGTGGAAAACAGCGACGACAGCAGCGGTGATAAGGCGATCAGAATGCCCATATTGGTAGCGCTGGTGGTGTTCGCCGCGAAGTAGGCCAGGCCCTGATAAACCATCATGCCCAGCAGCCCCAGCACAAAGAGCTTGGGGAACAACGCGCGCACTTGCTGACGCGCACGCCATACGCTGGGCAGCATAAACAGCGACAACAGCACAAAGGCCAAAGCCCAGCGGTAGAAGGTAATGGACGGCGGCGTAATGCGCCCGGCCGCCAGCTTGGTGACCAAGGTATTACCGCTCCAGATCAGCACGGTAATAAGCGGAAAAATATGGTGCCAGCCCTGCTCTCGTCCTTGCTCGTTCATCGTTGCTCCCGAAACCGTTGGCTAAACCTTGAACAGCAGCAGCGCGCCGCACACCAGCAAAAACACACAGAACAGCGACCTTAGCACCCGCTCCGGCAAGGCATGGGCCATGCGCACACCCCAGCTGATGCTGAGCAAGCCGCCGACCGCCAAGGGCACACCCATGGCCCAGTTCACATGGTCGTGCACGGCGTAGGTCACCAGGGTGATGCCGGTCGCCGGAGCCGCCAATGCCAGCGCCAGACCTTGCGCTACTACCTGGCTGGCGCCAAACAGGCTGGTCAGCAGTGGCGTTGCCACCACCCCACCGCCTACGCCAAACAGGCCCCCGGTAATACCCGACAACGCCCCCAATAACCACAAACGGTTTTCATGCTGCAGCTGGGTGCCGCCGGTAGATTTCAGCCAGAACATCTGCCCGAGGTTAAACAGCACCAACACCAGCAAGAAGCCAACAAAGGCGATACGCATCACTTGAGGGTCAAGCCGTACCGCGAATAGCGAGGTCAGCCAAGCCAGACAGAAGCTCGGCACAATCAGCATCAGCGCATTGCGCAGCACAATGCGGTTGCGCTGGTTATAGCGCCACAGCGCCAGCAGCACGTTGGGTAAAACCATCAATAACGCGGTGCCTTGGGCCAGTTGCTGATCGAGGTTAAACAGCACGCCCAAAATCGGGATGGTGACCAGGCCACCACCAATACCAAACAAGCCACCCAAGGTGCCCATGGCCATACCGAGAACAACGTACATCGCGATATCCAGCACCGCACCTTCCTCCACGCACAAAGGCTGCGAGTATACCTGGCGAGGCTCAAGGGCGCGGGTTAGACATCAGCCGTGCTCGATCCGAGATTCTGGGTCTCCGCCTGCGCGGGGACCACGGGGCTAGTTGCAACCGTCATCCCCGCGCAGGCGGCGAACCGGGAAGCACGCGCCAATCACTCATCGCGGGTCAGCACTTCCAGCAACTCAATTTCAAAGCGCAAATTGGCATGCGGCGGCACCCGCGAGCCCATGCCACGCTCGGCGTAGGCCAGGTGCGCAGGCACAACAAGTTTGCGTGTACCACCGACCTTCATGCCCATAAGGCCGATATCCCAGCCCTTGATCACGCGCCCCGTACCGATCACACATTGGAACGGTTTGCCGCGTTCGAACGAGGAATCGAACGGCGTGCCGTCGTCGAGAAAGCCGCGGTACTGCGTGGTGATCAACGCGCCTTTCACCACGGTTTTGCCGTCGCCGATGCTCAGGTCTTCTATCTGCAACTCTTCGCTCACTACTCACTCCGTAGGGTGTGCCGGTCCGTGTTCGGGCGCGCACCAGCCCGTTCGCGTTGGCCAAATAAAAAGGCCCAACAGTTTACCTGCCGGGCCTGGTGGTGTGCGCCAAGCGTTATTACACGAAGGGCTGACGGCCAAAACCACGGGGCAAGCGATTGTGCCCGGGCAAGGCAGCCAACTGCTCACGCCACGCGGCGCGCCAGTCGAGGGAATGGTGCGTGACTTTAGCTTTGCGCGCGGCACGTCGGGCGGAATTACGCGCTTCTTTGCGGGCGGTTTTGAACGCCTCGGTATTGCGGCAGGTGCGGCACTTCACCCGGGCCAGTTCAGTGCTGGAAGCAAGGTGACTGTCACGGCCACAAGCAAGGTGACCAGCAGTTTTGTAATGAATAGTGGCGGTAGCCATACGGTATCTCCTTTCAATAAAAGCGCCTGGCACAACGGCCAGGCACCTTTACGCAGGACGCAACGCTTACAGCAGGATAGCGAGCAGAATGATGATCGGGATTGGAACGCCGAGTAACCAAAGCAGAATGGCAGGCATGTTGTTCTCCTTGTTTGCGGGGGTCGGGTTAACGAACGGGGCGGTTCAACGCTTCGCCGGTGCGACGGTCGTCGATGATCACCACGGCATCACGCTGACGGCCACCGTAGATCGCGGTGAAGGCAGCAACAAAGGCACCGATCAGCAACGCTACAAACATCCACAAAGTGGCGTGGGCAGCGGCTTTTTTGGCAGCCTCGGCAGCGGTTTTCAGGTCAACCACGGCTTGATGCGCTTCGCCATACACCTTGTCGACGCGGGCTTGGGCATCGGCCTGACTCAGGTCCGTACGCTGGGCTACCAGCTGCGCCAGGTAGGCACGGTCGTCAGCATTCAGCGCACCGCTATCGGAGGCCAGGTTGCGGGCGAAGATGCGCGCGGCCACTTCATGGGCAGCGTCCTGGGTAACCGGAGCACCACGATCGTCACGGAACAGCGTGTCGATAAAGTAGGTGTCGCTGGAGTTGTCGGCAACGCTTGCGGTGGCTGGGCTGGTGCTCAGGGTGGCACCCACTTGCGCGGTACCGCTGATCAAGCTGCTCACCGAACCGACGATCAGGGTAGCGGTTAGCAAGGTTGCAACGCCCCAGGCCAGAAAGCCGTGAGCGGTATCGCGAAAATACACTTCGTCACCGTGCAAAGTTGCCCAGCGCTTACGCAAACGACCGGCCAGGTAACCGCCTACGGCGGCTGCAACCAGCTGAGTAAACGCCAGCCAGACGATGGCTGAGATGCCCAAGCCTTCCGCGCTGATGCCTTTATCGGCCCATGGCGAAACGGCGGCAAAACCCAGGCCCGAGCCCAGCAACAAAAGAATCAGAGACAACGCCGCGGCAGCGACGGCCCCTGCGAATACCGCCGCCCAGGAAACCCCGGAGGCGGTAGACGATTCATCCACGGCAGCTACATAAGCATCAGAATTCAGCATTATTGTTTTCCTCACCCTGTGAGTTTGATAACCCCCGAGGTTTTTCCTGGGGCTTATAAAACTAGAGAGTGAGGTGCATCGTTCGGTTCAGGCTTTTTTGCACAGCGCCGCTACGCTCTGCCACACGTCCACCGTCGCCTGCGCCGCTACCACCCTAGGCCTTTGAACAGGGCAGGCACTGGGTCCAGGGTGGCGACGATGGCATCCGGGCGATAGTCGGCGAGCAATTGCCGCCCCGTGCCACGGTCCACCCATACGCAGCGAAAGCCCATATCGCGGGCGGCGGCGTGGTCCAGATGGGGGCTGGCGCAAATGTGCACCACCTCGTCACGACTCACACCCAATTGCTCATGGGCATAGTTGAACAAGCGTGGGTTTGGCTTGTAGGCGCCGGCCTGTTGCGCGGTAATCACCCGGTCGATATGGCCACCCAGTTGCGCCACGTTACCGGCAATAATGTCGTCGTCGGTATTGGACACAATGCAGAGCTTAAAGCCCATCGCCTTGAGCTCAGCCAACGCGCCAGGTACCTCAGGAAACGGCGGCATCGCCGAGATGCTGTCGGCCAATAACTCGCCATCGGCGGGGCTGGATGGCAAGCCCAATTGCTCCATCGCCAAGCGCAAGCCTTCTCGGGTTACCTGGCGGAAAGTGCGATGCGGCGGGGTTTGTTCCAGAGCATGTTCGTGATGGTCATACACCTCGATAAACCGCCGCGGCAGCACCTCATGAGCCGCACGGTTAGCCAACATTTTTTCAATGGCCGCCAGCAGGCCTTCATCCCACTGAATCAGCGTGCCGTAGCAATCAAAGGTCAGCCATAGCGGCCGTGGGGTGTGTTCAAGGGACATGGCGAAGCTCCAGGTTTTTATCGTCGTGGGGGCAGAATAGGAGCGCTGTTGCTCAGTGTTAAATTAAATTACCCTCTGCCACTCAGTGCCAATGCAAATAAGCAGGTGACGCGCCGTGCTCGACCTTGAACTGTTGAAAACCCTTGTGTGCGTAGTGGACGAAGGTAGCTTTACCCGCGCCGGCGAACGCGTGCATCGCACTCAATCCACAGTTAGCCAGCAGGTGCGACGCCTGGAAGATAACGTCGGCCATTGCCTGCTATTGCGCGACCGCAGCGGCAACCAAGTCACGCCAACGGCCCAGGGCGAACTGCTGGCGCACTATGCGCGGCGCTTGTTAAACCTGTCTCAGGAAGCGGAAGAAGCCCTGGCCAGCGAAGGCGCCCTGCTACCGCTGCGCCTGGGCGTGCCAGAAGATTTTGATACGCAGCGGATGACCGCGCTGCTCGCCGGCTTCACCAACGCGCGCCCCGAGGCGAGACTGGAAACGGTCAGCGGTATGAGCCTGGATTTGCAGCAGAAGCTAGCCAGTGGCGAGCTGGATATCGCCTTGATCAAACGCGAACCCGGCAGCGGCGAATGCCTGGCCAGTTGGCCGGAAACCTTGGCCTGGGTGAAGGGCAACCACGTAACGCTTAACGAGCAGCCGCTGCCCCTGGCGCTGTTTCCCCAGGGCTGCATTTATCGCCAGCGGGCCATCCGTGGTTTGGACAAAGCCAAGCGGCAATGGCGGATTGCCTTTGGCAGTCACAGCCTTAGCGGCATTCAAGCGGCGGTGGCCTCGGGGCTGGGTATTTCGGTATTGCCAACTGCGGCGGTACTGGCCGAGCACAGCCTATGTGAAGGCTTGCCAGCGCTGCCGCCTAGTGAGTTGGCGCTGGTCAGTGGCGGCGGTGTGGTGACCGCCTTGCAGAAGGAACTGTTGGCCTTGTTACACGAGCAGGTGATGCCGGGTTAAGCGTCTGGCAAGGTCTCGGCGCCCTCGCCCAGACGCCGCTGCATCAACACCGTATCGACCCAGCGGCCATGCTTGAACCCTACTGACTCAAACACCCCCACCAGGCGAAAGCCCATGCGCGTGTGCAGGGCAATGGAGCCAGCATTTTCACTGTTACCGATCACCGCCACCATTTGCCGACGGCCATTGGCGATGCAGCGCTCGATCACCTCAGCCAATAGCGCCTGGCCAATACCGCGCCCGCCCATACCGTCGCGCACGTACACCGAATCTTCCACGGTATTGCCGTACGCCGGACGCGGCCGGTAGAGCGTTGCGTAGCCGTAGCCGACCACCTCGCCGTTGAGCTCGGCGACCAGGTATGGCAAAGCATTGCTCAGCACATCAGCGCGGCGGCGCAGCAGTTCTTCCAGAGTCGGCGGCTCCAGCTCAAAGCTGGCAATACCGGTGAGCACATGCTCGGCGTAGATGGCTTGCACCGTGGGCATATCGGTGTCGCGGGCATCGCGAACCAGTAACGCGTCACTCATAAACAAGTAGGTCTCTGTTAATTCACGCGGGAATGGTCAGGCCCTTTATCACCGCAGGGCGCTGGAGGAAGGTTTCCAACACACGGGTGACCTCGGGGAAATGGCTGATGCCGACCAGATCTCCCGCCTCATAAAAGCCAACCAGGTTGCGAATCCAGGGAAAGGTGGCGATATCGGCAATGCTGTACTCGCTGCCCATAATCCACTCGCGCCCTTTCAAGCGCTGGTCGAGCACGCCAAGCAGGCGTTTGCTTTCGGCTACGTAGCGATCACGCGGACGTTTGTCTTCGTACTCTTTGCCGGCAAATTTATTGAAGAAACCCAGCTGGCCAAACATCGGGCCCACGCCGCCCATTTGCCACATCAACCACTGAATGGTCTGGTAGCGGCCAGCGGCGTCCTTGGGAATAAAGGCGCCAGCTTTGTCGGCCAGGTAGAGCAAAATCGCACCCGACTCGAACAGCTCCAATGGCTCACCGTCCGGGCCGTTGGGGTCGATGATGGCGGGAATTTTGTTGTTGGGGTTCAGGGACAGAAACTCCGGCGACAGCTGGTCGTTGTGCTCGAAATGCACCTTATGCGCCTCGTACGCCAGGCCGGTTTCCTCCAGCAGGATCGACACTTTTACGCCATTGGGAGTTGGCAGCGAGTACAGCTGGATGCGCTCGGGATGCTGCGCCGGCCATTTAGCGGTGATAGGGAACGCGGACAAGTCAGGCATGCGGTGCTCCTTACTGCTGGGGTTCACGACCAGGCGCTCAGGCAGCCTCGGTCAGCGGAAATTGCAGGGTAAAACAGGTGCCGGCTTCGGCCGTCGAGGTCACGCTCAAGGTGCCTCGATGCGCCTTGGCGATATGCGCGCAGATATACAAACCCTAGCCCAATCCTTCACGCGGTTGGCCGCTGCGGCCACGGGAGAAGGGTTGGAAAATCAACGGCAGGTCTTTAGCGGCAATACACGGCCCTTGGTTGCACACCGCCAGGGTAAAGGTGTTATCCGCCAAGCCAACGTTTACATATATGGCCTGCTCCGGATCGCCATGGGTCATGGCGTTGGCCAGCAGGTTGGTCAGGAGTTGGCCGATACGCGCGCGGTCGCAGTTCACCGCTTGCGGCAGGTCGATGGCCACAATGATCGGCTCGCCACGTTTGCCGGCCTGGGATTCAGCAACCACCTGGCGTAGCCAAGGCTCGAAGTCGACGTGCGACTCCAGCGCCAGCTTGACCCCTTCGCCCAACTGGCCACGGGCAAAATCCAGCACGTCTTCAATCAGCCCGCCCATACGTGCGGCGCTGCTTTGGATCAGGTTGGTCAACCGCCGAGCGGCATCGTCCAGGGGTTTCTGTTCCAGCAGGTCGGCGGCCAAGCGCACGGCATTGAGCGGGGTACGCAAATCGTGGCCGAGCACGGCAATAAATTGCTCGCGCAGGTGCGCCGTTTGCCGCTCGCTAAGCAGCGCCCGGTCACTGTGCTGCAAGCGTTCGTGCAGGTCGAGGTTGCTGGCAATCAACTGCGCCAGCAGGCCAAGGGTCTGGCTGATCACCTCGGCATTCAGTTCGCTGGGTAGCGGATCGAGGGCGCACAGGGTGCCGTAGAACTCACCATTGCTGCGCACTATAGGGATCGACACATAGCTCTCGAACCCGTACTGCAGCGGCGTGTGATGGGTGGCAAAGACCGGGTGTTGGCTAGCGTGACCGAAAATCACCGGCTGGCGGTGCTGGCGAATTTCATTGCAGATGGTCGACTCCAGCACCAGCTCATCGCCGGGGCGCAGGCCAAAGTCGATCAAATCGTGCACCGCGCACGCTATCCAGTGATTGTCGGTCACCCGCGCCACGGCGGCAAAACGCAGGCCGGTGGTACGAATGACGACCTGGAGAATTTCCGGCACGGCGTTGATCGCCTCAATGGCGTCAATTTCTGCTTGTGTATCAATGCCGAGCATGGGCGCTCCAGAAGAATACTAGCGGCGCAGATTAAGCTTTTTCCGCCGCACCCGTCATCGCGTTTTCCGTTGTCCCGATAAAGCGGAACACCAAGGCTTTCAAGCCCCCATGTTCATGCACATCGGCAAACTCCGGCGGGTTGGCCAGGCGCTCTTCGAAGTGCAGCGAGGGCGCGTGTTCCGCCATGCCGGCAATAAGAAAGTCGGGCCCGATATGCGGGTCGTTGACGCAGGCCAGCACCAGGCCGTCGGGGTTTAGCAGGTCAGGCAGGCGGCGCAGAATTTTGCTGTAGTCCTGGGTCAGGGCAAAGCTGCCTTTCTGGAAGGTTGGCGGGTCGATGATGATCAGGTCGTACGGTGCGTAGCGCTTGACCGCGCTCCACGACTTAAACAGTTCATGGCCCAAAAAGCTCACGTGGCTGAGGTCTTGGCCGTTCAGCCGATGGTTGTCTCGGCCTCGATTAAGCGCGCCTTTGGCCATGTCCAGATTGACCACCTGGCGAGCGCCGCCTGCCATCGCCGCCACGGAAAAACCGCAGGTGTAGGCAAATAAATTCAGCACCCGTTTGCCCTCAGCCTGGCTCTGCACCCAGCGGCGGCCGTAGCGCATATCGAGAAACAGGCCGGTGTTCTGCTTTTGCCCCAGGTCGAGCTGAAAGCGCAGGCCGTCTTCACTCACCAGCCATTCATGGCGCGGCTCGCCCACAATCCATTCGGCGCGGCTACGCTCAGTGGACCCCGGCATGCTGTAACGGTGTTGTAGCAGCAGAGTGTGAGCCTGTGCCGCCGCCCATTCCGGCGTCTGGGCCAAGCTGGCAAGAAAGTCCTGAAAGGCGCTTAGCTCGGCGTCTTCGGGCTGTTTGAACAGACACACCAGTAGCACACCCTGCAACCAGTCGATGGTGACTTCCTCAAGCCCTGGCCAGCGCAGGCCACGGCCGTGGAATAGGCGGCGGGCATGGCTTAAGTCGCCGGAGAGTTCGGCAAGCAGGTGCGAGTAAAGGGAGGCAAAGGCTGGGCTAGGCATAACGACTTATCGCTGATCGGGAACGGCGCAGTGTAAACGCAAAGGCCAGCGAACCGCGTGCCTGCTCATGTTCCAGACAGTGGTGACGATAACCCGCAATACGGGGGTGCGCAGGCGGAGCCCGCGGCCCCACTAACAACAATGAGGTGTTCACCATGCTGTTACGTCGTGTGAAGATCGCGCCACGGGCCATCTTCAGTTTTTCCCTGGTTGCGTTGTTAGTGGTACTGCTCGGGCTGTTTGCGCTGGGCAAGATGAAGGACATCCGCGCGACCACCGTCGATCTCAACGACAACAGCATGCCTAGCTATGCGGCCCTGGGCACCATCAACGAGAAAATGCTGCGCCTGCGCATTATCGCCTTCCGCTTTATCGTCGAGCGTGAAGGCAGCCAATTGCAGGCGGTGATCAGCCGTGAAAAAGAGCTGATTGAGCAGTTGCACCAAGCGCAAAACACCTACGAGCCGTTGATTAGTTCGGGCGCAGAACAAGAGCAATACAAAGCCTTTAAAGCCATGTTGGAAAGCTACTACCAAGCCAACGCCAAGCTCGCCCAGCTCTCCAGCGAAAACAAAGTCGATGAGATGAAAGCCTTCTTGGCCGGCGAATATAAAACTTACTCCGATGGCCTCGGCAAGCAGTTGGAAGTGCTGATGGAGATCAACCGTCAGTCGGCCGCAGCGGAGGCGAAGCAATCGACCAAAGATTACGATGAGGCGGTGATGGTGATCGTCGCCTTTATCCTGATCGCCGCCGCGCTGACCGGCATTTTGGCAGTGGTGCTGACACGTAGCATCGTTAAACCATTAAACGAAGCCATGGCTGTTGCCGCCACTGTGGCCGGCGGCAATCTGTCCAAGTCGATCCACGTAAGTGGCACCGACGAGCCAGCGTTGCTATTGGGGTCGCTGCACACCATGCAGCAAAGCCTCAAAGACACCATCCACCTGATTGCCCAATCCTCCGACCAATTGGCCTCCGCTGCCGAAGAGCTCAATGCCGTCACCGAAGACTCCAGCCGCGGCCTGCACCAGCAAAATCAGGAAATTGAACAAGCCGCCACCGCCGTCAACGAGATGACCGCGGCGGTCGACGAAGTGGCGCGCAATGCCGTCGCCACCTCAGAAGCCTCCAACGCGTCGGATCGCACCGCGCGCCTGGGCCAGGAGCAAGTGAATAAGACCGTTAATTCCATCAGCGACCTGGCCGGCGATGTGTCGAGCACGGCTGAACATGTGGAACAACTGGCCACCAAAGTGCGCGATATCAGCAAGGTGCTCGACGTAATCCGCTCGATTGCCGAACAAACCAACCTGCTGGCCCTCAACGCCGCCATTGAGGCCGCCCGCGCCGGCGATGCTGGCCGTGGTTTTGCCGTAGTAGCCGATGAAGTGCGCGCGCTTGCCCACCGCACCCAGCAATCGACGCAAGAAATTGAACAGATGATCAGCGGCATCAAGCAAGGCACCGACCAAGCCACCAGCGCCATGCAGAACAGCACCCAGCGCGCCAACAGCACGCTGGAACTGGCCCGTGCAGCGGGAGCGGCGCTGGCAGAAATTACCGACGCTATCAGCCATATCACCGAACGTAACCTGGTTATCGCCAGCGCCTCGGAAGAACAAGCGCAGGTAGCCCGCGAAGTCGACCGTAATCTGGTGAACATTCGCGACCTGGCGCAACAAACCTCGGCAGGCGCCCACGAAACCAGCGCAGCGAGCCAGGATTTGTCGCGCTTGGCCGTGGACCTCAACACCCTGGTGAACCGCTTCACCCTTTAAAGCGGCGCGGCGTTTATGCCAACACCTGCCGCGCTTGCGTCCATAGCGCGACGCGGCCGGTATAGCCATTCAAACCACCATTGATGCGCAGGGTAATCAGGCGAAAATCCTCAGCGTCGGCCAGGCTATTGAGCCCGTGCGCTGACCAGTACCACGCGGCTGACAGGCTGGCGTATCGGGGCTGTAGCAAAAGCTCGGGGTGGTTTTCCAAGTCCACGTTTAGCGCAGCGCCAGCTTGCTGATAATTGCTGCGCCCCGTCAGTTGAATCAGCCCCCTGCCCCGATAACGCCAACCATCGCCCGACGCCGGCGGGCCATTACCTAAACGGTTGGCATACACCACGTTGGCTATGGCCTGCGGCTGCCCGCCGAGCTTGAACGCGAGGCTATTAGGTTGGCCGTCTGCCCCCTGAAACCGATCGGGCCATAGCGCGGCTAAATGCGCAGCCGTGAAATCAAGCACCTCGACCAAGTGAGTGAAGTTCGCACTTTCGTAACCCACCTGCGCAATAAAGGCGGCGATCCGCTGCGGCGTATCAATCTGATAGGTCTGCAATGCGTTATTCAAAGCATCGACCCACGCCGCAGCAACAAAGGGATCGCCGGGGAATATCTGCGCCAACTGCTCCTCGCTAATCGTCATCAGCGCGCCCTTAGCAGTACTTGTCGAGCAGCGCGGCCAAGATCGCAGCGGTTTCCACGTCCAGCACGCCGTTGTAGTTGCTCGGCCGGTAGTGCATCTGAAAGGCCCGGAACAACGCTTTCATGCCGTCAGCGGTAGCCGCGCCAGAGACGTCATAGCCATAGCGCCCCAACTGCTGCACCACTGTGCGGGGGTCGACACCGGCCAAGCCGTACTGCTGTAAAAACCGCGCCTTGGTCGCCTCGTCATACCAAGGTCCTACCCCCGCGTCGGCGAGCAACTTCCAGGGAAATAACGGGCCTGGGTCATTTTTGCGCGTAGGTGCAATGTCTGAATGGCCTACCACATTGAGCGGCACGATGCTGGGATAGCGCCGCAGGATATCCAGCGCCAGGTTTTTAACCGCCTCGATTTGCTGGCTATCAAAGGGGGTAAAAACCAGTTGCCCGTCGACTTCACGGACGCGGTTGACGATTTCGATACCAATGGCGCTGTCATTCAAATTTGTATGCCCTCGCCAAGCGCTGACGCCGGCATGCCAGGCGCGCTCGGCCTCATCAACCAGATTGAAGATCCGCACATCGCTAAAGCCGGCCTGCTGATAACTCGGATCGGTAGGGTCTGGCACAACATAATGGGCACTCACCCGCGGCCCGATCAGCGTGTCGATCGAAGCGGCAAAATCACCGGCGGTGTAGTGCATGACCAAAAAGCGAATACGGCTATCAAAGCCCTGTTTAGAGCGATAAGTCGTAGCGTCGATATTCATGGCAAACCTCCGCTCATTTACTTTTTGTGGGCCACAGCCAACAAATTAAGGAGCGTGGCAAAGGACAACTCTTTGCTGGCGACCTTGGTCATTTTGTCTTCGGGTAAATAACTCAGCTTCAGATAGACAATGCCGCTTTGCGGCTCGCCCTGCGCTTTATTGAATTTACCCAATACCGCCAGCAGTTCTTTGGCATCCCCTGGCAAACCGGCGGCGTCAACAAAGGGCGGTACATTCAAGTTCGCCACGTTGGGAAAAAACTTGGCTAACTGGCTAAACAACTGAATGCCGAAATCATTGGCTGGAAATAGACCACGAAAGCGCTCGCCAGCAACGTAGGGGCTGATGCCCAGATAGATGTCCGGCAGGCTGGCAATTTTGTTCACCACCTTTTGGTTCTTCTTGCCGATCAGGTAAGCGGCAATTTGCGTGCGGGTGCCAATGATCGCCAATGGCTGCACGCCAGCGCCGGTTTCACTGAACAGGTAGTCGGAGTGGCTATCGGCAATAGCCTTTTTCAACACACCACGGTCTTCGATCACGCTGGAATACTTACCCTCTTTTACTACAGGCGCAGGTACACGCCACAAAGCCACTTCATAGTTCATCGCAAACACTCCAACAGGCAGAAACAAGGGCAGCCCAGACACCTAGGCTGCCAACGACTTTATGGTTAATTCACACAGCCTTTTTCTCGCGCAACCCATCTAATGCCGCAGAGCTTTTGGCAATAAGCTCGTTATAAATCTCTTCATTGGCAGAGTATTGCTGCGGCGTGATCTTGTCGCTTTCCAGTTGTTCAAGAAGGTCTTCGACTTTTTTCGAAAAAGCGGCGATCTGATCCTCATAAAGTTTAGTGAGTTCGACCTTGGCCTGCGTTTGCGCTTCGCCAGTGGAATACTTCACTTCATAAATGTAGAGGTACTGGTAAATTTCTTCATTATTGAAAAAACTGGTGGACTTATAGGAGTCGCATACCACGGTAGCAAACAGATGGATGCCGTTACCCAGCGGCTCACTCTTGTAGGAAGAGTTGAAAGACACCGAACTGGAACTACCAAAACTTTCGACAATACCGCTCAGCACTTCAAAGCATTTGCCTGCGACGTAAACCTCCAGATCGCCCAGATCCGCAATCGACTTGCCTAGATCGGCTGCGTTATTAACATCTACACCAGCCGGTAAACTGCCGCTGTCGCCGAATACCGCCTTGGAGATCGCATCAATGATTTTTTTGACGTTAGCCAACGACCAATCGGACGCCTGCATAAAGTCCGAATTTCTACCGGAGATAAAATCGGTTTTGTCGTAATCGTTATCGGTGTAATAGGCCTCGATTTTCGACGACATATCATCGCTGTACTTCTTGGCCTTATCCTCCAGCTCCAGTTCGATTTTGTTTATATAGGCGCGGTATTCGTCCTCTTTGGATTCCATCTCAGCAATTGACGGTGAATGACCCATGGCAACAACTCCTTTTACGTTAATACCAACAACCACAATTGGCTGTATCGGCGCCACGTGAAAACGTGGGCGAGCAAAAGGAAATTAATCAGGAAGTAGAGGCGTACATATCACCTGCATCCGAACAATAGCTAAGAGACTTCCTAGCGCTTATGCACTTTGTAAAATCTGGGTGCAGCACTCTTAGGAAATTGGACGGTCTAGCTAAGCCAATTCGATAGGCCCGTTAAAGAAATTGCCGGTCATACATGTTCAGTGAAACAGGCAAAAAAAAAGGGCAGCTCAATCGGGGAGCTGCCCAGGGGCGGCCGGAAATTGGGGAAGGTTCCGGCCTGGAGAGGACATCGATAATACTGTATGCATATCCAGCCTTGCAACGCTGTTTTTCGGCTTACCTCGTCAGGGTTCCGTCCAAAACCTGGCTCACCGGCAAAAACTCGCATATCCCATTGTTTTATTTATATAACTTCAAATAGAAAAGCCTTAACACCCGGCCTTTTCAGGCGCTTTTGAGACGTTACCGCTCGCGCCGAGTGTTCTGTAAGCGACAAAACAGAACACAAAAGCGCCCGCACTATGAAAAACCACAAAAAAATGCACCAATACGGCGCAGCGCTATCAACGGAAAAAAACCTGAGAGGGTGGTCAGCCGCATCAGCACGCGGCTTTGCGCGATTTGGCACGGATGCTGCCATTGCATTGACGCGCAACCTGATTGTTGCACCGATAACAACCAAATCTGCCTTCTCAGTGTTATGCACG
>LNAP01002831.1_pt1 | contig 43570 bp, 37 predicted proteins | sample 602601 | NCBI WGS metagenome assembly LNAP01 (sample SAMN02440304, study PRJNA202911) | soil metagenome | biome: Subtropical and temperate rainforests or woodlands; isolation source: soil samples (1 kg each in a 20% v/v slurry with milli Q water) were... ...
GGCGGGCGCGCGCAAGGGCGAGAGCACATCGAACAAGCTGCGCAAGGCCGGCGGGCTCTCGGCGGCGGCGGGCAGCCTAGTGCGCGAGGCGGCAGTGCCGCCAGTCGAGCCGATGGAGTTGGCCGCGCTGATCAAGGCCGTGCCGCTCACCGCGACGGCGATGGCATCGCTCGACCGTGCGATCTCGACCGCCGGCGGTGTCCGTCACGAAATGGCCGACGCCGACCTCATGCTGCGCGCCAGGCCCGGTAGTTACGTAGCCGGCGAAATGCTGGACTGGGAGGCGCCGACCGGCGGCTATCTGCTGCAAGCCTGCTTCGCCTCGGGCTTCATTGCTGCGCGGGGCATTCTCGCCCGTCTCGGCCTGCCGGCGCCCGCCCCATGGGATGGCGCGTGGGACGCGGCGGCGGGCAGCGAGCCGGTTGCCATCTGAGACTGCGAAAAGCTGTCTTGCCTCTCCCTTGAAGCGCGGAAATCTCTACACTCGTTCCAGATTGGGGCGGAGGGACCGGTTGCGATGGAGGTTGTAACCCTCACCAACATATTCCTGTTGGCGGGCGGCGCGCTGATGGTGCTCGGCATTTTTTCGAGCCTCGTCGCGTCGCGGTTCGGCGCGCCCCTGCTGCTGGTGTTCCTGGTCATCGGCATGCTGGCGGGCGAGGACGGCCCGGGCGGCATTCATTTCAGCGATTATCGCGCGACCTATCTCGTCGGCTCCGCCGCTCTCGCCATCATCCTTTTCGATGGCGGCCTGCGCACGCGACTGTCGAGCTTTCGCGGCACGCTGGGGCCGGCGACCATGCTGTCGACGGTCGGTGTGCTCATCACCGCCGGGCTGGTCGGCGGCCTTGCCATGCTGGTGCTCGGCCTGCCGCTGCTGGAAGGCCTGCTTCTCGGCGCGGTGGTCGCTTCCACCGACGTGGCGGCGGTGTTCTTCCTCTTGAAGGCCGGCGGGTTGCAATTGCGGCGGCGTGTCGGCGCGACGCTGGAGATCGAATCCGCCACCAATGACCCGACCGCGATCTTTCTCTCGCTGATACTGGTCGAGCTGATCGCCGCCGGCGCCAGCTATCCCGGCTGGGACGTGCTGCTGGCGCTGGCGCAGCAGGGCGTGCTCGGTGCGGCGGTGGGGGTGGCCGGCGGCATCGCGCTGGCGGCGCTGCTCAACCGCTTCGACCTGCCGAGCGGGCTGCACCCGCTGCTGGCGGTCAGCGCGGCGGTGGTGATCTTCGCGCTCGCCGCCGTGCTGCACGGTTCCGGCTTCCTCGCGGTCTATCTCGCCGGTCTCGTGCTGGGCAATCGCCCGGTGCGCGCCATCGCCTCCATCGTCTCGTTCCACGATGCCGCCACCTGGCTGAGCCAGTTGGTGATGTTCGTCATGCTCGGCCTTCTGGTGACGCCGTCCAGGGTGGTGGACTACATCCTGCCCGGTCTCGCCATAGCGGTGTTCCTGATCCTGGTCGGCCGGCCGGTGGCGGTGTGGCTGTGCCTCGCGCCGTTCCACTTCAAGAACGAGGAGAAGGCGTACATCTCCTGGGTGGGGCTGCGCGGCGCGGTGTCGATCTTCCTCGCCACCATCCCGACGCTGGCGGGCGTGCCGGGCGCGGAAGTGTTCTTTAACGTCGCCTTCATCGTCGTGCTGGTGTCGCTGATCGTGCAGGGCTGGACGCTGACCTTTGCCGCCCGCCGGCTCGGTGTCGCGCTGGCGGAGGCGGCGCCCGAGGCACGGCGCTTCGAGATCGACCTGCCGGGACAGCTGGACTACGAGCTGGTGGCCTATCCGATCGTCAGCGGCAGCCCGGTCATAGGTCACGGCATGCTGCCGAACTGGGCGCAGATGCTGCTGCTGGTGCGCAATGGCACCATCCTCACCGCCGAGCAGGCCGGCGCGCCGCGCGAGGGCGATTATGCCTATGTGATCGCCCCGCCCGAGCGCGTCTCGCGGCTCGATAGGCTGTTCGCGCCGGGCGAGGGCAGTGCGGATGTCGAGGTGGCCTCGGCGTTCCCGTTCCGTGGCGACATCCGCCTCGGGACAATCTCCGACCTCTACGGCCTGCCGGTGGAGCCGCATGAGCGCGACCTCACCATTGCCGCGCTGTTCGCCGAGCGCTTCGACGAAAGCCCGGTGGTCGGCAGCCGGGTGCGCATCGGCGCGGCGACGCTGGTGGTGCGGGCGCTGGAAGACGACCTCGTGACGCTGGCGGGGCTGACCATCGACGATGCCGACGATGTGCGCGAGAAGGGCATCCTGTCCGGCGTCGCCTTCGCGCGGCTGCTGGGGCCGCGTCGCACGGCGCGCGAGCGCGCTCTCCGCCGCAGAAGCTAGGCAGCCTTGGATGTTAGAAAGTGAGGCGCGGGACGACGGCTGAGGGAGCGCGTGCCGTCGTCCCGCGCAGATCACGAGACCAGCCGGGAAGAGGTCTCGCGAACGGGTACGCTATGTAATCAGCGGCTGCGGCGGTCATAGCGCAGTCGCCGGCGACTTGAGGCAAGCAATACTCTCCGACTCTGTCGCATACAATGATTATCTTCGCGTATTATTATAGTTCTAAACTATAGCGTGGCTATTTTACTTGGGCGCCAAGCGGCCCGCTTGCGGCCCGGTCACGCGCGGCTTACCTCGGTGGTGGACCGCGAATGTGGAGCATGAGGCATGGCACGGCTGTTTTTCCGCCGGGGGCAAAGCGCGGAGGCCGCGCCCGATGCGGCGCGCGAACTCGCCGACAAAGCCCGCGTCCTTCTCGGCATCGGTGACGAGACCACCGTCTCGATCAGCGAGATTGCCTGCGGCGATCCGGCCTGCGGCGGTGCCGAGACCGTGGTGTTGGTGATGCGGCCTGGCCGGCGCACCGAAGCCGCCAAGCTGCTGAAGCCGCTGGCGACCGTGACCGAGGACGAACTGCGCGAGGCCCTGCAGGCGCTCGTCTAGTTTTATAATTATTCCAAACACTAAAAATGAAGTATTCGCTTTGATGTCGGTCAAGATGACGGCGTGACCTAACGTCGCCATAGAGTAAAACAATTCTAATGTAGGTGTGAACACTTGCGGGTGCTTCATCTACTGGCGTAGGAGTCGCTTCGTCATAGGCGCCGCCGAGGCGTTTGGAGGAGATATCCATGCGAGCCAGAATGCTTTTCGCCGCGCCGCTGCTTGCCGCCGTCGCTCTGGGGGCGATTGTCGCCGCCGGCCCCGCGAGCGCGCAGGGCGCCGCGCCCAAGCCGCGTGACATCGTCGTCACTTACGCCAACATCGCCGAAGCCATGTATGGCGACAGCCTGAAGACCGCCAAGGATTTGCAGACTGCGGTCAACGCCTTCATCGCCGAGCCGACCGAGGCCAACCTCGACAAGGCGAAGGCAGCGTGGAAGGCCGCGCGCGTTCCCTACCAGCAGACCGAGGGCTTCCGCTTCGGCAACGCCCTGGTCGATGACTGGGAGGGCCGCGTGAACGCCTGGCCGCTGGACGAAGGCCTGATCGACTATGTCGACAAGAGCTACGGCGCGACCTCGGACGAGAACCCGCTCTATACCGCCAACATCGTCGCCAACACCAAGGTGCGCGTCGGCAAGAAGACCATCGACGCCACCAAGATCACCCCGAAGCTGCTCGACAGCCTTCAGGAAGCGGGCGGCGTCGAGTCCAACGTCGCCATCGGCTACCATGCCATTGAATTCCTGCTGTGGGGCCAGGACCTCAACGGCACCGGGCCGGGCGCCGGCAAGCGTCCCGCCACCGACTACGACACGAAGAACTGCACCAACGGCAATTGCGACCGCCGTGCCGCCTACCTCAAGGCCGCGACCGACCTGCTGGTCACCGACCTCGAGGACATGACCGCCGAATGGGGTGCCAAGGGGAAGGCCCGCAAGGCTGTGCTGGCGAAGAAGGACAAGGCCGGTCTCGGCGTCATTCTCACCGGCCTCGGCAGCTTGTCCTATGGCGAACTGGCCGGCGAGCGCATGAAGCTCGGCCTCATCCTCCACGATCCGGAAGAGGAGCACGACTGCTTCTCCGACAACACCTACAACTCGCACTATTACGACGAGGCCGGCATCGCCGCGATTTATCGCGGCACGTACACGCGGGTCGACGGCTCAACGGTTGAGGGTGCGTCCATCGCCGCCTATGCGGCCGCCAACGCGCCGAAGGCCGCCGAGGAAGCCAATGCCAAGATCGACGCCGCGCTCGCCGCGCTGAAGGCGATCAAGGACGAAGGCGACAGCGGCAAGCAGGCCTATGACCAGATGATCGGCGAAGGCAATGCCGAGGGCAATGCGCTGGTGCAGAAGGGCGTCGATTCACTCGTCGCCCAGACCCGCGCCATCGAGGGTGTCGTCGCCGCGCTCAAGCTGAAGATCAAGGTCGAAGGCTCCGACAGCCTGGACGACCCGTCCAAGGTCGGCCAGTGAGGCGGGATCGGTGAGGAAGTGCCGGTGAAGGCGGGCGCGATGCTCTCGCGCCGCGCTTTCCTCGGCACCACGGCCATGCTCGGTGCGGGGGCGCTCATCGCGCCCTCGCGCACTTCCGAGGCACGCGTGCCGGCGGCCTTCACGCCGACGCAGACGCTTACCCTGAAAGCCGGCGACCTCGACATGCGCCTGCTCGGCCCCGATGGGCCGGTGACGCGTGCCTATGCCTATGACGGCGAGCCGTTCCGCATGATCCGCCTCCCGCGCGGGGCACGGCTGGAGGCGACCTATGTGAACGGCCTTGAGGAAGGCAGTTCGCTGCATTTCCACGGCATTCGCATGCCGAACGAATATGACGGCGTGCCCCCGCTCACCCAGCCTCTGGTCGAGCCGGGCGGGCGCTTCGTCCACCGCCTGCCGCTCGACGATCCCGGCACCTTCTTCTTTCATCCCCATTGCGACGAGACCGGTCAGGCGGGGCGCGGCCTTGTCGGCGTGCTCATCGTCGAGGATCCGCGCGACCCGCGCTTCGATGCCGAGCATGTGCTTTGCCTGAAGGACTGGCGCCTCGCCGATGATGGCAGCTTCCTGGCGCTCACCGAGCCGGACGGCGCCTCGAAGGCCGGCACATTCGGCGCCACGCGCACGGTCAATGGCGCGCCCGCGCTCGCCCTTGAGGCCCCGGCGGGGGGCGATGTGCGCCTGCGCCTCCTCAATGTCGATTCCACCCGCATCATGGATATCGGCGTCGAGGGCGGGCAGGCCTGGCTCATCGCGGTGGATGGCCATGCTTTGCCGCCGGTGAAGCTCGACGATCTGCCCGACGGCATCTGGCGCATGGGCCCGGCCCAGCGCATCGACATCCATCTGCGCATGCCGGCGGACGGTTCGCCCGTAACGCTCGGCGATTATCGCGCCGCCGACGTCTACCAATTCGCGACCATCACGGCGAAAGGCCGCGTTGCCCGCCCACGCAAGGGCGCGCTCGCCCTGCCGCCGCCGGACCTGCCGGTTCCCGATCTGAAGAGCGCCGAGATGCACTCCTTCACCCTGCAGCAGGCCACCGATGCCGCCGTGAAGGAACTCGGCCTGCCGCCCGACGATCCGCTCGCCAAGGCGCTGGTGGCGAGCTTCTGCGTCGGTGCGGCGACCTATTGGTCGATCGGGCAGATTTCCTGGGCCGCCGGTATCCGCCTCGGCCTGCCGCCGCCGCTCGCCGTGATGCGGCAGGGCAAGAGCTACCGAGTCGAGATCAAGAATGAGACTCGCTTTCCTCACCCCATCCATCTGCATGGCCACGCCTTCGAGGTGATCGCCTCCAGCAAAGGCCGCCTGCCGCGCCATTTCGCCGATACCGTGCTGGTGCAGCCCGGCGAGGCGGTGGAAGTCGCCTTTGTGGCGGTGCCCGGCGACTGGGTGTTCCACTGCCACATCCTGGAGCATATGGAGACCGGGATGATGGGCTATTTCCGGGTGGTGTGATGCGCACCGTTTCACACGTATCTGGTGATGCCGACCTGGCTCCCTCTCCCCGTGGGAACGGGCCGTCTTCCCCCTCTCCCGCTTGCAGGGGAGGGTTGGGGAGGGGGCACCTTCGGCCAAGCAGATTTCCCCCTCCGGCCGGCTTCGCCGGCCACCTCCCCCGCAAGCGGGAGAGGGGAAGAAGGCGCATCGGCATGGCTTGTATGCTGGCCTTCATGACCTTGTTTATAGGCCCCGTCCACGCCGAAGAGGCCGGGCTCGACCGTGCGGTCGGCAAGGCGCTGTTGGAGCGGCCCTGGGTGCCGGCGCCGAGTTCCACCCGCGCCAATGACGGCCTCGGCCCGCTGTTCGACGCGCGCTCCTGCTCGGCGTGCCATCCCGGCGGGGCAGGACGCGGCGCGACCGCGCTGGATGCGCAGGGGCGGCCGGACGGGCTCGGCATGGTGCTGTCGCTCATCCGCGCGGACGGCAAGTCGGATCCGGTCTACGGCCACCGTCTTGAGACCATGACGCTGCCGGGCGTGCCGGCCGAGGGCGAGCCGCAGGCACGCGCACCCGTGTCCACCATGGGCGGCTGGGTGGGCAAGCTGCGGGTCGCACGCGTCTTCCAGGAGACGCCCAAGGTCAAGACGTTTCGGCTGGCGCCAGTGGAGGGCGTGGGTGCGCTGCCGTTCGAGTTCGAGCCCGGCCAGTTCCTCACGCTTTCGGTGCATTCAGGCGGGAACCAGGTCAAGCGCTCGTATTCGATCGCTTCATCGCCATGCTGCCACGGCTGGTGCGACCTGACGGTCAAGCACGAAAGCGGCGGCATCGTCTCGGGTTACCTCCACGAGCAGGTGAAGGAAGGCGATCTCCTCGATGCGTCCGGCCCCTACGGCCGCTTCACCTTCCGCGGCGTCGAGTCCGACAGTGTCGTGTTCCTGGGCGGCGGCGTCGGCATCACGCCGCTGATGAGTTCCATCCGCTACCTGACCGACCAGAGCTGGAACGGCCGGATCGACCTGGTCTACGCCTGCAAGGACCTGGAAAGCGTGATCTTCCGCGACGAGCTGAACCAACTCGCCCGCCGGCATCCGAACCTGCATGTGTCCATCGTGCTGAGCGACGAGTCATCGGCGGCATGGACCGGCCCGCGTGGGTTCATCACCGCCGAACTGCTGGGGCAGATTCCGCAGATCCGTTCGCGCCGCATCCACTTGTGCGGTCCGCCGGTGATGATGGACGCGGTCCGCAACGAACTGGGCAAGCTGGGCATCGACCTGGCGTCGGTTCATTCCGAGCTGTTCCTGAGCCCCTCCAGGACAGTGCCTCCCGGCCCGGAGGTGTCGGCGGGCGACACGGCGACGGCCGTCACCTGCAGCTTCGAGCGGTCCGGAAAAAAGGCGCCGCTGGCGGCCGGCCAGACCGTTCTCGAGGCCGCCGAAGAGGTCGGCGTTCCGATCGAATATGCCTGCCGGCAGGGTTACTGCGGCCTCTGCAAGATCAAGCTGCTGTCGGGCGAGGTCACCATGGACGTGGACGACAGCCTGACGCCACTCGATCGTTCCTCGGGCGTGATCCTGGCCTGCCAGGCGAAAGCGTCGGCCGATATCTCGGTGGATGCGTAGATGCGCAACCAGGATCGCATCATCGCGACGATCATCTTCTCGATGCTAGTGGTCCTGTGGCTGGGTTTCCTGGTGCACCGCTCTTCCTTCTTCGCCGGAAGCCTCCTGGGTGGCGTGTTCGGCGTCGTAGGCGCGGCGTTCATGCTCGTCCCGCTCACCTACACCGTAATCAAGCGCAGCGCTACGCTGCGCCGCGCATTCACCAGGAAGCATGGCTTCGGCGCATTGCTGCAGGCGCACGTCTATTTCGGCTTGGTAGGCGCGCTGTTGGCCATCCTCCATAGCGGGCACAAGTTCCAGAGTGCGCTCGGCGTCGCGCTGACGGCATCGATGCTGCTGAGCGTGCTCACTGGGTTCATCGGCCAGCATTACCTGCGCTACGTCGCGGAGAACATCCGCGAGAAGAAGGCGCAGATCGACGGGCTGTGGCGCCTTCTGGATGGGCAGTACTGGGCCTACGCGCAAGGACCAACAGCGGGCGTTGCCGGTACGCCCAAGGCCAGCGCCGAACTGCTGCCACTGGCATCCGCCGCCGCCGATCTGCAGTACTCGATCCAGTTCCAGGAGCGGGTGCGCAGGCTGTTCAACGCCTGGCTGTCGGCACACATCGCGTTCTCGATCATCTTCTATCTTCTGCTGGCGTTGCATATCTGGGCTGGCATCTACTTCGGGTTGCGCTGGTTCAGATGAGTCGAAAGGGAAAGATCCTCGCCGCGCTGCTCGCGGTCCTGGCGCCGGTGTCGGCAGTCGCACTGTGGACATACCTTCCGCAAATGCAGCGCGCCGCGACGTGGCAGAACATGGCCTCTCCGGGCCCCCTGTCCAGCGCACATGCGTTTCTCAAAGAGGACTGTGCGGCGTGCCACACGCCGGTGAAGGGCGTGGAGGACGCGACTTGCGTGGCCTGCCATGCAAACGAGACCGTCCTGGTCCAGCGACAACCGACGGCATTCCATGCCGACATCGCCGGCTCGAACAACTGCGTGGCCTGCCACAAGGAACACGACGCCGGCCGCAGCCTGCGTGGTATGGACCATGCGGCTTTGACCGACATCATCGTGCGATGGCTCGATCGGGCCCCGGAGGGTCATGAGGGGGCGGTGCTGCTCGCGCACCTCAAGGCACACCGGCCCGAGGCGCTGCCGGGCAACCTCTCGCTTGCCAACGGCATGACTTACAAGGAGACGCTGCTGGACTGTGCGAGCTGCCACAAGACCACCGACCCGCACGTCCAGGTCTTCGGAAACGACTGCGCGACATGCCACGGCACGACCACATGGTCGATTGCCGAGTACCGGCATCCACCGCCGAGTTCCACCGAGTGCGGCCAGTGCCACCTCGCGCCGCTCAGCCACTACAAGGAGCACTTCGGAATGATGTCCAAGCCGATAGCGGGTGTCAGGAATGCGGAACCTGAGCAGTGCTATCTCTGCCACCAGACCACATCCGGGGTGTAGGGATCTACGATCACCATTGACCGGATATGCCGATGAGCGCTGATTTGCCACATGCGGCGATCGGGATCGCGGTCGCGGGATTCGAGTTGTTCGGCGTCGGGGTCATCACCCTGGGCAGCGTGTTGGCTTGCGGCCGATTCGCCTTCATCCACAAGGGGGTCGAACTGACGGCGCGATATCACTCCCTGCGGCAGGAGCTCGGCGGCGCGATCGTACTGGGCCTGGAATTTCTCGTGGCCGCCGACATCATCCGAACCGTTACGATCGATCCCTCGCTGCAGGGCGTCGCGATCCTTGCGCTGATCGTGCTGATCCGAACCTTTTTGAGCGTCGCACTTCAAATCGAGATCGAGAGAGGATGGTCGTGGCGGCGCAATCGACCCTCCCCGCCCGACCACCCGAGTACCTGCAACTGAGTGGTCGGGCCGGTCAGTTCAAGAACGGCTTCGTCCGACGACCGCACTGGCCGAGAACCTGGTCGCTTGACCCTGACGATCAACGAGGCCTGAACGAGGCCGCCAGGCGGTGCTTCACGGAGCGATCCAAACCGCCTGGTAGCCGGACTTGGTCAGTGTGGCCTCGACGATCTCACGGGGCTGGTCGGAGACGACCTGCACCCGTCGGGCAGGAACATCGGCGTGAACCCGCGCAGCCGGGTCGACGGACTGGATGGCGCGCGTGACGCCTCGGACGCAGCCGCCGCAAGTCATGTTCTGGATGTGGAACGTCTGCATGGGACAACTCCTGTTGGTTTGCGTACGGCTATCATGGACCTTGCCATCGTTGGAAGGTCAAGGGTTCACAGGCCGGCCGCGCAAGCGTTGACCTTCCCACCGTGGTAAGCCACAGACTCGGCCATCGACCGCATCGTACCGGCGAGATGAACATGGATTCCCCTTCACAAGACGCCTCCCTCCGACTGGAGGCGGTGCGCCTACCCATCGCGGGAATGCGCGGCACTTCCTGCGCCGGCCGGATCGAGCAGGCACTGAGGGCCGTCCCCGGCGTTCACGGTGCGAGCGTCGATCCCGCATCCGGATGGGCCGACGTGCAGACCGTGGCACCGGCCGACCACCGGACACTGGCCCGGGCCATCGAGAGGGCGGGCTATGCGGTTCCGATCATCAAGACCGAACTCGCCATCGAGGGCATGACCTGCGCGTCCTGCGTCGGACGTGTGGAGCGCGCACTGCGTACCGTCCCCGGCGTGACGGCGGCACGCGTCAACCTGGCGACAGAGCGCGCAGTCGTGGAAGGGGGTGTGGACGCCAGGTTGCTGATCCAGGCCATCGACGACGCGGGATACGCGGCGCGGCCGATCGACCGGGCGTCCTCGCGCGAGGCCGATGACGCGGTCCGCAAGGACGCCGAGCAGGCGGCCCTGAAACGCGCCGTGGCCGTGTCCATCGCGCTGACCTTGCCGGTGGTTGTGCTGGAGATGGGTGCGCACCTCGTTCCCGGCGTGCATCACCTGATCAACCGCACCCTCGGCATGCAGTGGAACTGGGTCATCCAGTTCGCGCTGACGACACTGGTGATCCTCGGGCCGGGCCGGCGCTTCTACCAGCATGGCTTTCCCGCGCTGTTCCGCCTGGCGCCGGACATGAACTCGCTGGTCGCGGTCGGTACCCTGGCGGCTTACGCCTACTCGCTGGTTGCGACCTTCATGCCTGCGCTGTTGCCCGCGGAAGCGGTCAACGTCTACTACGAGGCGGCGGCCGTCATCGTCACTTTGATTCTCATCGGCCGCTTTCTGGAAGCGCGGGCCAGGGGGCGCGCCTCCCAGGCGATCCAGCGGCTGATTGGGTTGCAGGCGCGGACCGCGCGTGTGCGCCGTGACGAGGAGACGGCCGAGATCGCCTTCGGCAACGTCGTGCCGGGGGATATTGTCGAAGTGCGACCGGGCGAACGTGTTCCGGTCGACGGCGAGGTGATCGATGGCGACAGCTACGTCGATGAGTCCATGATCACCGGCGAGCCGGTGCCGGTGGCAAAGACCGCCGGCAGCGCGGTGGTCGGCGGTACGGTCAACCAGAACGGCGCGCTGGCTTTCCGTGCAACCGCGGTAGGCGAGGCCACGGTACTCTCCCGGATCATCCGCATGGTGGAGGAAGCGCAGGGCTCCAAGCTGCCGATCCAGGCACTGGTCGACAAGGTGACGTTGTGGTTCGTCCCGGTCGTGATCGGTGTGGCGCTGCTGACGTTCCTCGTCTGGCTCGCCTTCGGCCCGGCACCGGCGCTGACGTTCGCGCTGGTCAATGCCGTCGCCGTGCTGATCATCGCTTGTCCCTGCGCCATGGGGCTGGCCACGCCCACGTCGATCATGGTCGGCACCGGGCGCGGCGCCGAAATGGGCGTGTTGTTCCGCAAGGGCGAAGCCTTGCAGTGGCTCAAGGATGCGAAGGTCATCGCACTGGACAAGACCGGCACGCTGACCGAAGGCCGGCCGGTGCTCACCGATCTGGAACTGGCCGAAGGCTTCGATCGCGCGCAGGTACTGGCGCGGATCGCGGCCGTCGAGGCGAAGTCGGAACACCCCGTCGGCCATGCCATCGTAGAAGCCGCCCAAGCCCAAGGCCTGACCTTGCCGGCGGTCGCTGGCTTCAGGTCCGAGACCGGGTTCGGCGTCGAGGCGATGGTGGACGGAGTGAGTATCCAGATCGGCGCCGACCGTTACATGCACCGGCTGGGCCTGGATGTGGCCACCTTTTCCGGTATCGCGGAGCGGCTGGGCGACGAGGGCAAGTCGCCGCTCTACGCCGCGATCGACGGAAAGCTCGCGGCCGTCATCGCCGTTGCCGATCCGATCAAGGACACCACGCCCGAGGCCATCGCCGCGCTGCACGCGCTGGGCCTCAAGGTCGCCATGATCACCGGCGACAATCGGCGCACAGCCGAGGCCATCGCCCGCCGTCTCGGCATCGACGAGGTGGTCGCCGAGGTGCTTCCGAAAGGCAAGATCGAGACGGTGCGCCGTCTCAGGGCCGTTCACGGCCATCTGGTGTTCGTGGGTGACGGCATCAATGATGCGCCGGCCCTGGCCGAGGCCGACGTGGGCATCGCCATCGGCACGGGCACCGACATCGCGATCGAGGCGGCCGACGTGGTGCTGATGTCGGGCAGCCTCAAGGGCGTGCCCAACGCCATCGCCCTGTCGAAGGGGACGATCCGCAACATCCGGCAGAATCTGTTCTGGGCGTTCGGCTACAACGCCGCCCTGATCCCGGTCGCCGCTGGCGTGCTCTATCCGGCCTACGGCGTCCTGCTCTCGCCAGTGTTGGCGGCAGGCGCCATGGCGTTGTCGAGCGTCTTCGTCCTCGGCAACGCCCTCAGGCTGCGGCGGTTCCATCCGCCCGTGGCGTCCGCGGTGACTGGCCGGCCCGATGTTTCGGGAGAGGCCGTCGCGTCCGCCGGCCACGGTGCGACCGGGTCGGTCGAAAGGAGGATGACGTGAACATCGGTCAAGCAGCGAACGCTTCAGGGGTATCGGCCAAGATGATCCGCTACTACGAGGCGACCGGTTTGATCCCGGCGGCCAGCCGCACGGACGCAGGCTACCGGAACTACACAGAGAACGACGTGCACGTACTGCGCTTCGTGCGGCGGGCGCGGGATCTGGGGTTTTCCGTCGCCGAGATCGATGGCCTGCTGCAGCTCTGGCGGAACCGCCGCCGGCGCAGTGCGGACGTCAAGCGCATCGCCCTGGGCCATATCGAAGATCTGCGGCAACGGATCGCGGACATGCAGGAGATGGCTGGCACGCTCCAGCAACTGGTGATGGGCTGCTCGGGAGACGATCGGCCCGATTGCCCGATCCTGGCCGATCTGGAACAGCCATCGGCAGCGGCGGCGGGAGAACCCAAACGCCGACGTGGCGCGGTCGATGAGCCTGGGGTCCGGAAGCGCAAGACCCCGCGCAGGTAGAACGGACCCGCGATAGGTCTTGCGACCCGCTGGCCGAGCGGGAATGACATTGCAATGACGGGAATGTAATGGACGGGTCATCCCGGCGAAAGTGACCTCCTCCTAAGCTGGCCGTGATGACGCGAGTTTCATGGCCATGTGCTCGATCCCGACCGTTGCATGATTCCTGAGTCCCTTATCCATTGGGAATTCCGGCCACTGCCGCGGCGCTCGTCTTGCGCACGCTGAACGGCATCCGTCCCCACGATGGCGTCTCCGGCGTCGCGGGTTCCCATCGCCTGGATCGTGGCGATGAACCGGGCGCCCTTGCGGCCAGCCCCTACCGATCATAGGAGATCATGCATGCGATCCAGACCTTCAGGTGCGAACGTCGAAGAACAACGCCTGCTTTCCCGAAGGCAGTTCGTTCAAGGGTTGGCGGCGGGGGGTGCGGTGCTGGGCCTGGGGCTGTGGCCGAAGCAAAGCTGGGCACTACGCTCTCCGGGCCAGCTCGAAGTTCTCGCCGGCACGCAGTTTGACCTGAGCGTGGGCGAGACCGCGGTCAACTACACGGGCAAGACGCGGCCCGCCATCACCGTCAACGGTTCGGTGCCCGCACCGATCCTGCGCTGGCGCGAAGGCACGCGGGTGCAGCTGCGGGTCCGCAACGACCTGCCCCCAGGCTCGATCCACGGTGACTCCACGTCGATCCACTGGCACGGCATCCTGCTGCCGGCGAACATGGATGGTGTGCCCGGTCTCAGCTTCGATGGCATCGGCCGCGGCGAGAGCTACCTGTACGAGTTCGATGTTCGCCAGGGCGGCACCTACTGGTACCACAGCCACTCCGGCTTCCAGGAACAGGGCGGCATGTACGGGCCGCTGATCATCGATCCCATCGCACCCGAGCCGTTCTCCTACGACCGCGACTACGTGGTGTTCCTGTCCGACTGGACCGACATGGATCCTGCGCGTCTGTTCGCCCGCCTGAAGAAGTTGTCGGAGTACGACAACTACTACCAGCGGACGGTAGGGGACTTCTTCCGCGACGTAAGCAACGACGGGCTGCGTGCGACCCTGAGCGACCGCGCGGCCTGGGGCCGCATGCGGATGACGCCCACCGACCTGTCGGACGTCAACGCGCACACCTACACCTACCTGATGAACGGCACCACTTCGCTGGGCAACTGGACCGGCCTGTTCCGCAGCGGCGAGAAGATCCGGCTGCGCTTCATCAACGGCTCGGCGATGAGCTACTTCGATGTGCGCATCCCGGGCCTGAAGATGACGGTGGTCGAGGTCGACGGCCAGTACGTCCATCCGCTGACGGTGGACGAGATCCGCATCGCCACCGCCGAGACCTTCGACGTGATCGTCGAACCGACCGGCCAGGACGCCTTCACCCTCTTTGCCCAGGACAGTGCCCGTACCGGCTACGTCAGCGGCACGCTGGCGGTGCGTGAAGGGCTGCGTGCACCGGTGCCGGCGGTCGATCCGCGTCCGCTGTTGACCATGGCCGACATGGGACACGGCGACCACGCCGCGCATTCGGGACACGGCGCGACGCCGGCCGCCGCCGATCCGCATGCCGGGCATGGCGCCACACCGGCTTCGGATCCACACGCTGGCCATGGTGCCGCAGCATCTGTCGATCCACATGCCGGCCACGGCGCCTCGGCCACGGCCATGCAGGGCGCGCCGGCCGGAGGCATGCAGATGCAGGCGCACCCGGCCAGCGAGACCGGCAACCCCCTGGTCGACATGCAGACCATGACGCCGGCGCCGCGACTGTCCGATCCGGGCATCGGCCTGCGCGGGAACGGCCGCAAGGTGGCGACGTATGCCGACCTGAAGAGCCTGTTCCCGGATCCCGACGGGCGCGAGCCTGGCCGCACGGTCGAACTGCACCTGACCGGGCACATGGAGCGTTTCGCCTGGTCGTTCGACGGGATCAAGTTCGCCGATGCCGAGCCGCTGCGCCTCAACTACGGCGAGCGCATGCGCATCGTGCTGGTGAACGACACCATGATGGCGCATCCGATTCACCTGCACGGCCTGTGGAGCGACCTGGAAGACGAACAGGGCAACTTCCATCTGCGCAAGCACACCGTGGACATGCCTCCGGGCACGAAGCGCAGCTACCGAGTCCGGGCCGATGCGCTCGGGCGTTGGGCCTACCACTGCCATCTCTTCTTCCACATGGAATCGGGCATGTTCCGGGAAGTGAGGGTCGAAGAATGAGGAGCCCAACGAAAACGATGCTGTGGGCTGGGCTGGCCGTCGTCCTGTCGCTCCCTGTCGGCGCCTACGCGCAGCACGCCGGGCATGGCCAGCCTGCGACGTCAAGTGCGACGACGGACCGGCAGGAAGAAGATGCGACGACGCAGCCTCCCCATGCCGGCATGGATCATTCGAAGCGTTCGCAGGAGACCCATTCCGAGCACGCCGGCAGTGGTGACGACCACGCGCAGATGGATCATGGACAACAGGACCGTCCGCAGGTCGACCACTCCCAGATGGACCATTCCGAGATGGACCATTCCGAGATGGGGAACCCCGCCCTGCCACGCGAACCCATCCCTCCTCTCACCGATGCCGATCGCTCGGCGGCGTTCCCGTTGCTGAAGGATTACCACAAGCACGGCACCAGCCTGAACTCGTTCTGGCTCATGGACCAGTTGGAAGGGGCGAACACGGATGAAGGCAGGGAGATCGCCTGGGAGGGGATCGGTTGGGTCGGCAGCGACCTCAACCGCCTCTGGTTGCGAACCAAGGGTCACGCGCTGGACGAAAGCCTGCAGCGCGGGCGGATTGAAGCCTTGTACGGCCGCGCGATCCATCCCTGGTGGGATGCCGTGGTCGGCGTGCGCCGGGATTTTGGTGACTTCGGTGGAGGCGGAACGCCGCGCAACTGGGCCGCGTTCGGCGTCCAGGGTCTGGCGCCCTACAAGTTCGAGGTCTCGGCAACGGGCTACGTCGGAGAGGGCGGCGAGACGGCGGCCATCGCCGAGGTCGAGTATGAGATGTTGTTCACCAACCGGTTGATCGCCAATTGGGGGCTCGAAGCCAATTGGTTCGGGCAGACCGATCCGGAGGAAGTCATCGGTGCGGGCCTGAGTACCGTGGAGGGAGGCGTCCGCTTGCGTTACGAGATCACGCGGCAGTTCGCGCCCTACGTGGGATTCGAGCGCGAATGGAGTTTCGGCAAGACGTCGGACCTGCGCGGGCTTAGCAGTCATTCCAGAACCGACAACCGGTGGGTGATCGGCCTGCGCTTCTGGTTCTGACGAAGCTCTCGGGGCTGGAAAGATGGCAGGGGTGGGGCCAAGCGCTACCTTCTTCTAGGATCGCTTCTGCGACAGGCGAGCCGTCCGAGGCGATCCGGTCGACCACGACGTCCGTGTTGTGGCGTGCGAGATAGGTGGCGATGTCCGAGCCGGGTTCCGACCCATGCCGTCGTGGATGCCGGTCGGCATCCACGATCAGGACGGTCACGGATTCGGCATTGGAGATGAAAGCCATGCCCGTATTCTTCCCGGCGATGATGCCCCGGCATCGTCTGCCGCCACCCACTGCCGGCCATCGAAACGCCGTCACCGCCACTCCGCGACGGCCTGGCGGCGACGCCGGCCCTTCAGATCAGAGGCCGGTCATCTTGAGCGCTGCTTCCGGCAGGCGCTCGCCTTCCACCTTGATCTTGGCAACCTCGGCATTGAGCTGGGCGATGTCCTGAGGCTTCAGGTCGAGCGTGACCGCGCCGATGTTCTCTTCCAGGCGATTGAGCTTGGTGGTGCCGGGAATCGGCACGACCCAGGGCTTCTGCGCCAGCAGCCAAGCCAGCGCGACCTGGGCGGGCGTGGCGCCGTTGCGCCCGGCGACGGACTCGACCACCTTGACCAGCGCCATGTTGGCCTTGCGCGCTTCCACGGAGAAACGTGGCACGTGGTTGCGGAAATCGGTCGGATCGAACGTGGTCTTGTCGGTGATCTTGCCGGTCAGGAAGCCGGCGCCGAGCGGGCTGAACGGCACGAAGCCGATGCCCAGTTCCTCCAGCAGCGGCAACAGTTCCAGTTCCGGCCCGCGCCAGAACAGCGAGTACTCGCTCTGCACCGCCGTCAGCGGCTGCACGGCGTGGGCACGGCGGATGGTCTGCACGCCGGCCTCGGACAGGCCGAAATGCTTGACCTTGCCTGCGGCGATCAGGTCCTTGACCGCGCCGGCCACGTCCTCGATCGGTACCGCCGGGTCCACGCGGTGCTGGTACAGCAGGTCGATATGGTCGGTGCGCAGGCGCTGCAGCATCTTCTCGACCGCGCGCGCGATGTGCTCGGGCCGGCTGTCGGTGCCGAGGCCGCGCTCGCCGGCCTCCGGGTCGATGTCGAAGCCGAACTTGGTGGCGATGACCACCTGGCCGCGGATCGGCTGCAGCGCCTCGCCGACCAGTTCCTCGTTGGCGAAGGGACCGTAGGCCTCGGCGGTGTCGAACAGGGTGATGCCGCGGTCGTGGGCGGCATGGATGAGCTTGATCATCTCCTGCTTGTCGGCGGCCGGGCCGTACACGGCGGTCATGCCCATGCAGCCCAGGCCGAGGGCGGAGACTTCCAGGTCGTTTCCGAGTTTGCGGGTTTTCATGCTGTGTGCTCCATTCGTTGTCGATAGTGCCGGCCTGCGTCGAGCGGCCGAATCACGGATCGCCATGCAGGTGGGCCGTTGGATGCGGTGGGCGGGCGGCCCAGGCCCGTCGAACAGCCGGTGACCAGCCAGGTCGTCAGGGGATTGCCTCCTGGCGTGCTCAGAGTTCCTGCCGGGTGGGGCGGAACAGGATTTCGTTGATGTCCACGTCCTCGGGCTGGCTCATCGCAAAGAGGACGCAGCGGGCGAAACTCGATGCCGGGATGGCGGTGGCGGCGTAGAACTGCGCAACGCCCTCGGCGACCTCTTGCGCCTTGACCGATCCCGGCAGTTCCGTATCCACCGCGCCGGGGGAAAGCACCGTCGTGCGGATGTTGTAGGGCTTGACCTCCTGGCGCAGCGCCTCGGAGATCACGCGCACGGCGTACTTGGTGGCCGAATAGATCGCGCCGCCGGGGCCGACGCGGTGGCCGGCCACCGAGGAGACGTTGATGAACTGACCGGACTTCTGCGCCTTGAAGTGCGGCAGGGCGGCGCCGATGCCCCACAGCACGCCCTTGACGTTCACGTCGATACACTGGTTCCAGTCGTCGAAGGCCAGCAGTTCCAGCGGCGCCAGCGGCATCACGCCGGCGTTGTTGATCATCACGTCGATCCGGCCGAAGGTCGCCACCGCGTGATCGACGAAGGCCTGGACCTGCTCGCGCTCGCTCACGTCCACCTTGAAGACGGTGGCGTTGTCGCTGCCCAGTTCCCGGGCGAGCGCTTCGAGCCGGTCCAGGCGACGCGCCCCCAGCGCGACTTTGGCGCCGGCCTCGACCAGGTGGCGGGCGGTCTCGGCGCCCAGGCCGGAACTGGCGCCGGTGATGACGGCGACCTTGTTTGCGATGTTTTCCATGGGGGATGTCCTTTCTGTTCGGTGTCCGCGGCGGGCCCGGAGGATCCGGGCCCGGTGTGTGTTGTCGGGGGCGGTCGCCGCAGCGATGTGGCCGTTGCTGCGGCCCTGCCGTCATTTCCCGGTACGGATCCCATTGAGCCAGTCGTTCACCTGGTTCATCGTGCGCCGCTCCTGGTCGGCCTCCATGACGAAGCCCTGGCGCAGGCGCGCCTTGGGCGCGTGGCGGGCGAGCACGGACTGGCTGCTGCCCAGCCCGTAGCCGCCATGGGTGACGAAGGGGATCAGGACCTTGCCGGCCAGATCGTGCGCGGACAGGAAGGCGCGGATCACCGGTGGCGCGGTCTCGCCCCAGATGGGGAAGCCGAGGAACACGGTGTCGTAGCCGGCCATGTCGGCGACCTTGCCCGCCAGCGCCGGCTCGTAGCCGCTGTCGCGTTCCTGCCGCGCCTGCTCGACCGTGGCCAGGTAGTCCTCCGGATACGGGGTGGCGGGCCGGATCTCGAACAGGTCGGTACCGAGCGCGCGGTGGATCAGGCCGGCGACGACGCGGGTGTTTCCAGACCGGGAAAAATAGGCGACCAGCGTCGACGATCCTGCCTGCCGCGTCTCGCCGCCGCTGTCGGGCGCCGCCGCGGCGCAGCCCAGAGGGGCCGCGGCAAGGGCGGCCATCATCGTGCGGCGGACTGGATCGTGAGAGGGCGTCGTCATGTGTCGCTTCCGGGTCATCGCCCGACCAATGCCTGCATGGCCGGGGAATAGCGCTCGCCCTGTATCTCTACCCGGTGCAGCGTGTCGGCGATCCGGGCGAGGTCGGCCTCGGACAACGCGATGGCGGCCGCACCCAGATTCTCCTCCAGCCGGTGCAGCCTGGTGGTGCCCGGGATCGGCACGATCCACGGCTTGCGCGCCAGCAGCCAGGCCAGCGCGATCTGCGCAGGCGTCACGCCTTTGTCGTGGGCGATCCGGCCGAGCAGATCGACCAGCGCCTGGTTGGCCTCGAGCGCCTGCGGCGAGAAGCGCGGGACGCTGTTGCGGAAATCGTCGCTGCCGAAGGTCGTGCCGGCCTTGATGGTACCGGTCAGGAAGCCCTTGCCGAGCGGGCTGAACGGCACGAAGCCGATGCCCAGTTCCTCCAGCGTCGGCAGGATGTCTTTTTCGGGCTCGCGCCACCACAACGAGTACTCGCTTTGCAGCGCGGTCACCGGTTGCACGGCATGCGCGCGCCGGATGGATTCCGCGCCCGCTTCGGACAATCCAAAGTGTTTGACCTTGCCTTTGGCGATGAGGTCCTTGACCGCGCCGGCGACGTCCTCGATGGGCACATCCGGATCGACGCGGTGCTGGTAGAACAGATCGATGCGGTCGGTCCTCAAGCGCTGGAGCGCGGCGTCCGCCACCTCGCGGATGCGTGCCGGCCGGCTGTCCAGGCCCTGCGTGGAATCGCCGTTCCTGAAACCGAACTTGGTGGCGATGACGACCTGGTCGCGCACCGGCGCCAGGGCCTCGCCCAGCAGTGCTTCGTTCGCGCCCTGCCCATAAGCCTCCGCGGTGTCGAAGAAGGTCACGCCGCGCTCGAACGCGCTGCGGATCAGGGCGATGCCGTCGGCGCGGTCCACCGCGGGGCCGTAGCCGTAGCTCAGGCCCATGCAGCCCAGGCCGATGGCGGAAACGTTCAATTGGCTGTTGCCGAGTTGTCGGGTCTTCATGGCGTCCTCCGTGGGAACCAATCTAGGCCCGATCCATTGCCGACACTAGATGGCATAATCGGAATTGGTTGATAACAGGCCTGCATAAATGTCCATGGAGAGCTACGACCAGCTCGCGATCTTCTCGATCGTCGCGCGCGAGCGCAGCTTCACCCGTGCCGCGGCCAAGCTGGGCCTGTCGCAACCGGCGTTGAGCCGGTCCATGCGCCAGCTGGAAGAACGGCTGGGGGTCAGGCTCCTGGCGCGCACGACCCGCAGCGTGTCCCCCACCGAGGCGGGGGAACACCTGCTCAAGGTGGTCGCGCCCCGGTTCGAGGAAATCAGCAGCGAACTGGCTTTGCTCAGCGAGTTCCGCGACAAGCCTGCCGGCAAGCTGCGTATCACCGCCGGCGAGCATCCGGCGATCACGGTCCTGCAGCCAGTGCTGGAGAAGCTGCTACCCGACAACCCGGATCTCAACATCGAGATCATCGTGGACTACGGCCTGACCGACATCGTGGCCGAGAACTTCGACGCCGGCGTCCGCCTGGGCGAGCAGGTCGCCAAGGACATGATCGCGGTGCGCGTGGGGCCCGACATGCGCATGGCCGTCGTCGGCTCCCCCGACTACTTCGCCCGGCACCCGCGCCCGAAGACCCCGCACGACCTGACCGGACACAACTGCATCACCATCCGCCTGCCGACCTACGGCGGCATCTTCCCCTGGGAGTTCGAGAAGAAGGGGCAGGAGCTGAAGGTACGCGTCGAGGGCCAACTGGTGTTCAACAACATCGCCATGCGCCTGGACGCCGCCCTGAAAGGTCTGGGCCTCGCCTACATGCCCGAGGACCTGGTCGAGACGCATGTGGCAGAGGGACGGTTGGTTCGAGTGCTTTCCGATTGGTGCGAGCCGTTCTCGGGCTACCACCTCTACTATCCGAGCCGACGGCAGACCTCGCCTGCTTTTACGTTGTTCCGCGATGCGCTCCAGTACCCGGATTGAACGCGTCGACGTGTTTCCGACACACGAACACTCCGGCTATTTCACAGGCGCTTCCACCCCACTGAAGGCAAGCACCGCCGGCGGCAACCGCTCGCCTTGGATGGTCACCTTCGCAAGGGCTGCATTGAGTTCCTGAAGCTCCCCATCGTCGAAACCCACGTCGGCCGCACCGATGTTGTCGAGCATGTGCGCCATCTGCGTCGTGCCGGGAATCGGCACGATCCACGGCTTTTGCGCCATCAGCCAGGCCAGCGCGATCCGGGCTGGCGTCGTGTGTTTGCGCTCGGCCCAGGTCTCGATGAGGCGGACGAGCGACAGGTTGCGCGGCAGGTTCTCGGGCGAGAAGCGGGTTTCGATCCCGCGGATGTCGCCGGCGGCGAAGCGCGTGTTCTCGTCGATGGCGCCGGTCAGGAACCCCACGCCCAGCGGGCTCCACGGCACGAAGCCGATGCCCAGTTCCTCGCACAGCGGGAGGATGTCCTGTTCCGGACCGCGCCACAGCATCGAGTATTCGTTCTGCACGGCGGTGACGGGCAGCGCGGCGTGCGCGCGGCGCAAGGTCTGCGGCCCCATCTCGGACAGGCCCCAGTGCAGGACCTTGCCTTGCGTCATCAAGTCCTGGATGGCGCCGGCCACGTCCTCGATGGGCACCTGCGGATCGACCCGGTGCTGGTAAAGCAAGTCGATGCGGTCCGTGCGCAGGCGCTTGAGCATGCCCTCAACCACTCGCTTGACGTGGTCCGGCCGGCTGTTGAGCCCCGGGCCCCGTGCGCCCGTCTCCAGATCGATGTTCCAGCCGAACTTGGTGGCGATCACGATCTCGTTGCGGAACGGCGCGACGCCCTCGCCGAGGATCCGTTCGACTTCGTGCGGACCGTAGGCCTCGGCCGCGTCGTAGAAGGTGAGGCCACGGTCGAAGGCGGTCCGGATGATCCGGTGCATCTCGCTGCGCGAGGGGATCGTGGTCTGGTAGGTACGGCTCATGTTCTGCACGCCGAGCCCCACGCTGGAAACCTCCAATGGCCCCAGCTTGCGACGAGCGGTCAGGATGGCGTTTTTTGCACCCGGGCTGGCAGCGCCCGCCGCGCCGCTGGCCCCAGCTTTCGTTTCCTGTTCGCCTGAACCCTGGCATGCCGCCAACCCGGCCACCAGCGGAACCGCAGCAGCAGCCGTCGCGACCCCCACCAATAGCTTGCGGCGATGAGCGTTGGTCGGGGTGTTGTCCATCTCTCTCTCCACGTCGTGCGATTGAAGGGCCTGCTCGCGGCGAATGCCGGCGGCAGTTTCACGCTCTCACTACTCGAACCTTCCGCGGATCGCGTCGAGATCGCGAACGACCGCGGCGGGTTCCTTGGCCAGCGGCAGGTTGTCCCGGTCACGGATGCCGTCGTAGCCCGCCACGGGGTCGGCGGGCAGCGCCGAGAACAGCGGCTCCAGGTCGGTTTGCGCGGCCCCCTGTTCGGCGACCAGTTCAAAGGTCTTGCGGTTCGCGGCGGACGAGGTCAGCGAGGCGACGAGCACCTGGGCGATCTGGGCGCGGGCGACCACGCCATCGGAAGGGGATCCTGCCCAGTGCGTGTCGCCTTGCCGCAGGACCAGGCGATGTTGGTCCGGGGCGTTGTAGTCGAACCATCCGGGCCGCACGATGGTGTAAGGCAGTCCGCTGGCGCGCACGAGCCGTTCCCCGCGGCGCTTCCAGTCGTGCCAGACGCTGGGCTTCGTGACGCCGACGGCGGTCATCAAGGCGATTCGTGCCGGAGCCTTCAGGACGCCCAGGACGTTGCGCACCGCGCCGTAGTTCACCTGCTCGGCGCCTTCCGGATCGTTTCCGCCGATACCGTGGGTGAAGATGATGCCGGTGACGCCTGCGACCGCCTCGTGCAGCGTCTCGGCCCGGGTCAGGTCGCCGACGACGACCTGTACGCCGTCGGGAAACAACCTGGCCTGCGCCGGGTCGCGCACCAGCGCCCGGGTTTCGTAGCCCCGCCTCAACGCCTCCGCGACGGCCGGTACGCCAATGCTTCCGCTTGCGCAGACGACCAGGACAACGGGTTGATCGGGTCTCATGTTCGCTCTGCCGTTCTCGGACTGCACGTCCGCTAGTGGGGGCTGTGATCCTGCGATGGCGGCTCCTGTCGCCAACAAGGGCACCAGCAGGAACGCCAGCAGTACAGCCAGGATCGGGCGATTCATGTCGCGCACGCTTCTACATGCGAACACTCGGTCGATCTGCTGACGAGGACGGCGCAGATCGAACTCAAGCCGTCCCATCACAGGGTTCGCGCGTAGAACGGCTTCAGCTTGCCGAGTGCGGCCTCCACATACTTGGGCACCCAGTAGGTTTCGATGTGCGTGGCACCGTCGATCTTGAACAATTCCTTGTCCTTCGTGCCGGTGGCCTTCGGAAAGGCCTCCTCGGTCATGTACAGGCTGTCGGCCTTGCTGCCGGCGATCATCAGCAGCGGCTGGTCGATCAGCTCGATCTGGTCGGTGGCATCCCAGCGCATCAGGTCCAGCAGGCTGCTGGTGGTGTACTTGAAGGTCGAGCCGGAATGCGCGTGCGTCCGCCAGTAGTACTCGTAGCCCTGCCGGTACATCTCGAACGGCAGCGCGGCGATCTGCTCGTCCGTCATGTCGGCATCGCCGGAATAGAGGATCGTTCCTCCGGCCTTTTCCTGGGCACGTGCGTCCGTCGCCTGCTTCAGGCGTTGCTGGATCGAATCCAGTTGCGAATCGGCAAAGCCATTGCGACGAACCCGCCCGGAGTTGAACATGCTCAGCGTCGCAATCGACTTGAAGCGCTTGTCGGATTTCGCTGCGGACAATGAATAGCCGCCGCCGCCGCAAATGCCGAGCAGCCCCAGGCGCTCGGCATCGACACCCGGATAGCGGGTGATGAAGTCCGCCGCACCGTGGATGTCCTCGATGCGGAACTGCGGCTTGTCCGTGCTGCGCGGCTCGCCACCGCTGCCGCCCTGGTACGCGGCGTCCATCGCGATCGTGATGTAGCCCTGCTCGGCCAGGTGCCGGGCATACAAGCCCGCGACCTGCTCCTTCACGCCCCCGTTCGGGTGCGCCACGACGATCGCGGGATATTTCTGCTGCGGATCGTAGTTCGCCGGCGTGTAGACATTGGCAACGATATCCAGGCCATTGAGCGTGTACTTGACCGGGTGGATGTTGACCTTGCCGGGCTCGTTCCTGGTGATGGCGCCGGCATACACCAGCGTGAAGGGATTCTTCCTGTAGTCGGCTGCAACAGCGGTAGCGGTCATTGCGGGAACTCCGATGAGAGCACATGAAAAAGCGAGCGCCGAGGCTCCGAGGAACTCGCGCCGGGTCTTGTTGACGACTTCATCGCGCATTTGCGACTCCTTATTTTTTGCGTGTGCGGATGGGCCGCCGGTTCAATCCAGATGCTTCTCGGCGAGAAATTTCGACACCAGGTCGGCGATCTCGACGTTGTTGAGGTCGGACATCAGGAAGTGCGTGTTGCCGCGGACGCCGATCTCCGGCAGATGCACCAGCTGCGCGTCGCCGCCATGCTGGTTGATGGCATCGACCCAGAGCCTGGCCATGGCCAGGCGCACGCGCCAGTTGTCCTGTCCGCGCTCCGCGGTCGGTGCGGTCGGGAAGTTGTCGCCGTAGTAGGATGCGGGTGAGCTTCTCGAAATCCGCCAGCGGCACCGGCTCGGGCGACAGGGTGCCTGCAGCGCTCGGCATCTCCGGCGGCAGTTCGCCCTCCGGGAAGATGAACCCACTACCCGGTTCGAGCGCGACAATGCCCTTGACGTTCTGGCTCTTGATCGCCGTCAGCCAGCCCGGCCCGCCCGCCTGCGAATGCGAGAACAGGATGCCGGGCCCCGTCTTGTCGAACAGCGCGGCCATGGCATCGGAGATCACGCCGGCGTCGTAGGGGCCGGTGTTCGGGGTGACCGAGCGGAAGAACTGATCCAGCGTCTCCGGCTTGCGGTCGAACTGCACGTTGTCGAAGTAGTTCAGCCACTTTCCGAGCCGGAATTGATCGAAGAAGAGCTGATCGAAAGGCGTAGGCTCGACCGTCGCCGCCACGGTGCTGTTGCCTGCGCGACCGCGGCGCGGCTGGTCGACCAGATAGACCGGGAAACCCCGGCGCAGGAAAAGGGTCTGGAAGCCTTCCCGGCCGTCCGGCGTGGTTTCCCAGCTGCGCGCCGACTGGAACGCGCCATGCAGCATGACGATGGGCAGTGGCTTGGGGTTCTGCGGGAGCTGATAGAAGGCGTAGAGGTGATCGCCGTGGAACGTCTGCCCTGCGGTGGTCGGCTGGTTGTTGTCATAGGTACCGGGCGTGCTCACCACCTTCCCGCCGACAGCGAAGCTGCCTTGTTGCTGGATCACCAGGGGGCCGGTGGCGCTGGAGTCGCCGGGAGGGGGTGCGCAGGCAACAAGCGAAGTCAGCGTCATGAGAATCAGCACAGGCTTGGCAAAGTTCATGGTCAGTGTTCCGCAGCAGCCGCAAGCGCCTGCGTCAGGGCCTCGCTCGCGCGCTCGCCTGCCTGTGGGTCCGCGTGTTCGGCGAGGATCCGAACGACCTGGCGCAGCTGTGCCGCGCTCAGGCCCACCCGCAGGCTGGCGCCCATGTGCGAGCGCAGTTGCGCTTCGACGCCCGGCGTGGCGGCCAGCGCCCCGACCGTGGCCAGTTCGCGGCTTTGCCAGTCCAGGTTGTCGCGCTCGAAAATGTCGCCGAACAGGTGCGCCTGCAGGAACTGGTTGATGACCGGCGCGAAGTCCGTCACCGCGTTCTTGACCGGCCCGCCGGAAATCTTCGTCTGGTTGGCGGTGCCCACGGCGATCAACGCTTCGCCGGTGGGAATCTCCCGGCCCGGCTCGCGCCCGGGCGCATCCTCGATGCCGCGCACCTTGCGCGCTTCGACCACCTTCAGCAGTTCGCCCAGCGCGTTGAGGCTGCGCGGGAAGCCGGCGTAGGCGTAAAGCTGCACCAGGATTTCCTTGGCCTCGCTGACGGTCAGCCCCGCGTCCAGCCCCAGGTTCAAGGCGGCATTGAGCTTGGGCATGTCGCTGGTGGCCATGGCGGCCGCGATCAAGGGGATGGCCTGCTGCCTGGTCGACAGCGTCTCGGAGGCGGAGGATGTCGAGGTCACGGCGTTCGGCTCCACAGTGCTCTGGATGGCGTGGCTCGGCGCGATCGCCAGCCCCAGACTCAGCGCCAACACGGCCACCAGCGCGTAGGACGGGTGAACCCTAGCGGGCGTTGTATTGGTCATCGGTCACCTTCTCCATCCATTCCACGGTCTTGCCGTCCAACACGCCGCTGACGGCCAGGTGGGTCATCGCGGTCGTCGGCGCGGCGCCATGCCAGTGTTTGACGCCGGGCGGGCACACGACCACATCGCCGGGACGGATTTCCTGCACCGGCTTGCCCCATTCCTGCGTCAGGCCCACGCCCGAGACCACCACCAGCCGCTGGCCGGCGGGATGGGTATGCCAGGCCGAACGCGCGCCCGGCTCGAAGGTCACATAGGCGCCGGAGGCATTGATCTGCGCGCTGGCGGGAAACAGGGGATCGACGCGCACCCGCCCCGTGAAATTCGCCTCCGGACCGGCTGCGGACGCTTGGGTGCCTGCGCGGGCGATCTGCTGCGTAGCCGCTTCACCGGCCTGGGCGAAGGGGGTGGCGGCACATACCGCGATTCCCAACAAGGTTCTGGTCATGAGGTGCTCCACGACTCATCGGTGCTGAGTCGGTAGAAGCAACATAAACCCTGCCGTTTAATAGATAAACAGCATCAGTTGAATAGAACTAATTCGATTCCGATATAAATCGGACAGAAGACCGCTTCAACAGGCCGCGGACGCGAATCATCAGGCCGCGCCGGACCGCCCCGGCGTCCCCCCGAACACAAGCGTGAACCACTTTTCCATCGCGTCGTCGCGATGCTTGCGCCCATCCTCGATGGCCCGGGATACCTGCGCGATCGCGGCCTGTTCCTGCGCCACGAAGGGGTGGTCGGCGGGCAATGGCGTCCGCGCCTTCCTGATCAGCGGTGCCAGGGCCGCGATGGCGTGCATCCAGGGGCTGAAGGCTTCTGAAAGCAAGTAGCGGCTGGTGCGCATCGGATGCAACCATTCCAGCGCCGAGGCGCTCCAGGGATTGCTCATTGCGCTCACGACGGGGCTCACGAACGTCTTGTAGAACAACTCGTTCGTCTCCGAGAGCCCGCGTACTTTCTCGAACGCCGCATCGGGGGCATCGAACCGCAGATCCTCGACCTGTCGCTCCTCGAAACGGACGGTGTACTGCGAGCGCGCGCAATCCGGATCGCCGCTCGGGTTGTCGATCTTCATCTCGTAGAGGCCCGGGGCCAACGCCTCGATGTCCGGCAGGCTGTCCAGGATGGCGCGATGCTCGAAACGGGCGACGTTGGCGGAGACGAAGATCCCCAGGTGCCCGACGTGCGGGTTGGTCAGGTAAACGATGCGCTGATCCGCCCGCTTGAGCGCGTCCGTGTCGGGATAGACCACGGGAATCCAGCCCAGCGCCTGGTGTGGCGGCGTGATGTTGTCGCCATAGGAAGCGAAGACCACCAGCGGGTTGCGGATGCGCCTCAGGTCGACGGTGCAGTGCTCGTCGATCCGCAGCGTGCCTGCCTCAAGGCGGTTGCCGATGAACAGGTTCTCGACGATCGCGATGATCTCCTCGCGGCTCATGAAATACCAGGCATTCCACCAGCGTTCGAACTGGAGGAAGCGATCGCGCTCGGTATCCACATGTGCGAAGAGGTTCGCGTACTTCTCCCACACCCCTTCCGGCTTGAGATTCTCGAAGTTCTGGATGAGCCAGGCGCCGTCGAAACGGCCATTGCCCAGATCCGCCAGCAGATGGGTCATCCATACGCCGCCCACGAACCCGCCGGCAAGCCGCATCGGGTTCATGCCCGCGGCGCCTGCCCAGTAGGACAGCGGCGATCCATTGAGCACGACCGGGCCGCTCAGGCGCTGGCAATCCGCCGCGAGCAGCGTGAGCGCCCAGCCCGCCTGGCAGTTGCCGTACAGCACCGGCGGCTGGCCGGGATGGCGCCTGGCCACGTCCTCCACGAAACGCCGCAGCGCATGCAACACGTCCGCGAGGGTCTGGCCGGGACACGGCTCGGGAAAGAAGGAAACGAAATAGACGGCATGGCCGCGATGCAGCGCGATTCCCACTTCGGAGTCGGTCTTGAAGCCACCGATGCCAGGACCATGACCGGCGCGCGGATCGGCGATCACCACGGGGGGCTTGGAGGCATCCAGGCAGTCTTCGATGCAGTGGTCTCCGGCCCGCGTGATGCGAAGGAGCGCGTAGTTGGCCGGGCGCTCGAAGCGCCGGGCGTCGAGCAGGGTCTCGTAGTCGAAGTCGAGCAATGGCGGCTTGCCCGCGCGCTCGTGGGCGATCATGTCGTCGGCACGCTGGCGCAGCGTGTCCCAGAACAGCACCGCGCGTTCGAACACGTCCCGCGAGTAATCCACCGCCTGTGCGAGATCGCGGGGAGAAGAACCCGCAGGCGCTTGTTCGGCGGGTCGGTCTGCCATCCCCGGCGGTGTGGTTGCCGCGGGCGGCACGCGAACGGCCCCTTCGCTTCTGGGTCTGCCCGCAGCGCGCTTCGTTGAACGGGTCCGGGTTTCACGTGGGCGCATCTTCGCCTCCAATGGAAGTACTGCAGCAACGTCTCAAGTCGCGATCTCGATGATGTCCGGGTTCCGGGACGCGTACTCCATGGCATAGGCCAGTTCACCCACGGTGTCGGCGTGCAACCGAAGCAGCGGCTGTCCGCTGGCGACTTCGTCCCCGAGCATGACGTCCATGGTCACGCCGGCGGCCTTGGCCTCCGGCGCACCGGCCAGCTTGGCGAGCTGGGAGATCTTGCGGTTGTTGATCTGGACGATTCGCCCTGCACGCCCGGCGGTCAGAGGCCGCACGTGCAAGGCCCTGGGCGGCTCGCGCATGCCTCCCTGGGCCTGGCAGATGCGCTGGAATTTCGTCCACGCCCGCCCGTCGGCCAAGGTAGCCAAGGCCAGGGCATGGCCTGCTCCCGCCTCTGCCGCGCCGCCGATCTCGAGCGCGGCACCGGCGAGCACGGCGGCCCGGTTCCGCAAATCGGCGGGCATATCGGGCCGGTTCTGCAGGACGGCGAGAATGTCGTGCGCTTCGAGCGCAGGACCGATGCCCCGGCCAACCGGTTGGCTGCCATCGGTGCGGATGCACGTCGCGGCCAGGCCAAAGTGCGCGGCGACCGCGACCAGCCGATCCCCCAGCCGGCGTGCGGCTTCCTCGGTGCGGACTTTGGCGGTCGGTCCGACCGGGATGTCGAGCACGACGTGGCTGGACCCTGCCGCGATCTTCTTGGACAGCACGGAGGCGATCAGCTGCCCCTCGGTGTCCACGTCCAGTTCCCGCTCCACCCGCACGAAGATGTCGTCGGCAGGACTGAGATGCACGGCGCCGCCCCAGGCGATGCAGCCGCCTTCCTGGTCCACCACGCGCTGGATCGTGGCCAGGTCGAGATCGACGGGTGCCAGTGTCTCCATGGTGTCCGCGGTGCCGGCCGGCGAGGTGATGGCGCGCGAGGACGTCTTGGGCATCACCAGACCGTTGGCTGCGACGATCGCGACCACGATAGGCGTGGTCCGGTTGCCCGGCAGTCCACCAATGCAGTGCTTGTCCACGACCACCGGCACGTTCCACGCCAGGCGGTCCCCGACGTCGACCATCGCTGCGGTCAGGTCGACGGTCTCCTGCTCATCCAGCGGCAGGGCCGCACTGGCGGTCAGGAATGCGGCCAGGTGCACGTCCGTGTAGCGTCCCGCGGTGACGTCCTCGACGACCGCCTGCAGGGCGGCCGCATCGAGCCGGTGGCCATAGATGCGTCGTCGCACGTTTGCCAGGGAGTCCAGGCTCGGCGCATGGGAGACCTTGATGGGCGTGCCCTCCGCGACGCCCAAGCGTTCCCACGCGGACTCGGACAGCGCCGCCTCGCCGGGCGCCACCAGATCGCCATCGGCCTGATAAAGCATCGCCAGGACCTGTCGCCCCCCCGCCGAGAGCAGGACCTGGGAGCGGGAGCTCAGACCTTCGGCGCGGCAGACATGGCAATCGGTTCGCATGACCGCGATCGCTTGGTGCTGGGAATGCAGGCCCAGGCGCCGGGCGCGCAGGGTCGGCGGCGCATTGGCGGTCTGGTCGGCAGTCCCGGTCACAGCTCGAACACCTGACCAAGCCGGGGGACCGATACGGGCCAGCCGGTTTCCTTGTCGATGCGCACGCGCAGCGCCTCGGAGGCATCCGGTTCCCCGTGCACGACGAAGACGCGCGAGGGCGCGTGCCGGAAGCCGGAGAGCCAGCGCATCAGTTCATTGGCGTCGGCGTGTGCGGACAGTTCCGGCAGGTTGACGACCTGCGCATTCACCGGCACCCATTGCCCGTGGATCCTGACCTCGCGCGCGCCCTGCAGCATGGCTTGGCCGCGAGTCCCGGCAGCCTGATAGCCGGCGAACAGGATGGTGTTCTCGCGTTTCGGCGCGAAGGCGGCGAGGTGGTGAAGCACGCGACCGCCGGTCGCCATGCCGCTGGCTGAGATGACGACCTTGGGGAATTGACTGGCGGTGATCCGCTTGGATTCCTCCACCTCGCGGGTGTAGGTGGCGATCCCGCAGGCGGCATGGCAGATCTCCGCAGGCAATCGGTGGTCGGCCAGATGGTCGCACAGCAGTTCGCTGGCGTTGATCGCCATCGGACTGTCCAGATAGATGGGCACCGAACCCAGGCGTCCGGCCTGGCGCAGCTTCCACAGGTAGTAGAGCAGGAGTTGCGCGCGGCCCACCGCGAAGGCGGGAATGACCACCGTGCCGCCGCGGCCGACCGTCTTTTCGATGACGGCCCCGAGGGCTTCGGCCGCGTCGCTCGGCGCATGGGTCCGGTTGCCGTAGGTGGACTCGATCACCACGTAGTCGGCTTCGGCCACGGGCTGCGGATCGAACAGCATCGGGTCGTCGTAGCGACCCAAGTCGCCGGAGAACACGATGCGCTTGCCACCCCAGTCGATCTCCGCCGTGGCGGCGCCCAGGATATGTCCGGCATAGCGGAAAGTCAGTGTCGCGCCGTCGGCAAGCGAGACCGGCTTGCCGAACGGTACGTTGGAGAACTGCTTGAGCGCGCGCTCGGCATCCTGCACTGTATACAGCGGCAGCGCGGGCTTGTGCTTGCTGAAACCCTTTCGATTGGCGTACTCGGCATCCTTTTCCTGCAGGTGGCCGCTGTCCTTGAGGATCAGTTCGGCCACGTCGCGAGTTGCGGCGGTGGCGTAGATGCGTCCGCGAAAGCCATCACGCACGAGCTTGGGCAGGTAGCCGGAGTGGTCCAGGTGCGCGTGCGTCAATACCACCGCGTCGAGTGCCTTCGGCGCGACCGGCAATGGCTCCCAGTTCAGCTCGCGCAGGTTCTTCAGGCCCTGGAACAGGCCGCAGTCGACCAGGATGTGCTTTCCATTGTGGCTCAGCAGATGCTTGGAGCCGGTGACGGTGCCGGCACCGCCGAATGAGGTGAGCTTCAAGATCGGAATCCTCAGGGTGTGAATGCAGCGATGTCGGCCGGGGGGCCATCGAAGCGACGCATCAAGTGTGGCCGCTCGTCCAGGCGGGAGGATCGCTGGCCGGGAAAGAATCGATACTCGCCCGGTCCACCTCGTCGAGCGGCTCGGGCGAGCGACGATGACGCACCAGGTTCGTCGCGCCCTCCTTGTCCGCGGCCAGCGCAAGCGCGATCAGTGGCGCCAGCGCGATCGCATTGCTCTCATGCCGCACGGCATCGGTGGAGACGATACGGCTGCACAGCGGCGTGAGCTGCTGGTAGGCGTCTTCGGCGAAGATGGCATGCACCACGGCAACGATGGGCTTCACAAAGCCCTGCTGAGGCAACTGCCGGGCGGCTTCGACCAGCGTGCGGCCGGAGGAGGCAATGTCATCGACCAGCACCGGTTGACGACCATGCCAGGCGGACAGGTCGGACACCGCGACCTCGACGTTGCGATCGCCGTGGCGGATCTTGCGCAGGACCGCGTGGGGGGCGCCGATGCGCTGGGCAATGGCGGCCACCCATTGCTCGCTTTCTTCGTCCGGACCGATCACCAAAGGGCTCTCCACCTCGGCGGCGATCCAGTCGGCCAGTAGCGGCGCGGCGTGCAGTGTGTCGGCTGGCACGGTGTAGAGTGCCGACAGCGCCGGGTAGCGATGTAGATGGGGATCGACCGTGACCAGGCGGTCGAAGCTCGACGACACGAGACGGGCGAAGCTGCGGGACGTAATCGCTTCTCCCGGGTGGAACCGGCGATCTTGCCGCATGTAGGCCAGGTAAGGCGCCACCAGGGTCACCTCGCGGGCACCCAGGTCACGGGCGGCATCGGCCGCAAACACCAGCGACAGGAAGCCGGGATCCGGCTGCGCCAGTGTCTGCACGAGAACCACGGACTTGTCCGCCACGTCGGCGGCGATGCGCACGTAGCTTTCGCCGTCGGGAAACCGGCGGGTTTCCAGCGTCCCCTGTTCCCACTTTCCGGCGGCGGCCAGTTGACGGGCGAATGCGTCGTTGCCCGGAAGCGGCAAGATCAGTCGATCGGAGGACGCCATCGCGGTCATGCGTGCCGCCTGTAGAAACGAAGGAGTTGGGCATTGATGGCGACGATCACCGTGCTGGCCGACATGAAGACGGCAGCGATGGCGGGCGTCATCAGGAAGCCCGTCCCGAAGGTGATGCCCGCGGCCATCGGCACCGCGACGGTGTTGTAGCCGGTCGCCCAGATCAGGTTCTGGACCATCTTGCGATAGGTCGCGCGCGACAGGCCCAGGATCGCTCCCACGTCGCGCGGATCGCTGCGGACGAGTACGACGTCGGCGGACTCCACGGCCACGTCCGTGCCTGCGCCGATGGCCACGCCCAGGTCGGCCTGCACCAGCGCCGGGGCGTCGTTCACGCCGTCGCCCACCATGGCCACCGACAGGCCGCGTGCCTGCAGCTCCCGGATCTTCTCGGATTTCTGGTCGGGCAGCACCTCGGCGAAGTACTCGGAGATCCCGAGTTCCTTGGACACCGATTCGGCCACGCCCCGTGCATCGCCCGTCAGCATCACCGAGCGAATCCCCAACCGGGTCAATTCCGCGATGGCCTCCTTGGACTCCGGCCGTACGATATCGGCGAGCGCGAAGAGCGCGCGCGCCTGGCCGTCGCGTTCGAGCACGACGACGGTCTTTCCCGCGGATTCGAGCTGTCCAAGCCGCTCGTGGGTGATGGCGTTGCCCTGGCGGGCCAGGTGGCCCGGGCTGACGATGCGCACGCGCACATCGCCGACGACGGCGACGATGCCTTCGCCGGTGATGTTGCTCACTTCACTGGCCTTGGGGAGGGCGATGCCGCGGCGCTTGGCCTCGGCCACGATGCCATGGGCGATCGGGTGTTCCGACTGGCTTTCCGCCGCCGCGGCGAAGGCCAGCTCCTGGCTCTCGTCACCCTCCTGCAGCAACACGATGTCGCTGACCCCGAAGCGCCCCTCGGTCAGGGTGCCCGTCTTGTCGAACACGACCGCATCCAGCCGGCGCGCGCGCTCGAACGCGGCCCGGTCACGGATCAGCAAGCCATTGCTTGCGCTCAGCGACGTGCTGACCGCGACCACCAACGGCACCGCCAGCCCCAGCGCGTGCGGGCAGGCGACGACCATGACGGTGACCATGCGCTCGATGGCGAAATTGAGCGGCGCGTCGAGCATCAGCCACCAGACCAGCAGCGTACCGACGCCCACAGCCAAGGCGATGTAGGTCAGCCAGGCCGCGGCGCGGTTGGCGATGTCCTGCGTACGCGAACGGGTCTGCTGCGCCTTCTTGACCAGCTCGATCACCTGCGACAGATACGTGGCATCGCCCGTGGCCGTGACGCGGATGGTGACGGCGTTCGCCCCGTTGATGGCGCCGCCGATCGCGGTGGCGCCGACTCCCTTGGTGACCGGCCGGGATTCGCCGGTGAGCATGGCTTCATTGAAGCCCGAGGAACCCTCGGTTATCTCGCCGTCCACCGGTACCTTGGCGCCCGGGCGGACTATCACGCGGTCGCCCGGCTGCAACGCACTGATCGGCACGTCATGCAGGCTGCCATCGCCGTCGATGCGGGTGGCGCTGTCGGGCAGCAGCTTGACCAGTTCCTCCAGGGCGCGCGAGGCGCCCATGACCGAGCGCATTTCGACCCAGTGCCCCAGCAGCATGATCGCGATCAGCGTCACCAGCTCCCAGTAGAACTCCTGGCCCGGAAAGCCGAAGGTCACGGCCACCGAGAAGACGTAGGCCGCCGAGATGGCCAACGCGATCAGCGTCATCATGCCGGGCTGGCGCTTGCGCAGTTCGGAGACGACGCCGACCAGGAACGGCCAGCCGCCATAGAGATAGGCCACGGTCGACAAGGCGAACAGGACGTAACGATCGCCGCGGAAGGCCAGCACCTCGCCCAGGCCCAGGGCGTGCTGGATCATGGGCGACAGCGCGAGGACGAACGGAGTCAGCAGCAGCGTGACCCAGAAGCGCCTGCGGAAGTCGGCGACCATGGCACCGTGGTCGTGGCCGGCATGCCCGGAATGTCCGGCGTGAGTGGAGCCCGCAGCGCTCACCACGGCTTTGGCCGGCGGCGACGGAGAATGGGCGTGATTGCCGTGATCGTGATGATGCTGCGCGTGCGGATCATGGGGATTCATTCGATCTGGCCTTCTTTGGTTTTGAACAGGCGACCGAGCCGCGGCAGGAAGGCCGGCACATCGCTCGCGTAGCGTCGATACTGATCCCCGAACGCCGTCTCGATCTCGCGTTCCTCCTGCTTGGCGAGCCGCCAGTACATGACGAGCAGGATCGGCAGCATCACGCCCGTCACCAGGGTGGGCCACTGCAGGAAAAATCCGATCAGCACAAGGACGAAGCCCACGTACTGCGGATGTCGCACGTGGGCGTAGGGCCCGGTCGTGGCAAGGGCGCCGGCGCGCTGAGCCTCGTGCAGCACTCGCCAGCCGGAGGCGATCAGCCAGAATCCGGCACCGATCAGGACATAGCTCAACAGGTGGAATGGATTGCGGTGGGGATCTCCGGACCAGCCGAAAAGTGCGGGCCAGATATGGCCCGCGTCGTGGGACAGGGGGTCCAGCCCGGGAAAGCGATTGCCCAGCCAGCCCGCCAGCAGGTAGAGCGTCAGCGGGAAACCGTACATCTCCACGAACAGCGCGACGATGAAGGCCGAGAAGGCACCAAGCGAGCGCCAGTCGCGGGCCGTCGCCGGCTTGAAGAAGCTCAGGGCAAACAGGATGAAGATGCCGGCGTTCACCAGGGCCAGGAACCAGAGCCCATAGGCAGGCGGGTCACCGACCATCGCGATCGCCCTCCTTGCGATGGTCATCGTGCGCGCCATGACCGCTATGACCGCCATGACCGCGGTGCATGAAGAAATGCATGCCGACGCAGATCAGCAGAGGCAGCAAAAGGGGGAGCGCCCCGAGCAGGTGCGCCCGATGCTCCAGCCACAGGAAGAGCCCCGCAATGAAGAGAAAGACGCACAGGGTGAGGACAGCCGGGCTGCGCCACGCTCCTCGCTTCCGACCAGGGATTCCGCTCATCTCGACGCTCCAGAGGGTGTGTTTGACGGTCGATGGGACGGCCATGACGACATGCCGATCGTAGGAATGGCGCGCTGTCGGGCCAGTTACGCGTCGATTACAATCATGTAATGTTTCAGTCACCTTCGTGGCAGCTTTGCCTCGCTACAGTGAAGGGCAATCTCAGGAACCGCGTCCTGACGGGCCAGAGGCGCCGAACCGGCGCATGCGTGGACTTACGATGAAACTTCTGGTTGTCGAAGACGAGCACAAGACTGCGGACTACGTACGCCAAGGGCTTACCGAGGCCGGGTTCGTTGTCGACTTGGCGCGCGATGGGCCCGATGGCCTGCACTTGGCCACGACCGAGCACTACGACCTGATCGTGCTCGACGTCATGCTCCCGGGCATTGATGGGCGGAAGGTCCTGCAGTCCATTCGCGCCACCGGCAACCAGGTTCCGGTGCTTTTCCTGACCGCCCGCAGCAGTGTCGACGATCGCGTCCAAGGGCTGGAACTGGGGGCCGATGACTACCTGATCAAACCATTCGCGTTCTCGGAGCTGCTTGCACGCGTGCGGACCCTGTTGCGCAGGGGAGGCTCGCCCGCGCCTCACGACCGCATTCAGATCGCCGATCTGGAGCTGGACCTTGCGCGCCGGCGCGCCATCCGGGCCGGGCACCGTATCACCCTGACCAGCAAGGAATTCGCCTTGCTCGAACTACTGGCACGACGCCAAGGTGAAGTGCTGCCGCGTTCGCTGATCGCCTCGCAAGTCTGGGACATGAATTTCGACAGCGACACCAATGTCATCGACGTCGCAATCCGGCGGTTGCGCGCCAAGATAGACGACAGCTACGAGCCCAAGCTCATCCAGACCGTGCGCGGCATGGGGTACACGCTGGACATCCCGGATGCCTGACAGGCTCGCATTTCTTCGCCGCCCGGCGTCGCTCTCGTCGCGGGTGACCGGGCTGGTCGGCATCGCGATGATGGTGGTGTTCCTGATCTTCAACTGGATCAGCGTGCGATCGCTGGAGCGGCATTTCGCCGAGATGGACGAGGAGGAACTGGGCGTGATCTCCAGTTCGGTCATCCGGGCATTGGGAGAGGTGCGCGACGGAAGCGATGAACAGGCCCTGCGCCGTGCCGTTCGAGGGCATCACGGCGTTTACTACTTTGTCGCCGACGCCGCCGGAAAGACGCTCTATGCCCCGAAGGATGGCCCGGACATGGCGAGCTTCGCCCAGCGCGTGCCTCCCGTCCCTCTCAGGGGAAAGCACAGCATGACGATCTGGGAGGAGGACGGCAAATCCTATCGTGGTGGCGTTGTTGTTGCTGGCGGCGACGCCGACCTGGGCGAGGTCTACACGATTGCGGTGGCCATGGATATCGGCGGCCATCTCGACTTCATCAAGAGCTTCCAGCGCATCCAATGGTGGACCATTTGCGTGGTCATGTGCATCGCGATCCTGGTGGCCTGGTTCGCTGTCCGATGGGGGCACATTCCGATCCGCAGGGCCAATGAAAAGATTCGCGCCATCACCTCCTCGAAACTGTATCTGCGGTTGGATCCCAAGTCCGTCCCGATCGAGCTGGAGGAAACCATCGCCTCGTTCAACGACATGTTGGGGCGCATCGAAGACGGTTTCGAACAGTTGGCGAATTTCTCCGCCGACATCGCCCACGAGTTGCGCACGCCCGTCACCAACTTGATGACGCAAACGGAGGTGGTGCTCGGCCAGGCCCGATCGGCCGATGAGTATCGGGAGATTCTCTACTCCAACCTGGAAGAGTTCGGGCGGCTGAACCGCACGATCAACGACATGCTCTTCCTTGCGCAGACCGAGAACGATCCGGGAAACCTGAATCTGGAGAGCGTGAACTTGAAGGACGCCATCCAGGGGTTGTTCGAGTACTTCGAGGCCCTGGTCGAGGAACGGGGCGTGAAACTCGAGGTTCGCGGTCAGAGCGTTCCGGTTCGTGGCGACCGGGAGATGCTGCGTCGGGCCCTCAGCAACCTGATCTCCAATGCGATCCGATATACACCCAACGGCCGAACGATCACGGTGAGATTCATGCAGAACGATCGGGACGTCGTGATCAGCGTGGAGAACCCCGGTGAGAAGATCCCGACCGAGGAGCTCTCGCGAATATTCAATCGCTTCTATCGGGTGGATCATGCCGCGCACAGGAAGGGTGAAGGCGCCGGCCTGGGGTTGGCCATCGTCAAGTCCATCGTCGAGGCGCATGGCGGGTCGGTCAGCGTATTGTCCGACGAGAGGATGACCAAGTTCATCATCCTTTTGCCGCTGGCCGATGGTTGAGACGCACGCCCTTCATCGGCACGTATAAGCGGCCTGCTTGATTATTGGGAAGGCTTGATGCCGCATCGCCTCCTTCAGACTTCGCCATATCGAGGGCTGCCGCTGCGCCCTGCCGAAGCCAATCCATGCCGCGCGTTCCCAACTGACTCGCCAAGGATCAATGGCGAGGACAACTGCAGAATCGGGCACCTCGTTCTGGCCAGAGTCGTGAAAGGCCGAGTGTCATCATGAGCGAAGACAGGGCCAGTGCCCAGACGATGACAAACTGCCTGTCCGCGCTGATGACGGCGACGGCGAGCGGTGCCAGTGCCGGTCCCAGGCTGGTAGCCGATTGCTGCAGACCGAGCCTCGCTCCGGAAGGTGTTCCTTCGCCACCGATCCAGAGGCTGGTTAACAGCCGCAGGCTGGCGCCGGCCCAGCCGGCCATTGCAACAAGAACCGCAATTGCGACCGGGCTCCTTGCCATCGGAAACAAGAGCAGGGAGGTGCTGAGCAGCGTCAGCATCAGGAAGGCCAGCGCTCTAGGGCTCGCAATCAACCAGGGAAAGTAGACGTGGAAGAGTTGGGCGGCGAGCATCGCAAAACCACAAAGAGCAAGCATCCCTGCCACGTGCTCTCGCGAGAGAATGAGTTGACTGCCAGGCACGAGCAATACCATATGAAGAACGGCGAGGCCGCTCGTGCCCAGCAGCGTGAGGGTTAGCAGTCCAAGCGCTCCGGCCGGTGTCGGCCGGTTCCCGCAGGCCTCGGCGCGATAGCCCGTCGAGCGTGGTGGCAGGCAAGCAAAAAGCATTAACCCTGCGGTGAGTCCGATGATCAAAGCGACCATCGCCAGAGGCAGGGTTGGCAGGAAGCGCGTCGAAAGCTCACCGAACAGTGGACCCAACATGTCGCCTAGAAAGACGAAGGCTGTCAGCCAGGTGAATCTTCTCGCTTGAGTGCCCCTATCGCCGGCACCGAGACTGGCTGCAAGTAGCGCCAAAGGGATGATGGCAGCGGAGCAGGCGCCAGCCAGCGCGCGCAGCACATACAACCATGCCAGTGGTGTTGCTCCGGTCGCGGTTGTCGCCAGCGCGAGGATGACGAGCGTGGTGCGCAGCAGGATGCGATAGTCGTAGCGGTCAGCAAGCCAGCCCCACAATGGCGCCAGCAGCAAGGCACCCACGGGATGAGCGGCTGCCAGTCCGGCAGTGTGGAAGCCTTGTGAATCGACAGTTGATTCACCGAGGCCCTCCCGGACGAGATCAGGAAGAAAGGCAAGGACGCCCGTCTGACTGGCCCCGGCGGCGGCCACGGCGATGAGGAGTAGCGCGAAATCGCTTGGTCCCGATTCCCCTTGGCGCGAACGGGTCAGCGACTTGCCTGAGCGCTCTCCTTGTCGTGCGTAGGCGTATCGATGACTCGTGTCCATGCATAAACGATGCTTGATGATCGAGAAGGGTTCGAGGCGTCCAACGTCGCCGCACCCTCGCCGACGACGACCTGAGAGGCGCCGAGGCGACTGAAAATGGTTCGGGACGGCCGCCCGCTCCCCGGTTATCAGCCGAGATCGAGCACGATCCTTCCTTCGATATCGCCCTCGTGCATGCGTGCGAAATGTCGTTGATCTTCTCAAGCTTCTCTGTATGCACGGTGGCATGAACCTTCCCTTCCCCAGCGAAGGCGAGAGCCTCTTGGAGATCGAGACGGGTTCCAACGATTGATCCCCGGATGGTGATCCCGTTGAGTACGGTATCGAAGATCGATATCGGGAAATCTCCAGGGGGGAGTCCGTTGAGCGTCACCACGCCTCCACGACGGACCATGCCCAGGGCCTGTTGGAATTGAAGCGTCCTCGCTTCTTCGAGTCACTCAGAAGTAGAGGTTGCTGGCGAGTGTGCCATTGCGAAGTGGATGGGCGACAGGCCGCCCAGCGATCGATGCGGCCGTTGGTGGTTGTAGCGATGACGCCAGTCCTCGGCCATGCGACGTACTTCGTCGAGCGTGGTGAACACGAACCGGTCCAGCACCTCGGTGCGGAAGGTGCGATTGAAGCGCTCGATGTAGGCGTTCTGGGTGGGCTTGCCGGGCTGGATGTGAACCAGGGCGACGCTGTTTTGCTGAGCCCACTGCCTCAGCGCAGCGCTGATGAACTCCGGTCCGTTATCCAGGCGCAGGCGTCTTGGCGCGCCGCGCAACTCGACCAGTTCGTCCAGTGCGCGGATCACTCGGGCCGAGGGCAGGCTGGTATCGATTTCGATCTTCATCGATTCACGGTTGAAGTCGTCGTTGACGTTGAAGGTGCGGAAGCGGCGCCCGGACCACAAAGCATCGGCCATGAAGTCGGCCGACCAGGTGTGGTTCGCGATCTGCGGGACCTCCAGCGGCTCGCGGATGCGATCTGGAAGCCGGCGCTTGCCGCGACGTGGAAGGTTGAGCTTGAGCGCCCTGTAAATCCGCCAGGCGCGCGTCTTGCCCCAGCCCTGCGGCCGCAGGGCGCAGTCCATGAGCAGGCCAAAGCCATGGCCGGGATTGTCCTTCAAGTGCATTTCCATCGCCTCGATCAGCGGGCCGTCATCGCGTTGGCGTGGACGGTAATGCCGCGCCGAGCGGGACAACCCAAGCACTCGATCGACACGCCGGGCGCTCATTACATAGGTGCCCTGCATGGCCAGACTCAGTTCCAACCGCCGAGCCTGGCTCAGTCTTTTCGCGACAGCACATCCTTGAGCACGTGGTGGTCCAGTGCCAGCTCGGCGTACATGCGCTTGAGCCGCGCCAGTTCGGCCTCGACGTCCTTCAGGTGCCGCAGCTGCGACACCTCCATCCCGGCGTACTTGGACTTCCAGACGTAATACGTCGGCTCGCTGATCCCGTGCTTGCGGCAGGTCTCCCCAACTTTCGCGCCGGACTCGACCTCTTTGAGGATCCGGACCATCTGTTCTTCGGTGAATTTCGACTTCTTCATGCAGAGCTCCTTGGGGTGGAACTCTACTTCCAACTGGATCGAATTAACGAGGACGCTTCAGAATGCCTTGGTCGAGACCGCCGTGACGAGAACTCCTTGGGCGCCGCCGATCTCCTTGCGGATGCGAGCGCCGGGATCTTCGTTGCGAGCATTGACCGTGAACGTCGCACCCAGTCTTGAGGCCAGCGCAAGCTTGCGGTCGTCGATATCGACCGCGACGACATTCAGCCCCATCGCCTTAGCGAACTGCACCGCCATGTGGCCCAAGCCACCGATGCCGGAGATGGCGACCCAGTCGCCTGGCTTGGTCTTGGTCACCTTGAGGGCCTTGTACACCGTCACTCCGGCGCATAGCACGGGGGCGATCTCGACGAAGCCGACGTTCGCCGGCAAGAGGCCCACATAGTTGGCGTCCGCAAGGACATACTCTGCGAAGCTGCCGTTGATGGAATAGCCGGTATTGAGGGTCGGCAGGGAATCGTTACGTACTGGGCCAAAAGCCACCTAAACGATTGAAGCGCAATGATAATTGCCTTATTCCGATAGCGGATCTCCCCGTCTAGGACTTTGGCGGCATAGCTCAGCGGCGCCACTTCCCTTTCAAGATCCAAGTGGTAATCGCCGAAGCGATTGATGTGGCTGGTTCGGTAAGGCGACAGGCCGGCCAGAATCTCGGGCGTCAGTTCAATCCCCTCCTTCTGCATTTCGGCCAAGGTCCGGCTCATGCCTTCCACGTTGTGGAGGATGATCATGTTGGCCACCAGCTGACTGTACTTGATGATCTTGCGCTGCTCGTGTTGGACGTTCTCGGCAATGATCCCTTGGCTGCCAAAGAACACCCACTTCACGAAACCGTTGTATTCCTCGCTCTTGTTGGTCGCGGCATTGATCGTTTTGCGGATCTCGTGGTCATCAATGTAGCGCAGCAAGAACAGCGTTCTGACGGCCTTGCCCAGCTCCCGGAAGGCAAAGTACAGTTTGTTCTTTCGGCTGTAGGTGCCCAATCGGCGCAGGATCGAGGACGCGGTGATCTTGCCCAATCGGATGGAGATCACCACCCGCAGCATGTCGTGGAGATGGGTGGCGATCAGTTGCCAGTCGATGCTGTCCCCAAACAGGGCCTGGATGTTCTTGTAGGCCCTTCCCGGTTCAGGCCGGAAGAACGTCAGATCTTTGATGTTTCGGATCCTGGGCATCAGCTGGATGCCCAGCATGTGGGCCAGGCCGAAGACCGGATAGCTTTGCGCCTGCGTGTCACCATGGACGATCTCAGGCTGGATGTCGGAAGTGTTGGCCAACAGGCCGTCCAAGATGTAGATGCCCTCGTGCACGCCACAGGGAATGAAGTGGCTGAACAGAGCCACGTATTTGTCGGACACGTGGTAGTAGCCGATGCCGCCATAGCCGCCGTAGCGGATGTGGTACTCCGACAGCAGGTTGTCTTCGTAGACGCTCCACTTGGTGCCATCTGCTGACGCGCTCTTGCCGCTGCCCCAATAGCCCGGCAGGTCAAATTTGTTGTAGGTATTAACGACCTCCACGATGGCCTTCTCAAGGACATCCTCGGTCACGTATTTGAGGTTGAGCCAAGCGACCTGGCGACGGCTGAAGCCCTTGATCGACCGCGCCGTCTGCGTCGGACCCAAGTTGCAGTCATAGCAAAACAGCGTGGTGATCACCCGCCGGGGCAGATCTTCAACCTGGCTCTCGGTGCCGGCGATCGGACGGAAGAAGCGGTGCAGATCCAGCCATTGGCTGGCGTCGATCAGCACATCGACGATGCTGGACTCTGGGAGCCGTTCGGCGATGAGGCGATCCACCGTGGTAATCGCGCTGGAGACTTCGGCGCGTTGCCCCTTCCGCAGCACCAGGCGCCCCTCCAGGATGTCCGCATGCACGTTCTCCGGGAAACGCGCGTCGACCTCGTCGGCCAGGGAGGTCAATTGTGCGCGCAACCCTGCCACGAACGACTCGGCGTCGGTGGGCAGGCCTGACACCTGGCCATAGGCTTCCAGCTCTTGGGCCAAGGTGGCTTCATCGACCAGCTGCTCGCGGTAGTCATCAAACCGTTCGCTGCTGGGAATGAAGAGATCGCCGGACTTCAGTTCGTCCTTGACCTGCACCAGTACCGCCTGCTCGAAGTACTTGCGGTGCATCCAGCCGGCGCCTGCCGCGCTGGCCCGTTTGCCAAACACGTGCTGACGCCAGAGCTTGGACATCCAATCGAAGTCCTTTTCCGGATCCAGGCCGAGGGATGCGACTTCGATCAGCTCACGGCGTTGGTTGCGCAGCGACAGCACCGCTGCGATCAATGGCTCCATGCCGGCATCGTGGCTGGTTGCCCGCAAATTCATCAGCTCCAGCCCGTTGAACAGCAGTGGCCTGACCGCGCCATAGGGCTGCAACATGAAAGGCAGGTAGTTCTTCCCCGCGTAGGCCATATGTTCTTCGCATTCGGCCAGCAGGGTCGACACTTCCGCTTCCAGGCTGTTGTCGATGGCATCCACGCGCTGACTATCGCTGCCGTCGAGCTGATAGGCCTGCAGGATTTCCTTGAGCTGGCCGATGAGG
>LNAP01000502.1_pt1 | contig 43514 bp, 35 predicted proteins | sample 602601 | NCBI WGS metagenome assembly LNAP01 (sample SAMN02440304, study PRJNA202911) | soil metagenome | biome: Subtropical and temperate rainforests or woodlands; isolation source: soil samples (1 kg each in a 20% v/v slurry with milli Q water) were... ...
GGATCATCGTCGAAGAAGCCCATCGCCGCGGCATCGACGTGCAGGTAGACGACGCCGATGCCGGCCTGTTCACCCTCAGCCATGGCGGGGGCCGCGGGCGCTGCGGTAACTGGTGCCGGCCCCGTCGGCTGGGGCGCGGCCGCCTGGACAGGGGCGGGCACCAGCTTTGAGTCGGCTGTGTCGTCATCGTCATCAAGGCTGTTGGACTTGAAGCCCTTGAAACCGCCGAAGCTGGAGCCGGACAGGCCGGGCGCCGAAATCTTGATGCACGACAGCGAGCCGCAATTCCGTGGCGCTTCGATGCGGATCTTCTGTCCTTCGATCTCGAATGAAATGCCGTTGCCGGCCTGGGCGGACGTGGTGGCCATCAACAGCGCGGCGAGGATGTAGAGCTTCTTCATGAGAGCCTCCTGGGCGGCTTGTGAAACATGCCGCACCCTAGGCCGGGGCAATCGCCTGGTTCTGTGATGAGCGTCACAACGGCGCCGCCCCTGGTCGCACGGTGACTCAAATCACATTCGCGATGGTGTTCAGGGGCTTAATTTCCGCTCATACCGGGAGGCTCCGATGAAACGACTTTGCTATCTCGCCGTGCTGATGTTGCTCAGTTCATCCGCGTATGCAGGCAATTCGTTCTCGTTCTCCGTGGGCGGCCATCGGATCCGCATCGAAGCGCCGCGGCATTGCAGTTCGGCCTCCTGCGCCAACGTCTCGATTTCCGGCATTTACCAATCGCGCCGCAAGCGCGACCGGTTTGAGGACGACAGCGACGCCGTCGAGGCGCTGAAGCCGCTTGCACCGGCGCAGGCTCAGCCCGCCGTGCCGGTTGCCCCGGCCGCGTTCAGACCTGCCGCCGTCGCGACCCAGGAAGTCGCCGCGCCACCACCGCCGCTACCAATTCAGCCGGCAAGAATCACTCCGCCGCTCGCGCCTCCGCCTGTTGAAAAACCTGCAGAGGCGGTGCCATCCGTGCCGGTTACCGCCCCGCAGGTGTCAAAAGTCTCGCACGATGTCGAGGACGAACCGGCCAACACGCCGGTCGGCGACTGGCAGACGCAGGGCAAAGGCGCAGTCCGCATCGCGCCCTGCGGCCGCGCGCTGTGCGGCTACGTGCTCAATTCATCGTCGAACGACAAGGGCGAGGCGGTGCTGATCAACATGAAGCCGAAGACGGATTCAAGATGGATCGGCAACGTCTACAGCCATGACAGCGGCGCCACTTATTACGGCACGATGGACATGCAGGGGCCGAACACGATCCGGGTCGAGGCCTGCGCACTGGGCCGGTTCTACTGTGCGGGCAATGTGTGGACGCGCGTCGACGGCAGCACCGCACGGCTGGTCACCGCCCGGCAGATATCGCCAGCGCCACGGTCGTAGCGACGGCCAATCCTCCTGCTGCCGAAATTTTCATTACGGCCCGTTCATGTTTGCGCGCGAATACGCATGGCAGACCTGGATTGCCTGCGACTACTTGACGCATCGGACGCATGATATGGACAAGCAACCGGCCGCAGCAAAGCGCGCCGACAAGAACAAGACAACCAGCGAATAACAAGAAGAAGCGTGCCTACTCATACTGAACCGATGACGCTGACGTTTCGTTGTCCGGCGGAGCTGGAAGGTTTGCTGCCACCGCCGGTGTCGGCGTCATCGGGTCTCCCTGGCTGGCTCAAGACGATGCCATCGCAGGCGTTCAATATGATCAACGGACGGGAAGAAAATACCGTCAAGCGCTGCCCGCCGTTTGTCGATGCCATGACATCGGGCTTTTTGATTCCGCTGATGTGCGATCTCAGGTTCGAGAACGGCGAAGTCACCTGGGACAATGAGTTTCCCCCGGGCGGTGCGGTCAGTTTCGTGCGCTCGCCGATCGGATTCCATGACGCCAGCCAGATTACCGGGACACCGTTGTTCGAAGCGGATCGCTTCCTGATCAAATTTCACAATCTCTGGACCATCGAGGCGCCCGAAGGCTACGCGGTGCTGTTCACGCATCCGGTCAACCGCTTCGACCTGCCGTTCACCACCTTGACCGGCGTGGTCGATTGCGACCGCTACCACGACAACTGGATTCATTTTCCGGCGCACTGGCATGACGCGAACTTCAACGGCGTGCTGCCGAAGGGCACGCCGATCGCGCAATGCATGCCGGTCAAGCGGGAGAACTGGGTGGCGCAGACCGCGCCGTTCACCGCCGAGGAAACCCAGCGGGCGCACGACCTCACCACGGCGATCGATCGCGAGCCCGGCCTCTATCGGCGCCAGTTTCGGGCGTAGGCGAGCGAGTCGTCTTCTACCCGTTCAAAAATTTCGCAACTTTGCTCGGGCGCATGAAGAAACGGCCGTGCGAGGCGGCGGCGAGCGAATGGATTGCGCGGCCGAGCATCTCAGGCCGCCCGCGCGTCGCTGCGCGCAAACTTGCTTCGCCGGCTTCGCGCTCGCCCATTTCCAAATGGCACACCGCGAGATTGGCCCGCGCCGTCGCATCGTCCGGCCGCAGCGCCAGCGCGTGCCGATAGGCGTCGGCCGCGGAGGCATATTCGCCGTCCAGAAGCATGACCTGAGCCAGCGCCGCCAGAATGTCGGGCCGTCCCGGCGCTGCCGTCAGCGCCTTCAGTAACGCCGCGCGCGCCTTGGTCCGGTTGTTGCGGTTGAGATAAAGGAACGCGAGGCCGATCTGCATGTCGACGGAATCGGGTGCGAGCGCGAGCCCGCTTTCCATCACCGCGATCGCCTCGTCGATTCGTCCGAGCTTTGCGAGCTGACCGGCATGTTCGCGAAACGCAGGCGCGAACGGCGGACGTCTTGCGGTGGTCCGGCTCAATTGATCGAGCGCTTCCTCGCGGCGGCCGGCAGCGAACAGCGCGCCCGCCAACAGCGTTTCGATTTCCGGATCGCCGCTGCGGCGCGCCGCCCGCTCCAGCGGCACGATCGCCTCGTCAGCGCGATTCTGCGCCAGCAGCGCACGACCGAGGATGGTCGCTGCGAGGGCGTTGCCCCGGTTCGCCTTCAACACGCCGGCTGCGAGTTGCTCGGCTTCGTTGGGACGCTGCATCCGCAACGCAAGCTGCGCGCGTTCGAGCGCCTGGTCGCTGGAATTCCGCCGTCCGGGGCCGGAAGAAGGAAAAGGATGCTTTGGCAAAAAGATCACGCGAGGACTTGGCCGGCAAGGCGCCGACGGCGGTCATTAACACCGCCTCAGCTCTGATCGTCCATTAACAGTGGCGTGAGCAGGCGAGGGTAACCTGACCCTAGGTTAGGGACGCCGAAAAATGCAGCGTTCGTTGCCTTGCTGCTCGGAAGCGCGTTCAGCGTATGCCGACAACGACATTCATTATGAGACGCTGAAACAGCCGCGTGGTGAGGCTGCATAAAAATACCCGGCGGCTGGAAACTCCAACCGCCGGGTGTCTTTAAAATTCCAACTGGTGATGCGAGCCCTAAAGCAACCCGAGCACGATGGCGCCGACAAAGGCGATTGCCACATACGCGGTAACAACGCTCAGTCTGTTGACCAGAGTCATGGGAACGCTCCCCGGTTCACGTCGCTGCCCGCATCAACGTGTGACATTAGCAAACCGTTCCAGACCGAAAAAGTCAGCGCTGCTGTCTATCCGCAGCCTCGCGATCAGACCGCGCCGCAGCAACATGGTTAAAGATCGGTAAAATCAACACGTTGAAGAGTCGTTAAATAAATTCGTCGAAGTTGCGCGGATGACGCGCGGAGTTCGTTTGTATCTCGTCGGCTCCTTCGTCCTTGTTTCGCTAGCGGGTTGCGGCCGTGGATTCTTTCAGTCCGCAGAGCGTGAACCGTGGCGGGCCGAGGCAGAAATTGCATGCCTGAAATCCGGCGCGGTGAAAGAGAACGCCGAACTGGTGCGGATCAATCCGATTTCCGGCCCGGGCGTTTGCGGCGCGGAATATCCGCTGAAAGTGGCCGCGCTCGGCGAAAGCAGCGGCACGTTCGGTTTTGCCGACGAGCTGCGGCCGCCCGCCGATATCGGCAATGCACCACGCTGGCCGATCAGGCAGCCGCCCCCCGCGCCACCGCCGGCATCTTCTTATCCAAATCCTCCGATGCGCCAGGGCGGCTATGGCGCCGCGCCCAACGGACCGGTTTCGCTGACCGCTCCAGGCGTGGCGCCCCAGCAAAGCGAGATCGACCTGCCGCCCGAGGGTGCGCCGGGGTCACGGGAGCCCGCCGCCAGGGGACCTTATACGGGTGCGCCGTCCTATCCGCCGCGCGAGCGTACTGCCGCACCGTATTCGGAGCGTCTTGATGCCCCCCAAAGTCCGCCGCGGCTCGGTCCGGCGCAGGGCAATCCCGTTGCCGGCTTCGGCCCGGTTGCGATGAAGCCCCCGGCGACGCTGGCATGTCCGATCGTTTCCGCACTCGACCGCTGGCTTGCCGATTCCGTGCAGCCGGCCGCGATGCGCTGGTTCGGCGCGCGCGTCGTCGAGATCAAGCAAATCTCCGCCTATTCCTGCCGCGGCATGAACGGCAATTCGCGCGCGCATATTTCCGAGCACGCGTTCGGCAACGCGCTGGATATCGCCGCCTTCACATTGGCCGACGGACGAACCGTCACGGTGAAGAACGGCTGGCGGGGAATGCCGGAAGAGCAGGGCTTCCTGCGCGACGTGCAGGCCGCCGCCTGCCAACAGTTCACCACCGTGCTGGCGCCCGGCTCCAACGTCTATCACTACGATCATATCCACGTCGATCTGATGCGCCGCGCCAGCCAGCGCGTCATCTGCCAGCCGGCGGCAGCGTCGGGCGAGGAGATCGCGGCGCGGGCAGGGGCGCGCAATCCTTATGCGTCGCGCGAGCCGTCTGTCACGGGATCGCTCGGAGGCCGGAAGGCGCTGTCGTACCGGCACAAGTCGGGGGTTCACGAAGAAGACGAGCTTATCGACGAATAACGTGTGACGAATAGCCCGCGCTCGGGCGCCTGTTAACTTTAGTTCGAAATCTGCACACGATCTGGTTGCAAGCACCTGTCTTGCCCTCCAACCGCCCGATTCCAACTGGAACGTTCTACGGAGCTTAGTCTCCGAGGTAGACCATGATCCGGACCGTGTGGCTTGCGATCGCGTGTCTGGCTGCGCTTGGCGCATTGGCCCTGGGCAAGACCCTGACAGGTCCGGCGGCGCCGGCGGGCGCAGATAGACCGAAGGAAATCGCGACTGCGGTGAGTGCTCCCGGTCGGGAAACGTTGACCAAGGCCGATCGGCTTGCAATCGCCTATGTGCGCTTCGACAGCCCGGCGCAACCTCTATTGCAGCCCATCGAACCTTTGCCTCCAGGCCCATCAATGGCTCCGCGGACTGAAGCCAAGATTGTCAGCCGGCACTGGCGTGATCCAAATGCTCCGGCTTCATCCGCCGCAAAATCCAAACCAGCGAAGCAGAAGGCGGCCAGCAAGAAAAGCAAGCGCGGCGATTCCAAGGGGAGTCAGGCCGCAAATCGTTCAAAAGCAACTGAACAGGTCAAGCCGTGTGAACGGCCCGGCGCTTTTGGCAATTTTTTGCGGTCTTTGAACCTGTCGCCGGCCTGCACCTCATAAAGACCCGCTAAGCGTCCGCGCCCGCGGTGATGACCGTACCGCAATGTCCTCGCTTCTGTTCGTCCGTATTGTGAGGCTGGCTCTCACGAGCCTGCCCGTGCCTTGAGCCCATGCACGATAGCCCTGGCCACAGGATCGGGAGCGGCGTGGCGGATCTCCGTGCTCGTCAACGCGGCATCGGAATAGACCTCGAAAGCGATAGCGATCAACGCCAATACAAAAACGACGGCAAAGGTTCTCATGGTCCGGTTTGTCGCGAGCAAATACGGCGGAATAGGTAAAATAAGGAGGCCGAAAACGGATGTTTCATTGCGGCCGTTTTTCCGGAATGCCCTACAGAATAAATTTAGTGGTGCCGGCGGATTGCGAACCCTGGATCGGCATCATACGTGTGCCGTAATCTATGGAGTTCGCCATGTCGACGTCGGTAAAACTTGCTTTCGCACTGTTCGCAGCCTTGGCCTCCGCTGCCGCGTTTGCCCAACACGGACGCTTGGCGGCAGCACGAGATGTGTTCATTACGACACCCGGTTCTGGCGCGGTGGGGAAGTGCTTCCAAGGTAGCCCCGCTACCGCAGACGAGCGTAATCGTGACGAATTTGTTCATTCCGGCGGCGTTTGCTGGGCGCCCCGGAATGACACCGAAGGTCCGGGAGTTTAAGTACCGGAGTGATGCGCCGCGCGAGCTCTAGCATCCGCTGAACCCGTCGTTCGCGCCGTGCGGAAGTGGCGGGGCTGTGTGCCGCCGAGCGAAGAAGACGAATTCGAACACGATCAAACGTCGCAGCGCAACTCACGAATCCCCTACGATTTGGACGAAGCACGTTCGCAATGGAGCAGGCCGGCGTGCGCCGGGCGCTGTGGTTAACATCGCCATAACGCGGGCAAATATGGTGCAGGCCGGAATTAACGGCGCTGCAATTTCGCGTCGTTACGATCAGGTCTTGTTGCGATCAGGCCTCGCCCATCTATGCCGAAGGCAACGGATACCGGCTACAGGGGAATACACATGCGCAGGGTGCTGCTGAGTTCCGTGGTTCTCGTTTTCTCGCTGCTCCCCACTCTTGCCGGCGCCGGTCCCCGCTCGATTCAGGTTGCCCCCTCGAACAACGACCGTTCGGCCGCGGCAATTCGGGGCTACGAGACCTATCGCGGCTACGTTTTCGACCTCTCCGAAAATTCCGAACGAAAAGATGTCGCGGCCATAGCGGATGCGCTGCGGCGGCAGCTTGATGTCGTGGAGAGCGCCGGCTTCAGCCCGAAGGTGCTGCAGTTCTTTCACACAGTGCCGATCGTCGCGAGCGAGATGGCCTGTCTGGACGAAGGGGCCGCAGCCGCTTGTTATGGCTCGGCCGTACCTGACAGGGGCCGTCGCGCCCGCGCGCTCACGATCTGGGACCACGAAAAGCTGCAATGGAGCAATCCTGACATCGTCGACCTCGCCACCGATTCCGGCCTTGGCGTCGTGATGCTCCGTCCGGCGATGATGGAGCATGCCGAAGATCCAATCCTGCTTCACGAGTTCCTGCATGTCTATCACGCCAAGCTGATGCCGAACGGCTACGAGAACAAGGGCATCAAGGATTTTTACGGCCAGGCCAAGGGCAAGCAGCTCTACGAGAAAGATGCCTACCTCATGAAGAACCAGAATGAATTTTTCGCGGTCACCGCGAGCATATTCCTGGTCGGAAAAGACGCGGTGCATGAGCCGCACACGCGGGCTCAGCTCAAAGAAAAGCAGCCTGAATATTTCAAATATCTTGTCGGCGTCTTCGGATTCGATCCGGACGCGTCAGGCATCACCCCGGTAGCGTCCGTCAATTGAAGAAGCCGCCGCGGCGGAATAATTGGTCTGTGGGCGATCGGACGGCATGCTGAAATTGCCTCTTCGCCCTAGGCCGCCCTTACCAAGGGCAGATCACTTCTGTTCGAGACGCCATGAACCATCCCAGTCCTTGTCGGGCGCGGTGGCGGCGAAGCGATCGAGGCGCTTTAGGAACGTCATCGATGGCCCATCATCGGGTACGGCCTTGAGTGCCGCCGCAAAGGCGCGGCGCGACCCATCCCAACACCGCGCGCGGTAGGCGGCGAGCCCCTCGGAGAAGCGATCGCGAAGTTCGATCTGGTCAGGTGTCAATTCGCCTTTTCGCGCCATGATCTCAAATACCGCCTGAGACTGGGTTTGACCGAGCGTCACGATCCGGTCGATTTCGCGCACCTCGATGGTCGAAGCCGCACCCGCGACAGTGGCATCCGACGCGAGAATGCGGCCACCATACACCTTGTTCGCGCCCTCCAGGCGCGAGGCCAGATTCACGGTATCGCCCATCACCGTGTAGCTCATCATCAGTTCGGAGCCGATACTGCCGACCAGCACCTCGCCCGTGGCTATTCCGATCCGTATGTCAAACGTGTTTGGAAGCGTGCGAACACCGAGCAGTTCGGGAAGCTCCGCCCGCAACTGCGGCACAAGCTCCAACATTTCCAGCGCTGCGAGACTGGCCAGCCGCGTTTGCTCAGCGTCGTCCGTGAAGGGCGGTCCCCAATAAGCCATGATGGCATCGCCGATATATTTGTCGATGATGCCCTCATGTCGGCGGATCGGCGCGGACATCGTGGAGAAGTAACGGTTCATCACCTTGACGAGGCCCTGCGGGGTCATTCCTTCGCTGGTACTGGTAAATCCTTTGACGTCGCAAAACAGAACCGTCATGACACGGCGCTGTCCCTCGCTCGCTAACGCCGGCCGGTCGATCAACCCTTCGACGATACGCGGATCGATGTATTTGCCGAAGGTCTCACGGATACGTTCCTTGAGGCGAAGCTGCTCGATCATCCGGTTGAACGCAGTGGTCAGGTGGCCGATCTCGTCCTGCGAAGTGACGACAACCGTTTCGTCGAGACGACCCGCCTCGACCGCTCGGGCGCCTTCCAGCAACCGACGAACCGGGCGGGTTACGCCGGCACTGACCAATGTAGAGAACACCAGGCCGAGGATGGCGGCGAGCGCCGTCAAGGCCGCCGCGATCAGCACGACATGGTGCTGTTTGTTTGTCGTCAGCTCGGCCTCGACGCGCAGCAGAGCCAGCATGTCTGCCCGGATCGTGTCGAGTTTCTGATTCAGCTCATCGCGCAGTGCATCGACGCGAGCAAGCCCATCGTCGATGGCCTTGGTATCGCCGGCGTCGAGCACGCGAAGCAAACGCCCGATCTCGTCGTTGAGATGGCGACGGGAATCGCTGATGGCCGCCTCGAGTCGACTATCGAGTCGGACCAGCGCAGTAGCGTCGCCTGACGTGCCTCTTTTTTCGATCAGGCCACGGATCATCGTTTGCGCGGCCTGCACCTCCCGCTCGAACTCCGCGCCTTTGGCCTCGAATGCAGCGCCAATAGCCGCAAGCTCGCCGTCGCTTGTTGATGACTTGATTTTTTCTATGATCATCCGTCGCAGTGCCAGGGCCCGCTCGAGCGAGCGAATATTTGCCCGCGCCAGATCTCCGTAGGCCGGAACGTAGCTCTGCGTGAGTTCTTCCAAGCGATTGCTGACTTGGATCACCGATATCATCGACAGTGTCGCTGTAACGGCCATCAGAACGATGAGCGCCACGGCGATCCCCATGATCTTTCTTCTGATCGACAGCCGGATCACATGCAAACCTTCCGCAGCCCCTGGAGACGAAAGCATAACGCAAATCGGACGCAGCGACATCAATCCAATCGTCATCGCGGGGAGCACTTGCGACACAGCGATCCATTCTTTCTTGATCCGGCAAAATGGATTGCTTCGTGGAGCCTGTCATCGGGCTCGCTTTCGTCCCCACACGATATGTCGTCCCCGCGTGCGAGGGGACGACAACGAATGACGGAGCGGCGATCCCTCTTACTTCGCCCGGTACGCCGCGAGGAACATCTGCGTCGCGCTTTCGACCACTTGCGCGATGCGTTCGGGCGATGGTGCGGGGGCGGCCTGGAAAAGGAACGGCATGAACAGCGACGCCTGACACAGTTGCATGAACTGCGTCGCCGCGAGCGGGCATTCCTCGATCGCGAGATCGCCCGATTTCACATGCATCTCGAGATAGGCGGCCAGCCTGGCGATGGTGAGTGCGACCACGTTGTTGTAGAAGCGCCGGCCGACCTCCGGCATGCGTTCGGCGATCGCCATCACCGTCCGCGTCGCCGATCCCCCGCCGGGCCGGCACAGGATCTGGATGTAGGCCTGCCCGAAATCCCGCAACGTCGTCGCAACATCGCGCGCCGGATCGAAGTTGAACGCCGTCTTGCCTTGCTCGAGCGCTTCCTGCTCGACGATGGCCTCGAACAGCCGGTTCTTGTCGGCGAAATAGACGTACAGCGTGCCCTTGGAAACCCCCGCCGACCGCGCGATCTCGCCCATGCTGGCGCCGTCAAATCCGAGATCCAGGAAGACCTTCCGCGCGCCGTCGAGGATCTGGCGGCGCTTTGCGCTGTCATCTTCGCCGATGACATGGAGTTTATTGGGCGAGGGTGCAACCATTGGTTTAGCTTGTGAGAAATATTCCACGATCGGAAAGGCTCCGGAAGGAACTCGGCTCTATCCTTTGCCCGTTGGCGCAATGTATTGTTCATGAACGTATCTTGACCGAACCGTTCGGTCAATGTTAATTCAAAAATGACCGGGGCGGCGAGGCGTTTTGCCGCGCCTTATCGCGACATTGTAAAGGGGGCCGGGATGGCCGCAGCGAGAGATCAGGCCGCACGTATCCTTCGCTCCGAACCTGATACCGCCGACGGCGAATCTGCGCTCGACAACACTGCGGCGCCGGCCGAACTGCTTCGAGCCCACGTCGCGGAAGAGACCAAGCGTCAGCCCGCGCAACCGCCGGGCAATCCCGAGACCGACAAACCGGGAGCCGGCGCGCCGGTCGCGGTCAGCCCAGCCGCGCCGAAATCCGGCAAGCGCCGCTTCGTCCTGATGGGGATCGGCGCGCTGCTCGCGCTCGCCGCCGTGTCCTATGGCGTGCATTATCTTCTGGTCGGGCGCTTCTACGTCTCCACCGACGACGCCTACGTGCGCGCCAACAACACCACGCTCGGCGCCCGGGTTTCCGGCCACGTCGCCGCAATCCTTCCCGGTGACAATGTGGTGGTGCGGACCGGCGATGTGATCTTCAAGATCGACGATGGCGATTATCGCATCGCGGTCGACGCCGCGCGCACCAGGATCGCGACCCAGCAGGCGACGATCGATCGCATCGGCCGTCAGGTCATCGCGCTGGAAAGCGCGGTCGAGCAGGCCAAGGCGCAATTGGCTTCCAGTGAGGCGGTCTTGAAGCGGGCCGGTCTCGACTTCGAACGCCAGCAGGAGCTGAGCACCAAGGGATTTGCCTCGCGCGCGACCTTCGAAGTGTCGGAAGCCGGGCGGGACCAGGGCGTCGCGGCCGTCAAGTCGGCGCGGGCCGCCTATGACGCGGCGCTCAGCAATGTGGAAGTTACCAAGGCGCAGCAGACCGAGGCCCGCGCGCAGCTTGCCGAATTGCAGACCTCGCTCGCCAAGGCCGAACGCGATCTCGCCTTCACCTTCGTGCGCGCGCCGGTCGACGGCACCTTCTCCAACCGCATGGTCAACACCGGCGACTTCATCCAGGCCGGGCAGCGGCTCGGCAATGTGGTGCCGCTCAATGACGTCTTCATCGACGCCAACTTCAAGGAAACACAACTCAAGCGCATCCGCCCGGGCCAGCCGGTGACGATTTCGGTGGACGCCTACGGCCATCGCAAATTCGCCGGCGTGGTCGACAGCATCTCGCCCGCGGCAGGGTCGGTGTTCACGTTGCTGCCGCCGGACAACGCTACCGGCAATTTCACCAAGATCGTGCAGCGGTTGCCGGTTCGCATTCGCGTGCCGAAGGACGTCGCCAGGCAGAACCTGCTGCGTGCGGGCATGTCGGTCTACACCACCGTCGACACCCGGGAAGGCGCCAGGGATGCCGACAGCGAAGCCGATCTCGACGCGCCGGCGGTGGTCCAACCGCAATAATTGACGCACCGGGCGCGGCCTGCCGCGAGCAAGTCCTGACCAGAGCAGACCATGGCTGATGCCACCGCCGCCCCGCCGACCATGATGAACGCTCCGGCGGCGCCGGATGAGCGCATTCCGCCGCGACGGCTGATTGCGTTTCTCATCATGGTGTTCGGCATGTTCATGTCGATCCTGGACATCCAGATCGTCTCGGCATCGCTGAACGAAATCCAGGCCGGCCTCTCGGCCAGTTCGAGCGAAGTGTCGTGGGTGCAGACCGCCTACCTGATCGCCGAGGTGATCGCGATTCCATTGTCCGGATTCCTGTCGCGTGCATTCGGCACCAGGCTGTTGTTCGCGATCTCCGCCTCCGGCTTCACCATCGCGAGCTTCCTGTGCGGCTTCGCCTCGTCGATCGAGCAGATGATCCTGTGGCGCGCGCTCCAGGGCTTTCTCGGCGCCGGCATGATCCCGACGGTATTCGCTTCGGCCTATACGGTATTTCCGCGTTCGAAATTCTACATCGTCGGCCCGATCATCGGTCTGGTCGCGACGCTGGCTCCGACCATCGGCCCGACGGTCGGCGGTTTCATCACCGACCTGCTGTCCTGGCACTGGCTGTTCTTCATCAACATCGTCCCCGGCATCGGCATTACCATCGGCGTGCTCGCGCTGGTCGATTTCGACCAGCCGAACTTCAAGCTGCTCGAACGTTTCGACTGGTGGGGCCTGATCGCGATGGCGGGCTTTCTCGGCTCGCTCGAATATGTGCTCGAGGAAGGCCCGCAATATGAATGGCTGCAGGATACTTCGGTGGCGGTCTGCGCCGCGATCTGCGCCGTATCCGCGATCGCTTTCTTCTGGCGCGTGCTCACCGTGGAAGAGCCGATCGTCGACATCAGGGCCTTCACCGACCGCAATTTCGGCATCGGCTGCCTGATCTCGTTTTGCGTCGGCATCGGGCTGTACGGCCTGACCTACATGTATCCGCGCTATCTCGCCGAGGTGCGCGGCTACAGCGCGCTGATGATCGGCGAGACCATGTTCGTCTCCGGCATCACCATGTTCATCACCGCGCCGATCGTGGGACGCCTGATGGTGAAGTACGATATGCGCTATATCATCGCCGCCGGCCTCGCCATTTTCGCGCTCGGTTCCTGGCAGATGACGTGGATCACCCGCGATTACGATTTCTATGAGCTTCTGGTGCCACAAATCCTGCGCGGGATCGGCATGATGTTCGCGATGGTGCCGACCAACAACATCGCGCTCGGTACCCTGGCGCCGGACCGGGTGAAGAATGCCTCGGGGCTGTTCAACCTGACGCGCAATCTCGGCGGCGCGGTCGGCCTCGCACTCATCAACCAGGTGCTCAATGAGCGCACCGACCTGCATATTTCACGGCTTCACGAACGGGTGAATTGGGGCAACGCCGCCGCGACCGAAACGCTCAACATGTTCACCCAGCGCCTGCAGGGCATGGGTGACGCTGCGCTGATGGCGATGAAGCAATTGTCCCAGATCGTCCACCGCCAGGCGGTGGTGATGGGTTACGGCGACGCCTTTTTCATATTGACGATATTTTATTTCGGGCTTTGCCTTCTGGTCATGCTTTTGAAAAAGCCCGCTGCGCCTTCTTCAGAAGCGGCGCATTAAGTCGCGCGTGATATTGCAAATCACTTACGATGCATTTATAAGCCGCGCATTGTCGCTCGAACCGGGGAGATTTGCATGATTTCGATGTATTCGCAGATCGCGCCCTCGCGTTCGAAGTTTGTGCTGGGCGTCTGCATCGGCCTTTGATGGCCACCTCCACCAGCTTCGATCGGGCCTGACGTTCCGATCTTCCCAAGCGTCCCGATCTTCCCAAGCTTCCCAACAAGTTACCGCAGTTTTCAACGACGCTTGCGTTCGGCCTTACTGCCGTCGCGCGTCACTTCAGATGGAGCCGGTCCGCGCGCGCAACCGGATGACGCCATGACCGTTCAGCTCGACAAACGTCCCGCCGCGATCCGCGTGGTGATTCCGTTTGTGTTTCGCCACTGGCTCAACCAGCCGGCGGGCATGATCACCGTCGCCGGTGGCCTGTTGGGCGCCACTGCCGCTGACCTCTTCATGCCGGTATTTTCCGGCCATCTGGTCGACGCGCTGACGCAGGGCCCGTCGGACCCGGCCGCGCGCCGCGCGGCGCTGATCGCGTTCGGCGCCATCGTGGCGCTGGGTCTCGGCTCGATGATCCTGCGGCTGGTCGGGCTGCAGGCGATCGTGCCGTTCACGCTTCGGATCATGTCCGATGTGTCGCGCGAGGCCTTCATGCGCGTGCAGCGTTTCTCGACCGACTGGCACGCCAACAGCTTCGCCGGCTCGACGGTACGCAAGGTCACCCGCGGCATGTGGGCGGTCGATCTGCTCAATGACACCCTCCTGATGGCGCTGCTGCCCTCGCTGGTGGTGCTGTTGGGATCGATGATCCTGCTCGGGCTGCACTGGCCTTCGCTCGGCGCTGTCATCGCGGTGGGCACGCTGATCTATGTGTCGATGACGGTGATGTTCTCGACGCGCTACATCGCGCCGGCCGCGCGCATCTCCAACGCCTGGGACACCAAGGTCGGCGGCACGCTGGCCGATGCCCTGACCTGCAACGCCGTGGTGAAATCGTTCGGCGCCGAGGCGCGCGAGGATGCCCGGCTTTCGCGCGTCATCGGCCGCTGGCGCACGCGCGTGCGCCGGACCTGGCTGCGCTACAACTACACCTCGACGGCGCAGCTCGCGGTGCTGCTGTGCTTTCGCGCCTCGGTGATCGGCGGCGCAGTGCTGCTGTGGATGGCGGGACGGGCATCACCGGGCGACGTCACCTATGTGCTGACCAGCTACTACATCATCCACGCCTATCTGCGCGACGTCGGCATGCACATCAACAATCTGCAGCGTTCGGTGAACGACATGGAGGAGCTCGTCGCGATCCATGACGAGGCGATCGGCATTGCCGATGCGCCCGATGCAAAGCCGATCGACATCCAGGGCGGACGCATCGTGTTCGAGAATGTGACGTTCCATTATGGCAATCATCGCGCACCGCTATACGACGGCCTGTCGGTAGACATCCGCGCCGGCGAGCGCGTCGGCCTGGTCGGCCGCTCCGGTTCCGGCAAGACCACGTTTGTGAAACTGGTGCAGCGGCTCTACGACGTCAGCGGCGGCAAGATCCTGATCGATGGCCAGGATATCGCGAAGGCGACGCAGCATTCGCTGCGCAGCCAGATCGCTATCGTGCAGCAGGAGCCGATCCTGTTTCACCGGTCGCTGGCCGAGAACATCGCCTATGGCCGGCCCGGCGCCAGCATGGCGGCGATCGAGCAGGCGGCGCGGCTCGCCAACGCGCATGATTTCATCCTGCGGCTGCCGAAGGGCTACGGCACGCTGGTCGGCGAGCGCGGCGTCAAATTGTCCGGCGGCGAGCGGCAGCGCGTGGCGCTGGCGCGTGCGTTCCTCGCCGACGCCCCGGTGCTGATCCTGGACGAGGCGACGTCGAGCCTCGATTCCGAATCGGAAGCCCTGATCCAGCAGGCGATGGAGCGGCTGATGAAGGGGCGCACCTCGATCGTGATCGCGCACCGGCTGTCGACGGTGCGCAGCCTCGACCGGATCCCGGTGTTCGACCGTGGCGAGATCGTCGAGCAGGGCACCCATGCCCAGCTCGCGGTTCGTCCCGGCGGAATCTATCGCGGGCTGTTCGAGCGCCAGGCGACCGAGTTCGGCCGTATCTCCGCGGCGGGTTGAATGGCATTGCGGCGCGCGGCTCCCGGATGTCCCGAAGCCGCGCGCCAGGAAGACGATTTGAAAATGAACGGATTTGAAAATGAAAGATCTCACGCGAGGCTCCATCGTGAGCCACATCCTGACCATGGCGCCGCCGATCGTCGCCGGCATGATCACGATCATGATCTGCCAGCTCGTCGATCTGTATTTCGTCGCGGGGCTGGGAGAAGCGGCCGTTGCGGGCGTGGCGGCGGCGGGCAACGCGGGATTCCTCGTCAACGCGCCGATGCAGATGCTGGGCGTGGGCACCGTCGCGCTCATTGCGCATGCCGTGGGGCGTCGGGACCGGGCCGACGCTAATCTGGTGTTCAACCAGTCGCTGGGCCTCGCAGTCGTGTGCGGGCTGCTGACATGGATTGCTGGAGCCGCGCTCGCGCGCGGTTACATGCGTATGGTGGCCGCTGATGAGGCCACCATAGAGGCGGGCACGGCGTATCTGATTTGGTTCATGCCCGCGCTGGCGTTGCAATTCGCCATGCAGGTGATGGCGGCCGCGCTACGGGGCACCGGAATCGTGCGGCCCAGCATGATCGTGCAGGCGCTCGCGGTGATCATCAACATTGCGCTTGCGCCGGTCCTGATCGCAGGCTGGGGCACCGGCCGCGCGCTCGGCGTCGCCGGCGCCGGCCTTGCGAGTTCGATTGCGGTCGCGATCGGTGTGCTGATGCTGTGGATGTATTTCCGCAAGCTGGAGCGCTATGTCTGCGTCGATCCCGCGCTACTGCGTCCGCAGGCCCGGCAGTGGAAGCGCATCCTCAATGTCGGTCTGCCGGCCGGCGGTGAGTTCGCGATCATCTTCATCTGGGTGGCCGTGATCTACTACGCACTGCGCGACTTTGGCGCGGCAGCTCAGGCTGGATTTGGCATTGGGATGCGCGTGCTGGGCCTCATTCAAATGCCGGCACTGGCCATCGCACTCGCTGCCGGACCGATCGCCGGGCAGAATTTCGGCGCCGGAAACGGCGCACGCGTCAGGGAAACGTTTATCAAAGCTGCGGTGATCGGCACGGCGGTGATGATCGCCTTCACGATATTTGCGCAATGGGAGCCCGGGCTGTTGCTCGGTGGCTTCGCGAGCGACCGTGAGACGATGGCGGTCGCCCTGCTGTTCCTGCAGATGGTCTCGTTGAATCTCGTGGCGCAAGGGTTGATCTTTGTCTGTTCGAGCATGTTCCAGGGTTTGGGCAATACCAGACCGGCTCTGCTGAGTTCGGTCGCGCGGCTGGTCACCTACGCGGTGCCCACGATCTGGCTATCCACCCGGCCGGACTTTCGCATCGAGCAGGTGTGGTACCTGTCGATCGTGACGACCACGCTGCAGGCCGGCCTGAGCTTGTGGCTGCTTCATCGTGAATTCAGGCGACGGCTGGCACTGCTGCTGCCGTCCAGCGCCGGCACTTCCGAGGAGGCGGCGCGGGCGTCGGTTTGAAGGAGCACGGGGGCCGCACGGCCCCGCGTCCGAGTGCTGATCGCCACGGTTGCGACCACGGCGGCGGCGAACAGCAGGATTTGCAGCGTGATCGTCTCGCCGTTGAAGAAGGCGGCGAGTGCGAACGTGACAAAAGGCTGCAGCAATTGCACCTGCGAGACCCGCGCGATGCCGCCCATTGCCATGCCGGCATTCCACGCGAAGAATCCGATCCATTGCGAGAACACCGCGACGTAAAGCAGCGCGAGCCACGGCCTGAGCGGGATCTGCGTCAGGTCCGCCGGCATGGTGAGCGCGGCCGCGGGCAGCGAGATCGGCAGCGCCATCACCAGCACCCAGCTGATGACTTCCCAGCCCGGCATCTGCGCGGTCAGCCGTCCGGAAAAGGCGTAGCCGATCGCGGATACGGCGACGGCGGCAAACAGCAACAGGTCGCCGGCCGAGAGCGCGCCGCCGCCCTGGCGCAGCGCAAACGCAACGACCAGCGCCGCGCCTGCAACCGATGCGATCCAGAACAGCGGCCTCGGCCGCTCATGGGTGATGGTAACAGCCACCAGCGCAGTGGCGATCGGAAGAATCCCCAGCACCACGCCGCCATGCGAGGCGTCGACGGTCTGTACCGCGAGCGCCATCAGGAACGGAAACAGCACGCTGACGCACAGCATCGCGACCGCCAGCTGCGGCCACAGCGCGCGCGGCGGCAGCGGCCGGCGCATCACCATCAGCAGCGCCAGCGAGCACAGCCCGGCAATCGCCGTGCGCAGCGCGGTGAGCGCCATCGGATCGATCGCCGATACCGCGATGCGCGTCGCCGGCAGCGTGCCGCCGAAGATGGCCATGCCGACAAAGCCCAGCACCAGGCCGAGACGGTCGCGCGAATAAGGTGAGGTCATGGCGCGATGGGTTAGCTGCTTTGTCGGCCGGCATACAGCAATTCACTCGGTGCACATGGCAGCCATGCGGACGCTATCTCGGAGCAATTCCGCTCCACACGAGTCCGACGCCCGATAAAAACAGCAGGCCGAGCACGACATCCCTGAAATTCCGGTCGCTCAGCGCGTGATAGGTCCGATGTCCCAGCCACGCCCCCATTATCGTTCCGGGAAATGCAATCAGCGCGAACCAGATCACTTCCTGCCTGATAAGGCCGGCGCCGGCCTGCAGGCAGAGCGCCGCCGACAGCACCGTCCAGTTGAAGGTCTGGAAGATGCCGCGCCGCTCGGCCTTGTTCCAGCCGCGGACGCTGGCCCACAGAATTGGGAGCGGACCCGACAGTCCGGCGAGGCCGCCGAGGATGCCGCCGGCAAATCCAATTCCTGCATCCGCCGGCCGGCCGCCGAAGCGGAACGCCATTGGCGCACGCTGGAAATAGAGGGCGGCCGGAAACACCAGCATGAGTACGCCAATGCTCAATTTGAATGTGTTGGGATCGGCATGTGCGATCAGCAGGGTCCCCAGCGGCACGCCCGCAAGGCCGCCGATCAGAAACGGCCAGACCAGTTTGAAGTCGATCGAGCGCCAGATGCTAGGCATCGTCGAAGTCTGCGCCACCACCGAACAGATCAGGACAAGCGGCACCGCAACGGACGGCGGCAACACATAAAGCCAGATTCCCAGCGCCATCAGCGCGGTTCCGAATCCCGCGAGGCCGGACACGAAGCCGCCGGCGAGCGCGCCGAAGAACAGAAGGGCGTAGGTCGCCGCAGTCATTGCCGTCTCATTTTCTTGGTCATTGGCGCGACGTTTACACGACGCCGCGGGCAGGTACTATCGCAATCGATCCTTTCAACGACAAATCCGGAAAACGGCCGATGAACTCGACTCCACCGAAAACCTTTCTTGTCTGTCACGGCGCATGGTCCGCGGGTTGGGCCTGGAAGAAAATGCATCCGCTGATGCAGGCGGCCGGACATCGGCTGGTGACGCCGACCTATACCGGTCTCGGCGAGCGCGCGCATCTGGCGAATCCGTCGATCGATCTGGACACCCACATTCAGGACGTTTTGAACGTCATCAGATACGAAGATTTGCGCGATATCGTGCTGCTCGGCCACAGCTATGGCGGCATGGTCGCGACCGGCGTGGCCGATCGTGCGCGGGATCGCGTTACCCAATTGATCTATCTGGATGCATTCGTGCCGAAGGACGGGCAGTCTCTTCTCGACCTCAATGAGCCGGCGCGGCAACGGATGCAGGAACTTGCGAAATCGGGCGATGGCTGGCGGGTGCCGCCCAATCCGACGCCGCCGGATACGCCTGCCGCCGATGTCGAATGGCTGACGGAGCGCCGCGTAGACATGCCGATCAAATGTTTTGAGGAGAAGCTGAAGCTGCAAGGCGGCGAGCTGACGCTGCCGCGCAGCTACATCTACGCCACGCGCATCACGCCGGCGGATACATTCGGGCAGTTCACTGCGCGCGCGAAGGGCGAACCCGGCTGGCGCTACCACGAGATCGATGCCAGCCATTCGCCGAACGTCACGGCACCGGACGCGCTGATGGCGTTGTTGGAGAGGATTGTTGGTGAATAGCTCTCGATGACATTCCGGGGCGGCTCAGAGAGCCGAACCCGGAATCTCGAGATTCTCCGATGTGCAATTGCACATCGTAGTTCGCTCGTTTCACTCGCGCCCCGGAATGACATTTACCAATATGGCGAGGGGTCCGGCGCATCACGCCGAACCCCTCATTTAACACATCAGCCGGCCTGTAAGCCGGGTTCTGTAAGGCACCATCCACTTTCGCAGATGATACGTGACGGCCATTCCTCTGGGACAACGTTTGCACGTTGCCTCGGGCAACCTACCCGGACGGCGAGCCTGACATCGCCCTGCGGTGTTATCGCTTTCGCGAACAGCCCGCGTTGCCGTCCCTATTCGGTCTTGCTCCCGGTGTGGTTTGCCATGCCGTTTCCGTTGCCGGACCCGCGGTGCGCTCTTACCGCACCTTTTCACCCTTACCGCGCCGAAGCCCCGAAGGGCGAAGGCGGGCGGTTCGTTCTCTGTGGCACTGTCCCTGGGGTCGCCCCCGCCGGATGTTATCCGGCACCGCATGTCGATGGAGCCCGGACTTTCCTCTCCCGCAGCCTTTCGGCCGTAGCAGGAGCGGCCGTCCGGCCGACTGACGCCCCAAGGCATGGGGGCTTAAAGCCTTCGCGTCAAGCCGATACCGGCCGCAAAACCGCTCAAAATAAATTATCCTGAAGATGTCGTTTTGCGGCCCGCCCGTTCGACCGGGTGTCGGAGATCCAGCCGACGAAAAAGGAGCTAACGAAATGCAGTATTTGTTGATGATCTACCGGAACGAAGCCGAGCTCGGCAAAATGGACGCCGCGGCGCGCCAGCAGATGACCGCGGAATATGGCGCCTTCACCCAGTCCATCATCCAGAGCGGCCATTTCAAGGCCGGCGACGGCTTGCAGCCGACAACGACGGCGACCACCGTGCGGGTCCGCGACGGCAAGACCCTGACGACGGACGGCCCGTTCGCGGAGACGCGCGAACAACTCGGCGGCTATTACCTGGTCGAGGCCAAGGACCTCGACACGGCGCTGGCGATTGCCGCACGAATTCCCGGCGCCAAGACAGGTTCGATCGAGGTGCGGCCGATCATGATTTATAACTGACGGCTCCTGCCGTCATTCCGGGATGGTCCGAAGGACCAGACCCGGAATCTCGAGATTCCGGGTCCGACGCTTTGCATCGCCCCGGAATGACGACCGATAGATAGCGCATCGCATGACCCCGATCGAGATCGAAAAAATCTTCCGCGACGAGGCGGGCCGGGCGCTGGCGACGCTGATCCGTCTCGTCGGCGATTTCGATCTTGCACAGGACTCCTTGCAGGACGCTTTCGCGGTGGCGCTGGAGCGCTGGCCGGCCGGCGCATTGCCGTCCAACCCGCGGGCCTGGCTGGTCAATGTCGGGCGCAACAAGGCGATCGATCGCGTTCGCCGCAACGTCACCTTTCGCGGCAAGCAGGAAGAACTGGCGCACGAACTGCTGCTCAATGCATCGCCGCCCTGCGAGGCCGGCAATGCCGCGCTCGACGACGATATGCTGCGCCTGATTTTCACCTGCTGCCATCCGGCATTCGCCGCCGAGGTCCAGGTCGCGCTGACGCTGCGTACGGTCTGCGGGCTGACGACGGAACAGGTCGCACGCGCCTTCCTGACCGGCGAGGAGGCCATGGCGCAGCGCCTCGTGCGCGCCAAGCGAAAAATCCGGCTCGCCGGCATTCCCTATGAGGTGCCGGAACGCGAAGCGCTTACCCCGCGGCTGCGCGGCGTGCTCGCGGTGATCTATCTGGTGTTCACGGAAGGCTATGCGGCAACCTCGGGCGAGGCGTTGATGCGGCCGGATCTGGCGCGCGAGGCGATTCGCCTGGCGCGCCTGCTCGACGCGCTGATGCCCGCACGCGGCGAGATCAAGGGATTGCTGGCATTGATGCTGCTGCACGATTCGCGCCGTACCTCGCGTGCGACCGCGGGCGGCGACGTCGTGCTTCTGGAAGAGCAGGATCGCTCGCTCTGGGATTATCGCCAGATCGCCGAGGGACTAAAGCTGGTCGAGGAAGCGCTGCGGATGCCCGGCCGGCCGGAATCCTATGCCGTGCAGGCTGCGATCGCCGCGCTGCATGCGCGCGCCGAATTATGACGATACCGACTGGCCGCAGATCGCCGGCCTCTATGAAGTGCTGCTGCGGATCAGCCCGTCCCCGGTGATCGAGCTCAATCACGCCGCCGCGGTGTCGATGGTCGACGGCCCGGCGCGTGCGTTGGCGCTGATCGACGCGCTGGATGCGCGCGGTGGACTGCAAGGCTATGAGCTGATGCCGGCGGTGCGCGCCGACCTGTTGCGAAGGTTGGGCCGGCGTGAGGCTGCGCGCGAGGCGTATCTGGCCGCGACAGCAGCGACGCAACTGGAGCCGCTGCGACGGCTTTACGCGCGTCGGATGGCGGAACTGGACTGCGAGTAGTTGATCGCTGATCTGCCTCCGCACATGACGGCATTCGTGCTACCGCGCCGCCACCGACACGGCCTCGCTCGGCAGACTCGCCAGCAGCGATTGCAATGTCGTCAGCGTCGAATGGTCCGCCACGCCGTCGACGCGGGCGGGACGGAAGTGGCGCTGGAAGGCGGTGACCACTTCCATGGTGGCGCCGTCATATTTTCCGTTACTCGGGATGCCGTAGCCATAGCGGGCAAACGCCGCCTGCATATCAGCGACCTCGTCGCTGATGGTGCCGAGCTTGAGCGTTTCGCCGCGCACGATCGGTGCCGGCTGTACCCAGTGGCCGACGCCCGAATTGGCCAGAGAATGCCACGGGAACTTCTCGCCGGGATCTTTCTTGCGCGCCGGCGCGACGTCCGAGTGGGCCAGTACGCGATGCGACGGCACCTTGCGGCGGAGCATGATGCCGCGGCACAGTGTGATCACGGCCGCGATCTGGCGCAACGGAAATTCCGGATAGCCCCAGTCATGGCCACGATTGACGATCTCGATGCCGATCGAGCAGGAATTGATGTCTTCCTCGCCCGCCCAGAACGACGCGCCGGCGTGCCAGGCACGCTTGGCCTCCGGCACGCACTGCACGATGCGGCCGTCTTCCAGCACGACGTAATGCGCCGATACGTCGGTGCCCGCGGTGCAGAGTTGCGCGATCGCGCCCTCCACGTCGGGCATGCCGGTGTAGTGCAGCACGATCATGTCGGGCGCGCGGCCCTTGTTGCGCTCGCCATAATTCGGCGACGGGATGACATCGGACGCGATCGAAGAATCCGGAGTAAATGTTTTCATGTCGGCGTTGGCCCTTGGAATATGGAGGGCACGTTGACGCTGCGAATCAAATCCATGAGATGCGAACGAACCAATCGACATAAAACAGGGCAAACCGGGCAAGAGAACGGCAATGCGGAGATTTCAAAACAACCTCTTTACTAATCCTTTACCATGCCCGCTTGTGCAATGCGGGAGCGCGCGGCCGCCTCGCATTGTCCCCAACTGCGTGCGACAGGCGCGAACTCCAGTCTAGCCTGCCAAATCTCCCTAATCCATCAACGCTTTCTTAACGCTAACTGCCGTTACTGAGTGGTGAAGAGCCGAAACCGGTTGGGGACGGCCGAGGCCCTCTTTCGCGCTCGAAATCCCATGGCAGCCCAGCACATTCCATGCGGAACTCCAGCGTTGCGATCCGGGAAGCCCGGCGCCCGCAATCAGGCCTCGTTTGGATTCGAGACAAATTGGCTTTTCGAGGCGAAAAGTCCGGCGAAGCGTAGAGATTTGAGGCGCAATGGGCCCGTTCGCGTCCAATTTCTATCCCACTATCCGCCGGTCCGCGACCGGAGCCGGAGCATGAGTCCGGCTGCCCCGCGCCATATTCCCGTGCTTGGTCGTCAGGCAGTCGAACTGCTCGGACCCCGCGAGGGCGGCATCTATGTCGATGCCACCTTTGGAGCCGGCGGTTACAGCCGGATGATTCTCGAGATTGCGGGAACCCGCGTCGTCGGCATCGATCGGGACCGTACTGCCATTGCAGGCGGGTTCGACCTCGTCGACCGATCGGATGGCCGGCTGACATTGGTCGAGGACCGATTCTCGAATCTGGCCGAGGTTTGCGCCGCGCAAGGCGTCGACGCGGTCGACGGCGTCGTGATGGATGTCGGCGTGTCCTCGATGCAGCTCGATGAGGCCGAGCGCGGCTTCTCGTTCCGGCTTGGCGGCCCGCTCGATATGCGGATGGGCCATGGCGGCCCGACCGCTGCGGATGTGATCGCGAAGGCGTCCGAGGCCGATCTCGCCAACATCATCTACATCTTCGGCGAAGAGCGTCACTCGCGCGGCGTCGCCCGCGCCATCGTCGCCGCCCGCAAGGAAGCGCCTGTTGTCACCACCCGCGCGCTGGCCGATATCGTCGCAAAAGTCGTCCGCTCCAAGCCGAACGAGATTCATCCGGCGACGCGGACGTTCCAGGCGCTGCGGATCTTCGTCAACGAAGAACTCGACGAATTGCACCTGGCACTCTCGGCGGCCGAGCGCGTGCTCAAGCCGGGCGGCCGGCTGGCGGTGGTGTCGTTTCATTCGCTGGAAGACCGCATCGTCAAGAATTTCTTCACCGAGCGCGGCAAGGCCGGCGGCGGATCGCGGCATCTGCCGGAAGTCGAACAGGCCGCGCCGAGTTTCACGATTTTGACCAAGCGTCCGGTGACGCCTGACGATGACGAGATAGCGGCCAATCCGCGGGCGCGGTCGGCAAAGCTGCGTGCGGCCGAGCGCACCGCGGCGCCCGCCCATGCGGGTGCCGCCTTGCCGGCATGGCCTGTCCTCGCCGACGTGATGAGGGGAGGCTGACCATGCGGATCATCCATCTCCTCGTCATCGGCATCCTGGTGTTTGCCGCAGCTTACGTCTACCGGATCAAAATGGAATCGACATCGCGCACCGAGCGTGTGCTGCGGTTGAATACGGAAATCCGCGAGCAGCGCGACGCCATCGCGGCATTGCGCGCCGAGTGGGCCAAGCTCGATGCGCCGCAACGGCTGCAGGGCCTCACCGAACGCCATCTGGCGCTGAAGCCGCTCAGCGCTTCGCAATATGATCAGTTGAAGAACCTGCCCGAACGGCCGCCGAATTTTGCCAGACCCGGCAGTCCCGATCCGATCGGTGCGATGATCGAGACCATCGATGCCGCCGCCCAAAATGTGACAGTGACCGGATCGACGCCGCCGCCGGAGGATCAGCGATGACCGATCAGGCGTTGGCCATCATCAAACGCGCCGAGCCGTGGCGGCAGCGGCTGATCCGCAGCCTGCTGTACGGGCGCAATGTCGATCGCGCCGCGAAGGCGCGCGCCCGCGTCGGATTTGTCATCTTGGCCTTTGCTGCGATCTATGCCGTGATCGGCGGACGACTGGTGATGTTCGCCATCGGCGCGGACAGCCATGCCGCGCGACGGATCGCGGCCCAGGACGCCGTGGCCACTGCGCGGCCGGATATCATCGACCGCAACGGCGCGGTGCTTGCCACCGACGTCAAGTCGCCGAGCCTGTTCGGCGAGCCGCGGAGGATCATCGACAAGGACGAAGCGATCGAGCTTCTGACCGCGACATTGCCGGACCTCGACACCGCCGAAGTGCGCGAACGGCTGTCGTCGAAAAAAGGCTTTGTGTGGCTGAAGCGCGAGATCACGCCGAAACAGCAGCAGGAAATCCACCGCCTCGGCATTCCCGGCATCGGATTCCTGCGCGAGAACAAGCGCGTCTATCCTACCGGCGCCGAGGTCGCTCACGTGATCGGTCTGGTCAATATCGACAACCAGGGCATCGCCGGGATGGAGAAATGGCTCGACAACAACGGTCTGGCCGACCTGCACCGCGCCGGCTTTGCCACCGATCGCCAGCAGAAGCCGGTGGAATTGTCGATCGACCTCCGGGTCGAACATGCGCTGCGCGACGAACTCATGAAGGCCAAGGATAAGTTCAAGGCCAAGGCTGCCTCCGGCATCATCTCCAATGTCAAGACCGGTGAAATAGTGGCGATGGTGTCGCTTCCGGATTTCGATCCAAACAATCCAAAGGAAGCGCACGACCCTGATCGCATCAATCGGCTGACCACCGGCGTCTACGAAATGGGATCGACCTTCAAGGCCTTCACGCTGGCAATGGCGCTGGACTCCGGCAAGATCGGCCTCAATTCCATGTGGGATGCGCGCGGCAATTTGCACTATGGCAAGTTCACCATCCATGACAGCCATCCGCTTGGCCGCGCTATCAACACCAAGGAGGTGTTCACTTTCTCGTCCAATATCGGCGCCGCACGGATTGCGCTCAGCCAGGGCGTCGAGGCCCACAAGGCGTTTCTCGCCAAGATGGGGCAGTTGCATCGCCTTCGCACCGAATTGCCGGAAAGCGCGTCGCCACTGGTGCCGCGCCGCTGGAGCGAATTGAACACCGTGACCATTGCGTTCGGCCAGGGCCTGTCGGTCGCACCGCTGCAGGCGGTGATGGGCATCAACGCGCTGATGAATGGCGGCTATCTGATTCCTCCGACCTTTATGAAGCGCAGCGAAGCTGAAGCGATGGCAATGGCAAAGCGCGTCATCAAGCCGGAAACCTCCGAAAAGATGCGATTCCTGATGCGCCTCAATGCCGAGATCGGCACCGCCAAGTCGGCTGATGTCAAAGGCTATTACGTCGGCGGAAAAACCGGCACCTCCGAGAAAGTCGTTAACGGCCGCTACGCCAAGAAGCGGGTGCTCAATTCGTTCACGGCGATCATGCCCGCTGACAACCCGCAGTACCAAATCCTCATCATGCTGGACGAGCCGCAGGCGCTGCCGGAAACCCACGGTTTCATCACTTCGGGCTGGAACGCGGTGCCGACCGGCGGCAAAGTGATCGCCCGTGTTGCACCGCTTCTAGGCATGGAGCCACGCTTCGATTTGCCGCCGTCCGAGCGCCTTATTCTTGCGGCATCCAGGGGAACCCAGTAAGGCGTAACCACTCATAACGCGCCGGGCGGACTGGAAGATAATGAAACTTCGCGACCTGTTCAGCGATGATGCAACGATCGACCCAGAGGCGGCAGCAGTGGTCATCACGGGCCTCGCCGTGGACAGCCGCGCGGTGAAGCCCGGCGATGTGTTCTTCGCACTCGCGGGCAGCAAGACCGATGGCTCGCGTTTTGTCGATGCCGCGATTGCATCGGGCGCCGTTGCGGTAGCCGGCGATCATCCGCTGCGAGGCGAGTTGCGCGTGCCGTTCGTCAGCACGCCGAATCCGCGCCGCGCACTGGCGCTTGCTGCGACGAAATTTTATCCGCGGCAGCCGGCGACGATCGCGGCCGTCACCGGCACCAGCGGCAAGACGTCGGTCGCTGCCTTCACGCGTCAGATCTGGCAGCGCCTCGGGCATGAATCGGCCAGCATCGGCACCATTGGGCTGGTGTCGCCGAAGCGCTCCGTCTACGGATCGCTGACGACGCCGGATCCGATCGCGCTGCACCGGCAGCTCGACGAAATCACAGGCGATGGCGTCACCCATCTCGCCTTCGAGGCGTCATCGCACGGGCTCGATCAGTACCGGCTCGATGGGGTGCGCATCGCCGCCGGTGGCTTTACCAATCTGTCGCGCGATCACATGGATTATCATCCCGACGTCGCGCATTATCTGAATGCCAAGCTGCGGCTGTTCCGCGATCTGGTCGTAGCCGGTGGTGCTGCGGTGATCTCGGCCGATCATGATTGCTCGCAGACCGTGATCGATGCCGCGCGTGCGCGCGGCTTGCGGATCATCGAGGTCGGCCGCAAGGCCGACGGGGCAGGTGAGGGCATTCGTCTGGTTGAAGCCGACATCGACGGTTTTGCACAGCAGCTCGTGATCGAGCACCGCGGGCGCAGGCATGCGGTGCGGCTGCCGCTGGTCGGCGAGTTCCAGATCGAGAATGCGCTGGTCGCCGCCGGGCTCGCGATCGGCACCGGCAGCGCGCCGGATCAAGTGTTTGAAGCCCTCGAACATCTCGAAGGAGCAAAAGGCCGGCTGGAGCAGGTCGGCGAGCGTAACGGCGCCCCCATATTCGTCGACTACGCGCACAAGCCGGATGCATTGGCAAAAGCACTGCAAGCGCTGCGGCCGTATGCCAAGCGCAGGCTGGTGGTGGTGTTCGGCGCCGGCGGTGACCGCGACGCCGGCAAGCGTCCGTTGATGGGGGCGATTGCCGCCGGCAATGCCGACAGCGTCATCGTCACCGACGACAACCCGCGCAGCGAGAATCCGGAACTGATCCGCGCCGCCATCGTCAGCGCCGCGACGGGTGCCCGCGAAATCGGCGACCGCGCCGAGGCGATCAGGACCGCGATCGCCGGTCTGCAGCCGGGCGATGCGCTGCTGATCGCCGGCAAGGGCCACGAGACCGGGCAGATCGTCGGCAATAATGTCCTGCCGTTCAGCGATCACGAGGCGGTGGCGGCTGCACTCAGCCAGAGGGTCGCATGAGTGCGTTGCCGCTGTGGACTTCCCGCGCGATGGCAGAGGCGATGCGTGCGACGGTCAGCGGCACGTTGCCGGAGGCGGTCACGGGCTTGTCGATCGACAGCCGCACCATCGCGCCGGGCGAGGCTTACTTTGCGATCAAGGGCGACGTCCATGACGGGCACGATTTCGTCGCGGCGGCCCTGAAGGCCGGCGCGGCGTTGGCGGTGGTCGAAGCAGCCCAACGCGACAAGTTCGCATCCGATGCGCCGCTCTTGGTTGTGGACGACGTGCTTGCCGGCCTGGTCGAACTGGCGCACGCCGCGCGGGCGCGGCTCAAGGCGCAGGTGATCGCGGTCACCGGTTCGGTCGGCAAGACCTCGACCAAGGAAGCGCTGCGGCGCGTGCTGGGCGCGCAAGGCGAAACCCATGCTTCCGCGGCGTCCTTCAACAATCATTGGGGCGTGCCGCTGTCGCTGGCGCGCTGCCCTGCGACCGCGCGTTTCGCGATCTTCGAGATCGGCATGAATCACGCGGGCGAGATCGAGCCGCTGGTGAAGATGGTACGGCCCCAGGTCGCCATCATCACCACGGTCGAGCCGGTGCATCTGGAGTTCTTTGCCGGCATCGAAGCCATTGCCGACGCCAAGGCGGAGATATTTGCCGGCGTCGAGCCCGGCGGCGCGGTGGTGCTGAACCGCGACAATTCGCAATTCGCGCGGCTGCAGCGGCGGGCCCGGAAGCTCGGCATCTCCCGTATCGTTTCGTTCGGCGCCCACAAGAAGACCGATGCGCGGCTGATCGATGTGTCATTGCACGCTGCCTGTTCGGCTGTGCATGCCAATATTCTCGGCCATGACGTGACCTACAAGCTCGGCATGCCCGGCCGTCATATGGCGATGAACTCGCTGGCGGTGCTGGCCGCGGCATCGCTCGCCGGCGCCGATCTTGCGCTCGCAGCATTGTCGCTGTCGCAGATCGAGCCGGCGGCAGGCCGCGGCGAGCGGCGGGCGCTCGAACTTGCCAACGGCGAAGCCACCCTGATCGATGAAAGCTATAACGCCAATCCGGCTTCGATGGCGGCGGCGCTGAACGTGCTCGGCCGCGCGGCCGTAGGCCCGCATGGCCGGCGCATCGCCGTGCTCGGCGACATGCTCGAACTGGGTCCGACTGGTCCCGAGCTGCATCGCGGCCTGGTCGAGGCCATCAAGGCCAATCATATCGATCTGGTTTATTGTTGTGGGCCGCTGATGCGTAACTTGTGGGACGCGCTTTCCGCGGGTAAACGGGGCGGCTATGCCGAGAGCTCAGCGGCTCTCGCAGCGCAGACGGTTGCCGCGATTCGCGCCGGCGACGCCATCATGATCAAGGGATCGCTCGGCTCGAAGATGAAAACGATTGTCACCGCGCTGGAAAAGCGCTTTCCCGACAAGGCCGCGCACGACGAAGCCGCGGTATAGGCATATTGAATGTTTTATTGGCTGATCGAACTTTCCAATACGGTTCCCGGCTTTGCCATGTTCCGTACGTTTCTGAACGTGTTTCGCTACATCACCTTCCGCACCGGCGGCGCGATGGTGACCGGCGCGCTGTTCGTGTTCCTGTTCGGCCCCTGGATCATCGATCATCTGCGGCTTCGGCAGGGCAAGGGACAGCCGATCCGCACCGACGGTCCGCAATCGCATATCGTCAGCAAGAAGGGCACGCCGACGATGGGCGGGCTGATGATCCTCTCCGGCCTGGTGGTCTCCACGCTGCTGTGGGCCAATCCGCTTAATCCCTATGTCTGGATCGTGCTCGCGGTGACGCTCGGCTTCGGGTTCGTCGGCTTCTATGACGATTATCTGAAAGTGACGAAGCAGACCCATAGCGGCTTCGCCGGCAAACTGCGGCTTGCAATCGAGGCGGTGATTGCGATGGCGGCATGCTACGCGCTGGTGCGGCTCGGGCGCGACGTTTCTTCGACATCGCTGGCGATCCCGTTCTTCAAGGACATGGTGTTCAATTTCGGCTGGTTCTTCGTGATCTTCGGCGCATTCGTCATGGTCGGCGCCGGCAACGCGGTCAACCTGACCGACGGCCTCGATGGCCTTGCGATTGTGCCTGTCATGATCGCCGCGGCGAGTTTTGGGATGATCTCCTACCTCACCGGCAACGCGGTGTTTTCCGACTATCTGCAGATCAACTATGTCGCCGGTACCGGCGAACTCGCGGTGCTGTGCGGCGCGGTGCTCGGCGCCGGGCTGGGATTCCTGTGGTTCAACGCGCCGCCGGCCTCGATCTTCATGGGCGATACCGGTTCGCTCGCGCTTGGCGGCATGCTCGGCGCCACCGCGGTCGCGGTCAAGCATGAGATCGTGCTGGCCGTGATCGGCGGGCTGTTCGTGCTGGAGGCGGTATCGGTCATCGTGCAGGTCGCATCGTTCAAGCTCACGGGAAAACGCGTATTCCGGATGGCGCCGCTGCATCATCATTTCGAGCAGAAGGGCTGGACCGAACCGCAGATCGTGATCCGGTTCTGGATCATCTCGGTGATGCTGGCGCTGGCCGGCCTCTCCACGCTGAAGCTGCGGTGATCCCTTGATCCCCGTCACCTCCTTTGCGGGCAAGACGGTCGCCGTGTTCGGCCTCGGCGGCTCCGGGCTGGCGAGCTGCCATGCGCTGAAGGCCGGCGGGGCGGAAGTGATCGCCGGCGACGACAATGCCGACAACGTCGCGAAGGCCGTGCAGGCCGGCTTCATTACCGCCGATCTGCGGACGGTATCGTGGGCGAGCTTTTGCGCGCTGATCCTGACCCCCGGCGCGCCGCTGACGCATCCGGCGCCGCACTGGACCGTGCTGGCGGCGTGCCAGGCCGGCGTCGAAGTCATCGGCGACATCGAACTGTTCTGCCGCGAACGCCGCCGCCATGTGCCGGACGCACCGTTCGTGGCAATCACCGGCACCAACGGCAAATCGACCACCACGGCGCTGATCGCGCATCTGATGCGCTTCGCCGGTTACGATACCCAGATGGGCGGCAATATCGGTACCGCGATCCTGTCGCTGGAGTCGCCGCGCATGGGACGGGTGCATGTGATCGAGATGTCGTCCTATCAGATCGACCTGACGCCCTCGCTCGATCCGGCCGTCGGCATCCTGCTCAATGTCAGCGAAGACCATATCGATCGTCACGGCACGCTCGAACATTACGCCGCCGTGAAGGAACGTCTGGTTGCCGGCGTCCAGCCTGAGGGCACCGCAATCGTCGGCGTCGATGACGGCTGGAGCCGCAACACCGCCGACCGGATCGAGCAATCGGGCAGGCGCGTGGTGCGCGTCTCCGTGAAAAACCCGCTGCCGGACGGCGTCTATGTCGAGGGCGAGGTCATCGTGCGCGCTTCCGGCGGCGCGCGCAGCGAGATCGCCCGGCTCGGCGGTATCGGTTCGCTGCGCGGTCTGCACAATGCACAGAATGCCGCCTGTGCGTCGGCCTGCGCGCTGGCGCTCGGCGTCTCCGCCGACACCCTGCAGAATGGCCTGCGCAGCTTTCCCGGGCTGGCGCACCGCATGGAGCAGGTCGGCCGCCGCGGCAACGTGCTGTTCGTCAACGACTCCAAGGGCACCAATGCCGATGCGGCCGCGCATGCGCTGTCGTCATTCGCCGACATTTTCTGGATCGCCGGCGGCAAGCCGAAACTCGGCGGCATCACGAGTTTGACCGAATACTTTCCACGCATCCGCAAAGCCTATCTGATTGGGGAAGCCGCGCAGGAATTCGCGGGCACATTGGGTGATCGCGTGCCGCACGAGATCTCCGAGACGCTCGATGTCGCGGTCGCCAACGCCGCGCGCGATGCGGAGGCGTCGGGATTGGCTGATCCGGTGGTGCTGCTGTCGCCGGCCTGCGCATCGTTCGACCAGTACCGCAATTTCGAAATCCGCGGCGCGGCGTTTCGGGACTTGGTCAATGCGCTGCCGGGCGTGAAGCCGGTGGTGTAAAAGTCACCACAACCGTGTCCCGGACGCGGTGCAGCGCTCTGCGCGTTGCTCCGCAGAGCCGCCCATCACTTTCATCGAGCGGCCATAGGCCCCGGCTCAGCAGCGCACCGCTTTGCGCTGCGCTGCGTCCGGGGCACGAGGCTGCCGCAAGCTCAAAACATTTCGAATCCATTAACCCTTCGGAAACCATCCTCGGCCACCAATGGGCGGACCCTCTGCCCAGTGGACCGCCCATGATCTCCCGTGAACAACGCACCCCGTTTTCCGAATGGTGGTGGACGGTCGACCGGCTGCTGCTGGCGGCGATCATTGCGCTGATGCTGGGCGGCATTATTCTTTCGCTCGCGGCTTCACCGCCGGTGGCGACGCGGATCGGGCTCGATCCGTTTCACTTCTTCAACCGGCATATGCTGTTCCTGCTGCCGTCCTTCATCGTGCTGATCGGCGTGTCGTTCCTGTCGCCGCGGCAGATCCGCCGCACCGCGCTGATCGTGTTCGCCGTCTCGATCGTGCTGATCGTGGCGACGCTGTTGGTCGGCCCCGAGGTCAAGGGTTCGCGGCGCTGGATCACGCTGCTCGGCCTCAACATCCAGGCTTCGGAATCCGCCAAGCCTTCGTTCGTGGTGTTGGCGGCGTGGCTGTTTGCGGAATCTGCCAAGCGGCCGGAAATGCCGGCGACCTCGATGGCGCTGGTGCTGCTGATGATGCTGGTGACGCTGCTGGTGATGGAGCCCGATTTCGGTCAGACCATGCTGATCCTGATGGTGTGGGGCGCGCTGTTCTTCATCGCGGGCATGCGGATGATCTGGGTGCTGGGGCTTGCGGGCGCCGCGGGCGCCGGGCTGTTCGGAGCATATTTGCTGGTGCCGCACGTCGCCGGCCGCATCAAGCGCTTCATGAATCCGGCCTCGGGTGACACCTTCCAGGTCGATACCGCGATGGAGGCTTTTTCCAACGGCGGCTGGTTCGGCCTCGGCCCCGGCGAAGGAATTGCAAAACGCAACCTGCCGGACAGCCATACGGATTTCGTGTTCGCGGTGGCGGGGGAGGAATTCGGCATCATCCTGTGCCTGGCGCTGCTTGCCTTGTTCACCTTCGTCGTGATCCGCACCCTGTCGCGCGCCTATGCCACCGAGGACATGTTCGTGCGGTTTGCAGCTTCGGGTCTTGCGATCCTGTTCGGCGTGCAGGCCGCGATCAACATGTCGGTCAACCTGCAACTGATCCCGGCCAAGGGCATGACGCTGCCGTTCATCTCCTATGGCGGCTCGTCGATCATCTCGCTGGCTTACGGCGTCGGCATGATGCTGGCGCTGACGCGGCAGCGGCCGCGCACCGAAATGGAATCGATCGGCGACGCGAATGCCGTGCGCAGCTATGCTTGATGACTAGCGACGACTGGTCGGCTATCTGAAGCCATGGAAAACACTGCGCCCCTCATTCTGCTGGCCGCGGGCGGCACCGGCGGCCATCTGTTTCCCGCCGAGGCGCTTGGCGTCGAACTGATCCGGCGCGGCATGCGCGTGCGTCTTGCCACCGACGCACGCGCGCTGCGCTACAGCGGATTGTTCACCAGGGACATGATCGACGTGGTGCCGAGCGAGACGGTGCGCGGCCGGACGCCATGGGCGCTGGCCCATACCGGCATCATGCTTGGCGCCGGCATTGCCGTGTCGCTCAATTTGATGCGCCGCTTGAAACCCAGGGCCGTGGTCGGCTTCGGCGGTTATCCGACCTTGCCGCCGCTGCTGGCGGCAAAACTATTCGGCGTGCCCGGCATCATCCACGACGCCAATGCCGTGCTCGGCCGCGCCAATCGCTTCCTTTCAAGCCGGGTCAGCGCGATCGCGACCTCGCTGCCGGGCGTTCTCGATCGCGATCCGCAACTTTCGGCGAAAACCACCACTGTCGGTACACCGATGCGGCCGGCCATTCTCGCTGCGGCTGCGGTGAAGTTTGTATCGCCCGAGCCGAATGGTCCGCTGCGGTTGCTGGTGGTCGGCGGCAGCCAGGGTGCGCGCGTGATGAGCGATATCGTGCCGCCAGCCGTCGAGCGGCTGGAGCCGGCGCTGTGGAGCCGCTTGGTGCTGACGCAGCAGGTGCGCGAAGAGGACATGGTGCGGGTGCGCGCGGTCTATGACCGGCTCAAGATCAATGCCGAGCTGGCGCCGTTCTTCAGCGACCTGCCGGCACGGCTCGCGTCGAGCCAGTTGGTGGTCTCGCGTTCCGGCGCCGGCACGGTGGCCGAACTCGCCGCGATCGGCCGGCCCTCGATCCTGGTGCCGCTGCCCGGCTCGATCGACCAGGACCAGTTCGCCAATGCCGGCGTGCTGGCGCAGGCCGGCGGCGCGTTCCGGATTCCGCAACCGGAATTTACGCCGGAGCGGCTGGCCGCAGAGATTTCCGCGCTCGCCGCCGAGCCGGCGCGGTTGACCGCGATGGCCGCAGCGGCGCGCACCGTCGGCAGGCTCGATGCTGCCGAGCGCCTGGCCGATCTGGTCGTGAAGGTCGCCGGCATCTAGATTCGGACATTCTCGACGAGGTAATCGAGGAACGCGCGGACGCGCGCCGGGAGTTGGCCGCCGTGACCGAGAAACACCGCGTGGACCGCTTCGAGGTCGCCGGGATTGAACGACTCCAGCAGCGGCACCAGCCGTCCGGCCTTGATCTCGCCGTCGACATGGAAACGAGTGAGCCGCGCGATGCCGGTCCCTGCGATGGTAAGTTGCTGCATGGCTTCGCCGTCGCTGATCAGGACATTGCCGGCCGGCGGCACGGTGATCACGCCGCCTTTGCCATCGAGAAACGGCCAGCCCTCGAACTGCTTGGAAAAACAGAAGCCCAGCAGATTGTGTTTGGCGAGGTCGGCGGGGATTTGCGGGGTGCCGTGCTGCGCGAGATAGGCGGGCGAGGCGACCACCACCATGCGGCTTTCGCCGAGCTTGCGCGCCAGCAATCGCGACTCGCGCAGCGGCCCGACCCGGATCGCCACGTCGGCGCGCTCTTCCAGCAGGTCGATGACGGTATCGGTGAGTGCGATGTCGACGGAGATTCCGGGATGACGCGCGAGGAATGAAGGGATCAGCGGCAACAGCCGATGCAAGCCAAAGGGAACGCTGGTGTTGATCCGCAGCCGTCCTTGTGGTTTGGCGCCGATGGCGGCCTCGCGCTCCGCACCGTTGATGTCATCGAGGATACGCACCACGCGGTCGTAATAGGTTGCGCCCTCCGGAGTCAGTTGCAGCTTGCGGGTCGAGCGATTGATCAGGCGGACGCCGAGCCGGGCCTCCAGCCGCGCCACCAGCTTGCTCACCGCCGACGGCGTCATCCGGAAGGCTCTCGCCGCCGTGGAGAAGCCGCCCAATTCCACCACCCGGGCGAAAACCTCCATTTCACCGGAGCGGTTCACGTCCAATCGCGACATCGTGATTTCAGTTCATAAATGATGTTCCTATTGGCAGTCTAATTCATCAATGGCGTCGCGTCCACCTTGGGGAAGTCCGGCGCCGTGCCGGATTTCTATTGGGGATTCTTTCATGCCGCTCGCACTCTACGCGCTTACCGCCGGCGCTTTCGGAATTGGCGTCACCGAATTCGTGATCATGGGGTTGCTGATCGAAGTCGGCGGCGATTTGGGCGTTTCGATTTCCGCCGCGGGTCTCTTGATCAGCGGTTACGCGCTTGGCGTCGTGGTCGGCGCGCCGATCATGACCATCGCCACCGGCAAATGGCCGCGCAAGACCGTGCTGCTGGTGCTGATGGGTGTCTTCACCATCGGCAATGCGGCGTGCGCGCTGGCGCCCGATTATTGGAGCCTGATGGCGGCGCGCGTGCTGACCGCCTTTGCCCACGGCACATTCTTCGGCGTCGGTTCGGTGGTGGCGACGACGCTGGTCGCGCCCAACAAGAAGGCCTCCGCCATCGCCGTCATGTTCACCGGCCTGACGGTGGCCAACATCCTCGGCGTGCCGTTCGGCACCTGGCTTGGCCAGGGCTATGGCTGGCGTTCGACGTTCTGGGCGGTCACGCTGGTCGGCCTGGCAGCATTTGCCATCATCGCGCTTCTGGTCCCGAAGGACAAAACGGCGCCAGAAGCCTCGAACCTCCGCAACGACCTTGCAGTGCTGGCACGGCCTCAGGTGTTGATGGGCTTGCTGACGACGGTATTGAGCTGGGTCGGCGTGTTTGCGGTGTTCACCTACATCGCGCCGATCCTGACCCGCATTTCCGGTTTTTCCGAATCTGCGGTGTCGCCGATCTTGCTCGTGTTCGGCGGAGGCCTGGTGGTCGGCAATCTGCTCGGCGGACGGTTCGCGGATCGGTGGCTGATTCCGGCGCTGCTCGGCAGTCTCCTGATGCTGGCAGCGGTGCTGTTGTTGATGACGTTCGCCGCGCACAACCGGATCGCGGTCGTCATATTCGTGGCCTTGCTCGGCGCGGCCGCATTCGCAACCGTGCCGCCATTGCAGATGTGGGTGCTGGAAAAGGCCACCGGCGCGGGTCAAAGCCTTGCCTCCAGTTTCAACATCGCCGCATTCAATCTCGGTAACGCGATCGGCGCCTGGCTCGGCGGTTTCGTGATCGACCATGGGCCGGGTCTCGGCGCGGTGCCCTGGGTTGCGGCGCTGGTGCCGCTCGCCGCGACTGCGGTCGCCGCATTTTCGGTCCATAGCGACCGAAGGCGCCGGCTGAGCGTGGCCGCGGCGGAGTAACTGCGCCGTTTTGCGGGAAACTGGCCCGAATCTAGGCTAAAAGAGTTCGAACTCGGATGTTTTTGCGTCATGGCCGGGCTTGTCCCGGCCATCCACGTCTTGCATGAAGTGATGGAGATTCGTGGATGCCCGGGAAAGCCCGGGGATGACGGGAACATAGAGACCAGACCATGAGACTGCCGCGCGAGATCGGACCCATTCACTTCGTCGGGATCGGCGGCATCGGCATGAGCGGCATCGCCGAGGTCCTAAGCAATCTCGGCTATACCGTGCAGGGTTCCGACGCCTCGGAGAGCGCCAATGTCGGCCGCCTGCGCGACAAGGGCATCAAGATCACCGTCGGCCACAAGGCCGAGAACGTCGCCGGCGCCGATGTGCTCGTGGTGTCGACCGCGATCAAGCGCGACAACCCCGAACTGATGGCGGCACGCGCCCAGCGCATCCCGGTGGTGCGCCGCGCCGAAATGCTGGCCGAACTGATGCGGCTGAAAAGCTGCGTCGCGATCGCGGGCACCCATGGCAAGACCACCACCACCTCGATGGTCGCGGCGCTGCTCGATGCCGGCGATCTCGATCCGACCGTGATCAACGGCGGCATCATCAACGCCTACGGCACCAACGCCCGGCTGGGCGCCGGCGAGTGGATGGTGGTGGAAGCCGACGAGAGCGACGGCACGTTTCTCAAATTGCCGGCCGACGTCGCCATCGTCACCAATGTCGACCCGGAACATCTCGACCACTTCAAGACGTTCGATGCCGTGCAGGATGCGTTCCGCAATTTCGTCGAGAACGTGCCGTTCTATGGCTTCGCCGTGATGTGCATCGATCATCCTGTTGTGCAGACCCTGGTCGGCAAGATCGAGGATCGCCGCATCATCACCTATGGCGAAAACCCGCAGGCTGACGCGCGGCTGGTCGATCTCACGCCGTTTGCCGGCGGCTCGAAGTTCAAGGTCGTGTTCCGCAACCGCAAGACCGACGCCACGCACGAGATTGCGGATATCATGCTGCCGATGCCCGGACGGCATAACGCGTCCAACGCCACGGCGGCGATTGCCGTGGCCCATGAACTCGGACTGTCGGACGAGGCCATCCGCAAAGCAATTGCCGGCTTTGGCGGCGTCAAGCGACGCTTCACCAAGACCGGCGAATGGAACGGCGTCACCATCATCGACGATTACGGCCACCATCCGGTCGAGATATCGGCGGTGCTGAAGGCGGCGCGCGAATCCACCAGCGGCAAGATCATCGCCGTGGTGCAGCCACATCGCTTCACCCGCCTGCAATCGCTGTTCGAGGAATTCTGCACCTGCTTCAATGACGCCGACACGGTTGTCGTCGCCGAGGTCTATCCGGCCGGCGAAGCGCCGATTCCCGGCATCGACCGCGACCATTTCGTGCTCGGCCTGCGCGCGCACGGCCATCGCGAGGTGATCCCGCTGCAGAATTCTTCCGAGCTCGCGAAAGTGGTCCGCGGCATCGCGAGCGACGGCGATTTCGTCGTCTGTCTCGGCGCCGGCAACATCACGCAATGGGCCTATGCGCTGCCGGGCGAATTGAAGGCACTGGGGTAGAGGTGTCGACCTTTCCTGACATCACGTCCGATCTCAAAGCCGCGATGCCGGAATTGCGCGGGCGGTTGTTGCCGAATCAGTCGCTGGCCGAGCTGACATGGTTTCGGGTCGGCGGCCCGGCGCAGGTATTGTTCACGCCATCGGATGAGAATGATCTCGCCTATTTCCTCGCGCACCTGCCGGGCGAGCTGCCGGTCTATGTGGTCGGCGTCGGCTCCAACCTGATCGTGCGCGACGGCGGCATGCCGGGCGTGGTGATCAGATTGTCGCCGCGCGGTTTTGGTGAGACCATGGCCGATGGCGATGTCGTCAGCGCCGGCACCGCCGCGCTCGACAAACGCGTGGCCGAAACGGCGGCGGCAGCCAATATCAGCGGGCTGGAATTTTTCTTCGGCATTCCCGGCACCATCGGCGGCGCACTGCGCATGAATGCGGGCGCCAATGGCAGCGAGACCAAGGACGTGCTGATCGAGGCTGTTGGTATCGGCCGTGACGGCAAAAGGCATACGTTTACGAACGCGGACATGAAATTCGTCTACCGCAACAGCGGCGTCGACCCCTCGATCATTTTTACGTCCGCGCGCTTTCGCGGCCCGATCGCGGCACCGGAGGCCATTCGCGCCCGGATGAACGAGGTGCAAAATCACCGCGAGACCGCGCAGCCGATCCGGGAAAAGACCGGCGGCTCGACCTTCAAGAATCCGCCTGATAACAGCGCCTGGAAATTGATCGATGCCGCCGGCTGCAGAGGCCTGCGCATCGGCGGTGCCCAGGTGTCGGAGATGCACTGCAATTTCCTGATCAACACGGGAGCCGCGACCGGCCATGATATCGAAACGCTCGGCGAAACCGTGCGCGCGCGGGTAAAGGAAAATTCCGGAATCGAGCTACACTGGGAAATCAAGCGGATCGGGATTCCGGGATAGTCGTCATTCCGGGCCGCTCGCAACGCGGGCGAACCCGGAATCTCGAAGTGATGTGAAATGATATAGAGAGATTCCGGGTCTGGTCCTTCGGACCATCCCGGAATGACGAAAGAGCGGAACGGCATGATGCGGATTACCATTCTATTCGGCGGCACCAACACCGAACGCCTGGTGTCGGTCGCCAGCGCCCAGGCGCTGCATTCGGCGCTGCCTGACGCCGACCTTTGGTTCTGGGATGTCGACAACACGGTTCATGACGTGAAGCCCGAAGCGCTGCTCGGTCACACGCGGCCGTTCGAGGATCCGTTCAACCCAGAGGGTCGCGGCGTCGGGCTCGAACAGGCGCTCGATAACGCCAGGGCCGAGGATCGCCTGCTCGTGCTGGGCCTGCATGGCGGCATGGCGGAGAATGGCGAACTGCAGGCGATGTGCGAAATGCGCGGGATTCCCTTCACCGGCTCAGGCTCGGCTTCGTCACATCTTGCCTTCGACAAGGTGGCCGCCAAGCGTTTCGCGGCCATCGCGGGTGTAAAGCCACCGGCCGGCGTCGCCCTGGAAGATATCGACGCGGCGTTTGCCGAGTATGGAAAGCTGATCGCCAAGCCGGTTCGCGACGGATCGAGCTACGGCCTGATCTTTGTCAACGCCAGGCAGGACCTCGTCGCGGTCCGCAACGCCGCCAGGAGCGCAGACTATCTGATCGAACCTTTTGTCCAAGGCGCGGAGGCAACCTGCGGCGTGCTGGAACAGGCCGACGGTTCGCTCGTCGCATTGCCGCCGATCGAGATCGTGCCGGCCGAGGGCGCCTTCGACTACACCGCCAAATATCTGCTCAAGTCGACCCAGGAAATTTGTCCCGGGCGTTTTGCGCCCGAAATCAGCGCAGAGATCATGGACCATGCGCTCCGGGCGCACAAAGCGATGTCGTGCAGCGGCTATTCCCGTTCGGACTTCATCGTTTCGGCGAGGGGAGCGATCTACCTCGAAACCAACACCCTGCCGGGCCTGACCAAGGCCTCGCTCTATCCCAAGGCGCTCAAGGCGCAGGGGATCGAATTCGCCGACTTCCTGCAGGGCCAGATCGCGTTGGCGATAAAACGCGCGCGGGCGTAGTTCCCGGTCAAGGAGCGGCGGGCGAGGGAACCCGATCCCTCGATACCTAAAATCCTTACTATTTTGCGACAAAGTCCTCACACGACCCATCAAATCGCACCCTGCCTGTACCGATTTTACCTTTTGTTTACCAGGAAGCCCGAAGGTTAACGCTGGCGGCGCATGTAGCGCTTGGCTGCCGGGGCGTGAGCTGTTGCGGATTTCCGCTTCGACGACCGCATCGAGGGAATGGGGGCCTCTTCTGCCTTGAGGCCGTACCCCAGCCTGGCATGACCGAGACGTCACTTGTGCCAAGTCCCGCAAGGGTTTGCGGACGCAACATTTGACGAGCTCGTGCAATGGATGGAGCAGGAAGCCTCGCCCGATCGCTGAGATCGCTGAGGCCCCAAGCTGACCTGAAGGCCGCCGCCATTGGCGCGGGGATGCTGCTGCGCGAGCGTCTGGGCATGAACCGGGTGCGGGCCAGGCCGCGGCTCGAGCGCCAGGAAAATCCCCATCGCCTTATTGTCTGGCTCGAGCGTTACGTTCCGCGGCGCGCCGGCATTGCCGCCACCGTGCTGTTGCTGATCGGCAGTGCCGCTCTTGGCATCGTCAAGGGCGGTCACCTCGATGAATTTATCACGGCGGTCAGCGACACCCGCAATGCGCTCGCCAATTCGGCGGGCTTCCGCATCACCTCGGTCGCCATCAATGGCCGCAAGCAACTGACCCAGGACGAGGTGCTCGGCATCGGCGGCATCAGCGGCCGCTCGTCGCTGTTGTTCCTCGACGCGGCAGTGGTGCGCGACAAGCTCAAGGCCAATCCCTGGATCAGCGATGCGACGGTGCTGAAGCTTTATCCGGGCCAGCTCCAGATCGACATCACGGAGCGTACGGCATTCGCGCTGTGGCAGCAGGACGGCCGGCTGTCGGTGATTGCGGACGACGGCGCGGTGCTCGAGCCGTATCTTTCGCGCCGCTTCCTCTCGCTGCCGCTGGTGGTCGGCAAGGGCGCCGAAACCCGGGCCAGGGATTTCCTCGCATTGCTGGCGCGCTATCCGCAGGTGCGGGCCGCGACCAAGGCCGCCATCTTCGTCGGCGAGCGGCGCTGGAACCTGCGGCTCAAGGATGGTCTCGACATCCGCCTGCCGGAAAACGACGTCGGCAATGCGCTGGCGGCCCTGAGCAAGCTCGACAAGGAAGACCGACTGTTCTCGCGCGATATCGTCGCCATCGACATGCGCCTGCCGGACCGGCTGACCGTGCAATTGTCGGAAGACGCCGCCAAAGCCCGCGAAGAACTGTTCAAGGACAAGAAGACAAAAAAGAAGGCCGGTGACGCATGACCGGTCTTGACCGCAACCAGACGCCGAAGACGCGTCCGATGCCGCAGAAGCGCACTGCGCTGGTGGCATCGCTCGATATCGGCACCAGCAAGATCGCCTGCATGATCGCGCGGCTGAAGCCGTGCCCGCCGAGCGATGCCTTGCGCGGCCGCAGCCACGCGGTCGAATTGATCGGCTACAGCCAGATCCAGTCGCGCGGCGTCAAGGCCGGTGCGGTGGTCGATCTCGCCGAATGCGAACAGGCGGTGCGTCACGCGGTGGCGCTGGCCGAGCGCATGGCCAAGGTCCGCGTCGAATCCGTGCTGCTTTCGGTATCGGGCGGCCGGCTGCAGGGGCAATTGATCGAAGCCGCGGCCGACATCAAGGGCGGCGCCGTGACGGCTGCGGACGTCACCCGGATCACCTCGACCGGCATGCGCCACGCCACGGGCGAGGGCCGCACCGTGCTGCACGCGCTGCCGGTCAGCTACGCGCTCGACGGCGTCAAGGGCATCCGCGATCCCAGGGGCATGGTGGCGCGGCAGTTCGGCGTCGACATGAACGTGGTGACGTCGGATGCGACGGCGGCCAGGAACCTGATGCTGGTGGTCGAGCGCTGCCACCTCAATGTCGAGGCTATGGCGGCCAGCCCCTATGTGGCGGGCCTGTCGGTATTGACCGACGACGAAGCCGATCTCGGCGCCGCCGTGATCGAGATGGGTGCCGGCACCACCACGATCGCGACCTATTCCGGCGGCCGCTTCGTGCATGCATCCGGATTTGCGGTCGGCGGGCAACACATCACCATGGATCTTGCGCGCGGCATTGGTGCATGCATTGCGGATGCCGAGCGAATCAAGACGTTATATGGCACCGTGCTGACCGGCGGGTCCGATACGCGCGAGTTGATGTCCGTGCCGACGGCCGGCGACAATGAACGGGATGCTCCGCAGATCGTGTCGCGCGCCACGATCGCGAACATCGTCCGGCATCGCGCCGAGGAGATTTTTGAAATGGTCCGGGACCGCCTCGCGGATTCCCCCTTTGCGGCAGAGCCGAGGGCGCGAATTATTTTGAGCGGTGGCGCTTCGCAGCTCACCGGCATCGCCGAACTTGCCACCCAGATTCTTGGCCGGCCGGTGCGCGTCGGCCGTCCGCTCGGCTTCGGCCGGCTGCCCAGCGAAGCGAAGAGTGCGTCGTTCGCGGTGCCGGCAGGGCTGCTGGTCTATCCGCAATACGCTCATCTTGAACATGTCGAACCGCGGCATACGCGGCAGCTCAGAACAGGGACCGACGGCTATTTCGGAAAGGTCGGACGATGGCTTCGCGAGGGCTTCTGATGAATCTTTTCCGTACCCCTTGGACTTCCATCAACTACCGCGGCCGCCGGCCGGGGCGAACCAAAACCAACGCGCGCGTAATCGAGAGGCAATCATGACCATCAATCTCAACGTCCCTGATATTCGCGAGCTCAGGCCGCGGATCACTGTATTCGGCGTAGGCGGGGCCGGCGGCAACGCCGTCAACAACATGATCACCGCCGGACTCCAGGGCGTCGATTTCGTCGTCGCCAATACCGATGCGCAGGCGCTGACGATGTCGAAAGCGCAGCGCATCGTGCAGATGGGCACCCAGGTCACGCAGGGTCTCGGCGCCGGTTCGCAGCCGGATGTCGGCGCCGCCGCGGCCCAGGAAGTCATCGACGAGATCCGCGATCATCTCTCGGGCGCCAACATGGTGTTCGTCACCGCCGGCATGGGCGGCGGCACCGGCACCGGCGCCGCCCCCGTGATCGCCAAGACCGCGCGCGAGATGGGTATCCTCACCGTCGGCGTGGTGACAAAACCATTCCACTTCGAAGGCCAGCGCCGCATGCGCACCGCCGAGTCCGGCATCGCCGAACTGCACAAGGTGGTCGACACCCTTTTGATCATCCCGAACCAGAACCTGTTCCGGGTCGCCAACGAAAAGACCACCTTCGCCGACGCCTTTGCGATGGCCGACCAGGTGCTCTATTCGGGCGTCGCCTGCATCACCGACCTGATGGTCAAGGAAGGCCTGATCAACCTCGACTTTGCCGACGTCCGCGCCGTGATGCGCGAAATGGGCAAGGCGATG
>LNAP01000501.1_pt1 | contig 43475 bp, 38 predicted proteins | sample 602601 | NCBI WGS metagenome assembly LNAP01 (sample SAMN02440304, study PRJNA202911) | soil metagenome | biome: Subtropical and temperate rainforests or woodlands; isolation source: soil samples (1 kg each in a 20% v/v slurry with milli Q water) were... ...
ACCGCCCACATTCCAAGCAAGCCGCGCGAAGCGCGCCTCAATAGCGCCGTAGCGAGCGCGGCTTGCCCGAAGGCCGGCGGCCCGTTACCCCATCTACGAGCCTCTATTTGGCCGCCGCGCGCTTCCTCAGATGATAGGTCAGCGCCAGCGCTACGCAGTGGCGCAGCGCGGCCTCGGGAACAGCATCCTTGGCATTCAAGAGGATGCTGCGGTTGCCGCCATAGCGCATCTGCGTCGGATATAGCTCGCGAAAAGTCTCGACCAGGTCGGTCTGGCAGTGGAAATAGACCGCGTAGGCGCCGGGCTCGGTTTTCACCTGGTCGATCCGGATCGTGCTGCCGCTTTTGGTCTCCGGCGTGAGATAGCTCGGCTGCCCCCATTTCAGGGTTTCTTCCAAGGCGCCGACGCCTTTTGTCACGTTCGCGGTATCGAAAATTAGCCGGCGCAAGGCGAGTAGCCTTGCCTTAATTGGCTTTGGATAGCCGCTGAAAACAGCATCGACCGCGGTATCCCCGAAAGCCGCGCGCGGCTTCCGTGCAACGCTCTTCCCAGCGCTCTCCTTCGCCGGCTTCTTCATCGCGCCGTGGGGGCCGTATCGAGCTTCGCTGCCAGGATCGCCTTGCCGGCGTCTTCGTAATGGGTATCGCGGGCCTGGATCTGCTGCGCGATGGCATGCATGTCGCGAAACCGTCGCTCGAACTTGTTGGCCGCGAACACGGCGGTGGCGCCCGCCATGTGATAGGCGGTATCGACCACCGAGGCGGCCTGGTGGATGGTCCAGGTCGAGGCGATGCGGAGCGCGACGCGATGTGCTTCGGTGACGGTGCCGCCGCCCTCGAGATCCCGCCAGACTTCCGCCGCCGTCGCGTAGAGATAGGCGCGCGCGGCGCGCAGACTTGCTTCGGTGCGCCCGATCGTGCCCTGAACGGCGTTGTTCTCGCGCATCGCCGCCAGCCCTTGTGGCAACTTGCTGCGGGCGAGCTCGATCGACGCATCGAGCGTGGCGCGGGCGACGCCAAGCGCGGTCGCGGCAAAGCCCATACCGAACACCATGTTGGTGGTGAGCTTGTAGAGCGGGCCTTTTTCACGCAGCGCGGTGGGATCGTCACGCAGCGCTGCGAATTTTTCCGGGATGAACAGGTTCTCGACCGAATAGCTGTCGGTGCCGGTGCCCCTCAGCCCGATGACGTCCCAGACGTCGTGCATGGTGGCGCTCGATACCGGGAACAGGATAGTGCGAATTTCCGGCGAGCCATCGGTGTTTTTGCGCGGCGTGCCGTCGGCCTCGACGATCCGGACATGTGCTCCCAGCCAGCTTGCCTGGCGCGAGCCGGAGGCAAATTCCCAGCGTGCGTTGGCCAGGTAGCCGCCGGGAACGACCTTTACTTCATTGGCGATCGCGCCCCAGGCGAGGATTCCCGGCGCCACATTGAAGATCTCGTTTGCTGCATCAGGATCGAGATAGGCCGCAGTCATGGCGCAGACCGCGCATTGGCCAAGGCACCATGCGGTCGAGGCGTCGGCTTTTGCCACTTCCTCCTGCATCTGCATAAAGATTTCGAGCGGCGCTTCGGCCCCTCCAAGGCTTTGCGGCAGTAACGCGCGATACAGCGCGTTCTCGATCAAGGCGGCAGTCACGGCCGGTGTGAGACGCCGTGTCCGCTCGATCTCGTCCGCCTCGCTTGCAATCAGCGGCGCCAGCGCTCGCGCGCGCTCGATCAGTCCGAAGCCGGGCAGCTTGTTCATGCGTTTCCTCGCCCCTTTTTGGGTTTTTGGTTGGCGAGGCGCAATCGTGGTCTATCCGCCGCCGCGGATCAAGGCGGGCCATGGATGGCTGATCCGAACCGGCGGCACAGCTGGAGCCTGGATTCGGATTGAATCACGAGCCGGTGCCCGCTGTGCCCGCAAGCGTTTCAGGCTGCCTCGCGCAGGCCGGCCAGGAAACTATCGACGCTTTCGAACAGCGCGCTGGCATGCTGGCTGAGCTCGCCGGAGGCCGTGAGGACGTTGTCGGCCAGCGCGCGCGACTGGTCGGCCGCCTGGCTGGCGCCGGCGACATTGGCCGAGACCTCGCTGGTGCCGGCGGCGGCCTGTTGCACGCTTCGCGCGATCTCGCGGGTGGCCGAATCCTGCTGCTCGACGGCAGCCGCGATGGTGGTGGCGATGCCGCTGATCTCCCGGATGGTGTCGCTGATGCCGCCAATGGCGGTCACGCAGTCGCCGGTGGCGGACTGGATCGCGGCGACCTGCCCGGCGATCTCGTCGGTTGCCTTCGCCGTCTGGCTGGCGAGTTCCTTGACCTCGGATGCGACCACGGCAAAGCCCCGGCCGGCTTCTCCGGCGCGGGCCGCCTCGATCGTCGCGTTGAGCGCCAGCAGATTGGTCTGGCTGGCGATGGCACTGATCAGGCGAAGCACATCGCCGATCTTTTCGCCGGCGGCAGCAAGGCTGCCGACCATCTCCGTGGTCTGCCCGGCCTTGACCACGGCGGCATCGGCGACGCCGCTGGAATGAGTGACCTGACGGCCGATCTCGGCGACGGAAGAGGCGAGTTCTTCGGAGGCGGCGGCAACCGTGTTGACACTGGTCGAGGCTTCTTCCGAAGCAGCGGCCGCTGCTGCAGCCCGCTCCGACGTGCCGTTGACGCTCGATGTGATCTCGCCGGCGACGCGTTGCATGTCCTTGGTCGCCTTCGCGACCGCGCCGACCACGCTCTTGACGTCGGCCTCGAAGCGGTCGGCCATTTGCCGTTGCAGCGCTCGCTTCTCGACCTCGGCCTGCTGCTTTGCGGCCTCCTGCGTTGCACGCAGGGAGTCCGCCTCGATCATGTTGCGGCGGAAGACGTCGACCGCTCCCGCCATGGTGCCAAGTTCGTCCTTTCGGTCGCCGCCCGGAATCGTCACGTCGGTATCGCCGCTCGAAAGCCGGTTCATCACGCGGGTGATGGCAGTCAGCGGACGTGACATGCCGCGGCCGAGCAGGAACGCCAGCAGTGCGGCGCCGGCAAGGATCGCAAGCGTGGCGAGCAGAAGATCCCGCTGCGCACGGCTCGCGGCGGCCTCGTATTCGGTGGTGTCCTTGATGACTTCGATCACCGCTATCGGTTGTCCCGCGTAGTTCTTGATCTGCCCGACATAGAGCGCCGCGGCACGGCCGCCGATGGTGGCATCGCGCTGCAACGTTGCACCGTCGAACACGCTCTTGAGCTCGTCGGGGGTGGCGACGACGCCGTCGCCGAACGTCGAGGATAATTTCTTGAAGGACTTGCCATCGAACCAGTGCACCGCGAGGTCGATGCCAAAGCGCTGCTTGGCGCGCTCGACGAATTCCTTGCCGAAGGTGACGCCGACGTCGATGACGCCGAGACTTTTTCCCTCGCGCATGATCGGTGTCATCGCGAATATGCCAAGCGTGTCGCGGCCTTGTTCGACACCGACGATCGGCTTGCCGGTCCTGTTCGCGGTGACCACGGTAATGCGGCGCGCCGAAATATCGTCGCCAAACGCCTTCGGATCATGGACGCGCAGGAAAATGGTGGCTGGCGGCAGGATCAGGTTCATCAAGGGCATCCCTTGCGCCTTGAGCGCCTTGTTGGCATCGCCAAGCAGCGCCGACAGCGCGCCGCGATCGCCCTTGATCGCGGCGTCTGTGACCGGCGGCAGGGCTGCCACGGCGGTAGAGACCGCAAGCGCGGCGCGTCCCTCATAGTCGAGCGCTGCGACCACGCTGTCATATTGCAGCTTGAGCTGCTGCTCGAGCGCAAGCTTGGTCAATGAGCGCTGCTGCAGGATCGAAAACGTCCCCAGGATCCCGCAGGCTACCGCGACCGTCAGCGAAATCGCAAGAATCAGCCGGGCGGCGATCGATCGAAGTTTGAACATGGCAATACCGAAGCTCCGCGAGGATTGAGCTTCGGAAGCTCGCAGGAAATTCTTAAGAAGGGTGGTAGCTTGGGAGGCCGTAGTTTTACGGAAGGAAGATGCGCGTGGTGGGCCTCGGTGGTGATCATTCCGGGGCGCGCTCCCGCGCAAACCCGTAGTCTCGAGATTCCGGGTCTGCGCTTTGCGCATCCCGGAATGACGGGCCCACGCCGGTCTCAGCTATCCACCTTCAGCGCGGCAATAAAAGCCTCCTGCGGGATGTCGACCTTGCCGAACTGCCGCATCTTCTTCTTGCCTTCCTTCTGCTTCTCCAGAAGTTTGCGTTTGCGCGTGATGTCGCCGCCGTAGCACTTTGCGGTGACGTCCTTGCGTAGCGCGCGGACGGTTTCGCGGGCGATCACCTTGCCGCCGATCGCGGCCTGGATCGGGATCTGGAACATGTGCGGCGGAATCAATTCCTTCATCTTCTCGACCATGGCGCGGCCGCGGCCTTCGGCGCGGGTGCGGTGCACCAGCATCGACAGCGCATCGACCGGCTCGTTGTTGACGAGGATCTGCATCTTCACGAGATCGGCCGGCTTGTAGTCGGTCAGATGATAGTCGAACGACGCGTAGCCCTTGGAGACCGACTTCAGGCGGTCGTAGAAATCGAACACCACTTCGTTGAGCGGCAGTTCGTACTTCACCATCGCGCGGTTGCCGACGTAGGTGAGCTCCTTCTGCGAGCCGCGCCGGTCCTGGCACAGCTTCAGGACACTACCGAGATATTCGTCCGGCGTCAGGATCGTGGCCTCGATCCACGGCTCCTGGATTTCGGCGATCTTGACCACGTCCGGCATGTCGATCGGATTGTGAATCTCGATCTCGGTACCGTCGGTGAGATGCATCTTGTAGATCACCGACGGCGCGGTCGCGATCAAATTGAGATCGAACTCGCGCTGCAGCCGCTCCTGGATGATCTCGAGATGCAACAGCCCGAGGAAACCGCAACGAAAACCGAAGCCGAGCGCCGCCGAGGTTTCCATCTCGAACGAGAAACTGGCGTCGTTGAGGCGCAGCTTGCCCATCGCCGCGCGCAGCGTTTCGAAATCGTCGGCATCGACCGGGAACAGGCCGCAGAACACCACCGGAATCGCCGGCTTGAAACCCGGCAGCATGTCGGTGACCGGCTTCTTGTCGTCGGTGATGGTGTCGCCGACGCGGGTGTCGGCCACTTCCTTGATCGCGGCGGTGATGAAGCCGATTTCGCCGGGGCCGAGTTCCTCGATCTGCTGCATCTTCGGCGTGAAGAAACCGACGCGCTCGACATCGTAGGCCGCGTTGGTGCCCATCATGCGGATGCGCTGGTTTTTCCTCATCACGCCGTCGACGATACGCACCAGCACCACCACGCCGAGATAGACGTCGTACCAGCTATCGACCAGCAGCGCCTTGAGCGGGGCATCGCGGTCGCCCTTCGGCGGCGGCAGCCGGTGCACGATGGCTTCCAGCACGTCGCCGATGCCAAGGCCGGTTTTGGCCGAGATCATCACCGCGTCCGAGGCGTCGATGCCGATTACGTCCTCGATCTGCCGCTTGACCTGATCGGGTTCGGCCGCCGGCAGGTCGATCTTGTTCAGCACCGGCACGATCTCGTGCCCGGCATCGAGCGCGTGGTAGACATTGGCAAGCGTCTGCGCCTCGACGCCCTGGCTGGCGTCCACCACCAGCAGCGAGCCTTCGCAGGCCGCCAGCGACCGCGAAACCTCATAGGCGAAGTCGACATGGCCGGGCGTGTCGATCAGGTTGAGGGTATAGGTCTTGCCGTCCTTGGCCGGATACGTCAGCCGCACGGTCTGCGCCTTGATGGTGATGCCGCGCTCGCGCTCGATATCCATGGAATCGAGCACCTGCTCCTTCATCTCGCGCGCCTGCAAGCCGCCCGTGGTCTGGATCAGGCGGTCCGCCAGCGTCGATTTGCCATGGTCGATATGCGCAACGATGGCGAAGTTGCGGATGTTGGAAATAGGGATGGATGTCATGGGCGCGGGATAGCATTGGCGCCTGGGCGCGGCAACCGTGTTGCGGTATTTTGACAGGGCCTCTTCACGCCAAGCTGATTCCACTTTGCGCCGAAACGCGCTACGCCATGCGGTATGTCGGATGCCCGTTTATTGCCCGCAAGGGCGCACACCCGCAGGTCGTCGGTCGTCCGGCGGCTGGCGACGTGGCTGGTGGCGTCGGCGTCGGATCGCAACGCCAGCCTGTGGCTGGTGATCGGCTTTGCTGCGACCCATGCGCTGCTCTGGACCCTGATCCTGGTCAATCTCAAGGCGGCGCAGGACATCCATATGGATGTCGCGGAAACCTTCGGCTGGGGCCAGAAGTTCCAGCTCGGCTATGGCAAGCATCCGCCGCTGACCGGCTGGGTCGCCGGCCTCTGGTTCAGAATATTCCCGGTCGCCAACTGGTCGACCTATGCCCTGGCCATGATGACGGTGGGCTGCGGGCTGGTGATCTGCTGGCTGATCAGCCTGCGCGTAGTCGACCGCCGCCGCGCCTTCTTCGTCGTGGTGATGCTCGCGCTCTATCCGATCTTCAATTTCAAGGGCTTCAAATATAATCCGGATCTGCTGCAGCTCGTGACGCTACCGCTCCTGGTGCTCGCCTACCTGAACGCGTTTGAAAAACGCACCGTGAAATCCGGTCTGCTGCTCGGGCTTGCCGGCGCGCTGGCGCTGATGACGAAATACTGGGTCTTGACCATGATTGGCGCGATCGGGATCGCCGCGCTGATCCATCCCGACCGGTTGAAGTTCCTGCGCTCGCCGGCGCCGTGGGTGGCCATCGCCACGATGGTCGTGGCGATGATTCCGCATCTGATATGGCTGAAGGACGTGAATTTCGTGCCGCTGACCTATGCCGGCGACACCTATGCGCTGTCGAGCCGCGCGCAGAATGTCCAGCTCGTGCTGGGTTATGTCGGCCACAATCTGGCGCTGCTCGCGGTGCCGATCGCGCTCGCGTCACTGGTGCTGGCATTGATACCGCGATGGTGGCGGATGCTGGCGCGGCAACCATCTGTCCTGCTTACGCGCGCCTGGTCACGCGGCCCCAATCCGGGCGTCAACTTCCCGCAGGCGTTCAATATCTGGATCATCCAGATCGTGGTCGCGATCGGACCGCCGCTCGGCGCGCTGATCTTCATGATCTACATGAAAACCGACTGGGGCATCTCGCTGTTCTTCCTGACGCCGTTGGCGCTGGTCGCGATTCCGGCGCTGCGTATCCCGAAGATCGCATTGTTCTATCTTGCCACGATCTGGCTCGCCATCACGCTCGCGGTGCTTGCGGCATCGCCTTACATCGCAACTTTCGAGATGACGGAAAATTCCAACGCCGCTGCGGCGTACGGCGCGCGTTCCGAGCTTGCGCGCGAACTGACGCAAGCCTGGCATGAGCGTTTCGGCACGCGATGGGCCGTGGTCGCGGCCACCATGGAGGTCGGTGAGCCCATGACGTTCTACAGCTCCGATCACCCGGCGACGCTCACGCCGGGCGAAGCCTGGTCATCCGGACTGACGTCGCTGGAAGAGGCCAAGCGGCTCGGGTTCATCGGCATCTGCGATACCACGGACGGACGGCTGGCAGCCTGCGAGGCGTGGATCGCGGCCAACGGCAAGGACGCCGAGCAATTGGCCGTTACCACGCAACGGTTCTTCCGCGGTCACCCCGGACCGGCAATGAGCTGGAAGGTCTATCTCGTGCCGCCGGCGAAATAGGAGATGAGTTGCCGCCTGTGGCCACATGGTTCGAGACGCGTAGCGTTGCTGCGCTCCTCACCATGAGGGTTTAGGACCTCATCCTGAGGAGCGGCGTCTTCGCCGCGTCTCGAAGGATGAAGCCACCGCCCGATCACGTGCCTTCCTCGTTGAACTTGCTGGCGCACAGTTCGGTGATTGCGTCGATTGCGGCCTGGGCCTCGGGGCCGGTCGCTGAGACGACAATCGAGGTGCCCGGCCCCGCGGACAGCATCATCAACCCCATGATGGAAGTGCCGCCGACGGTCTCGCTGCCGCGGGTCACCCAGACCTCGGCATTGAAGCGCTCGACCATCTGAACGAATTTTGCGGAAGCGCGCGCGTGCAGGCCGCGCTTGTTGACGATGGGAATTTCCCGGGAAATCGCGCCCGGCGGGACGGTCGGCCCGCTATCGTTTTCAGGCGACGCGGCATCGTCACTCATTTGCCGGCGAGGACCCGGCTCGCGATGGTAACGTATTTGCGACCGGCTTCCTGGGCCATGGCGATGGCGTCGGGAAGCGAGCGCTCCTCGCGTACCTTGGCAAGCTTGACCAGCATGGGAAGATTGATGCCTGCGAGCACTTCCACCTTCGGGCGGCTCATGCAGGAGATCGCCAGGTTGGAAGGCGTGCCGCCGAACATGTCGGTGAGGATCGCAACGCCATCGCCGCTGTCGACGCGATTGACGGCTTCGATGATGTCACTTCGACACAAATCGGAATCATCTTCGGCCCCGATCGTGACCGCTTCAATTTGTTTTTGCGGACCCATGACATGTTCGAGCGCCGCCTTGAACTCGTCGGCAAGGCGCCCATGGGTCACAAGCACTAGACCAATCATCGGAAACTCCTCGCGGGTGCTTTTTGGTGCACCGCACGAACGCGCCACTTTGACCATCCAGAGCCCCTGCGCAAGAGGGGACCTTCGCGATTCTCCCGGAATGTGGCGGTAGGGAGGGCAGTCTGCGCCGGTCTATTTGGTGGCGATACTGCGACTTATATGGTTACCAATCCCCTTCGGGCAATCGGCCAAGAGTTGAACGGAACCTGAACTTTCGGTCATGGTCAGCGCCGCGATAACCAGAGGAAGGGCAGAATAACCCGTCCCTACCGGGATTCTCGGTATCCAAACACCGAAAATCTGGGTTAGCAGCGCTTCAGACGGCGGCAGGCGCTCCGCATCGGGCGCGCCGAGGTCGACGACCAAACCCACGATGGCCTCGGACACGAAGTCGCACCTGCGGATGCCGAGTCCGCGGACCTCGATCAGCCCGGCCAGTTCCCGTGACGGCCGCACCGTCAGTTTTCCATCAACTGTGTCCAGATGCACACGGTCATCGCCGACCAGGGTGGTCGGGGGAACCTGCTGCGAGCGTCCGGCCAGGATGAGGTCCAAGGCGAGCCGCGATTTACCGGAACCCGAAGGGCCGCGGACCAGCACCGCATGGGTCCCCACCCGCACCGCCGAAGCATGGACGCTTGCGCTGCCGGCGGGGGTCATGGCGCGGGAAGCCGGACCACGAAGCGCGCGCCGGCGACTGTTGGCTCGCCATCGGCATTTGCGGGCCCTGCGCGATTCTCTGCCCAGATGCGACCGCCATGGGCCTCGATGATCTGTTTCGAGATCGACAGCCCCAGTCCGGAATTCTGGCCAAAGCCCTGATGCGGCCGGTCGGTGTAGAATCGCTCGAATATCCGCTCCAGCGCGTCTTCGCGAATTCCGGGGCCATCGTCGTCGACGACGATTTCGATTTCCGATCGCACGCGGCGGCACACGATGCGGACCTTGCCCCCGGCGGTCGAGAACGACTGCGCGTTGACCAGCAAATTGGAGATCACCTGTCCGAGCCGTGAATCATGGCCCGGTACCGAGAAGGTGTCGGTCGGGCTCCGGCCCTCGAAGCGGACCTCGACGGCGACGTCGTGGCCGAGCCGCGTTTCGTTGGCGACCGAGGTCAGCGTCGTCAGCAGGCGGCGGAGATCGACCAGCGTCATGTCCTGCCGCTGCAGTTCGGCATCGAGCCGGCTCGCATCGGATATGTCCGAGATCAGCCGGTCGAGCCGCCTGACGTCATGCTCGATCACCGCAAGCAGCCGCGAGCGGCTGTTTTCGTTGCGCGCCAGCGGCAGCGTTTCGACCGCGGATCGCAGCGACGTCAGCGGGTTCTTTAATTCATGGGCGACGTCGGCGGCGAACATTTCGATCGCCTCGATGCGGTTATAGAGCGCGCTGGTCATGTCGCGCAGCGCGCCGGAGAGATGGCCGATCTCGTCGCGGCGGCGGGTGAAATCGGGAATCTCGACGCGGGTCCGGATACGGCGGCGGACGCTGTCGGCGCTGTCGGCGAGCCGGCGCACGGGGCCAGCGATCGTGCTCGCCAGCAGCAATGACAGCACGATCATCACCGCCGACGCCACGCCGCCGACCTTCAGGATCGCCAGCCGTTCGGCGGTCACCATCTGATCGATGTCGTCGCCCTGGGTCGAGAGCATCAAGGCGCCATGCACCGCGCGGAATCGCTGCACGGGGACTGCGACCGAGACGATCACCTCGCCGCGCTCGTTGATGCGCACCATGCTGCTCTTCACGCCGTCGAGCGCCTGCACTACCTCCTGGTAGCCCTTGCCGTTCTCGGGTCCGAGCTCCCGGTAAAGCGGCAAATCGCCGCGATTGAGCCAGGTGCGGATCGCGGTCATGGTGCGCTCGGCAAAGCCCGGCTTCTCCAGCGCCGGCGGCGGAAGTTCGAACCGAAGCACGTCGCCGCGGCCATAGAGACTGCGGCTGTCGAGGATCAGTCCGCCGTCGCCGCCATAGATGCGGGCGCGGGTCTTGGTTGGCGAGATCAGCCGCCGCAGCACCGGCGCGACGCGTTCCGGATTGATCGGAAAATCCAGCCCCGAATATTCGTCCGGCGCGCCATAGGTTTCGCCGGGCTTCAGATCGAGCAGGCGATCGGGGTCGATGGTGATGGTGTTGGTCTCCACCGTTGCGGATGCCGCGATCGCGCCGGAAATGATCTCGGCCGACACCATGAGGCTTTGTGCCCGCGCATCGATCAGGCCGGCGCGGAATTGCGAGAGATAGAGAATGCTCGCGACCAGCGCGACCAGGCCGGCAAGGTTCAAGGAAACGATGCGCCGGGTCAGGCTCGAGAAGCTGAGCGCGAAGAAAAACTGCCCGGCACGGCGCAGCCAGCCGAGCGGCCGCTGCCAGCCTTGCACCGCCGGAGTCTCCACGGCAACGGAGTCGAGCACGAGCGACGACGAAGCGCCCTCGTTGTTCACGCTTGGATCAGGCTGCGTTCGATCAAGCAATGGCCAGAACTGCCGGTTGTTTTCGATATGGGTCTCGCGATGCGCCTTGCCCTCGCATCTTATCCGAGACGCGCGGCCGCGTCAGTTAACAAACCGCGTGTGAATGCCCCAATATCAGGTTTCCTTGAAGCGGTAGCCCACACCATACAGGGTCTCGATCATCTCGAAATCATCATCCACCACCTTGAATTTCTTGCGCAGCCGCTTGATGTGGCTGTCGATGGTGCGATCGTCGACATAGACCTGGTCGTCATAGGCGGCATCCATCAGCGCGTTGCGGCTCTTGACGACGCCGGGGCGCGTGGCCAGCGCCTGCAGGATCAGGAATTCCGTCACCGTCAGCGTCACCGGCTCGTTCTTCCAGGTGCAGGTGTGGCGCTCCGGATCCATCCGCAACAGCCCGCGGTCGAGCGCCTTGGCGTCGGTCTCCTTCGGCACGGCGGTCGGATCCTTTGGCGCCGCGCGGCGCAGCACCGCCTTGACGCGTTCGACCAGCAGCCGCTGCGAGAACGGCTTGCGGATGAAATCGTCGGCGCCCATTTTGAGGCCGAACAATTCGTCGATCTCCTCGTCCTTGGAGGTGAGAAAGATCACCGGCAGATCGGACTTCTGCCGCAGCCGGCGCAGCGTCTCCATGCCGTCCATGCGCGGCATCTTGATGTCGAGGATCGCAAGGTCCGGCTGGCTGGTGCGGAAGCCGTCGAGGGCGGAGGCGCCATCGGTGTAGGTCATGATGCGATAGCCTTCGGCTTCGAGCGCGATCGAGACAGAGGTTAGAATGTTGCGGTCGTCATCGACCAAGGCGATTGTGGGCATGAGCCTGCTTTCAGATACTAGGTGGCTGAAACGGCGAGCAATCCAGTGATGCGCCGCATAAAGTGGGCTTTGAGCCCGGTCAACGAGCAATGCAAGCTAGGCTGAAGTGTGACCGAGTTCCCCCAAAACGCCTGAGCCAGCTCAGGGGTTTGAGCCCTTATAGCCCTCGACAGGGCTGGAAAAAAGCCCTTTTTGCAATGAGATGCCCGGATGTGATCGATGCAATCCACCCCTGATTTCGATGCCGCCACCCTCTGCCGGTCGTTGTTGCGCCGTAGCCGGCAGGGCGCCTTGGCAACCCTGATGGCCGGCAGCGGCGATCCCTATTGCTCGCTGGTGAATGTCGCCAGCCATGCCGACGGCTCGCCGATCCTGCTGATTTCGCGCCTGGCGCTGCATACCCGCAATATTCTCGGCGATTCCAGGGTCTCGCTGATGCTGGACGAACGGGCCGAGGGCGACCCGCTGGAAGGATCGCGGATCATGCTGGCAGGCCGTGCGGAGGCCGGCGAGGGCGACAAAGCCGGAATCCTTCGCCGCCGCTACCTTAACGCCCATCCGTCCGCGGAAGCCTTTGTAGACTTTAAGGATTTTTCCTTCTTCCGGATCCGCCTCGCCGGCGCCCATCTGGTGGCTGGTTTCGGGCGGATCGTGGATCTCAAGCCTGAGCAGTTCCTGACCGATATTTCCGGTGCCGCAGCGCTGCTGGAGGCCGAGCAGGGCGCCATCGAGCATATGAATGCCGATCATCGCGACGCGATGAACCTTTACGCGACCAGGCTGCTTGGTGCCGACACCGCGGACTGGCGCTGCACCGGCTGTGATCCCGATGGCTTCGACATGCAGGCGGATGGGAAGACCTTGCGGCTGGATTTCCCCCAGCGCGTCACCAACGCAACCGAGTTGCGCAAGATGCTGGTGAAACTTGTGGGCGAGGCGCGCGCAAAACAATAGCGGCTGATCGCGTGCTGAAGTCGAACGGGTTTCCGCGGCCCATCGCATGCTTCGTGCCCAGGCGATCGCAAGAAATGATATCGCGCGCGCATTAAGATTAAAGCATGTGTTGTGCGTCGCAATAACAAGGCAAGGTTGGCATCGAGTTCAGTTGCGGCCAATCGTCGTGCGTCATGACAACGCTAGCAACGGCTAAATGCTTGCATATCAGGCCTGCGCTGCAACAAGCGCGGGATGTAAACCAATGCCCGCCTTGGAATAAACCAAAACATACGGGATCGGCTTGGCAAGCCCGGCGTTCATCAGTATTAGGTCGCCGGACCGTGGCCGGAAGGCTATATTGAAGGCTACCGTGACCGAGGCGCGTCTGGCAGCATGGGCGCAATCGAGTATGCGGGTTCTAGGAGGATTCTTCCGTGCAAGAGACGGGCGTGCATAACGGTGCCTTCGGTGCCGACAAATTCGGCTTAAAAAATCTCAAGGGCGTGAACTGGAATTTCGGCGCGCCGCAGCTTTATGAGCATTCGCTCCGTGCCGGCGAGGCGGTGGTTTCCGCGGATGGCGCGTTGTGCGCGGACACCGGCGTGTTCACCGGCCGCAGTCCCAAGGACAAGTTCACCGTCCGCGATGCGACCACCGACGAGAATATGTGGTGGGCCGGAAACCAGGCGATCACCTCGGAGCAGTTCGCCCTGCTCTATGAAGATTTCCTCAAGCACGCCGAAGGCATGACGCTGTTCGCGCAGGATCTCTATGGCGGCGCCGACCCGAGCCACCGGATCAAGACCCGGGTCTTCACGGAGCTTGCCTGGCATTCGCTGTTCATCCGTACGCTGTTGATCCGCCCGGAGGCATCCGAGCTCGCAAGCTTCGTGCCGGAACTGACCATCATCGACCTGCCGAGCTTCCGCGCCGATCCCAAACGTCATGGCGTGCGTTCGGAGAACGTGGTCGCGATCGATTTCGCCCGCAAGATCGTCCTGATTGGCGGCTCTCAATATGCCGGCGAGATGAAGAAGAGCGTGTTCACCACGCTGAATTATTACCTGCCCGAAAAGGGCGTGATGCCGATGCATTGCTCAGCCAATGTCGGCCCCGACGGCGACACCGCGGTGTTCTTCGGCCTCTCCGGCACCGGCAAGACCACGCTTTCGGCCGACCCGAAACGCACGCTGATCGGCGATGACGAGCATGGCTGGGGCGCCGACGGCGTGTTCAATTTCGAGGGCGGCTGCTATGCCAAATGCATCAAGCTGTCGCAGGAAGCCGAGCCCGAGATCTATGCCGCCAGCAAGCGCTTTGGCGCGGTGCTGGAAAACGTCGTCCTTGATGAGCGCAGCCGCGTTCCCGATTTCGACGACGGCTCAAAGACCGAAAACACCCGCTCGGCCTATCCGCTCGACTTCATTCCCAATGCCTCGCGCACCGGCCGCGCGCCGCATCCGAAGAATGTGGTGATGCTGGCGGCCGATGCGTTCGGCGTCATGCCGCCGATCGCGAAACTGACGCCGGCGCAGGCGATGTATCATTTCCTGTCCGGCTACACTGCCAAGGTGGCAGGCACCGAGCGCGGCCTCGGCAAGGAGCCGCAGCCGGAGTTCTCGACCTGCTTCGGCTCGCCGTTCCTGCCGCGCGATCCCAGCGTCTACGGCAACATGCTGCGCGACCTGATCGCCAAGCACAATGTCGATTGCTGGCTGGTCAACACCGGCTGGACCGGCGGCAAATACGGCACCGGCCGCCGCATGCCGATCAAGGTGACGCGGGCGCTGTTGACCGCGGCGCTGAACGGCTCGCTGCGCAATGCCGATTTCCGCACCGACAAATATTTCGGCTTCGCGGTGCCGACCTCGTTGCCCGGCGTCGAGCCGCAGATCCTCGACCCCGTGAAGACCTGGGCCGACAAGGCCGAGTTCGACACCACCGCGCGCGCGCTGGTCGGCATGTTCCAGAAGAATTTCGCCAAGTTCGAAGCGCAGGTCGATGCCGAGGTCCGCGCCGCAGCGCCGGACCTGAAGCTCGCGGCGGAGTGACGCGTTAGCGTCATTCGGGGGTGCATCGAAGACGCGAAGCAGGATGTGCAATTGCACATCCTGGAAATCTCGAAATTATGATTTCCAGATTCCGGATCGGTCCGAAGGCGGGCCGTCCGGAATAACAAGGCGGCCCATGAGGCCGCCTTTTTTGTTTCGATATGTTTCCAAACCACCCTCAGCAATATCCGGACAACGCGCTCAAGTCCTGATTAACCCGATGCGTCCGTTAGTGGAGGCATCCGGGATTTTCGGCGTGGAGCATCGTCATGGCGGACATTATGAGCATTCTGTCGCAGAGCTATGCATCGGCGGCGTTGAGTACGCCGTCCAGCACGCCCTATACCGATGTCGATCCGGCGCTCTACGAAGGCACCTGGGACGGGACCTATTCGAACAACACGAAATTCCAGTTCAGCGTCTCGCAAGTGGACGGTTTTCGCGCGCAAGTGAAATACCAGAGCGGTTCGACCGTTCAGTACCAGAGCGTCCTGATCAAGGATAACTCGTTCCGGATCGGCGATACCAAATTCACGCTGTCGGCGGCCGGCGCCGCGCAGATCAGAACGGTCATCACCGATCCCGTGACCGGCAATACCAATCTGATCACGGGCAACGCCGCTCAGAGTTAAGCAGCCGGAAAAACCTACCGGATCGGCGGGGCGTACTGGATGCCGCCGGCGCTCCAGAGCTGGTTGAGGCCGCGCGGGATCTTCAGCTTGGATTCGGCGCCGACATTGCGCTCATAGACTTCGCCGTAATTGCCGACATGGCGGATGATGCGGGCGGCCCAATCCTTGGTCAGGCCGAGGTCTTCGCCATAGCCGCCTTCGGTGCCGACCAGCCGCATCACGTCGGGCTTTTTCGATTTCATCGCTTCATCGATATTCTTCGAGGTGACGCCGAGCTCTTCGGCGTTGATCATCGCATACAAGGTCCACTTCACGATCATCATCCAGTCGTCGTCGCGCTGCCGCACCACAGGCGCCAGCGGCTCCTTCGAGATGACGTCGGGCAGGATGACGTGGTCGTCCGGCTTTCCGAGGTTCAGCCGCAACGCATAGAGCTGGGAAACGTCGGCGGTAAAGGTATCGCACTGCCCGGAATCATAGGCTTTCACCACCTCGTCCAGTTTGCCGAACTTCAGCTCCTGGTATTTCATGTTGTTGGCGCGGAAATAGTCGGCGAGATTGAGCCGCGTGGTCGTTCCGTCCTGCACGCAGACCTTGCTGCCGTTAAGATCGAGGGCTGAATCGATGTTGCGCGACCGCGGCACCATGAAGCCTTCGCCGTCATAATAGGCCACGGCCGGGAAATAGAGATCGTAATTGGTCTCGCGCGACATGCTCCATGTCGAGTTGCGCGACAGGATGTCGACCTTGCGGCTCTGCAGTTCCTTGAAGCGCTCGCTGGCATCGAGCGGAATGAATTTGATCTTCTTCGGATCGTCGAAGATGGCCGCCGCTACCGCGCGGCAGAAATCGACGTCGAAGCCGGTCCAATTGCCCTTGTCGTCGGGAATCGAGAAGCCGGGCAGCCCGGCATTGACGCCGCACAGCACTTCGCCGCGCCGGATCGTCCGCTTCAGCGTCTTGGTGTCATACCGCTCATAGGTGATGGCAATGGCCGCGACCGCGATCGCGACCGCCAGCCCAATCAGGAGGCCGCCCCGGAATGTGCGAAACATTTTTCTCTCACCAATGTCAGGAAATGGATCGGATTTGGAAGAAGCCGCCGCGGTTACAGTTGCGGCTTCTGCCGAACGATCACCTTGGTGCCAACCGGAACGCGCTCATAGAGATCGGCCACGTCGGCATTGACCAGCCGGAAGCAGCCGGACGAAATCGCGGTGCCGATCGTATCCGGCTGATTGGTGCCGTGGATGCGGTAGACCGTGCTGCCGAGATACATGGCGCGGGCGCCGAGCGGATTACCCGGCCCGCCGGCCATGAAGCGCGGCAGATAGGGCTGGCGTGCGATCATCTCCGGCGGCGGTGTCCAGTCCGGCCACTCCGCCTTGCGCGTGATGCTCAGCAGGCCCTGCCACTGGAATCCCTCGCGGCCGACGCCGATGCCATAGCGCAGCGCACGGCCGTTGCCCTGGATCAGATAGAGATGGCGGTCTGCGGTGGAGATGATGATGGTGCCCGGCGCTTCCGTGGTACGATACAGCACTGCGGTGCGCCGGTATTCCGGGTCCAGTTGAACGTTGTCGTCGGGCACCAGTCCAGGCTGGTCGCCGACATCGGGCTGTTGCGCGTAGCTCTGCGAGACGGAAAGAACCAGACCGGCTGCGGCGATCGTCATCCAGATCAGGTGCCGAAACTTCGTCATGCAAAAGCTCTCCTTGTGGCGATTTGGCGCGACCCTGCCAAATTGTTGGAACCATCAAATCTCAGTGTCAGCTTGATGGCAAGTTTTGGGCAAATGACCCGGATAGGTCGCTGGAATATCTTCTATTTTCAAAGTGTGCGAATCGCGCGGACGGATCGAAATGCGCTATTTATGCGCGATCCAGAGCCGCAAGCCATAGGCGATAATGGCCACGCTGCCAACACCGCCGAGCCAAAGAAGCGCAAACCACATCAGTCGTTGTGGCAGTGGCGGCGGCCTTTGCTGTTCGGGCCTCAATGATAGCCGCCCCCGGCCCCGACCTTGCCGCGGAATACCCAATAGGCCCAGGTGGTATAGCCGAGAATGAGCGGTATCAGCACCACGACGCCGAACAGCATGAAGACTTGGCTGTTCTCAGGCGATGCCGCCTGCCAGATCGTGATGCTTTGCGGCACGATATAGGGCCACATGCTGATGCCGAGACCGGCATAGGACAAAAAGAACAGCGCCAGCGACAGGAAGAACGGCCGCCGGTCCTGTCTGTTGTTGAGGCTTTGGAGCAGCAACACGGTGACGATAGCCACAGCAACCGGCACCGGCGCGGTCAGCACGATATTCGGCCACGCGAACCAGCGCTGGCTATATTGGATGTGGAGGAACGGCGTGGCGATGCTGACCGCACAGATCGCGCCCAGCATCGCGAACACCAGAGTCCCGCTCAGGCGATAGGCCTTGTCGCGAAGCTCGCCTTCGGTCTTGAGCACCAGCCAGGTCGCGCCCAGCAGCATGTAACCGATCACCAGTGCCACGCCCGTCAGAACACTGAACGGTGTCAGCCAGTCCCACCAGCCGCCGGCATACTGCCGTCCCTCGACATGCACGCCTTGCAAAACGGCGCCGAGCGCAACGCCCTGCGCCAATGCCGCCAGCAGCGATCCGCCGGCGAAGGCGATATCCCAGTGGTTTCGATGGCCGGGCGCCGCACGCCAGCGGAATTCGAAGGCGACGCCGCGAAAGATCAGGCCGATCAGCATCGCGATAACAGGCGTATAGATCGCCGGCATCAGCACCGAATAGGCCAGCGGAAACGCGGCCATCAGGCCGCCGCCGCCGAGCACCAGCCAGGTTTCGTTGCCGTCCCAGACCGGCGCAACGCTGTTCATGATGACGTCGCGATCGGCCTTATGGGGAAACAACGGAAACAGCAGGCCGAGGCCGAGGTCGAATCCGTCCATCACCACATAGACAAACACCGCAAATGCGATGATGAACGCCCAAAGGGTTGCGATATCAGCCGCGCTCATGGCGTCGCTCCCTCGGTGGCGACGCCGGCGGCGGGCGTGATTCCCGCGGCGCGCGCCGGTATATCGCTGGGCGGTCCCGCTTCGCCGGGATGCGGCGGCGACGCCATCAGCCGGAACAGGTAGGTCAGTCCGGCCGCATAGACAATGAAATAGACGATGACGAAGGCGACCAGCGACGACCCGACCGCCGGCGCGGCCAGGGGCGAAGCCGACTCGGCCGTGCGAAGCAGGCCGTAGACTGTAAAGGGTTGGCGGCCGACCTCGGTGGTAAACCAGCCCGCCAGCACCGCGACAAAGCCCGCAGGCCCCATCGCCAGCGCCCACAGATGCAGCCACCGCCACTGATAAAGCTGGCCCTTCCAGCGCGCATACAGGCTGAACAGGCCGATGCCGAGCATCAGGAATCCGATGCCGACCATGATGCGGAATGCAAAAAAGACGACCGGCACCGGCGGCCAGTTTTCACGCGGCACCGTGTCCAGCCCCTTCAGCGGCGCGTCCAGCGAATGCTTGAGGATGAGCGATGAGGCCTTCGGAATTTCGACCGAATATTTCATCTCGCCGGCGGCCTGGTCCGGCCATCCGAACAACACCAGCGGCGCCCCGTTGGGGTGGCTGGTGAAATGGCCTTCCATCGCCATCACCTTGACCGGCTGGTGCTCGAGCGTGTTGAGCCCGTGCTGATCGCCCGCGAAGATCTGGATCGGTGCCACGATCGCCGCCATCCACATCGCCATCGAGAACATCACGCGCGCACCGGCAAGATGGGAATCGCGCAGCAGATGAAATGCCCCGACCGCGCCGACCACGAAAGCGGTGGTGAGATACGCCGCCAGCACCATATGCACCAGCCGGTACGGAAACGACGGATTGAATATCAGCTTGAACCAGTCGGCGGCGACGAACTGCCCGTCGGCGTTGACGGCATAGCCGGCCGGTGTCTGCATCCAGGAATTGGCGGAGAGAATCCAGAATGCCGAAATCAGCGTGCCGGTGGCGACCATCAGGGTCGCGAAAAAATGCAGCCGCGGCCCGACCCGCTTGAGGCCGAACAGCATCACCCCGAGGAAGCCCGATTCCAGGAAGAACGCGGTGAGCACCTCGTAGGCCATCAGCGGCCCGATCACCGGCCCGGCCTTGTCGGAAAACGCCGCCCAGTTGGTGCCGAACTGGTAGGACATCACGATGCCCGACACCACGCCCATGCCGAAAGCGATGGCGAAGATCTTCAGCCAATAATTGAACAGGTTGATGTAGACCTCACGCCCGGTCCACAGCCAGAGCGCTTCCAGTACCGCGAGATAGCTGGCAAGCCCGATCGAGAAGGCGGGAAACACGATGTGAAACGACATCGTGAACGCGAACTGCGCCCGGGCTAAAAATACCGCGTCCAGGCCTTCAAACATCAGCACTATCCGTCACGGTTAGGTGGTGCGGATTATTACCACGCAAGCCGTGACGGGGATATCGCGAATGCCCGAATACGAGGCAGGCGACCGTTCAGCTTGAGGCATTCAGCAACCGCGCGATAGTGCGGTCGATTTGCTCGTATTGCCCCTCGCCGTCGTGCTGGAATACGATTTTTCCGCTTTGATCGACGATGTATTGCGCCGGCCAATACTGGTTGCGATAGGCGTTCCAGGTCTGCGAATTGTTGTCCTGGGCGACTGGATAGGTGATGCCGTGGCGTTTTAGCGCGGCTTGCACGTTCGATGCCGATCGCTCGAACGGAAACTCCGGCGTATGTACGCCGACGATGACGAGGCCGCGATCCTTATATTTTTCATAAAGTTTGGTGACGTGGGGCAGCGTGTTGACGCAGTTGACACAGCCATAGGTCCAGAAATCCACCAGCACCACTTTGCCGCGCAAATCCGCCATGTTCAGCGGCTTGGAATTGAACCAGTTGCTGATGCCGACGAAATCAGGCGCCGTGCCTTGCGCGGCAGCGACGGTGAACGGCGCGGTCTGGTCGCGCGTAGCCTCGGCGCTGATGCAGGGGATGGCGGTGATCGTCAGACAGTTGACGACCAGTGAAGCGGTTACGGCAAACGATCGCAGGATCATGGAAATCTCCATCGGGTTAGGGTGATTCAGAGGCCGATCTGGCCGTTCGGGTAAAATCCTGTCAGCCACGCCACGATCAGCGTGTCGTATTGGAAATAGGAGGCGATCGCGAAAGCGATCACGACAACGCCGAATCCTTGCTGCAGCCGCGGCGATATCCGCGCGATGCTGCGAACGCGCGTGGTGACAGCCTGTCCGCCATAGGCGATCGCCAGCATCGGGATCGCCGCGCCGATGGCGTAGACCACCAGCAGCACGCTCGCCCACGCGGTGTCCTTTGATGTCGCGACGATGGTGAGGATGGAGCCGAGCACCGGACCGGCGCAGGGCGTCCAGACCAGGCCAAGCGTGGTGCCGAGCACGAAGCCGCCGATATTGCCCTGGCGCGAGACCATGCTGCCGGCAGAGCCCGCATTCACGAGCCCACCCAATCTAATCGACAGCCATTCGAACGGCGCCGGCCAGATCATCAGGAGGCCAAATCCGAGCAGCAGGATCGCAGCCCCCGTGCGCAGCACGTTGGGATCGAAATCGAAGACGCGCGTGATCGCGCTCAGCAGCAGTGCGACCGCGGAAAACGACATCACGAAGCCCAGTGCGATCATCGCCGGGCGTACCTTGCCGGTTTGGCCTACCGACGCGCCAAGCAGGATCGGCAACACGGGGAGGGTGCAGGGCGCAGCGATCGTGACCACGCCGGCGAGCAGAGCAAGAACGAGATTGAGCATTCGGTTGACCCCGCGGATGCCCCCGGCGCGGTGTTACCGCCGCGCGAGAGTTCTCGTGGTCCTTCGGGATAGCGGGGCGAAGCGTTACCCAGGCTGCGTCACGTGTTCGTGAGGCTTGCGCCCCCGGGAAATCAGCCAACCCGATCTCCGCGCTGCAGAGAAGAGAGGCGTCCAAATACAGAGCGACCCGGAGGGGGGCATCCCATCCGGGTCGTTGGAGGTACTTGGGAGTATGAAAGCTGGTCGTCTGGAAAAAACTTTGGGTTAGCGGGTCGGTTGGCGGTCGACGGGAATCACGCAGACCTCGGAAGGACTTTTGTTGCTGCAATCGACCACCTGCTCGCGGACAAACATCGATCCTGCATCGCGCTGGGCGCGGGGAGCGGCATTCTGGGCGGATAGCGAGGCCAGCGTAGCAACAGCGCCGAGCGGAATGATGAAGAAGCGGAAGGACGGTTTCAGCATTGTGGTCACTCCTCTTCGGCTTTCGCCCTGTTCGGCGTCTGATGATTGTCGGTATAGCGCGGAACTTTTTCCGGGTGATGTCATCAATTGTTTCATTTGTTTCGCGGGCGGTAACTGTTTCGCAAAACTTGATTCAAGGTGTTATGGCGGCTTTGTCGCAACCTATTGAATTAACAATCCTTTATGCCGCGAGGCTGTCGATGCCGGCGACCCGGAGCAGGTCGGCGAGCTGTTTGCGCGCGTAGAACATCCGGGTCTTCACCGTGCTCTGGGGAATGCCGATGATCTGGCCGGCCTCTTCCACCGACTTCTCATGGTAGTAGACGAGGTTGATGATCTCGCGATGGGCAGGTGACAGCTTGGCGACGCAGGCGCGCAGGATGGCGCTGGTGTTGCTGCGGTCCAGCGAGGCTTCCGGCGTGTCGGCCTCATCGGCGATTTCAAGCACGTCCTCCTGGTCGATATCCTCGTGCCGGCGCTGGCGCAGCGCGGTCAGCGCCTTGAAGCGGGCAATCGACAACAGCCAGGTGCAAACCTGGGAACGGCCCTCGAACTGCTTGGCGGTGCGCCAGACGTCCAGGAAAACCTGACTGACCAGGTCTTCCGCCATCGTGGTGTCACGCACGATCCGAAGGATGAAGCGGTAGACCCGGACATTGTGACGGGAATAAAGGATATGCATCGCGGTGCGGCCGCCATCGGCGATACTTTCCAGCAACATTCCGTCCGAGGTCGCCTGGGCGGCAATAATGCCTTGGCGTGCTGCGGCGTTGATGGCGATGACGTTCTGCATGACAGGCTCCCACTGACCGCTGCGTTGCGGCGCTTCGTTGGAGCCGATTGGTAGTTAATCAACGTTTCGGGATGTCTGCACGGCAAGGGGAAAATGGTTTCGTGATCAGGAGAATTGTTTCGTCGCGGTCGCTGCGACGAAACATTCGGGGTAAAAATACCAATTATTTCAATGATCATAAAATTGGCTACGCTGGGAGCCGCTTGATTCCTCGTGGCCGGGACAAGCCCGGGCACGACGACCTCAGGCCGGCGCGTCGCAGCAAATTCCGGGAATCACGCCTTGTCGCCGGGGGGCGAAAACAGGTATCCGCCGCCCCTGATGGTACGGATCACCGCGGGCTTGGTCGGGTCGAGCTCGATCTTGCGCCGGATCCGCATGATTCTGAGGTCGACGGCGCGATCGAAGGCCTCCGCGTCGCGCGCATTGGCCAGTTCCAGCAGCCGCTCGCGCGACAGCACGCGCTTCGGGTTGGCTGCAAACACCTTGAGCAGGCCGAATTCGGAAGCCGTCAGCGGATGCTCGTTGCCCTCGTCGTCGCGCAGCGCCTGTGCCTCGAGATCGAGCCATTTCGTGCCGAATCGCACCAATTGCTCTTTCGCCGCCTTTGCCTCGGCGGATTGCGGCGCTGCCGCCGCGCGGGCCGGCTGGCTACGCCGCAACACCGAGCGGATCCGGGCCATCAATTCGCGCAATTCGCACGGCTTTGCGACGTAATCGTCGGCGCCGAGCTCCAGCCCGACCACGCGGTCGATCGGGCTCGCGGTCGCGGTGAGCATGATGACGGGGACGTTGATACGGCTTTTCAGGTCGCGGATGATGGAAAGCCCGTCTTCCTCGGGCATGTTCAGATCGAGCACCACGAGATCGGGCACGCCCGATTCGATTGCGCCGCGCAGGCTCTTGCCGCCATCGCACAGCGTCACGGCAAAGCCGTGCATCTTGAGGTAATCGCCGACCATCTCGCGGGCCGGCGCTTCGTCATCGACAATGATGATATGCGGGCTCTGGGTCATGACGTCTCTGTCGCCGGCAACATGATGGTGAAGGTCGATCCCTGTCCGGGGCCCGCGCTGTCGGCGGTCACCTGGCCGCCATGCATGTCGATAATGCGCTTGACGATCGACAAACCCAGCCCGGTCGAGCTTTCGCCGGCGGTGGGCTTGGCCGACAGCCGCTGGAACCGGCCGAACAAGCGGCCGAGATCCTCGGGCAACAGCCCGGCGCCTTCATCGGCGATGCGGATGATGGTGGTGTTCTGTTCGTGGCTGACCAGCACCGTGATCTTGCCGCCGATCGGTGAATATTTGATGGCGTTGCTGACGAGATTGTCGATTGCCTCGCGCATCCGGTCGGCATCGCACATCGTGACGAAATTCGGTGGCGCGGAGACGGTGATGGCCTGCTGCTTGTTGGCGGCCAAAGGCTGATTGGCGTCGGCGACTTCGCTGACCAAGCCTGCAATATCGACCGGCTCGCGGCGGATGGTGATGTCGAAGGCATCGGCCATGGCGTCCGAAATCAGGTGATCGACCATCGAGGTCAGGCGCTTGGTGGCATCACGGATGTGTTCGACCTGCGCCGTGACGCTTTCCTTGGACGAGCCGGCGCCGATCAGTTCGGTCAGCATCTCGGTGCGGCCGAGGATCACGCCGAGCGGATTCTTCAAATCATGGGCGACGGTGCCGAGGATTTCGTTCTTGAAACCGTTGGCGCGCTGCAACCGCAGCCACTGCGCCGACAGCCGGCGATTGGCCTGCATCAGTGCACGGGTGCGCTGGGCGACGCGGTCCTCGAGCTGGGTATTGGCTTCGTGCAGTTGCTGGTAAAGAATGACGTTGTCGAAAGCGATCGATAGCCGGCTGGAGAAAATCTCGACCAGCGCGCGATCGGTTTCGGAAAGCGGGCGCTCCGCCTGCAGCAGCACAACGACTTCGCGTCCGCTGCCGGTCCGCAGATAAAGCACGCTGCGGTGATCGGCGAATTCGTTCTTGCGGCGCAGGAACGCGGCTTCCACCATCTGCCGCAAGTCCGGATCGAGCGACCGCGATCCGGCGAGGCCGATAAAGCGGCTGTAGCAGCCTGAACCTGCGAGCACCGCGAAATCATCGCCCGAATTGCCGCCGTCGCGCAGCACCAGGATGCCGGCGCAGTCGACATTGAGCAGCGAGGCGAGTTGCGTCAGCACGCCCTCGGCGAGGCGCTGCATCGATTTGAAGTCGTAGAGAGTCGAGGCGGCATCGATGATGATTTCCAGCCCGCGCCGGGTCTGGACCATGCGCTCCAGCTGCTGGTAGCTGCGCAGCGCAGCCGTCAGCGACGTAAACAGCTTGTCGGCGGTCAGCTCGGTCTTCGCCTTGTAGTCGTTGATGTCGTACTGGACGATGACCCGGCGTTCCGGCGCCTGGCCGGGCTGGCCGGTGCGCAGGATGATGCGGACGGTTTCGTTCTTGATCTCGTTGCGGATGTATTCGACGAGGTCGAGGCCGGCGGCGTCGGTTTCCATGATGACGTCGAGCAGCACCGCCGCGATGTCGGGATGTGCGCGCATCAGGACGCGGCCCTCGGCCGCCGAATAGGCCGACAGGATTTCCAGCGTCTGTCCGTTGAGGCTGTAGTCGCTCAGCGCAAAGCGCGTGCCTTCATGCACGGCCTGATCGTCGTCGATGACAGCGACCTTCCATTTGCGCGCAGTCGATGGCTCCGGAGCGGTTCCGGTATCGTCGATCAGGTGGAGGACATCGTCCTGTTCGGCCATTGAGGGGTCCCGTCGCTTGCCTGTTCCGTCGCCGCGGAGCCGCCCTTGGCGGCCCTCGGCATGATAATGCGAAATGTAGTGCCTTGTCCCAGCCTTGAATCCAGCATCATGCGGCCGCCGAGCTGCTGGGTTACCAGATTATAGACAATATGCAGGCCGAGCCCGGTACCGCCTTCGTTCCGGCGGGTGGTAAAGAACGGATCGAACGCCTGCCGCTGCACGTCCGGCGTCATTCCGGCGCCATTGTCGGCAAAAATGATTTCGACATCGTCACTGCCGCGGGGCCTCGCCGAAATGGAGATCGCTCCGGACCGGCTGTCGGCAAAGGCGTGGTTGGCGGCGTTAAGGAACAAATTGGTCAGGATCTGCCCATAGGAGCCCGGATAGCCGTCGATGATGAGCCCCTCGGGCACGTCGACCGACAGCGTAATCGCCGCCTTCTTCAGTACCGGACGCAGGCTGGCGACGATCTGATCGGTCGATTCGCTCAAGGAGAACTGCCGGCGCTCCGCATGGGAGCGGTCCACCGCGACCTGCTTGAAGGACTGGATCAGTTCGCCTGCACGTTGCAGGTTCGCCACCAACTGCTGGGCAGCGTCGCGCGAGCTCCGGACGAATTCCTCGAGCTGGGACTTGCGCAACTGCCCGTCGGACTTCAGCTCAGCTTCGAACATATCCGCGCGGCGGGCGAAACTGGACGCCACCGTCAGGCTGATGCCGATCGGGTTGTTGACCTCATGGGCGACGCCGGCGACCAGGCCGCCGAGCGCCGCCAGCCGTTCGGCGTCGATCAGATTTTGCTGGGCGGTATTCAACTCCAGCAAGGCGCCCTCGGCCCGCTCTTTCGACGCGCGCAATTCGTCTTCGGCCTCGCGCTTGGCGATGGCGTTTTCGCGGAACACCTCCACCGCGCGCGCCATCGCGCCGACCTCGTCCTTGGCGGTCGTTCCCTGCACGCGCCGGTCGTAATCGCCCGAGGTGATCGCGCGCATCGCGGCCATGATCTGCTGCAGGGGCAGCCGGATCGACAGCGCGATCAGCACACCGGCACTCAAGATGATGCCGAGAAAAATCACGGCAATCGACAGCACCCGGCGCGATATGTTGGTCAGCGTCCGGTCGAATGTCTCCTGCGCCTTCTGCTCGCGCTGGCGCATCTTGACCGACAGGTCGTCGATGGCGCCGATGGCGTCGGCCTGGCTGGCATCGATGGTGTTGCGCAGCAGCTCGGTGCGGCTCGCGAGCTGCTCCGACAATTTCGCAAGGCCTTCCCGAAGCGCCTTGGTTCGTGCGCTCAGCCGCTGCAGCGCCATGCGCTGCAGGTCGTTGTCGGCGAGGTCGATCATGACCGGGATGGTCTTCTCGATGGTCTCGGTGTTGCGACGGGCGTCCTCGGCCGATGAACTCGAAAGCGACAGATAGTAGGCGTTGGCGGCGACCAGCAAGGCGGTGAACGCTTCGCGCGATTTGCCCAGCGAGGGCCAGATCAGGGCGTCGCGGTGTCCGCTGGCGCCCTCGATGATCGAGTAAAGCCCGGCCATGTCCTTGGCCGGCGCCAGTACCTGCTCCTCGTAGGTTTTCGAAATGGTGGCCTGGACGCTGCGCAACTCGCCGAAACCGTTGAGGAAGCGCTCGGTGACGCGCTCGAGCGACGCCACCGACCCCGACAGCATCGGATCGGTCGACGCCCGCGTGGTCAGCGTGCCGAGCACTGCCTCGCGCAACAGCAATATCTCCGCGAAAAGCTCCGGACTCGGCTGGTTGATGTAGCGATGGATCAGATTCTGCAGGCGGCCGGTCTCGCTTTCCAGCAGCGCCAGGATCCTGTCCGACTCGCGGACCTGCCGGACGTCGTCCCAGGCCGAACGGAGCACCTGTGTACCGCTCCAGATCATGATGGCAAGCACAACCACGACCGCCGAGTTCAGTGCGGCAATCGACAGGATGCGCCAGCGGATCGGCACCGCACGGAGCAGCCCGACGATGCGGGAACGGCTGCGCGCGGCGAAGCTCGCCGGCCGTTCCACAGCTTCGTCCTGCCGCGTCGTCGCCAAGATCAGTTTCACTCCACCTTGCGAAGTCGTTCGATCGGACCTAGCGCCGCGGAGGCGCGTTGCGGGCTTGCCGCGATTCCGCCCACCTCGGCCCGGAACGATTCGCGCGTGAATTGGCGGCAGTGGACCGCGGTTTCGTGAAAGAACTTCCGGTGTTCGGCCGACAGGCTGTCCCGGGCGCCCTGCGACATCGCCAGCACTTCGGCGCTCATGCTGTGCTCGGTGAGGGTGTAATGACCGGCATATTCTCCTCGCCGAACCGGCGCGCGTGAAAGACCCGGATCGGGTGGCCTGCGCCGCTCCGTTCCGCGATCACCGGGCACATGTAACGCAGCGCCCGGTCGGTCGGACCGTCCTTGCCCTGGGCATCGGCGGCGCGGAATCCGCGTGCGACCGCGCCCGTTGCGACCGCCGCTGGAAACAGCGCGGCAACGAGCGTTACTGTCCGCGAAAGGTCGGCGCGGTTGTACACAGGCACTTAATCCCCTTGTGATGATGTCGATGGCGGGAAGAAAAGGTTCAATACAATTTAACAGAACCCGGTGAAAGATGGCTATCCGAGCGGGCGGCGATATCGTTAATTATGGCCGCAACCGGGCCGTTTGCGGATTGAAACCACCGGCGCGGGGTCATATGAGGGCACAGGCGCGCCGAGCGGCTTTTTATTTGCGCATATTGGAATGGTTTTATCGTGAAATCGATTTTTGGATTTTTGCAGCTCGCCGCCGCCGCGGCAGTGATCACGTTCACGTCTCCGGCATACGCGGTCACCGAAATCATGTGGTGGCACGCGATGTCGGGCGAACTCGGGCGGCAGGTGGAGAAGCTTGCGGCCGATTTCAACGCCTCGCAGTCCGAATACCGGATCGTGGCGAGCTACAAGGGAAATTACACCGAGACCGTGACGGCGTCGATCTTCGCGTTTCGCTCGCGCAGCCAGCCCGCCATCGTCCAGGTCAACGAAATCGCGACCGCCACCATGATGGCTGCAAGGGGCGCGATCTATCCGGTGTTCGAATTGATGCGGAACGAAGCGGAGCCGTTTGCTCCGGCGGATTATGTTCCGGCCATTACCGGCTACTATTCCGATGTCGCCGGTAACATGCTGTCGTTTCCGTTCAATACCTCGACGCCGATCCTCTACTACAACAAGGATATGTTCCGCGCTGCCGGTCTCGATCCGGAAATGGCGCCGAAGACCTGGCCGGAAGTTGGCGCCGCGGCGAAGCGGCTGCGCGCGGCAGGCGCTGCCTGCGGATTGACGACGTCGTGGCCGTCGTGGATCAACGTCGAGAATTTTTCCGCGCTCCACAATTTGCCGATCTCGACCAGGGCCAATGGCTTTGGCGGCCTCGACGCCGAGCTCAACTTCAACAATTCGGTGATGGTGCGGCACATTGCGCAACTGGCGCAGTGGCAGACCACCAGGGCGTTCGACTATAGCGGCCGCGCGACCTCGGCGGAGCCGCGGTTTCAAAGGGGCGAATGCGGAATTTTTCTGGGTTCGTCGGCAACACGCGCCGATATCAAGGCCAATTCGAAATTCGAGGTCGGCTACGGCATGCTGCCGTACTGGTCCGATGTCGAAGGCGCCCCGCAAAACACCATCATCGGCGGCGCGACATTGTGGGTGCTGCGGGACCGGCCGCGCGCCGAATACAAGGGCGCCGCCAAATTCTTCGGATTTCTGTCGAGGCCGGAAGTGCAGGCCGCGTGGCACCAGAACACCGGCTATCTGCCGGTGACCCAGGCCGCTTTTGACCTGACCCGCGCGCAAGGCTTCTACGATCGCAATCCCGGTGCGGCAATCTCGATCGAGCAGATCACCCTGAAGCCGCCCACCGAAAATTCGAGGGGAGTCCGGCTCGGATCGTTCGTCCTGATCCGCGACGTGATCGACGATGAACTGGAGCAGGCCTTCGCCGGCAAGAAATCCGCGCAAGCCGCGCTGGATGCCGCCGTCGAGCGCGGCAACCGTATGCTGCGTCAGTTCGAGCGGGCCAATCCGGATCGGTAGAAGCGCACGACCTTTATTTATCGTCATTGCGAGCGCAGCGAAGCAATCCATCTGGCAGCGTAAAGGAAGGATGGATTGCTTCGCTGCGCTCGCAATGACGGACAGAGATAGCGCCTGCCAATGACACCATCGCTTCCGGTTTTCGCAGACTACGAGACCTTTCGCACATGGCGCGCCGACGCGTCGCAGTGCTTGCCGGTGGCGCTGGATATCGCGCGATCTCGCGGACTGCCCGATACCGAGCCGCACTTGTTTTCGACCGGCACCAATCTTGTTGTCGGGCTCGGTGATGGGCTGATCCTGAAGATATTTCCTCCTTTCCTGCGCAGCCAGTTCGTGTCGGAGCGCATGTCGCTGGCGCGATTGCGCGGAAAGCTCGGCGTCCCTATTCCGGAAGTTGTGGTCGAAGGTGAGCGCGATGGGTGGCCGTATCTCGTGATCACGCGCCTTTCCGGTATCCTCGGCACGCAGGCGTGGCCTGCGCTGCCGGAGGATCAGAAAGAGCGCCTGCTCGGCCAGATCGGCGAGACCATTGCCGAGGTGCAGCGTGTTCCGGTCGGAGAATTGTCCCTTATCGAGCCGCGCTGGGACCGCTTCATGGTCCAGCAGATCGAAGGATGCCGTGCGCGGCACCAGCGCCTTGGATTGCCGCAGCAATATCTCGACGGGCTGGACGACATTCTTCGCGATGCCGCGGCGCTCATTCCCATGGATGCCTCGCCGGTCATTTTGACGGGAGAGTATATCCCGGAGAATTTCCTATTGAGCTCCAAAGGCGGAAACTGGCGCCTGTCGGGGCTGATCGACTTCGGCGACGTGATGACGGGGTGGGGTGAATACGATCTGCTCGGCCCGAGCGCCTTCATGACCGCGGGAATGCCGCGTCGCGTCCGCAGCCTGTTTGCGGGCTTCGGCTACTCGAATGCGGATATAAATTTCACATTGAAGAGGCGACTGATGGCGCTGCTTCTGCTCCATCGCGCCAGCGATCCCGTCAGGCACATCTGCATCGAGGGCTGGCAACAGAAGGCTGCCGACCTGTTCGAATTGCAGGAATTGCTGTGGCCGGTCTGAGCGGCAAACTTGCGTGTGCACTGTCGCACGGGATCGCTCAAGAAAGCGGCGCGATGGATTTTTGCACTTATTATGAGCAAATGTTCCTCTTTGTATGCAATTCCATCACCCGAGTGGATGAGTGCATCGTGTATTGGAAAAGGAATTTTCAAACCAAACCAAACGCTTAAAGGAGAATTCGCCTCCCGTTAAGATTTGGCACGAACCTTGCGATACCGGTTCCAAAGCCCATTCCCCTGTGCGTTGGAGCATCACATGAAGCGTCGCGATTTCCTGAAATCCGCCTCTGGGCTTGCGGCCGGCGCAATGGTGCCGGCACCTGCGATCTGGTCCGCCGCCAAGGCCGATGCCAGATCCGAGACGCTTTTGATCGTCTCCGAAAGCGGTCCCAACAATCTCGACATCCATGGCGTCGGCACGAACGTGCCCGGCTACGAGGTGTCGTGGAATTGCTATGACCGGCTGATCAGCCACGAGATGAAAAGCGGTCCCGGCGGCGTACCTTATTACGACCGCGACAAGTTCAAGCCGGAACTCGCCGAAGATATGAACGTCGGCGACATGTCGGTGACCTTCAAGCTGAAGAAGAAAGCGAAATTCCACGACGGAACGCCGGTCAGCGCCAAGGACGTCAAGTGGTCGCTCGATCGCGCAGTCTCCGTCGGCGGTTTCCCGACCTTCCAGATGAGCGCGGGCTCGCTGACCAAGCCAGAGCAATTTGTCATTGTCGACGACAACACCGTGCGCGTCGATTTTGCCAAGAAAGACCGGCTGACGATTCCCGATCTCGCCGTCATCGTGCCCTGCGTGGTGAATTCGGAGCTTGTGAAGAAGAACGCCAGCGAGAAGGACCCCTGGGGCCTCGAATATACCAAGCAGCAGACCGCGGGCTCGGGCGCCTACAAGGTGACAAAATGGACCGCCGGCACCGAAGTGGTCATGGAGCGCAACGACGAGTGGGTCGGCGGCCCGATGCCCAAGGTCAAGCGCGTGATCTGGCGCATGGTGCCGCAGGCCGGCAATCGCCGCGCGCTGCTGGAGCGCGGCGATGCGGATATCTCCTATGATTTGCCGAACAAGGACTTCGTCGAGCTAAAGGGCGACGGCAAGCTCAACATCGTGTCGGTGCCCTATTCGAATGGCATCCAGTACATCGGCATGAACGTCAAGAATCCACCGTTCGACAATATCAAGGTTCGCGAGGCCGTGGCCTACGCGATCCCATACCAGAAGATCATGGACGCGGTGTTGTTCGGTCTGGCCAAGCCGATGTTCGGCGCTCCCGCCGGTCAGCCGACCGAAGTGGCGTGGCCGCAGCCGACGAAATTCAACACCAACATCGACAAGGCCAAGGCGCTGCTGGCCGAGGCCGGCTATCCCAACGGCTTCGAGACCACGCTGTCGTTCGATCTCGGCTTTGCCGGGGTCAATGAGCCGCTCTGCATTCTGGTACAGGAGAGTCTGGGCCAGATCGGAATCAAGACCACGATCAACAAGATTCCCGGCGCCAACTGGCGCACCGAACTCAACAAGAAGGTGCTGCCGCTCTACACCAACGTGTTCTCGGGCTGGCTCGACTTTCCCGAATACTTCTTCATCTGGTGCTACGACGGAAAGAATTCCATCTTCAACACCATGAGCTACCAGTCCAAGCCGATGGACGATTTCATTCATGGCGCCGTGGATGCCGCCGCTATTGGCGACAAGGCGACCTACGACAAGGACGTGAAGGGTTTCGTCGATCTTGCCTTCACCGATATTCCGCGCATTCCGCTGTATCAGCCCTTCGTCAACGTCGCGATGCAGAAGAACGTCTCGGGATATCAATACTGGTTCCACCGCAGGCTCGATTATCGCACGCTGGTGAAGGCGTAATCCGCCATGCTGACCATGATCGGCAAGCGGTTGCTGTTCGCGATCCCGAGCCTGATCGGGGTCGTCATCGTTACGTTCCTGCTGACGCGTGCGCTGCCTGGCGACCCCGCCGCGTATTTCGCGGGGCCCGCGGCGGGCAAGGAAGCGGTCGAGCAGATACGCAAGAAGCTCGGCCTCGACAGGCCGCTGATCGAGCAGTTCTTCCGCTACACCAATGATCTCGCACATGGCGATTTCGGCAATTCGCTCACCACCGGCCAGCCGGTCGCGACCGAAATCCGCAATCGTCTGCCGGCGTCGGCCGAACTGACATTGCTCGGCCTTGTCGTCTCGATCGCGATCGCGATTCCGCTCGGCGTCATGGCGGCGACCCGCCCGGGCTCGTGGATCGACCATCTCTGCCGCGTGACGACGACGGCGGGCGTGTCGCTGCCGGTGTTCTTCACCGGTCTGGTGCTGGTCTATATCTTCTATTTCAGGCTCGGATGGTCGCCGGCGCCGTTGGGGCGGCTCGACGTATTCTACAGCGCGCCGCCGACCGTGACCGGCTTCTACCTGATCGATGCCCTGATCGCGCGCGATTTCGAAACCTTCCGTTCCGCGCTGAGCCAGTTGATCCTGCCGGCACTGACGCTTGCAGTGTTCTCGCTGGCCCCGATCGCGCGCATGACCCGGGCCTCGATGCTGGCGGTGCTATCGTCGGATTTCGTGCGCACCGCGCGCGCCAGCGGCCTGTCGCCGGGCACCGTGATCGTCACCTACGCATTCCGCAACGCGATGCTGCCGGTCATCACCACGCTCTCAATGGTGTTCTCGTTCCTGCTCGGTGCCAACGTGCTGGTGGAAAAAGTGTTCGCCTGGCCCGGCATCGGTTCCTATGCCGTGGAAGCCCTGATCTCGTCGGACTTCGCGCCGGTGCAGGGCTTCGTGCTGACCATGGCGGTCATGTATGTGCTGCTCAACCTGATGATCGACATTCTCTATGGCGTGATCGACCCGAGAGTCAGACTGGAAGGGTGAGGGGGAAGCATGAGTAGCGTTGCGCCTGCCGTTGAACCCGTTGCTCCCGCGCGCACCTCGGGACTATCGGCGATGTTCGAGCACACCCGCTATGTGCTCGGCGAGAACCGCGTCACTGCATTCGCGTTCGGGCTGCTGATCGTCATCCTCTTCGCGGCGGTGTTCGGCCCCTATGTCGTTCCCTATGATCCCCTGGCGTCCGACACCGCGGCGGCGCTGAAGCCGCCGTCGGCAGCGCATTGGTTCGGCACCGATCAACTGGGCCGGGATATCTTCAGCCGCGTCATCGTGGCGACGCGACTGGATACCTTCATCGCGGTGGCCTCGGTGGTGCTGGTGTTCCTGATGGGCGGCCTCGCCGGCATTGCGGCGGGCTACTTCGGCGGCTGGACCGACCGCATCGTCGGCCGCATCGCCGACACCATCATGGCGTTTCCGCTGTTCGTGCTGGCGATGGGCATCGTGGCCGCGCTCGGCAACACCGTGCAGAACATCATCATCGCCACCGCGATCGTGAATTTTCCGCTCTACGCCCGCGTCGCCCGCGCCGAAGCCAATGTGCGGCGCGATGCCGGGTTCGTACAGGCGGCGCGGCTGTCGGGCAATGGCGAGTTCCGGATCCTTTTGGTGCATATCCTTCCGAACATCATGCCGATCATGATCGTGCAGATGTCGCTGACCATGGGCTATGCCATCCTCAACGCCGCCGGCCTCTCCTTCATCGGCCTCGGCGTGCGGCCGCCGACCGCCGAATGGGGCATCATGGTCGCGGAAGGCGCCGGCTTCATGGTGTCGGGCGAATGGTGGATCGCCCTGTTCCCCGGCCTGGCGCTGATGATCGCCGTGTTCTGCTTCAACCTGCTCGGCGACGGCCTGCGCGACATCGTCGACCCGCAGCGGAGGACGTGATGGCCGATTCAAGCTTTGCTCGCCTCGGCCTCTGCATGGGTCGAGGGAATGCAACGGGAGTGCCGACCGTTCTACTTTGCATGGGGTTGTTTTCGATATTTTTGCGGAGGCCATCGTGACCGCGCAACCCCTGCTCGACGTCAACGATCTCACGGTGGAATTCGCCACGCGGCGCGGTATCGTCAAGGCGGTGCAGCACGTCAATATCTCCGTCGCCAAGGGCGAGACGCTCGGCATCGTCGGCGAGTCCGGTTCCGGCAAGTCGGTGACCTCCTATGCGGTGATGCGGATCCTCGACCGTGCCGGCAAGATCGCCGAAGGCTCGGTGATGTTCTCCGGCATCGACGTGAAGACCGCCTCTGAAGATCAGATGCGCGATCTGCGCGGCCGCGAAATCTCGATGATCTTCCAGAACCCGCGCGCGGCGCTCAACCCGATCCGCAAGGTCGGCGACCAGATCGAGGACGTGCTGCGCCAGCACGTGCAGCAATCGCAGGTCAGCGACCGCGGCGAGAAGGCAATCGAGGCGCTGGAACAGGTCAAGATCGCCCGTCCCCGCGAACGCTATCACGCCTATCCGTTTGAGCTGTCCGGCGGCATGTGCCAGCGCGTGGTGATCGCGCTGGCGCTGGCCTGCAATCCGCAGCTTCTGATCGCGGACGAGCCGACGACGGGGCTCGATGTCACCACGCAAAAAGCCGTGATGGACCTGATCGTCGAACTGACCAAACGGCGCGGCATGTCGACCATCCTGATCACCCATGATCTCGGATTGGCCGCGGCCTATTGCGATCGCGTGGTGGTGATGGAAAAGGGCCGCGTGGTCGAAACGGCGCTGTCGGCCGACATCTTCGCCAGGCCTGAGCATGCCTACACCAAGAAACTGATGCGCGCGACGCCACGGATCGGCGTCTCCCTGCGCGACCTGTTGCCGGAGGAGGAGGCTGCGAAGCTTCCGCCGATCTCGTCCTCACCCAGCCCGTCGCCAGTCAGGCCTGACGATGCCGCAAAACCCCTCCTCCTCGTCGAAAAACTCATCAAGGAATATCCGCGCCAGGGCGCGACCGCGACGCTCGGCAAATTGTTCAGGCGCAAGCCGCCGGTCGAGGCCGAACAATTCCGCGCCGTCGACGGCATCAGCTTCAGCGTCGGCCATGGCGAGAGCGTCGGCCTCGTCGGCGAATCCGGCTGCGGCAAATCGACCACGTCGATGATGGTGATGCGGCTGCTGGCCCAGACCTCGGGCCGCATCCTGTTCGACGGCGACGAGATCGGCGGCATCCTGCCCAATGCATTTGCGCGGCTGCCGTTGCGCAAGAGCATCCAAATGGTGTTCCAGGACCCGACCGACAGCCTCAATCCGCGCTTCACGGCGGCCCGCGCGATTGCCGATCCGATCATGCAACTCGGCGATATCAAAGGACGCGACGCATTGCGGGCCCGCTGCGAGGAACTGGCTGGATTGGTCGGCCTGCCGATCAATTTGCTGGATCGCTTTCCGCATCAATTGTCCGGCGGACAAAAGGCCCGGGTCGGCATCGCGCGCGCCATCGCGCTGCATCCGAAGCTCGTGATCCTCGACGAGCCGACCGCGGCGCTCGACGTTTCGGTGCAGGCGGTGGTGTTGAACCTGCTGCAGGACCTCAAGCAGTCGATGGGCATGAGCTATCTGTTCGTGTCGCACGATCTGAATGTCGTGCGTTTGTTGTGCGATCGTGTCATCGTGATGCGATCGGGCCGAATCGTCGAGCAGGGTCCGTCCGAAACCGTCCTGGGAGACCCGCAGGACGCGTATACAAGGGAACTGTTGACGGCTATTCCCCATCCGCCGTTGCCGGTTTAGTTTGTCATGCCTCGCGAAGGCGGAGCATCCAGTAATCACTGATGCCAGTGTTTACTGGATCGTCTGGTCAAAGCCGGGCGATGGCGAAAAGGAGCGAAGGTTGACTGCCAAGAGTCCCGACAAGAGTCCCGATCTGCTGGACGACTATATCGACGCCGTCTCAAAGGCGCTGGTTCTCCCGGTCGAGGACGCCTGGAGGCCGGCGGTCAAGGCCAATCTCGAAGTGTCGCTGAGGCTGGCGCGGCTGGTCGATGAATTTGCATTGCCCGACGAGACCGAGCCGGCCAGTGTCTATGCAGCCTGACATGACTGCCAACTCCGATGGACTGTCGGCCTCTGAAATCGCGCAAGCCGTGGCCGGTCACAAGGTGTCGGCGCTTGACGTGACCGAGGCGGCGCTGGCGCGGATAGCCAAGCATGACGCTGTATTGAATTCCTTCACCGATGTCACCGCCGACCGCGCCCGCGCCAAAGCCCAAGCCGTCGATGCGGCGGTCGCAGCCGGAAGAAATCCTGGCCCGCTCGCCGGCGTTCCGTTCGCGGTAAAGAATCTGTTCGATGTGCAGGGCCTGCCGACCCGCGCCGGATCGAAGATCAATCGCGACCTAAAACCGTCACCGCGCGATGCCACGCTGATCGAGCGGATGGAGGCCGCCGGCGCGGTGCTGGTCGGCGCACTCAACATGGGCGAATATGCCTACGATTTTACGGGCGAGAACGTGCATGACGGCCCGTCACGCAATCCGCATGACGTGACGCGGATGACCGGCGGCTCCTCGGGCGGTTCCGGCGGCGCAGTCGGCGGCGGCCTGGTGCCGATCGCATTGGGATCGGACACCAACGGCTCGATCCGGGTGCCGTCATCGTTCTGCGGAATTTTTGGATTGAAGCCGACCTATGGCCGGTTGTCGCGAGCGCGGTCGTTTCCGTTTGTCGCGAGCTTCGATCATCTCGGTCCATTCGCGCGCAACGTCGAGGGCCTCTCGCTCGCCTATGACGTCATGCAGGGACCCGATGCCGACGACGCGGCATGCACGACGCGCCCTGCCGAGCCTGTGACTCAGTTATTGGCGCAAGACATCGGCAGCCTGCGCATCGCCGTTGCCGGCGGTTATTTCCAGAGGAACGTGTTTCCGGAAGCCGTCGAGGCCGTCGCCCGCATCGCCAAGGCGCTTGGCGCGACGCGTACGATCGAAATTCCGGAAGCCGCGCGCGCCCGCGCCGCGGCCTATGTCATCTCCACCACCGAAGGCGCCTCGCTGCATCTCGATCGCTTGCGCGCGCGCCCGAACGATTTCGACCCGGCAGTGCGCGACCGCTTGATCGCGGGCGCCATGATTCCCGCGCCGCTGATCGACCGCGCGCAGAAATTCCGCCGCTGGTATCGCGCCCAGGTCATGGAGATCTTCAGGTTGGTTGACGTGATCATCGCGCCGGCCACGCCTTGCGTCGCGCCGAAGCTCGGGCAGTCTACCTTCGTGCTCGATGGCGTCGAACTGCCGGTGCGCGCGAATATCGGCATTCATACCCAGCCAATTTCGTTCATCGGCCTGCCGGTAGTCGCGGTGCCGGTTCCGCTGCAGCCGATGCCGATCGGCGTGCAGATCATCGCGGCGCCCTGGCGGGAAGACATCGCGCTGCGCGTCGCTTACGCGCTGGAGCGGATGGGTGCCGCCGCCGCGCCGCGCGCAAAGGATTTTTGAATGGATGTCGATCTTCCTGATGTGGTCGCTGAGGTGACCGAGCAATTCGCGCGTTACGAGAAGGCGTTGGTGTCCAATGACGTCGCGGTTCTCGATGAGCTGTTCCGCAAGGATTCTCGCACGCTGCGCTACGGCATCGGCGAAAATCTCTATAGTTATGACGCAATCATGGCGTTTCGTGCCGCGCGTTCGCCGGCCGGGCTGGCGCGCAAGACGGCGAAGACGGTGATTACGACCTATGGCCGCGACGCGGCCGTCGCATCGACACTGTTCTATCGCGACTCGGCGCCGGGCCGGGTAGGGCGGCAGATGCAGACTTGGGTACGCTTCCCGGAGGGCTGGAGAATCGTCGCCGCCCATGTCAGCATTATCGATGAGCCCGGTTCCTGAAGAACTGGATATTGAAGAACCGGATATGAAGACATGGGCCAAAAGCCATGAGCCTTGACGATCTACCGGCCGGCGCTCCGCCGCGTCGCGAGGCGGACCCCGTCGTTCGCCGCGTCGACCGTGCCGCACCCTATCCGGACAAGATCACGCGTGCGGAGGAATTGCGCCTGCAACTGGCCGATGAAATCGTGCGTGGCGCGCTGCCACCGGGATCGGCGCTCGACGAAACCGATATCGCGCGGCGATTCAATGTGTCGCGCACGCCGGTCCGTGAAGCGCTGCGCCAGCTTGCGGCCAGCGGCCTGGTCGATGCCCGCGCCCATCGCGGCGCCGTCGTGGCGCGGCCTTCGATCGAACGGCTGACAGGAATGTTCGAGGCGATGGCTGAATTGGAGGCCCTGTGTGCCGGCCTTGCCGCGGAACGAATGTCGCCGGTGGAGCGCCACGGGCTCGAAGCGGTCCACGAGGAATTGCGGGTGCTCAGCTATGCTGGAAACCCGGACCGGTTTCACGAGGTCAACGAACGTTTTCACAACGCGATCTATGCCGGTTCGCAGAACGGCTACATCGCCGAGATGACGCTGGCGACCCGGGTGCGGGTGCAGCCGTTCCGGCGCGCGCAATTCCGCAATCTCGGACGCCTGGCAAAATCGCACGCCGAGCACGACCGCGTCGTGGTCGCGATCCTGCGCGGCGACAAGACCGGCGCGGCGGCTGCGATGCGCGCGCACATTGAGTTGGTGCGCGGCGAATACGAGATTTACGCGGTATCGGTGTAGCCCCTCATCCTGAGGAGCGCGCCCCTTCGCGCGCGTCTCGAAGGATGAAGGCCCGACTGTGGCCACATGGTTCGAGACGGCGCAAGTGCGCCTCCTCACCATGAGGAGCTACACCGCCACTTTCTCCGCCATGAATGCGCGCCAGCCGCCGAAGGCGGAGATGTCGCGGGCGCCGTTGATATCGACGGGTTCGACGAGAAAGCCCTTGATGCCACGGCCGTCGGCCAGATGCACCGTGCCGATCGACAGCGGCGGCGGAACGGCGGCGACGAAATTTCCGAACCCGGCGGCCGAGAGCGCCCAGACTTCGACCGCGATCGACGATCCCTTGCCCGCCTCGACGCGTAGCATGCCGGGCTTTGGCGGTGCGGTGTCGAGCGCATAGAGCTTGTAGTCCGGCGCGGTCGCGGCGGCTTCCAGCAGGTGGCCGCCGAGCGCTTTCAACTCGCCGTTCAGCACCATCCCCGAGAGATGCGCGCCGACCACCGCAATGGCGATTTCGTCTCCACTCGTATCCACCGGCAAGTCCGCGAGCGGCGGTTGCGGCAGGCCGCTCGCGCCCATCGCCAGTTTTGTGTCGGCATGGAACACGCGCCCGATGCCGGCGAGTTGCGCGTCGTGTCCCGCGGGCGCCAGCAGCGTGATGCCGAACGGCATGCCGTCGGACCGGATCGCCGCCGGCAAGGCCAGACCGCACAGATCGAGCAGGTTGACGAAATTGGTGTAGGTGCCGAGCCGGCTGTTGAGCTCGATCGGATTGGCCAGCACCTGCGCGGTTGAGTAGACGGTCGGCGCCGTCGGCAGCACCAGTGCGTCGACATGGGCAAAGGCCCGCTCGGCAATGCGGCGCAGCGCCTGCAAGCGATAAAGCGCCGCGAACGTCTCGGCTGCCGTCAGCCGTGCGCCGGCAGCAGTGATTTCGCGCGTGACCGGATGGATGGCGTCGGGAGAAGAGGCCAGCAGATCGCGGATCACCAGATAGCGCTCGGCGACCCACGGCCCTTCATACAGCAGCCGCGCGGTCTCGTAGAGCGGCTCGAGATCGAACTCGATGAAGCTGGCGCCGAGCGCGCTCCAGCGTGCAAGCGCCTCGCCATAGGCTTGCTCGGCAGCCTGGTCGCCGAAGAAGATCAATTGCCCGCTGCGCGGCACGCCGAGTGTCAGTTGCCCGGGAAACGGCGTCATCCGGCCGAGCGGCCGGTCGCGCGAAAACGGATCGGCGCCATCGGGCCCGGCCATCACGGAAAGCGCAGTCATGGCGTCATCGGTCGTGAGCGCGAATACCGAAATGCAGTCGAGCGTCCGGCATGCCGGCACCAGGCCTGCGGTCGAGATCAGCCCGAGGCTCGGCTTCAGTCCGACGATATTGTTGAGCATCGCCGGCACGCGGCCGCTCCCTGCGGTGTCGGTGCCCAATGCCAGGGGCACCAGCCCGGCCGATACCGCCACTGCCGATCCCGAACTCGATCCGCCCGGGATCAGGTCGCCACGCAGGGCATTCTTCGGAACGCCATAGGGCGAGCGCACGCCGACGAGGCCGGTGGCGAACTGGTCGAGATTGGTCTTGCCGATGATGATGGCGCCGGCGGCGCGCAGTTTTGCGACCGCCGTCGCGTCATGCGCCGGCGAATAGGAAAATGCCGGACAGGCGGCGGTGGTCGGCAGGCCCAGCGCGTCGATATTGTCCTTCACCGCGACGGGGACGCCATAGAGCGGAAGCTGCGTGGCGTCCTTTCGTGCGAGCGCCTCGGCTTCCTTCAAGGCGTCCGCTTCATCGCGCAGGCTGATGAACACGGCGGGATCGTTGTGATCGCGGATGCGCTGATAGCTGCGCGCCACGGTTCGTGCGGGCGACAAGGTGCCGGCGCGATGCGCGGCGACGATCGCGGCAACCGTTTCAGTCACGTGATGCCCGGCTGTTGGTGAGGGGTGACCATGGCTGAATGCGCTCCAGTGAGAATTTCCATCCTCGACGAAGCAAGCGATGTGCCATTGTGTACATCGAGGGTAGCGTCAGAGACATGGAAATTAACGCGTTTTGTCAGCCGCTTAATCGAATTCCGGGAGGATGGCGAGGCGGCGCGGCCAAAGCCTTCCTCTCATGTTTGCTCATTTTTTGAGCAATAGATGATAACCCTGACGCGGCGCGCGATGACACATTGCCGGGCCGCGCGGTTCTCGCGTAGAGCAAAGCGGCCTGCCCCAATACAAGAGGGTGGCGGAGGAAACCGATGACTACAGCTGCCGCCACCCGTCGCGATGATGCCGAGGCGCTGTTCGCGACGCCCGAAATCGTGGCCGATCGTCGCGCCGATGGCAGCATCCGGCTGAAATCGGCCGTGCCGCTGCAACCACACGTCCGATGCGTCGGCGACTGGCTGGAGCATTGGGCGCGGCAAACTCCCGACAGGATTTTTCTCGGCGAACGCCCGGGGGTGGATGCACCGTGGACGGCCGTCAGCTACAAGGACGCGCTGCGTCAGGTACGCTCTGCGGCGAGTTGGATTCTGGCACAAGGCTTGAGCGCCGAGCGTCCGCTGGTCATTCTCAGCGACAACAGCATCGACCATGCGCTGTTCGCGCTTGCCGCCATGCATGCCGGCGTCCCGGCGGCGGCGATCTCGCCAGCCTACTCGCTGATGTCGAAAGATTTCGACAAGCTGAAGAGCATGATCAGGCTGCTCGAACCCGGTGCGATCTATGTTTCCAGCCTAAAGCCGTTCACGGCGGCGCTGGCGGCGATCGAGCCGCTGCACACCGCGACGGTCGTCAGTGGTGACGGCGGCGCTAACGCGATTCCATTCCCATCGATTGTTGCGACGCCCGAAACGCCTGAGGTCGCGACCGCTTTCGCCGCCGTCACCCCGGATACGATCGCAAAATTCCTGTTCACCTCAGGCTCGACCGGCACGCCGAAGGCCGTCATCAACACCCAGCGCATGCTGACCTCGAGCCAGCAGGCCAAGGCGCAGACCTGGACCTTTCTCGACAGCATGCGAGACGATCTGGTGATCCTGGACTGGCTGCCGTGGAGCCACACCTTTGGCGCCAATCACAACTTCAACCTCGTGCTGCGCAACGGTGGCACGCTCTACATCGACGGCGGCAAGCCGGCGCCTGGTCTATTCGCCACGTCACTGGCCAATCTGCGTAGCGTGATGCCAACGGTGTATTTCAACGTGCCGCGTGGCTTCGACATGCTGATCGCGGCCTTGCGCGGTGATGACGAACTGCGCCGTCGTTTTTTCGGCGAAGTAAAATTCGCGTTCTATGCCGGAGCGGCGCTGCCGCAGAATCTCTGGGATGCTCTGGAAGAGCTCTCGATCAAGACGGTGGGCCGCGCGTTGCCGATGGTATCGGCCTGGGGCTCTACGGAAACCTCGCCGCTCGCAACCGACTGCCATTTTCAGGCCAAACGCTCCGGCAATATCGGCGTGCCGATTCCCGGCAGCGAATTGAAGCTGGTGCCGTCGGGCGACAAGCTCGAGGTGCGCGTGCGCGGCCCCAATGTAACGCCGGGTTACTGGAAGGCGCCGGAATTGACCGCGCAGGCGTTCGATGCGGATGGCTTCTATCTGATCGGCGACGCCGTGACCTTCGCCGATCCCGGCCGCCCCGAACTCGGATTGTTTTTCGACGGCCGCGTTGCCGAGGATTTCAAGCTCAATTCGGGCACCTGGGTCAGCGTCGGCACTTTGCGTATCGCGGGAATTGCCGCGCTGGCGCCGTTGGCGCAGGATATCGTGGTGGCCGGCCATGGCGGCGACGCCGTGCGCTTCCTGATATTTCCAAATATCGCCGCGTGCCGCGCGCATGCCGGCCTGCCCGACAGCGCTGATATCGGCGAGGTGATCGGCCATGAGAAGGTACGAGCGATCATTGCGCAGGGACTGGCTAAACTGAAAGCGCAAAGCGGCGGCGGTTCGTCCACCCACGCCACGCGTGCGTTGCTCTTGGCCGAGCCTGCCTCGGTGGATGGCGGCGAAATCACCGACAAGGGCTACATCAACCAGCGCGCCGTGCTGACCCGGCGCGCGAGCGCGGTGACGGTATTGGAAGATGACGTGGCTACCGAATGGATCGGTTGCGCGGTCGCTATCTAGTTCGTTTCTCATCGGGACAGGACGTGAATGGCCGGGACGCGCCCGGCCGTGTCAGAGTGTAAAGCGCTCGAAAAACTCACCGCGCGACTTTACTGCTGCCCTGGGTGATCAGCCGTGCGGCGCGTTGATCGCGGAGATAGACCCACAACCAGCTGAGCGCGACGCTGAGCCGGTGGCGCAGGCCGATCAGGAAATAGATGTGGGCGATGCCCCAGATCCACCAGGCGAGGGCGCCGCGCAGCTTGATGCGTCCGAAATCGATCACGGCCTTGCGCTTGCCGATCTGCGCCAGGCTGCCGGCATGCTTGTAGCGGAACGGCGGGGGCTTCTCGCCGCTCAGCCGCGCCTTGATCACTTTCGCGACGTAACGGCCCTGCTGCTTGGCCGCCGGCGCAATGCCGGGAACCGGCTTTCCATCCGGGCCATTGATCGCAATGGTGTCGCCAATGGCAAAGATGTCGGAATGGCCCGGCACGGTC
>LNAP01000505.1_pt1 | contig 43449 bp, 69 predicted proteins | sample 602601 | NCBI WGS metagenome assembly LNAP01 (sample SAMN02440304, study PRJNA202911) | soil metagenome | biome: Subtropical and temperate rainforests or woodlands; isolation source: soil samples (1 kg each in a 20% v/v slurry with milli Q water) were... ...
GTGCGAGCGAACAGACGCAGCGATGCGCAATCCGATGGCGTGGCTACGTGAAGTCGCCGCCGAGAACTGGAACACGCGCAAAGGCCCAGCGGCGAAGGAACTCGACAAGCTGGCTCGCAAGGCAATCGCGGCCCTTAATCGTAGTGGTTTTGCAGTTGTACCTGTTGAGATTCCGCCAGCAGTTCTTGGCCATGAGGAACTTACAATGGGAATCAATATACGAATTCAGCAGTTGATAGCTGAGCATGGTGGAGTACGCGCTGCGGCAAGATCAATTGGAGTGTCCCCAAGCTATCTAATTCGACTGCGAGATGGAGAGAAGGTAGCACCAAGCAAGAATGTACTATTAAAGCTTGGACTACGAAAGGTGTCAACGTATGCACACGTAGAAGGTTCAACTTAATAAAGAATGCGTGTTCCAAATTGGAACAATACTTCACACAATATAGGATAATCGCCATGCAAGAATTGATCTATGAGTACGAACCTGCCCTCTCCTGGTCACTCGGTGCATACCTCTGGGCTAGTGAGATGCCACCAAAGGATGCTATCACCTTCGTGGAGTATGCAAACGTAGAGACGGCCGACCGCGCCTGGAATGCAATGGAAGTCGGATACGATGAGTACTTAATGCGGCAGTACTGGAATGATGCTCGCAATCCGGTAGATGACTATGAGTAATATGAAAGCTGGAACAGTTGTATCTATCCGGGTAAACCCTCGAGACTGCCAAAGTGTACTCGACCTCTGCGAAAAGGCTGGGATGAATAAGTTTGGAATGTCATTCCCAAGTATGGTATCGCTGGCACTGGCGTCCCTTCTCGAAAGTGCACGTAACTCCAATCTCCTGCCGGAACCGGATGAATTCGCATTCCTCGAGCGGATGGGAAGGTATATTAAGAACCCTCATCAGAAGAAGGTTGAAGTAACTAAGCAAATGCAAGGTCTAGGTCCACGATTGTCAGTGCCGGTTCCGCTCGCTTTGGAGGCGCCGAAGCCGAAAGGCTCGGCAGCCGAACCAGCAGGTTTTATCGCGGAAACGCCTTTACATATCCAGCCGCAGGAAGATTCTCCGGAAGTCATTGAAGCTAAGCGACATGCAACTCGTAGACTTACTGAGCTTCAAGCTAAGTTAGATATGGCAGAGGATGGTAAACCTGGAGTAGTTTGGAGTCCATCTGATCAAGAGGAGATGGATGCGCATATTAGACTCCTATATCCAGATGGATAATAGTGGTTGAATTATTGGGATTAGAATCCATCATATACAATGGAACCAATGAAAAGGGGATATCTGTGCAGACAATAGTTATCAACATCCTGACTCAAAAAACTCATGATAGTGCTCATAGGAATACGGAACTTACTATTGATTGGAGTGGAATAACTGAAGCAGATCTTCGTTTTCTTGCGCAGGCGCATATAGTTATGCGTGCGCAGCATATGATGCGATTGAGTAATGAGATGATCCCTGAACGTATGAGTATATCGGTTAGGGATTTTCTGCATCCTGATAAGGTTATAGACAGTGCTAGGATGGTGCATAAGCTTAAAAGTGATATTGTACGTACTACGTATAAAGATTCGAATGTTGAAGATAAACCAGTTCGTCGTGGTAAAGTGAACCAAATTGATAAGATTCTTGACACTATGTCTGAGTCTGATCGTGCGGCCCTTGTGAAGATGTTGGCCTTGTAGTTTATTTACTGGCAAGTTTCTACCCCCTAAAGGAAACTGATATGCAAAAGATTCAATATGTTCTGAAGAAGTCAAATCGTGAAGTTCTTCCATTCCCTTGGGAATCTACAAAAGGTGTTGCGCCTTTTGATCTGCAAACTCATATGCGTGTAGTTATTCCATTCACGCCAATGGAAGCATCTCGTAGTAGTAAAAAGTGTCATGTTCAAATTGTCAGGAAGGATTCAGTAGTTCATTCTAAGACTATTGGGTGATTACTTTTTACAATTTACAAGGAATAATCATGGCGATCAGTAGATCTAATAGGTATTTCGCAAAGGTCCTATCCGACGGCTCTTTCTTTGAGTGTAAGTTCACTCGGATAACAGATCATTCATATGCTACAAAGTATCAAGATGCCTACGAGGATGAAATAGATGATGTAAACATCAGGTATTGGTTAGATGAAGTACCTGTGGAGACGTTAGATGAACTGCCAGATGAAGTACAGGAAAACATTGAGGATTGGATGAATGAAGCTAAAGCAAGCTCTCACACTGATTTTTGGTATAGTGAGGAGTATTAGAACTCCTATTAATGAAAAGATAGATATGCAGCATAGAGTAATTGCAGACCTCCGTGCGGATAGGCAGGTGTACTACGATATGCTTACATACTATGCAGGTCGAGCCGGCTATACTGATCCTAATACAGATTGGTGGACATTTGCTGACTATAAGGAAAAGTGGAGTAATGAGTGTAAACTCCATGATAGAGCTAATAGGAAAGTAGATGCTGCAGTTGCTAGGCTTAATGCATTGGAAAGGGCTGTTCCAAATTGGAACAGTACTTCTGAAAATTAATAAGAAGGTATCTAATAGATATCTGAATGCTTATTGACATGGGCGATGCGCGGCGACATAATGATGACCAGGAAACGTAAACGGCCGGCTCGCATCGGTGAGGTAATATGTAAATGCGGCTCTTATAAGTTTCCTCATAGACTTCTTGGTGGAGATTGCGATGGAAGTTTATTAGTCTCTAAGTATTTTGAAATGCATCTTCATAGTGACTGCCGAGATTGCCACTTTCGATCGGTAGATAACTTTGAAGTTGGTTGTGAAATTCTGGATGGTTTAGAACCTGCACTGAGGTGTCCAGGACTCGTTGAATATGTGCAGTTTAATGAAGTAAAACTCTACGGCCATTGGGCCTCCTATCAGAAACGTAAAGGGAAATAAGACAAATGGGTACTATTGCTGCTAAGACTAAGGAACATCCGGAGAGCGTGTCGGTTGAGTATGATATTCCGACTACTGTTTCGGAACTCGTTGAAAAGTTTGGTGAAGAGGCTGTTGTTTCTGCTGCAACTGATTCATTCACTATTGCTATTCAGGCGTTGATCCGCAGGCATATTGATAAGTCTCCTGAGGATATTCAGGCACTTGTTAATGATTGGAAGCCGGGTGTTCGACTGTCTGGTCCGTCTAAGACGCCGTTCGAGAAGGCCTCGTCTGCTCTTGGTAAGTTGTCCGCTGAGGAACGTGCTGAACTGCTCCGTCGTCTGCAGAGTGGTGAGTAATTTAGTTATTAGCTAAGACTTCTTAGCCTTTTGCACCTTATAATATAGGGTGCAACTGGGTAAGTGTCATACATTTACTAATGGTAAACCCTCCTAGGTGGATATGCCGGGTAAGAGGAGTATACGCTCCTGGGGTCCGGCCCTTACAATTACAATAGACAACAGGACAATAGATGAAATTCACTCAGCCACTTCTGGCTGCTAAAACCACTGATAAAGATCTTCAAAACTTAAAGTACCCAGTGCTCGTATCTCCAAAGATTGATGGGATACGGGCTATTGTTGTGGATGGAGTTCTAGTCTCTCGAACATTAAAACCTATTAGGAATAGATACACTCAGTTAAAGTTCGGGCATCCATCCTTTAATGGTCTTGATGGAGAACTTGTAGTTGGAAATCCAAATGACTCTGGGTTAATGCAGGCTACCTCATCAGGGGTAATGAGTGCATCAGGGATTCCAAATGTATCCTTTCATGTATTCGACTTATGGGATTTTCAAGAACCTTTTAATACTCGATATGAAGAACTGATAAAGTGCGTAGAGCCTTACATAGTAAGAGTCCCACATATATTAGTACATTCATATGAGGAATTACTCGACTATGAGCATTCCTTTATCTCAGATGGATATGAGGGACTTATGGTAAGGGATCTAAATGGTTCCTATAAGATGGGACGCTCTACAGTACGTGAAGGTATCTTACTGAAGGTTAAACGGTTCTCCGATGATGAGGCAATAATAGTTGGATATGAACCACTCTATCGAAACGAAAACATGGCGACTACAGATGAACGTGGATATACAAAAAGATCTAGTGCTTCGGCTGGGAAAATTGCAGATGCAATGCTCGGAGCTTTCGTTGTCCGTAGAGTATCTGATGGCACTATATTTAATGTTGGTAGCGGATTTACAGAGATGCAGAGGCGAGATTATTGGGATTCAAGAGATAATCTCCTCGGATCTACCATTAAGTACAAGCACTTTGCAGTAACAGGTGTAAAGGATGCTCCTCGGCATCCAATATTCTTAGGCTTCCGACATAAGGATGATATGTAATGAAACATCTATGGTGGCGTATTCGAGTAGTATATCTGATGGAAAATATCTATCAGTATTATGGGCTTGGATTGTATGAGCAGTGGAAAAGCTCAGGTAATCCAGTATGGCTTGCGTATTATAAAGATGGCCTTTCCCCAAAAGAAGCAGCAGATGACTATGATGACTGGCTCTAATAGAAATAGAAAAGTATTTATCCTAAACAGTGGGCCTCATGATTATAGTGAAGCTGCCAAGTTTGGTGACTTAGTATACTGTACTGATGGAGAGTTAAACAAACATGATACTGGATTGATGTATAGGCAACTTATTCCCTATCTGGAAAACGCTGACCGCGAAGATCTAATCATGATTAACTCTCTTGCATCACTCTGCAGTGTAGCAGCAGCCATTATGGCAGCTAATCATTGTGAGGTCCATTTCCTTATCTATAATAATGGGAAGTATCAGGTGAAGGACCTAGTGCTATGACTAACTTTAGTAATGAAAGTGTACTATATGATAATACAAGGTTGTCAGAATATAAAAGGTGCCCACGTGCATACTACATCAGGCACGTTATGCACTGGACAACTGAAGGGACTGGAGTAGCACTAACATTTGGATCTGCTTGGCATAATGGTCAAGATATTGTATGGAAGCACGCGAAGCAAGTAGATAAAATGACGCTAACAGAACTTGCGTATGGCGCATTTTTAGATACTTGGATTGAGGCAGGACTTCCTGAATCTATGGAGTATGGTGGGTATGATAGGTTTGGTCCACGTACCCCTGGTACAGCGAAAGAGATGTATTTTAACTACATAAAAACTCGCTGGGATATGCTGCAAGATTGTGAAGTGATCGGAATTGAGCAGCCATTTGCAGTTCCACTACCTGATATTGAAAACACTTGGTATGTTGGTAGGCTTGATAAGACAGTTAGGTATAATGGGCAACTTCTTGTATTGGAGCATAAGACTACTGCAATGTATGCTACGCAGGGTGGATTTCGTAGTGATTACATCGACTCTTGGTATGCATCATCGCAAGTTAAAGGCTACCAGTTTGGTGGCGGGTTGTTCTACCCTGGACTAGATGCGGTATGGGTAGATTGTGCGCTTGTTCATAAGAAGATACATGATGAGTTTCGATTTGTTCCAGTCTCTCATAATGTAACACTTTTGCATGAGTGGATTAATACCACAAAGACCTGGGCTAGTAAGGTAACGGAGTCGGTGCGACAAGCTAATGCAGGAATTCCACTTTATCTGGCGTTTCCAAAGAATGAAGATAACTGTTTTGGTAAGTATGGGCAGTGCCCCTTTCTTGATATCTGTAGAACATGCGATGACCCTCGGCAATTGGATACTATTCCAGCAGGTTTTGTAGAAACTAAGTGGGAGCCATTCTCACTTCTTGGGCTAGACAAGCTTGTTAATCAATCTAAACAATCTAACAATGGTGAATCATGATTCAATCTATTTCCATATACCAGGTGCAGGATAGTCTTGTAGGAAGTGTGAAGATTCTTACTGCGCGTGGAGAAATTTTAGTTCCTTTAAGCGCAGAAGCTATTGCTAACATTAGTAGAATAGCTCTTAATGATGCTAATACGCTATTTAATACAATGAAGGCACTTGATAATGGCTAATGCGAAAGATGCTCACATGACAAGTGCCAGGAAATTCCTCGTCCTAGGTGATACTGGTAGCGGCAAGACAACACAGTTTCTAACACTTCCTGGGAGGAAATTCGCATACCTATTTGATCCGAACGCTATTCTATCCTTGCAGGGGCATGATTTAGAGTATGAAGAATTCATGCCAGATCGCCTGAATATATCTGTCAAATCCCTATCTAAAGATAAAGGGGATAAGACTACACAGCATAAGAATGATCTGTATGTAGATTGGGAAAGGGACTTTAATGATCGGATTGAGAAGGGGTACTTTAATGAAGTAGATGCTATCCTATTTGATAGTGCTACGACTCTCCTCGACCTTATTATGGATCGAGTACTAACAATTAATGGCCGAGCTGGTAGTTGGCCGCAGCAAGATGACTATGGCCCACAAATGCTAGCATTTCAGAATATCTGTAGACAGCTAACTGCACTTGGAAAAGTTGTCTACATGACAGGGCATATGGAAACTAAGCAGGATGAATTGACTAAGAGGATCTTTCGTCAGCCTATGTTTACTGGTCGTCTTAAGACAAAGATTCCACTTTTATTCAGTGATATCTTTATTGCAGAAGCTGAGAATGATGGACGAGGGAATATAAAGCATAAGATTCAAACAGTGCCTGATCGAATTACAACTTGTGTAAGAACTGCTTTCAAAGGGCTACAGCCGTTTGAAGATGTAACAATTGACTGGAATAAATCTCCAGAAGGTCAAGGGATCGGTAAACTAATGTTAGGGGATAAAAAATGATTAGTAAGTTACAAAAGGGAGCGGATCGAGTAAGGGAAAAGCAGATTCAACTTGATGCAGCTCAACAAACCGTTGATAAACTTAAGGCTTCGGTAGATAAAGTAAATGCAGCTATTGATAAGCTATATGCGGATAGAGAAATTCTAATCCGTGATCTGGAGCTTGCAGAAGTTGAGTTGTTTGCAAGTACTAAGCAGCGGAATATAGAACTTGAGGACATGATTAGGACCTGTAATATAGGAAGTCAGTTTTCTCTTAATGAGAAGGCTGAATAATTAAATACCTGCTGTTCCAAATTGGAACAGTAGTACACCCGTCCTCCATCTGGAATAGTCCAGACAGGGCATCCGACGAAAGTCATAATAGAGAACTTAAAATGTCTACATTTATTCCTGTTAACTTTGATGATGCAGTAGAGCCGCAGCCGTTGCCTGTAGGGCGTTATCCAGTGCAGATTACAGAAGCCAAGCTTGGAGAGTCTGGGCCAAACGCAAAGAATCCTGGAGCTCCTCAGCTTATTGTAACTATTGGATTTACTGGCAACACTCGAGAAGAGCAGAACGCTCCAACTATTCGTCATTATATCTCCCTTCCAAGTGAGATGGATGATCCTAAGTCTGCTAACTTCAAAGCACTCTTGCTTAAGCGATTCCTTGTAGCTTTTAATGTTCCTTTTCAGGCTAACGGAATTGATACTGATCAGATTATCTTCGATATGGTTGGTAGGGAAGCTAATCTTGAAGTTGAATTGCAGGAGCCTGACTCGAATGGAAATGTCTATAATCGTGTAAGGATTCCACGTATTCCTGGGGAGAAGCGTTAAGTAATAAACAATTCCTGGGGAGCTTCGGCTCCCTGGGATTTCTTATAATCATAAAGGAAAAGAAATGGTCCCGAATGATATTGTTGTAGTAGATACAGAAACTACTGGAACAGAATTAGATAGTCGTATATGTGAGTTTGGAGCTTATGGATCTACCTTATCCTATAATGCACTAGTAAACCCAAAGATCCCTATTCCACCTGAAACATCAGCTATCCATCATATTACTGATGCAGATGTAGAAGGGGCGGCAAGTTGGGAAGCTATATCTGAATATGTGCTACTCCTATTCCAAGATAAAGGAGTAAAGTATCTTGCGGCTCATAATGCAGAATTCGATAAGCATTACCTCGGCCCTGATTTTGCTGGATTTACTTGGCTATGCACGTATAAGATTGCTCTACGAGTATGGCCAAATGCACCTAATCATAAGAACGAAACCTTGTGCTACTGGAAAGGTATCGGTGATCTGGGTCGTAGTCACTCTACAGCAAGTCACAGTGCGTTACATGATGCCAGGAAAACGTATGGACTGCTTTCTTGTCTGCTAAAAGAATGTACTATAGAACAAGCCATCAAGTGGTCAAGTGAACCTAAGTTTATTGTAAAACTCGGCTTCGGGAAGCACAAAGGAAAGACCTGGGCAGAGATTGATAGCGGTTACTTAAACTGGATGTGTAGTCAGAAGGATATGGATCCTGATTTAATTCACTGGGCACGATTGGAACTCCAAAGGAGACGGTAATGCAGATGCAGGATTTAGTTAAGTCCATAACTGAAATGACTGATGAAGAATTGCAGGAGCATGTTAGAAAACTTCGACATCGAAGGATGGTAGCACGCCCAGCAGCAGTTAATAGAGTAAAACGGGAAGCTAAGGTGGGTGCACAGACTCGGATGAATAAAGTAGATTCTCTTTTTGATTCTTTGACTGATGAAGAAAAAGCTGCATTAATCCTACAACTCGGGGGCGGACAATGAGTGTTAAGGTTCTAATAGAAGGTCATCGTAAAGATAAGCTAAAGCATATTGACCCTAAAACTATCATAATCGGAGAGCGTTTCCGTGTTGACCTTGGAGATATTGAGGAACTCCTTGAATCTGTTCGTACAAAGGGTATTATCCAGCCAGTCTCTATTGATGAGAACCTTCGCCTTCTTGCTGGCGGCCGCAGAACTCACGTTGCTCTCAAGCTTGGTCTACCTACTATTCCAGTCATCATCCGTTCAATTGAGGATGATCTGGATTATAGGGAAATTGAACTTATGGAAAATATCCATAGGAAAGATTTTACCTGGCAAGAACAAGCAAAGTTAACAGCAGAAATAGATCTTCTGTACAAAAAGAAGTATCCCGACTGGTCACTGCGTAAAACTGCAGAGCTAATGGATAAGGCTCCATCTGCTACATCTAGGCATATACAGTTGGCAAAGGCAATGTCTTATATCCCAGAGATTGCTGAGCAGAAAACTGCAGATGATGCACTTAAGATGCTAAAGAAACTTGAAGAGAATGCAGCGATCGAGGAATTGCGTCGGCGCCAGAAAGATAGAGTAAACGCTGAGACAACTGCCGCACCAGGCATTGACCGCGGCGTAGCCGCTGCATTGAAAACCGCTGACGCAGCCTACATTATTGGAAGTTGCTTTGACGGTATGGCGAAGCTGAAATCTAACGGGCATATTAGTATTATTGAATGTGATCCTCCATATGGAATTGATCTTAATGAGCAGAAAGCTGGTAAGGGAAGCGTAACTTCTACTGTTACTGGTTATGAAGAAGTCCCACGTGATCAGTATCAAGAATTCCTAGACAAACTTACTAATGAATTGTTTAGGGTTGCTGCAAAAGATTGCTGGTTAGTTTTCTGGTATGGTCCAACCTGGCATCATGAAGTTATTACTAGTCTCAGGAAAGCTGGATGGTTAGTTGATGAGATTCCTTCTATTTGGGTTAAGCCTAATGGGCAGACACTTCAGCCGGAACTATACTATGCTCGCTGCTATGAACCGTTCTTTCTCTGTAGGAAAGGGAAACCAGTAATGGCAGAACGTGGACGTAGTAATGTATTTCAATTTGCTGGAGCAAAGAATAAGTATCATCCAACGCAGCGCCCAACTGATCTTATTGAAGAAATTCTTAAGACTTTATCTATAGGAATGGATACTGTATTTGTTCCTTTCCTTGGGAGTGGCGCAACTCTTAGGGCAGTATTTAATATGGGTCTTAAGGGATTTGGTTTTGATCTTGATGGAAAGTATAAGGATAAGTATATGCTAGCTGTTGAGGAAGATACTCGTAAACTATTTATCAATGGAGAGTGATTATGTCATTCTTTCCAAATATGGTAAGGTCTAGGAGTGTGCCAGGCATTGGGCCTAAAGATGCTCGTATAGCCATAGTCGGAGACTATACGAGTGCATTTGATGATAATGCTATGAAGCCTTTCCAAGGTTCAGCTGGAACAGTTCTTGAGCGATGCCTACATCAAGCAGGCTTAATTCTTGGTGAGGTATATATGACAAATCTATTCAAGAATAAGGCTACTAAGAATGTAAAGTATGGAGATCCTGCAGGACCACAACCAGATCTATTTAATGAAAATAAGAAGCAGTTTACATCTGAGGGAAACCGAGCAGTGCAGGAGCTTCTGGAAGAACTGGACGCCGTGAAATGCAACATTATAGTGACCTGCGGCCGTGCTCCTGCCGTCGCGCTGGCCGGCGTGCGAGCACTACATGATCGCAGAGGTTATGTTCATAGTAGTATAGGACTTAAGAATTGCAAGAAAGTTATTCCTACACTACATCCAAGTAATGCCGTCCGTGGTAACTATATTAGTAGACACTTGATTACGCATGATTTGAAGAAGGCTAAGGCAGAGTCACTCTTTAATGAACTTCGTCGTCCTGAAAGGAATCTTATCTATGAATTCGGGAGTGTGGATGAAGTGCTCCAGTGGATTGATTACTTCAATGATCGTCCAGCCTTGTCAGTTGATATTGAAGTACTTAACTATGAAATGTCTTGTATCAATCTTTCAGATAGACCAGATCTAGGTGTTGTCATCCCGCTAACAGAACAATGGTCTGAGGATGAAGAAGTATTAATCTGGCATGGACTGGCGAAATTGTTAGGTAATTCTGCAATAAAGATCATGCAGAATGGAATCTTCGACATACATTTTCTGGCGACAAGGTGCGGTATTATAGTTAATGGGCCGCTCCATGATACTATGATTGCTCATAGCTGTATGTATCCTGAATTGAATAAAGGTCTTGGATTTCTTGGAAGTCTATACTGCGGCAGTCAGGAGTATTGGAAAGATAAGGCTAATTTCAAGAACATTAAGGAAGATAACTAATGGGAAGCCCTCCTTATGAAGTCAATGGAAGTTGGTATTTTAAGTATAGAAATAAAGTATGTGGGCCTTATTCTTCACAAGAAGAGGCTGATGATAGACTTGATCAATTGATAGATCAAGACCTCAACGGCGGCTGTCGAACTGGGAACTGCGAACAATGAAGATGGATAAAGACTTCCTAGAGTATGCAGGTCTAGATGCAGCTTGCACTATGGAAATCCACAATGTATTTTGGCCACAGTTAGGTAGTGACTTCATGCCTGCTGTAGATAGGACAGTCAGTATTCTACCTGTACTTATGTTTATGCAAACTCGTGGTATGCGAGTAAATAAATCTGCATTAGATGAAACAAAGGTTGAGGTTCTACAGAAAGCTGCAGAGATGCAAAAGGAGTTGGATGAGATTGTTGGAAGACCGCTGAATGTAAATTCCCCTAAGCAATGTCAAGAATACTTTTATGGCGAGCTTAGGATTAAGCCTTATCTGAATAAGTCAAATAAGCCTACAGTAGATGATTTAGCTCTGCAAAGATTAGTTCGAGGGACTGCTGCTAGACCGGGGATGAGATCTGCTAAACTCGTACAAGAGATTCGAGGATTGCAGAAACTTTATGGGACTTATCTTAATCTAGAGTTTGATGAAGATGGTAGAATGCGAGGAAGCTATAATCCAAGAGGAACAAAATACGGAAGGTTATCTAGTTCAAAAACTATCTTTGGAACAGGGACAAACTTTCAGAATCTTCCGCAAGAGTTTAAGAAATTTCTCGTGGCCGATGATGGCTATGTACTTATGGAAGTGGATAAACGTCAAGCAGAGTGGGTGGTAGTAGCTTATGCAAGCGGCGATGCTAATATGATCGCGGCTGTAGAGCAGGGAATAGATGTTCATACCTATACAGCTAGTCAGATGTTTGGCGTTGATACTGAGGTTATTAAAAGGGAGAATAAACTAGTTGGACATTCATCTGATGGAGAGTATATCAGGGAACTCCGGTTGTCTGATCCAATTGTAGCAGCTGCCTATCGTCCAAACTGGCCGAGGACTATGTCACTTAGACAATCAGGGAAGAAGTCAAATCATGGTCTTAACTATGATGAAGGTCCAAATGGATTTGCTATGATTAATGAGATTGAGATTCGAGAGGCAAAGGTAATAGTAGATCTATATCATCGAATCTATCCAGGAATTAGGATTTGGTATGAGAGTATTAAGAGGGAACTACAAAAGGATCGTATCCTTAGGAACTATTTCAACCGGGCAGTTCGATTCATGGGACAGTGGGGCGATGATCTATGGAAAGCTGCATACTCCATGATACCTCAATCAACGGTTGTAGATTCACTTAATGAGGGGATGGTTAGGATCTATGAGGATATTCAACTTTGTGGAAAGTCTGGATTTAATATAGATATCCTAGCCCAAGTTCATGACTCAATCTTAATGCAGATCCCTATTGATGTACTACGAGATCAAAAGAATTTCGAGTGCATTATATCTAAGGTTACAGATTATACATCTCCAAACATTACCTACAATGCGCGTACATTCAAGATTGCCAGCGATTATAAGTTTGGCATGAACTGGGGCGAGGCTAATAAGGATCGCAACAAAGATGGTATGGTCGAACTCGATACATACGATGACTTTATTCAAGCATTGAAGGGGTGGGAAATTAATGGCACGGGAACTGGACAACTGGCTGGATAGCTACCTGGAATATACTGACAATTCAGAATCTCCAATTAGCTTTCATACTTGGTGTGGATTGTCAGTTATTGCTGGTGCCTTGCAGCGACGTGTCTATCTCCCTTGGGGTATAGGACAAGTTATTTATCCTAACTTATACATTGTGCTAATTGGCCCATCAGGTAGAACAAGAAAAGGTGTAGCGTTAGGTATCGCGAAAGAGTTTCTAAAGAAGTCTCCTGGAATTACAGTAGTTCCTGAATCTTCATCAGGAAGGCAAGCAATGATTCTTGCAATGAAACGAGCATTGTCAAATTTTCAAGACCCTACAGATAATACTATTAAATTCCATTGTGCAGTTACAGCTTTCTCTGAGGAATTATCAGTCTTTCTAGGGCAAGGTGATATTGGATACTTATCTAATCTAACTGACTGGTATGACTCCAAAGATGATTGGGAATATGAGACTATTGGGCGTGGTAAGGATTCGTTACAAGGACTATGTGTAAATATGTGTGGCGGAACTGCTCCTGATTGGATTCAATCTATGATTCCGCAGGAAGCTTTAGGTGGTGGTTTTACTAGTCGTATTATTTTTGTAGTAGAGGAAAAGAAAAGAAAAATCGTACCTGAATATATTGTAACTCCAGAGATGAAGGAACTTGCAGGGAAGTTGCAACGCGATCTTGACAGAATCGGACAGATGTCTGGCGAAATGGCCTTTGATGAGTCTGCAAGAAAACTTTACATTGACTGGTACATTGATCAAGATACTAAATTATCGGCAGGAAAACCTGCTGTAGCAGATTCTAGATTCTCAGGGTATAATGAAAGGCGTGCAACGCATATAAGAAAACTCATGCTTGTATGTTCTGCGAGTAGAAATGATGATCTTATAATTACAAAAGCTGATTTCGATAGGGCACTTAAACTTCTTGAAGATGTAGAAGTTAAAATGCCTAAGACATTTGGCGGATTAGGTAAAGGTAAGATTAGTGATGAAACTGATACAGTGATGGACTTTATCAGAGCAATGGGAACTACTACAAGAAGAACATTACTAGAGAAATACTATCGTGATATTGATCTTCAGGCGCTCGTAGCAGTAGAACAGACATTACTTCAACTAGGAAAGATTAAAATTAGGCTTCTTCCAGAGACTCAAGATAAACTCTATACATGGATTGGAGATTAAATTGGCAAAGTTTATAAAACTTACAACTATTACTGGCTTCCCTATTGCTATTAATGTAGATCATATAACATGTATTAGTACAGCAGAGCATGTAGACTTTGATAAAAAGTCAAGAAAATGGTCTAGCTCAACTTCAACATATACAGCTATTGATACAATAAATTCTGCAGAGACTCCTTACTACATTAAAGAAAAGTTTGAATATATCATAGATGCATTGTCTAATTAACTACTGTTCCAAATTGGAACACAACTAATAAAGGTATAAGATATGGATGAGGTAGAACAAGGTGAACTACAATTAGTTAATGATGCGCAAAAGAAAGCCCACGAGGATGCTTTCCTGTGGGCTGAGGAGAGAAAACGAGATGGAGAGGATGTAGTTATTATTCCTTGTCCTTGCTGCAAAGAACTCCTGGCTGTTTACACAACTCCAAATAAGCTTTCCTATGTTGCTGATACCAATCTTGCCATGCCAGAATAGTTTCTCTCATTTCCCAGAATGTTGTGTAGTTCCTAACGATAGTGGTGGTAGCGTCTCCAATACTGGTGGGGCTTTCATAAGGGAGTCTGGAACTGTCGGGAATGGAGTTACTTGCTGCGGCATCGTGGAGCAGGCGGAAGCCAGAAGGCAGTAACATATTAGGCTCAGTGATATAAATTGGGATCTGTTTTTCAATTGTATCTCCTTTAATTTTTACAGTTTTGACTCGATCAATATACTTAGTCTCAACAACTGTATTAATAATAACTTGTTGCTTCTTTAATCCTTCAACAATAGTCTTACCACGTTCAATAGATTTATCCCATTTTGCCTGCACGTCAGCTTGCCCTTTATTATACGCATACTGATATAAGAAAAAAAGAATTAAACAAACCCCTAAGGCTATCCATAGCCAAAGGGGTATTTTTTTAACTAAGTTTTTCATTTTTACTAGGATCGTCCAGTACATTATTATCTTCCTGTTTCTTAAATCGTAAGATTAGAGATATAAGAGCTATGACAGAAAGGGTAGCTCGAACATTCCCTGGAAGGTAGTCCTTTACATCATCTGATAGTGTTGCTAAAATCTCTGGTAAGAAAAGGAGTGCCGTCCAGAACTTAACTGTATAGAACTTCCATGCACGCCTCCAGTTGGGAATTAAGTACTGATCAGCTTTTTGAGTAACGGGAGTAGGCACTTTCAATTTTTTCATCATACTTATTAGCCTTATAACTAGGTCCATTATAGCCAGCAGCAAATGCATCAAAGTCTTTATTCTTCAAATACTTATCAAGCTTCCTTCCCTTACAAAAACCTACAAATGCTTCTAGCTGACTTCGCTCATCTCTATACATAGCATTAATAAATGCTTGAAGCGAGGAGTAGCCAGAAATCTTCCAGTTCATTCCCATAATCTGAAACTTTCCCCAACTAGCAGACTGCAGCGCAGCATCTCTATCTAGAGAGCTTGCCTTCTCTAACCTCTGGAGTTCCTTCATACCACGATCTATATAGTTATTCCCAGTAGCATATAGTCTACGGTTCCACACCCTACTACTAATATCAGGATGTGTTTTATCATACTTATGATTTGTTAACTTAGAAAATATATGAGCCTCAAATAAGATAACAGGGTTCCCATTTGGGAGGAACCCTTTACCCTTACTTTCAACTTCCTCTATAGCCTTAACAGTTGCTACATCACAAGAAAGTTCCTTGGCTGCCCATTCATAGTCTGATTGAGATAATCCCATTAGTCATCACCTCTTATAGGATAATCACTAGGCTGAGCCATATCAGTAAGGGGAGCACCTGCAACAAATACATCTTGCGGCATAGGTTGAGTCCAAGGTGGTGTTTGTATATCACTAACGCCTCTAACAAAGTCTTGTGTCTGTCTAGGTTCCCAATGTTCTGCGCATACATAATACCCTTGCCAATGCCTAAACATAGTATTTGCCTTAAACTTTCTACCGCATTCATAGCACACCGCATTCCAGTCACCAAGTGCTAGATGGTCAGCCTTTCCTATTCCACTCATAATTCACCCTTCTTATTTTTCATAGCCTCACGCTCCTCTGCATCAGCCTTTTTAACCTGCTCAGCAACATAAGGCCCTACGAGAGGGATTAAGTATCTGTACATATTAGGATCTTGTGTAGCTATGTCAGTAAACATTCTAAATGGTGGAGTAAAGTAATCAACCATAACTTTTTCAGGTTCAGGTTTAATAGTTCTTGCAGTTTTATCTCCAGCCTCTCGCCTAGCTGCTGCTTCCTCTTTTGATACCCCTAGAAAATGGTCTTTACTATATTCGGTAATTCCAAAGGTTTTAAGAAGATTTAGTGGAACTTTGGATAAACTTACATCAATAGGTTTAGTATCATTTCCGGTAAGAACACTTACACCATTAGATAGAAGTTGCTTAATAGTATCTGACGCCATACCAGCTAATCCAAGGGTGATTCCAAGTTGTGTTAATTTAAGAGTCCCTTGTGCTACTTTACCTTGTTTAATAAGATTATATCCATCACGTCTAGCAAGATCAATTTGCTTAATCATAAATGACTTAAGCATCAGAGCAGACCTACCAACATTAGGACTCGTGTGCCACCACTCAGGCATCTCAAACTTAGTTACTGGTTGTGATCTAGAGAGTTCCATAAATGCAAACTCTTTTGTCAATCTAGTAAATTTCCCAGACTTAAGCTCTCCGATAAGTTTACTAATATCATCTCCAAACGCTTCACCATACTTATTTGCAAACTTCAATTGACCCGCTTCAGTTTGTACTGTGCGCCTAGCTCTAGCAATAGCCGCATTAAGTGCAGTGTTCTTGCCAAACTTATCTACTCCAGCAAATAAAGATGCCTTAAATACTTTATTCAAATATCTAGAGCTTCTACTTTGATTAGCAAACTCCGCTGTTAAAGAGTTCTCAAGACCAAAATCTTCCATGTTAACAAACTTCTTACCAGTAGCTTGTCTGATGATAGCTTCCATAGTTGGACGCATTCCTTGCAAGTATGTCTGCATAAATACATCACCAAGCTGAGTAGCAGCAGACCAGAAGTTACCAAGGAGTCCTGCACTTGCAAGATTTCTAGCCTCTGATATAAAGGGGGCTGGAGCGCCTTCACTAGAGACAAGTACGGATTTAAGTAATTTACTCACCTCATATGCAGACTCATCAGATAGCTTCCCTGATCTTACTTCTTCTGCTATCATATTATTAATAGATGCATCTGTATCAAGGAATTCCTGTTCTCCTTTTTTCATATTCCTTGCATTCTTTCCAAAGAACTTTGCCTTATTAATATCTTCTACTGCAGATTTAATATAAGTATGTAAGGATTCTGCGGGAGTTGCATAAAAGGGTAAAAGTTCTGGGGTAATTTCCTCAATCGCCCTATCCTTTGCCCATCCGGGTTGAGTACTTCTTTTTTCCACAAATAGAATCTGATTTATAATTGCAGATTCTTCTGCTTGATTAAGTCCTCTCCCCTGTTTCCTCATCGAGTCTGCGTTAGCATGTTTAAGCTTATCTGCTATATTAGTAGCAGTCTTCTTATCAATAGCTCTAAATAGACCCTCCTTATCTTTAACAATGCGAGGGAAGTATTCCCTCATTCCACGCTTAAATCTATTTAATGTAGTAAGTTTATCCCCTAAACTATCAAGACTAGCTCTAACTCCTGCATAACCTTTAATTAGCTCTGGATCACCTAAGTAATCTAGTAGTTTCTTAATAACAACGGGATCTCCAGTCATAACAGCTCTAGATACAACATCCTGCACATCTTTTGGAAGTTGTTTCATTCTATTTATAAATGGATCTACAAGTTGAAAATTAGTATGTGTATCTTCTAGATTACGACCGAATAGGTCAAGAGTAGCTCGATGAATCTTAGGAGAATGGTTCAGGACTCTAGTGGATATACTACCAAGTCCCCGATCAGTAGCAGCTACTACACTTGCTCCTATCTTTCCTGACAAAAGAAGTCCTGCAACTAAACCTACTCCCATTCCCCAAACAGGGCTCTTATCATTAAGCACTCCACCAATAGTTGCTCCAGCAGCCCCAAGGGCTACAGCCTTAAGAAGTTTAGTATCAACCTCGCCCGTCTGTTTATTCTTTGGAAACTTAGGTGTCCGTACTCCAAATTCATCCTTTGCAGCAGTTAATAGCATATCTTTTCCGCGCTGAATTCGGCGCTGAATAGTACCAAGTGGAGTATTAGTCAACTGAGCGATCTCTACATCAGTATAATTCTCCAACTGACTCATGATAATAGCCTCACGAATATCAGGTGGCAACTTATCAAATGCCCTCTGTAATTGCTCAGTTACCTGCTCACGAACTGCTACATTTTCAGGAGTCTCATATATCTCAGATCCAGCCCCCTTCTCAAAAACCGTACTTCCCTGACCAACATCTCCGGAATAGTCATCACGCCCGCCAGGGATTTCATCACTAACAATCCTATATCCCTCACCACGTTTAAGAGCATTAGCCTTTTCAATAGTCTCTAACGCCTGATTCCTAGCAATTCTCTTTACCCATGCACCAAAGGGAGAGTCTTTACTATACTGATCAAGATTCTGGAAAACCTTAATGAAAGTTTCCTGCGCAACATCCTCAGCGTCGAGAGCTAACTTAGGTCCAGCCCATTGAAGAAACTTATTTACATACCTAGTAGTATCTTTATAATACTCATCATAGATATTCTTCATGGCTCGTTGATCTCCTGCCTTAGCGGAATCAACCCAGCCATTATCTCTAGCTTGTAATTCTGCACCTTCAATCTTATCTACCAGCTTTCCCTTACGGACAAGTAGTCCTATAATATCACCTTCAGCAGATACCGCCCCAGCCTGTCGCATTCTACTAAGCACGCTTCCACCTGCCGGGAGTATTAATCCAGCAAGTCCGCCTAAGATAGAATTTTGCATCTTCATTTCTTCAGGAGAAAATGTATAGGCTAATCCTGCACCTACACCTACAGCGCCAACTCTAGCTAACAACTTAGGATCAGCTTCACCTCGTTGCCACTTCGGACGACGGAGTTGCGACTCTCTCCTATTAATCTTATTCATAACCCTTGCAATCTGATTACTATCTTTAGTAAAGATAGCCTCAATAGCTTCCTCATTATTGAGTTTTCTAGCAGCATCAAATGCCCTATTTTCGTTTATAGCTGCGTCATATTCAGATGCAAATTCATTGTTAGTGCGAGCCAGGATCGCCTGGTCAAACTCCTCCTGCAATCGAGCTTTGCGCTCGGCTTGCGAACGAATAGCTTCTTCCTCGGCTGCCCGCCGTTTCTCGGCTGCGGCAGCCTGCGAAGTTTTCCAAGCCTCGGCCTGCGCCACACGTTCTTCTGCTACGAAACTTAGATAGTCGGCGTAGTCACTTTCATTCTTAAAAGTTGATTTAATCTCCTTCCTTCTTTGTTCTATCCAGGCCTTTCTGTCAGTATTAGACTTAATTCCAAGGGCTTCATTAATCTTATCCGCATTGATGGCCTGGACTTTTCCAGTTGCTACACTTTCTAATGCAACATCAGCCTTAGCAGCATCCCTTAGAATTTGCTCATATGTTCCATTGATTTTAGCTGCATTAAGGTCTGTAGATTTTGCAATCGCCCCATTATGAAAGATAGTACCTAGCGTGCCTCCAAGGAGATATCCCATAGCAGCATTCATTTTTACCTCAGCTGGATTTATTTGTCCAGTTTCGGCAATATTCTTAGTTGCACCAACTGCTATATTCATAGCTGCTGTAGTGCTGCCTGAATCTATAATTGCATCAGCAATCTTTGCGGCACGACTAGCAATAGTGGCAGTCTCAGCAACATCTTTAGCGGCTCGCATAGCTTGGATGGGTTTAGCTCCAAGGCCTACCGGGGCAGCTAGTAACTCTGGATCAGCTATTAGAGAGTTGACAAGGTCTGCACCAAATTTTCCTGGATCTTCTTTAGCTGCTTGCTTTAGATTATCCCACATTTCTACAATGCCAGGATCCCTCTTAGCATTGCGTTCTTGGATTGCTTTCTTTGCAGCCTCAACAGATACAGCTGGATACTTATCAGGATTATCTACAATTTCTTCCTGCATAGCAACTTTACGGGCAGCATCAAAGTTCTTACGTTCCATCTCTGGAGCATTAGCTAGTGCGCTAATAAAGTTTGCAGGAAGTGAGTCATTAAGAAGGAGACTGACAGGATTTTTCAGTGTGTCAATAAAACCCTTTGTATCATTGGGAGCTAAGTGTTTGAACCTAGCTGGGAGCATATCCACACTGCTGGGATCATTTTTAATTTTCTCTTTCCATGCGAGTTCCTCATCATCATAGGAACCTGCAGTTACCTTAGTTTTTCCATACTGCTGTACATACTGGTCATATGGGAGAGGCGCCTTATTTCCAATAAGATATTGCTGGTAGTCAGTCTTTAATTGTTCAGGAGTTTTTTCTACATCAATAGTCTTTCTATTGAGTATCTCCTGCAGGCCTTCCCATCCCTTTTTAACTCCCGTTGCAGCAGCTTGGATACTTGTTATTGGATTAAAAGTATCATAAAGTTTATTAGCAGCCTTTTCAAGATCTATATCCCCGCTTTCATTAGCATCAGCAGCAAGGGATACCTCGTTAGATTTAACAGCATGGATTTTATCTGATGCCCCATCGCCTAAGGCATCTTCAAAAGAGAATTCATTAGTTGCAGTAACTGGAATTTCAGGCATAGTAAAATCCTCGCCAAGTTCCTTCGCAATAGCGGAGGCTTTAGCAAGGACTTCTTTTGTATACTGCTTTGTTTTTTCACCATGAAGCTTAGGGTTGTCTCCAGCAAAGTGTGCAGCAATTGCCCAGTCAATACCCTTTTCAAGCCTACTAGCTAACTGTTTAGCAGCAGCGTCAGAAGCCTGGGTAGGATTCATAGGATCAATTCCCATACCACTAGCTGTTGAATCTAGATACTGAAATATCCCCTTTGCTTTTCCCCACTTCGTATCAGTACCTATAGCATTTGGATTATAGTTTGACTCTTGCTGTGCTACTGCAAGTGCAACTGCCCTAGGAACTCCATACTTATCTGCAGCAGTTGTGATAGTATTCAAGATCTCCTTATCTGAAGGGAGGAGACTTCCATTTGGAAGGCTAACTGTACCATAATCTTCATAACCAGTTACAATAGGTTTACTAGTTCTATCTGCTGCCTTTAGAGTTAATGGAGTGCCTACCGCTTCTTCAAAAGAGAATTCATCTGCCACTTTAAGCTCCTGGTGTTCCAAATTGGAACAGTAGTTATTCGGATGTATCCTTAACAAAGCCCGTACCATTCCACTTTGCAATACCTCTAGCAGTGTTATAGTAAGCGCCAATTTTTAGTTTAGATTTTTCCGTAGGCATTGCCTGAGCATCTGCAGGCGTACTACCTTTGGGTCGAAACTTCTTTTTATCAGGGTCATCAGCCTTATACCAATGAGTAGCACCCTTTAGAACTTCCCAATCTCCAGCTACTTGACTTTGTATTGTAGCTCGCTGTACTGCGTCATTCCATGATAGTGCCTTATTATACTTAACCATCTCCTTAGCACGACTAGCAATATCCTGAGCACCTGCGGAGAACGCTACATATTCCTCACTATTTTCGGATGGAATCTTACCATCAAATACAAGATTAGCTACAGCAGCCTTAGCACTTTTTAGCTCCGACTCACTAGGAGCTCCAGCAGGTTTATCTGATTTTTCTCCATCCTTCCCATCAGCCTTTGCACGAAGTTCAAATTCTCGCCTTCTCATTTCAAGATTAGCTTGATTAGTCTGAACAAGTGTTTTTCTATACTGTGCAAGATCTAATGCAGATCGCGTCTGTCTTTCTTCTCCCTGTACTTGCATCTGTAAACTTGCACGATCCTTTGCAGACATTGCCTGTTCATTAAAGTAAGCAGCTACATTAGGATCATACTCCATATTTTTAATAGCTTCAAAGTTTTCTGGCCCAAGAATTTCTACAATGTCAGGGCGCTGTTCTAACTGCTTAATCCCCCATTGCCACTCTGATTGATTCCTAGCTACGCCAATAGTCTTACTAACTATATCACCAGTCTTTACTATACTATCTAAACGTTTAGCTTTACGTTCTTCTACCGCAGAAAGCATTTCATCTTCTTGCTTTCTTATATTAACCCCAGTTTTTAGATAATCAGATCCACGCTTTACCGCTCCAGCATTAATCATTAGTTGACCAATAGCTTCTAGTGGAGCTGCTTTACTAGGATCTCCATTATCAGAAATAATACCACTTCCAATAGCGGTATTTTCACCCTTTGCAATTTTACTAATTTTACTAACAGCGTCTTGTTCTATCTGATTTTCTATATTTGCTGATTCATTTTCTAGTTCTTGCCCGGATGCAATAGCATTAAGTTGACGAGTCTGTGCATCTTTTAGAAAATTATTAGTAGCTGCATTGATCCCCTCAATGCCGATTGTACTTAGATCTACAACTGGCATATTAGCCTCCAGTGGTTACAGGTGCTGGCTTATTATAGTTACCAATCGTTTTAGCTAGATTAGTTGCATTATTTACTACGCCAGTATAACTTGAAAGTTTCTGCGCATTAGCTTCTGAGTTAACATTAGCAGCATTTGCAGCTGCCGATGCTGCGTTCTGCGTACCAGTACTTGCACCTGCAAGCATAGAGAGATTTTCAAACTCTTGCTGATATGCAGCGGATCCTGCATCAGCCGCAGCAATTACAGCATTTCCAGATCCTGTATATCCTTGAGCTGCTACTGTTCGCTCTGCTGCTTGTAGTCTAGCTTTATAAGTAGCTGTATTTGATATAGAAGTTGGGTCAGCTACCAGAGCATTAAGTTTCTGAGCTGCGTCATCTCTATATGGTGCATAAGGATCAGCAGCAGCAACAGCAGCCTCACCTTGCTTAGCAGCCTTTTTAGCATTATCTGATGATTTTTTTGCACTATAAACTGCACCAGCTGCTCCAATAACTGCAGTTGTGATAGCTGCCATTATACTAACCTCTTAGTAAATACCCACTCTGTCGGATGATAGCCATTCATTTTATATAGGATTTCAGCAGCCTCTGGAGAATTGCTGAGCCTAACCATTTGATTAGATACAGCACCTAATTCCGATGCGCGCTTATCAATAGCTTCTTGCAGCTGCTGTCCTATATGGCGTGTTCTATATTTAGGGTCTACATAAAGTACAACTTCATGCGAAGTTATAACAGATGAATTAAAAAGGGCTGGACCCACATAGCATCCAGCAGATGCTACTATTACTCCATCATCTTCAGCTACAATAAGTACTCCACTGTCGATAAGTGTAGCAGTTAGTATGCTAACTGTCTCATCACACATATCATAGACCTGAGCATATTCAGTTGTAATATAGAAATTTCTATATAGCATAACTAATTGCAGTATATCTGATTGCTTACCTAATCTAATCTGTATCATATAGATCCTGGTGTAAAGAATGCTACAAGGATTAACCTTCCATTATCTGGGCAATTTCCAAAGGCATCAAATGGATACCTAGAATGAAATAAGTTACTACTATAGATAATAGCTCTGTTAAATTTCATTTCTATATGCAGACGAGATTTCCAACAATCTAACTTATCCCAATCTCCATCTATCTGATCTAAAAGATCTATCTCTCCTGGACTTATTCGAGTAGCCCCAGTTTTCTTGTGTTGCCAGAATGTAGTTCCACTTGATCCTTCAGATAAGAATATAACTAATGCATGAGAGCCCCAACCAATATCACTATGGATTGGTACATTAGGGAGTTCTCCTGCATAATTTAATCTGAATGCCATTCCAAGTAAATCAACATTCTTAAATATATCAGTAAGGATATCTGTTACATCTGGAATAATTACATGACTAATTCTTTTGTATACTTGTTTATCTGGACCTAGCCAGTTTATATAATGAGCAGATAATCCAGATTGCCTAACTTTAAGTGGATCAGGAAGAAAGTCATCAATAACATATACGTTTTCTAGTACATTGTCTGCGCGCATTTTAATCCTTCTTTATAATAGGTTTCTTTTCTTCAATAGTACCTTCTCTATACAAAGTGTTTATATAATCTTCTACTTTTTCTAATCGGTGATCTACTGTACTTATACGCGGTCCTATTGTCATAGCAATAGTAAACATTACAGCACAAGCAACTACTACAATCCAGAATGCTACATTTTCAATAGTAACTGGTCTAGGACTATAGTCTTGAGATCCCTGTTGTGGCCTGTCTAATTTTGAAATAGCTATAATTAGTTTTTCAGTAACCTCTGCAAATCTCTCCACATCAGGTTTTTCATTATCAGACATTAGTCCCTCCGGACAGGTACACCCAATTTACCAGCAATTTCATAAACAACAGCTAAGACAGATTTAAGATCATTACGAATCTCTGTTGTAACTGCTATAGTAGCATAGCGTTCTGCTATTCGTAGTTCAAGTTCTCTAATTTGAGTTTGAAGGCTTGATATACTTTTAATAGTATAGCCTACAAATCCAACAATAGATACACCTGCTAGTCCACGAAGCAGTACTGTATATTCATCCATATAGTTCCTTATGGCGGAGGCGGGGCAGGGAATGTAATAGGAATATTTGTGATGCTAGTAATTCTTCCAGTGCTATCTACTGTAATCTGTACTGTATGAGTATCATCTCCATAAGTTCCTGCAGTGACTCCAGTACTTGCAAGATTGATAGTAGTATTTCCAAACTCACCATTATTATTAGTTACTATAATATTTCCAGATGTACCTTGAATAGTTCGAAGAAGCCATAGAGCTCCTACTTTAACTAAATAACCACTACCAGTAACATCTGCAAGATTCACAAATGAAGTATTTAATACATTAACCTTTTCTCTAACTGCAAGAAACCAACGAAACCATGCTTGAGAGAAAAACTTTCCAGGAATAGATGTTCCATCATCCTCTCTTAGTGGTGGAGTATGCTGTGGTGCAGGGGGAACTGGATCTACTCTAGAATCAGTCATTATAGAGTACCTATATCATACTGAACTTCAAGTGCTTGTATACGAAAGTGTGTGTTAGACTTATGCCTAATATGATATGCACGCTTTACAAATGTACCGCAGTTTATCATAGCAGGCCTCTTTACTGATAAATCTACACGACGCCAAGGGGACCATGTAATATAGTCATCATCACTTTTTCTAACTTCTACAATACTTCCAGAAGTTTGATCTGCTATAAATTCTAACCTATTTAATTGCTTACGCCTTCTAGTATTTGCATCAAATATAGGGGTGATAATATCTACTTGAATAGGATCATCTAAATCTTTATAATAAGTAGTATTGCAGTAATATGTTCTACCATTAGTTGTATGTTGTAGTACATGACGTCCATCCTGATCATAAGTAGAATCAATAATAGGAAAAAAATTCCCATCCTTATCTGTCCACTGAGACCACTTATCCATAACGATGTCATAGACGATAGTTAAATTATTATATGGAAAAGTAAGAATATAGAAACTATGGCCAGTAATCTTCAGTCCCCAGGAATATACCACTGATGAGTCTATATTTTCAAGCAACCTGTCAATAGCCGCAGTAGATATAATCTTAACTGCCCCTTTATCCATACTAATAACTTGAAGGGATGCCCCTCTATTAGTACATAACCAAAATAGTACATCATCAATACTACGAACACTATCAGCAGATGCGCATCCGTAGTTAATTTTCATTCCCTGAACAGGGCCTAATGGGCTACCTGCAGCATTTCCAGCATTAAAGAAAAACTCAGTGGTCCATTCCTTAAAAGCCACAACGTATACTAATTGTTTTGATAGAAACACACCACCATCAGGCTCGATCTGTGCCCTAATATAATTAATAGGATTCCAGTCATTAGCACCTGCAACTGAGTTTAACTCGCTATTCCAGATGTTAGCTTCTTTATCCATTACAAAGACATAACCATCAAGATAGGCAAAACCCTTAACAATATTAGTAGGAAAATCAGAGTCAATCGTATGGAGATCTGCTGTGACACCACCACTTTCTGTATAAGAATATGTAGCTACTGCATTACCAAAAATAAGTTGAGGGTTAGCGCCAAGGTTAGAATCAAATCTATAAGTACCACCAAGAGTGTCTAAGCCACTTCCACTAGGAACGCTAACTCCATTTCGAAATAGCTGATTCCCAAAGATTTGATATACAGCACCTCTCCAATAATAAGACCCATTTCCAGTTTGATTAGGAGCTACAATTAAAGCAGGGGCTAATCCAGGCCTTTTATAAATCCAGAGTTCATCTTCATCAGTTACTTCTAAGTAGCAATTAACTAAACGAGCGTCCTTTTTTGTGGATCCACTACGGTTAGATGTTACAACTGTAAGTGGGAGTCTTGATGGATATGCTACGGTGTCAACCTGAGATGGATTAGCCATTACCTAATTCTCCGTTGTCCATAGCCCCTACGCATATCAGGAGCAAAAGAAGTATCTGCATCTTCTACATCCCAGTCCTCAAGTACTTGTCTATACGCATTAGCTCTAGTCGCACACCTATCCATAATAGCCTGAGGTTGCCCTGTGCAAATCTCATCAGCTAATGCCCAGCGCAGTGCAATGCGCCATTCATCAGGAAATTGCATATCCTCCTCAAGATTAATAGGCATAGGAGCACCTACCTGCATTAAAAACTCACAGCTATTCATAGCGTCAGTTGCATCAGGAGCATTCCAAAGATGCACTTTAAGTAAAGTTGGTTGCTTATCTACAAAGTATGAACTAACAGTAGATGCATTTCCAATAACCTGAGACAAGCGCATCCACTCATTCCATGAAAGTGCAACAAGAGGTCTACGAACTCCAGAAGGTGTTATGACATTAGCCTGAATAACACGCTTAGGCATCTGCATAACATTAGTACCACCAGGTCCGAAGGAGTATACACTTTGATTAGCTACCATCGGAAAAGTAATTACTTGATTTAGGAACAGCTTCAATCCTTGCGTCTGCCAGAGGTTAATAATGTCGCAGAGTGTCTGAGAGAAGTCAGCAAGGTTCTGGCTATTAGGAACCTCCCCCTGTTGAAGATACCCAGCATCCTGCATAGCATTAGTAATAATTCCATAAATAGTATTAGATGCCATGCTGGGCATATATCACCTTAAGAAGATATAACAGGACGAACCTTACGGAAAGTTAGAACTGCAAAACCCTCTGCTGGGCATCCGATAATAACATTTCCGGTCTTTCCATCCCCAGCAGTATTCTGAAGTCCTCCAAAACGCTTATAGCAATGAGTATCAGTATAGCTATTATACTGAGCCTCTCGTTGATTAACTGTAGCCTCTGAATCTATAGTTATTACATCAACTCCTGGAATAGCGTGCATAGCGTGCATTAAAACAAGTTCTGCACAAGGAGGATTCAAGGTACCTACATTAATAGTATAAGGGCCTATGCCAAGAACTTTAATAACAAGATTCCTAGGGCCTTCTTCAACTACCGTGAGTGCCATAATATAGTCCTAAAAAAGCCCGACAGACTGCGCGACTGTCAGGCAAAGCTGTTTACGGAATAACACCTGACTGCCGACGCTTCGCTACCGCTTGCGATCGGGCACACAGCCGCGGTGCCATCTAGTGATCATCGTTCAGTATTAGCGAAAACGTAGTCAATCGTACTATCAGCAACTAGCGCCTTATACATAGCGGTGTACGCAGTCCCATAAGGCATATTAGCTATTGGAAGGGTTCGTACACTAGCAATCTCTGCATCATTGAAGAATGCAGATACGCTGCCATTAGGATAGACAACAAATCCTGCAGTGAAGAACGCATTAGCTGCATACGAGATGTTAGCAGTTGCAGATGCACTTCCTGTACCAGCTACATTAAGAGTTAGCACGCCGTTTAGGATGCTAATCCAGACACCTGCAGTGGGTGTTGCGACACTATTCACGAATCCAAATACTGGATTCCCAGTAGCTACAGTTGCGATAGACGCTCGAATCTTGAATTGTGCATACCTACCTTGAGTAAGTAGCCAAGCAGCCGTGGGAGTTGCGAGCGATCCAGCTGCGGTTATAGTAACCAGCCCGCCATCACCTGCGGCGGCGGCAGCAGTAACTGCTGTGAATCCTGTAATACCAAGATCAAAATCATTGAACAGTGTATGATTCTTAGTTGGATCAGGAATCCCTAGATTACCAAGATTTTCGCCTTGATTAGCATTATTAATGCCCTTAGGAAATCGAGTAGGGGCAAATGGAGCCTTTGCATAAGATAGCCTAGACATATATAAACATCCTCTTGTATGTCAATTTAGGGAGTGTTCCAAATTGGAACAGTAGATGATACAGCCCACCAAGTCCTGTGATCATCTACTGTTCCGTGCTACAACTTACGGACCATTAGAGCCATAGATACCACGAGGATCAGTACAACCAACGGAGAAACGCATATACGTAGCAGCCTTTGCGTTCTTCGTATCGAAGTCATTATCCTGATCAAACTGTGGCTTATTACGCCAGAAGAAATTCATACCTTGTGGAACATTAGTACGAACAAACCAAGCATTGCTATTGGTAAAGTAATGGTTAACCTTAGCGCCGCCCGGAAATGCATTCTGTGCTTTGAGCACGTTAATAGCATTATTCCCGGTATGAGACTGCAACTGAGACTTCAGAATACGTTCTGCGTTGAAGAATTCACTAGTTGGAATGTGAAGAGACTTCGGCATAACGGAGATCTTAAGCCCACGAGAGTTTGTAGCATTCATGATCTGAATACATACATCCTCAAGAGCAGCCTCAGACAGGTCAGCACCAGGAGTCAGTGCATTACTGAAGGAGCCGCCAGGAGCTGATACATGATTTGCACTAATCAAGGGCAAGCCATCTGGCATCGTGAAGTAGTTACCAACAAACGCATCGTTATAAAGAAGCGCTGCAACATTCTCAATGGTCTGAGTAATAGAGAATGCATTAGCCTTAGCACGACGAGTAGCAACTTCTTTGTACAAGTTATCCTGCAGTTCCTCATAGGTAACAATATAGCCAAGCGCATATGCTACGTGGGCATAAGTAGCAACCCAACCCTGCATTTCAGAATCATAGGACACCGGAGCACCTTGACCCTTTACAGGGGCAAGACCAAATCCAGTAATTTCAACGTCCTGCTCATAAGCCTTACCTGAGCTGTTTACATCAAACAGGTCAGTATACTCAGTAGGATGCTCATTATAAATCTGGCCCCACGTTGCGTGGATACCGGGCCAAAGCAGTTTCGGATGCGAGCCAGTATTAATTACACCACCGGGCATGTTTGCAATCTCCTATTAGACGCCGAGCGTGCCGGCAGAGAACTCATGATTATTAATAGTAACAAGCCACTTTGCATACGCACCAAACTCATTATCAGTACGCCTGGCCAAGCCAAGCAACTTAAGTTGGAGAGTAGCAGTTGTAGCCTTACTGGCGGCATCAACCTGCATTTGAGACAGGAAGTTATTTGCATCAGCAACTGACAGACTTGCATTAAGTCCTACATCGGCAGCTGCCATAGGTGTACCAGTTTCCTGAACCTCAAAAATAACAGAAGGATCATCAACTACCATGGCATACCAAGTACCAGTCTGAGCGGCTGCTGGACGAATAGTGCTATCCAGATTACTAGGGCCACCACCAGCAATCAAACCCTCTTGAGTACCAAGCCCTACGATAACACCCCGCAGAGCCCCAGTAGCAGTAGCCCTAACAATACCAGGAACACCACGAGCATCAGCAGATCCACTAGACACAACAGCATCACCAATTGCCAACTTTGTAGTATAAGTAGGGGCAATGGAATAAAGACGAGCTTGGCCATTCCAGGGAGCACCATTAAGGTACTGCACAGGAGCGAGCCCACTCGGACGATTTGCATTAGGCATTATAAATCTCCGTTAGGTTTTCTTTGAAAAAAGCTTAGGCGTTTCGCCCTTAGTATAACGATTAACCATATCTTGATAAGAGCCACTACCTGTCTTACCAGCGCTAATAGCTGCAACTGTATTATCAACAACATCTGCCAGCATTTTCTGCCCATGCTCATACAGATGAATTGGGATCTCCATAAGATAAAGTCGAAGTGCCTGACCATTATCTCCGTATCCACCAGCTGCTACACTTACACGAGATCCGAGATCAGTGTTACCACCTTCCTCAGGAACTCCGCCAATTCCTTTATCAAAAACCCTAACTTCACTTTGATCTACATGCCTATAACCAGCTCGCATAGCACGTTCAATGCGGCCAGGTTCACTACGAAACCAATGCCTTTTATATCCAGCTTTCTCAGGTACAGATAGACGGGCAACGGGAGCTGACATAGGAACATAGTCAGCTGGAATTTCTGCAACAGGAGTACTATTTGCCGGATTAGAATTATTTTCAGCCATGACTATCAACCTTATTGAGTGGAGTAGATTTTAGCATAATAAGTCTGCCACTCGCTGACAGTCTTAAACATCTTACCTTCACCGACAAAAGAGTCGGCATCATCCATACAAGCACGTTTAGCATCTGCAGGAAGTGATGCAAAACCCTTTCCAGTGCCGCCACCACCAGAACCCCTTCTACCTGACTCTACTTTTTCTTCATTCCTCTTATCATCTCCCTGACCGTGACGTTCGGACCATAGTTCCATGGCCTTATCCAGGAAGGCTCTTCCGAACAGTTCATCACCGGATTCTTGAAGTTCCTCACGAAGATCTTCAGCAATCCGATTAAACTGTTTTGTTTTATTCCTGTCTTTAGAGAACCAAGGATTCTCAGCTGTCCAATCTTCAATCTCTGCCTTAAAGGGAGATTCAACAGGCTGAGTTGATTCAGATTTCTTTTCTTTAGTTTTATTATCTAGTTCTTCCAACTCTCGCTGTTGACGAGTTGTGTCATCCAATCTTTCGCGAAGATCGAGTTCTCTATCAATATCCCCATCTTCACGAGCCTGTTTCATTTCTGCACGAAGCTGCGCCTTCGCAGTTTCTACAGCTTGCCTATTGGCTGCTGTATAGTGGCCTTCCAATTTCTGAAGGGCCGTTTCCATATTTTCAAGCTTGGATTCAAGCGTACCAATTTTTTCATCGCGTTGCAATAGGTCACGCTTAAGCCGATTGTTCGTCGCCTTCAATAGTGGCATAAGTTGCTCGCCACGTTGAACATACTCCTCAGCATCAACCCAATGTTCAGGGTTACCCTTGAATTCTTCAAGTGGTGCCCATCCCATAGCACGTGCCTCTTTTACTACTTTTTCATCTACTGGATTGGATTCATCAACTTCATCGTTCATTGCTCTACCTCAATTAGTGCAAAAATGTCTCTATCATTAACAAAGCGATACTGTAGTCCATCAGCAGTTCCCTTTGCCATATACCCAGCATATGCAGATACTAGAACCTTATCACCTATTTTTGCACGCGGAGATGGTTCATCATGCCAAGCATGAGGACCGATATCTACGATAACCGCACGCTGTTCAATCATTTGATCTCGGCCTTGAACATCATCTGGAATAATGATAAGGCCTTCCTTACGCTCAGGTGTGTAAGGGGCAATTAGAATAGCCCTGCCGCATGGCTTCAAACCGGATTGATTACTCATTGACTAATAGACTCTCTTTATCTAGGTTAAGTAGGTCATTCATTGCACTACAATATCCAGTAGCTCCTGCATTTTTTGCTATCATCTCAGTAGTAAGGGATGCAGAAAACCCGCCACTTGCCCAAGATTCCATAAGGTCAGAACGCTGGCGTCTGGCCCATTGAAACATCAGTACTGTTATTGGATGCTCCTTCCATTCCACCCATAGGTCCTGTTCCACTTCCGAGTTGCTGGGTTGCATTAGCTCCGATCTCCATCAGTGTCTTCATTTGTGAATCCGCATTTTTATTCTGTTCCCTTATAAGCTCAATAGAAGCCCTGAATGCTTCAATCTGTTGCTTATTTTTAGTATTTCCAGCCTCCTCTTGCAACTTCATACTCTGCGCTTGTAGTTGCAAAATCTTAGCATTATTCAAACGCATAGTTTCTTGTAACATCAAACCCATCTGATTCCTTGCAAGTTCTAATTTTGCCATCTCAACCTGCATTTTCATCTGCTGAATTTGAACCTTCTCGCTAGGTCCTGGTGCTCCCTTAGATGCAATCCCTGGATATACCTGATCAATTTGATCTATCCCCATAGACTTCAGGTATAGACGTTCTACAGAATCTTGATCATAACCAGCAGGATTCATAAGTGCCGCATCCCTAATCATCTGAGCTCTGGCAAACCTAGCTACATCGGAAGTTATATTAGGATCTGCAGCTGGCACAATTCCCATAGGAGAACCAGTGTAATCCTCCCTAGCAATAGTATCTCCAGAATCTCCAAAAGCTATACTAGTAGGTAAGTATAATCCATTCAGTAGGTAGAGCTTCTTAAACTCATTCTTCATACTCCGCCAGATACGCTTAAAAATTGCAGAGTAAATCTTCTGCCCCTGCTCCATCATAGTACGAGATGTTTCAGCTGGAGTATTCTGCCCTGGATTCTGCCCTACCATCATATCAGTAGTACCACTGACACGATTAGTAAAATCAATAATCAGTGATAGGAGATTAAACATTACACCGCTAGGTTCCCTTACTGGGAGAGGAAATACATTCTTACGAAGATCATCGCCAGTAGAGTCAACACGATTCCAGCCAAATGGACGGAACTCGTAAACACCACCACGAATCTTAGCACCACGCCCAAGAAAACCACCAGCAGTATTTGAAAGGGTTCCTGCATCAAATAGCTGATTAATAGCTGCATCTACTGATTCATTTAGTGGACCGAGGAGAGTCCCAAATCCAATATCTAACACACCGCCATCTGGAGATGGAATAAAAGGAATCTTGGTAAAGTATTCCATAGGTGCAATACTAATGATCTCACCCTTAGAATTAAACTCCACATCCTCAATACGATTAAATCTTGCAACAATACGAAGAACGCATTTTGAACCTTGCTCAGTAGTAACAATGTAAGGTTCTTCGTAACCATCACCATCTAGATCAAGCCAGCAGTGATGCTCAGAAATCATATAAGGAGTAGCTGAATTTGCTTCTGGAATATCCTGACCAAGTCGATCATCCCTATCTGCACGCCCACGATCGTAGTTAATCTGCGCATCAGTATTAAACCAAGCATCTTCTAAGATATCCTTATACTGCTGCCGTTTTACACGCTCATATATTTCATTCCTATACATAGGGAATTCATGAGTCTTAAACGCACACTCTTCTACAGATCGAGCCCAGTAATCAAATATAAGATTCTTTGCCGGGACAAAAGAACTAATGTTCTTTCCATTCTTACGATATGTTTTCTTAAATCCGCATCCAACAATAGATACATTAAGAAGAGCCCTATCCATTTCCTCTTCCCAACATTCATCCTCTTCCAGCAATTGGTAAGACATATGCTTAGAAATGCGATCAGCTCGTGCACGCTCAATACCTTCTGGATCAGCGCCGATCACTCGCATCTGTACAACACTTTGACCATTTACAATAGATGGATATGCCCTTGCATGAAACTGCATAGCAGCAATAGTTACAAGAGGAAAGATGATATTAGAACAGCCAGGCCAAGGAAATGTTTTTTCTTTCTGAACCTGCATAGCAAGATCCATTGCAGCCTCAGTGCGATCAAACCAGCTCTGCCGAGATTGCTTAGCTTGTTCGTACTGCTCTTCCATCCAACTACCAATTAGCTGAAGATCCTCATCAGTAAACTTATCGACAAGATTAGTTGCATTAATAGTGTCAATATTAATCTTAATATGATTTGTAAGTGTTAACATTAGCCGCCCTTGTGTTCCAATTTGGAACAGTCCTAATAACCAACAACGGAGCGTCCACCGTTGTATCCTCTAGTCTGCTTAGAATGTCGCTCGAATTCTTCTTCATCATCAGTTAAGAAATCCTCCTCCTCAACTTCAGGGAGTTGGTCGGCTCCCATACTTACATATACAGTAGCATCAAACTGATCATCTAAGACAGCATCACTTACTCCCGTAAATGATAAACATTCTGCCTCATATCCAGGATACCAATCTGCTTTAGAATCAAAGCGCATCCCTCCATTACGATGGCGCTTACGAAGAGTCTGCCCGCGTACTGCTTTATCTTTACTAGCAACCCTAACATCGAAGTTAATCCAGTGATTACGACGGCGCATCTCTATAACTATAAATGGATATACAGAGTCCCATATCTGACCCTTTTCAACAACCCAAGCAACAGGATTCCATCTAGAATCAAAGTCAAATAGTTCATCAACCCACTCATCAGTCTTCCACCTACCAGTAGCATTACCTACAATATGTAGGATACCATCAGTATCCAAGCCACCACAGATAAAACTAGTACGATTGGCAGAATCCTTTTTTGTAACTGCAAAGTCAGCTCCGCAAATATAGAGCTTATCTTTCTCATAATCAGATGCAGACATGGGAATGAAGTTTTCACGTTTTAGAAAAGCCTCATTATTGTCTAGGGGCGTATTCAAGAATTCCTGCGAATATCCAGGAGCATCGCCATCCTCTTCAAATTCAATCTGGCGATTTCGTAAATCTTGTGCAGTCCAGCGCTCCGGCCAAAGAAGATCAGAGAAATCATTATAAGATCTATGAGCTTTATAGAATAGATGTTTCCACATCTTATTCTTCTGAAGGCGCGAGAGGAGTGCATCATCGTGAAGGATAGTGCCATGTACTCGAATCTTTCCACGTTTACTCAATGCCTGCTTAGCAGCACGAAAGAACCATCTACGAAACTTCGCACGTCTATCTTTATTCTCTACCTGCTCATCATCTTCCATATCATCGCAGACAATTAAATTTGGACGCTTACCATTCCACATAGCACCACGAATTTTCTGCTCAGCCCCACGAGCTAATATACGAAACCTATGACCATCATCACAACGAGCAATAATCTCAGTCTTTTGATCCGAGTCAAAGCCAACAATACCAAACTCACGTCGAAGATCTTCATTAATATGTAACTCCTCACTGATATTACTAAGTTGCTCTGCGGCCTTATCTTCAGTAGAACCAATGAGGATTACATAGTCAGATGTACGAAAACATACTTCTGCCATGATATAGTCATAAGTCAATCCAGTAGACTTAGCATGATCTCGAGGAGCAATAACCATACACTGTTTTTCATCACTAGCATAAAGATTCCAGGCAGCACGATGAAATTCTGGTGTAGGCTTAGCATCATCGTAGCGGCTAGATAGAAATATGCCAGCAAATGCTTCAATTAAGTCTGCGGATAGGTGAACAGTTTTCATACAGTAGGCGGAATATTAGCTACAACAGTAGTAACAGCAACTAAAATTTCAATCACTAAAATATTTCCTTTATCTGTTCTAGCAGACCCAGCAAACTTATAAATCACACCCCCTACACCACCAGTAATAACCTGCGTTACAGTTTCATTATTATTTGAAGGGGCACCTAGCAACATAGCAGTAGGAGCTAGGTCTTCTCCAGATTTTACAACTACATTGCTAGCACAAGTAACAATAATCTCACCATCTGATAAACGATTAGAAAAATCAAAAACTAAATCAAGAACCTCTGCTGTAGTTTTTGACTCTGTAACTACAATACTCATGGGTACTGCCCTTCCATAAATTGAAGCCTATTACCATTATTCATGCCAATAGTAAGAAGATTCTGATATACAGGGGACTTCCAGAAATACTCTACTGAAAATCTATCACGTTGAATCCTATAATATAGAACATCATTCCTAACATATCCAAGAATAATATCGGATGTAGGAATAAATAGTTCAGATTTACTATCTAACGTACACTTAGGAGACCGCGCCCCAGATCCAATTTCTGATGTAGTATATCCAGGAATAGCAGTATCATACCAATAATACTTTGCAATACCATTTGCAACGAATGTAAGAAATATACGACCGTTCTGATCAAAGGTAAATGAAACCTCTGTTATTCCAGCGCCTTCGTATATTAAGATAGCTGATGTATTAGGAGAACTTAAGTATACTTTACCATAAAAGGTTACACGATCAATAACTAAATCAACCCTCCATATTTGATAAAGTAAGCCTTCCGAGCTGTCACCTAGATATATAGGACCATATTCAAAATCTAAAATTGGGCTTGGTTCTCGATCATCTGGTATATTATAAGGAGAGTATACAGTAGGTATAGTAGGCCCACCTGGAATCATGCCGCACTCCAAGTTAGTCCAAAAGTAACACTTAATACCTGAGTATTTATTTTAGTAATGCTTGGGCTAAATGACACATTCCAGGCACCTAAAGTAAGGCTAAATTTTACACCATCTATAGTGCCATTAGCATCATTAGGATTAGCATTTAATGTAAATTGCCTTGTAAAAGAGTTTACTACATAAGTACTATCAACTCCAGTTTGACTACTATTAGAAAGTCGACTGTTTGGATTAACATAGTTATCAGGGATTAACCCAGTAAAAAAAGTACTTGCATAAGTGGCACTATTACCAGATGGAACTATTTGGAAAAAGTCAGTAGGGGCCCAACTCCAACCACCGGACATCGTAGCACCCGGCCTAATAACAAAATTTATATTAGTTGGAACTCCTAAAAGCGTCATAGTAACAACTCCTGTAGTATCATTAACAGGAGCCTTAATTGTAAAACGCCAAAGAACATCTAAATACTCATCAGATAGTACTGTAATAGTAACTGGAATACCATTAGTGTCTACTATAAGAGCTCGACTAAATAGTGGAGCAGCGGACAAAGCAGCACTACCAGAGCTAGGTGGAGGATTACTATTCCCAATACCTATCCCAACTTCTGAAAGATTCCCAGCAGCAACCCCAGTAGCAAACCTAAATGTTTTAGTAACTAGTACACTGGGTGGACTTGTAGTAACAGAAGTTGCAATAGCCACTTGCGTAGTAACAGTACCTGCTACATAAGATTGTAAACTGCCATCTCCAGCGGTAGGCGCGTTATTCCCACTTCCAACGACGCACCCATATAGCCCATTTCCCGAGTAGCTTCCACCTAGGAAATTCAACCCATTGTTTACTACTAAATTCTTAGACCAACCAGACTCTTTTGTAACAGCATCATCTAATGCGCGCCTCACTACAAGTTTATACTCACTACTAACAGAGAGCGCTAGCGGAATAACTGGATTTACATATCTAATAACTCTCATGTTAATGTTCCACCAATAAGTGTTGGAGTAATTTGCATACTTTCATCCGCATAACCACTAACAATAACCCTCTTAAGCTCCCCCGTCACCATAAAGGGCACTATAGTAGTACTATCTCGCATATACCCAGACTTCACAGTATCACGTAGAACTCCATTAATTAGCGATGGAGAAATACTAAGAATTTCTGAATATGTATAAGCAGTGTTAGCATATCGTAGAAGTCCATTAACTACTGTTGGGGTAATACTAAAAGATTCATCAAACTCAAAGTATACGCCTGTATTCTTCAAAAATCCCCCTAGAAAGATGGGAGATATACTCATAGATTCTGCATATACTATTGGATATAGATTACTAGTACTATAAGTAGCATACAATGCCGGAATATTTGCATCACTTGGAAGGATAGCTAAATATCCAGACTTATCATATGTATTAGATAAATCAGTAAAAATAGTACAAGTAATCTTGTATATTACACCAGGAATCCCTTGATATACACGTTGCCTGATTAATGGAGAATCTAAAACAAATGACTGATATAACATATCGTGAGGAGAAGTATCCTCACCAGAATGAACATCAACAGTTAATAAGGCATCTATAATAACCTCATTAAACTCCATTAAATCAAGAAAACTAAATTCTATGGTAATACGCTCTTGTACTAATTTAGACGGCCAAACAAGGTCATGCACATTAGCCACCTGCACCCTTCTTCAAACCAGACCTTCCCCCAGGACGTTTAATAGGACGAGGTTTCGCCTCTGACTTCTTGTCAGGCTTCATTTTACTAACCGTTAAGGAACCGAATCCCGGGTTCCTCTTTTTCGTCGATTCCGATTTCTTGCCCGCTTTCATCGAATGTATTCCCCTTGCGAGTTCCACCTAGGAGCCCAGTAAGACGTTCTGCCAATTTAAGCAAACGATCCTCATTACCAGTATTAGAATTTGCCATAGGATCAGGTCTGCCAATCCTCTTAGTCAACTCACCATGCAAACGAGCTGCCTTAAGTTGCTCTGACTTAGTACCACTGGTCATAGCCTCTCCAATAACATCTACACTCTTTTCAAACATCGCCTCTAAGCGATGCTGAGCTACGCTACTAATCCTAGAAATCTCTGCCTGCATAAGAGGCTGCCGAAGAAGCATAGTAATATACTCCTTCGTGCAGCCAGCAATAGATGCAACCTCAATATTCTTCAAACCCTGAGCTAAAAGCGCACATATCTGAATATGCTTAGGCTTCAGCTTCTTCATTACCCATTCAGAAGAACCATTATCCAAGTCATCGTCAGTATCAGTAGTTATAAGATTCGTTTCCATAAACTAACCATTGTCGCTACGCGACGGCGAGGGCGCTACGCGCCGAAAGGTAAAGACAACTGAAATAGGTCTGCGTGGAAATGCTCTGGCCGCCGCGGCTTCGAGAAACAGCGCCGTGAAAGATGGCCACGGCCTAGACTCCACGGGAACCAGAGAAGTGTTCCAATTTGGAACAATGCTACGATACATTATAAGTCCGCACTATACCTTCTTGGACTTCGTCTTAATAGTTCTCCGGGCTCCGGCATCGCGCAGCTTCTGATCGATCCTATCATTCTGGCGCTGCTGATAGTTCGATCGGGCACCTTTCATAACCTTATCAGCCGAGCCGCCAAACTGCTTCACTGGATTCAACCGATCGCTAACCTTCTGCAAAGTTTCCTTCGCACTGTCGGAGAATGATTTCTTCTTGCTATCGGATTTCTTTGTAATAGCCATATTATTTCCCATAGTCCTTCATGCGGCCACGGATTCCAGTACCACTATCTCCAACCTTAACGCGGGCGCGCTTGGCAGACATAGATGGGGCCCCGGAAGTTGTCATATCGTACTTAGATCCAGCATCACCAGTTCGTACATTAACCTTCTGCTTTGGTTTAGCCTTAACGGTCTTTCGAGTCGTTGCCACGATTAGCGCCTCCTAAGGCGAGTAGTTCTTCAAGTGTACGATCAGGCTTCGTGATATGGTCTACGGAGTCAAGAGCGTTTGGATTAGCTAACATAATCCCGCGAACATGCTCCATGAGATCCCTGCCCAATGGTGAGAATAATCCAATAAGGGCTTCATGTCTATTCATAAGCGGAGGGCAAAGGTGGATGGCAAAGGGCAAGGATGGCATAAAACGGGACGCCTTCATGGTATACATGGCGATGTGGATTGTCAATAGCAGCGTAACTACGGGATTGAAAGTTGGGCGAAGATATTTTTGAGCCTTACCCCGCGCGCGGCCACCTTCGACTTTGCTCCCACCCACCCTCGATTTTTACCTGCACGCGCAACTATAGCCCCCGGTACTACTGCACGGACAAAAGTATCACCTGAAACTAATGCAGACTATCAAAAATTTTTCGCTTCTCGTTGAATTATTGTGCGCGGATTCCGTCATATGTAATGCGGGCACACTGATCCGCACTCCCAACAATCCAACAAGGAAAACTGTCATGACCACTTTCAATGAAACCAAAGCCGAAATCACCACCAAAGCCGACGCGCGTTCGGAAAAGGTTGTCACCAATCTCACAATCGACTGGACAGGAATGTCGGCCGATGACGTGCAGGCCCTCGCACAACAGGCCCTTGTCGTTAAACTGCAATCCGCGTGGCGTGCTAATGGTATTCCGGCAGGTGAACATACCGTGAAAGCCGCGGATCATAAGATTGGCGTTCGCGCACCTCGCAAGCCTGCCGACATTGCCACGCTTATCAACAAGTTGACGCCGGAAGAACGCGCGGCGCTGCTGGCGAAGTTGACCGGCTGATTCACGTATCGGACGAAACATTCTCCCAATCCATCGGGGGAATGTCGCCGGAATAGTACCGGCCTGATGAGTCCATGTGCCATGAAATATGATCCTGCCTTTCAGATTCCTGATTATGCCGATCCAACTGATGCCAGCTGGTACATTGTCCAGCTGGGAATTCTGTTTGATAACTACGAACGCGTGCTGGAGCTGGATGAGATGCGTAGGAATTATGCAATCTCCGCGCTGGATCATGGACGGCTTATTGTCGAGGCGTTCGCGGAATTCATCAACCTCCCCGGTAATAGTTTTAATGAACAACTCGCCGCGCTTGAGGGCCGATAACATGCGCAAGGTTGCAGAAAAGACGCAAGGCGACATCACCCTAAGGGTCTACCGTGACCCTTCATGGGATGAGTACATTGTGAAATTCTACATAAACGGCGTCCTACAGGTTGATGCGAACTACTATACTTCAGACAAGGATGACGCCATCATGATGCTGGACAATGCTCAGAATTTCATTGCAGGGGGCAACTAGCATGAAAGAATACACCACGAAAACTGGTCTGGTGCAGCTTAAGCCATCCGTCGAGGAACTGGAACAGATGGATGAGAACATGCAAGGTTTCTGCTTGGCTTGTGGGGAAATAGAAGATGGCGTCGAGCCTGATGCAAGGAAGTATGTCTGCAGTTGTTGTGGGAAGGATAAGGTATATGGCGCGGCAGAACTTGTCCTCATGGGACTCTACTACTAGGATACGAAAGGGCCAATAGCATGAAAAGTAATCGTGATGAGTATCAATGGCACGCCACTACTCCGCCCGAACGGAAGTATTCACAATTCAAGTTCAAAAGGCGCGCCCTGACAATTGGCGACATATACTATCGGGCAGTAAATATCCTGATAGATGCAGCATATACGCTGGCATGGTCGATCCTTATCCTTTCAATTATCGCACTATTAATCGTGCCAGATCCAATCCTGACTGAGTGGAGAGACCAACTATGGAACGCAATCCGATGAGAGCCAATTTCAAGCAACTATCGACGGCGGCCCGGTGGTATAGGGCAATGAAAGAGTATGGAGTGCATGAGCTGGATATTGTACCACTATACGAAAGGGTCCGGGAAGGAGAGGTTATTAAGTACTCCGAAGCGATCAAGGGATATTGCGTATACTGGGAAATGAGGAAATAGTGGTATTCAGCAATGTGAAGGGAATTGTTAACAAATCGCTAGAATGGATAGGCTGTACTACTTCTAGGAGTAGTGCAGTCATCTTTATTGGCGTGATAGAAGTGTTCCAAATTGGAACAGTAGGTGTTGTGGTGTTGGATTGTTTAATGTTCAAAATGTTGGGGTATGCCATGTCCATTAGTGAGTGCGCGTAGTTGCTTTCTAAAAAAGTAAAAAAAAAATAAATAGAAAGACATATGGGGCATCCCAACATATTGAACAATCCAACATTCCAACATATAATGATAACCCGCACCCAAGAAACACCTACCCATTAGGAGAATAGATATGAGTGAGATAGTATCCGTTAAGCCAGAGATTCTAGCACTGTTAGGAAATGCTAGTGTTAGTCTATCAAGTGCATTTAATACTGCGCAGGGAAAGAATCCTATGTGTGCAAGTGTAGGAGTTTTTCAAAGAATACAGGCGATGCAGAAGGAGTTGAATACTATAATGGTAGAGGTGAACCGTGTGCAAGGACTTTGAGGGTACTATGCCCACAGCACTATCCGAATTTTCAGATAACCTGATGAGTGAAGAGGAGTTAGGAATTCTACACTTCTCTGCGAAAGTAGCCTATGCAGAGGTATTCCCGCTCCCGGAAGAACTGCCCTTGAGTGAAGATGTATGAGAGTTATTATCTTTGGCAGTCGCAGCATGAGATGGGCAGATTATCCACTCATTGAGCAAACAGTCGAGAAGAGTAGATTTAATGTTACAGAAGTAGTCTGCGGCATGGCTCAAGGTGCTGATTTAATAGGCGGAAAATGGGCAAGAGAATCTGGAATCCCTATTAAGTGTTTTCCTGCAGATTGGAAAACTTATGGGAAATCTGCTGGAATGGTTAGGAATAAGCAGATGGGAATGTACGCAGATGCAGGGATTGGACTTATATGGAAAGGGAGTATAGGAAGTATTCATATGGTGAAAGTATTGGATATGCTTAGGAAGCCACACTTTACTGTTTGGAATGGTGAGATAGATTATGCCTTTTAGTTGCGTAGGAAAGAATGGAAAGATTATCCTAACGGACGTGGAATTTAAGAGGGAAATTGATCACTATGTTATGCCAGCCGATAGGGAGAGGATAGAGAAATTAGGCGCTGGCGAATCTTATGTAGATCAAATAGGAGATAGGTGGACTAGACTGCCAGGTAAAACTGGGAGACCCGGTAGGCCTAGGAAGTCTGAAAGTATAGGTCTGCGTGAATAAAACCTGCCGATCGGCCGCTGACGCGCTGCCGCTCGACCTGGCGAAAGGTGCCGGGCACTACTGCGAGACCATTGTGCTACCGGGTGATGATTATCTACTGTTCCAAATTGGAACAGTCCTATGGAACCGCATCACATGAAAAATTCATTCACACGCAGACTATCTCCAGTCCGCATAGCTATCCTTGATCTCTCACAATATACTGATGAAGGTATTGATGGGTACATGATTAATAGGATAAATGTACCGAGGGAGTTTCGCGGATTGGGAATAGGATCAGCCCTTCTAAATGAGTGTATAAGTTGTGCTGATGCAGAGGGAGTTACACTTTACCTTGGGATAATGCCGAGCGATGGGCTGGACTTTGATGCGCTGGAGTCCTGGTATAAGAGATATGGATTTGTAGATACAGGAGATAATTTCTGGGTACGTGAATCTTGTGGCGTCCGGCCACTCAAACAAAGGATACTACCATGAAAACATACAGTGTTATCTTCACCGATACGGACGGCCAGCATCTAGTTTTCGCAGGGCATTCTAAGAATGAACTGACTGAGAAAGTTAGGAGCCATATTGAATGCCTTATGCTTGAGGATCCAGCACTCAAAACTGACCTAATCGCAGATGCAGATTTGGAACTGCTCTGCGATTGGATGGAGAATACCTTCGGCTCAGGATATTAGGTGAACTAATGGAAATCAATGAAGCCATCTTGCATATCACTGGAAGTAGAGATTTTGATGAGTACAAGACAGCCATGAAGAAACTCTTGCCTGCATATGAGGATGTTAAGAAAAGAGCTGAGGAAGGTAAATTAACTAATCCTCAGTATGGCATCTGTCACCATGTAGAAGTATCTGAGTACGCTGTTCTTTTACTAGAAACCGATGTTGTTGGACGAAATACTGTGACAGAGATCATGGCATATCTCTGGCCTGAAACTCATAACAGAGACATCTTCTATTCTATAGCCGGGAGCGAAGCGGGTCATGATCGGCAATCGCGGACACTCATGGACTTGGAAAGTCTGCAACTGGTTCTGCTGCGCCCACTGCGGGCTAGTACCTCTCAACAACGAAGCAACGCGCAAAGCGATGCGTGCGCCA